>Ga0209472_1000112_pt1 | contig 47645 bp, 40 predicted proteins | sample GraSoiAngelo_130_FD_185887 | JGI IMG/M metagenome (GOLD analysis project Ga0209472, IMG submission 185887) | Grasslands soil microbial communities from the Angelo Coastal Reserve, California, USA - 14_0929_02_20cm (SPAdes) (version 2) | ecosystem: Environmental > Terrestrial > Soil > Grasslands ... | reverse complement strand
GCTACGAGGCGCTCGGTCGACAGCTCTATCTCGCAGCCACCATGAAGTTCTGATTGGGAACGACCTCGGGGCGGTGCGCTCAAGGGGCGCGCCGGCCCCGGCGCACCAACCCGCGAAAGTCTCACCAGTCGCCCGGGCTCGGGCTTACCGACTGCCGCCTCAGCCCATGTGCAGGCCGCCGTTCAAGGAGAAGTCGGCGCCGGTGGCGAACGCCGCCTCGTCGCTCGTCAGCCACGCGACGATCGAGGCGATCTCCTCCGGCTCTCCGAGGCGCTTCACCGGGATGCCGCTCACGATCTTGTCGAGCCGGTCGGGCCTGATGGCGCGCACCATGTCGGTGCCGATGTAACCCGGAGAGACCGTGTTGACCGTGACCCCGCGCGCGGCGACCTCCTGCGCCAGCGCCATGGTGAAACCGTGGATGCCGGCCTTGGCGGTCGAGTAGTTGGTCTGACCGTACTGCCCGCGCTGGCCGTTCACCGAGGAGATGTTGATGATCCGGCCGAAGCCGCGCTCGAGCATGCCGTCGATCACCTGCTTGGTGACGTGAAACAGCGAGTTGAGATTGGTCTCGATCACCGCGTGCCACGCTTCGTTGGTCATCTTCTGAAACGTGCCGTCGCGCGTGATGCCGGCGTTGTTGACGAGAATGTCGATCTCGCCCACTTCGGCGCGCGCCTGCTCGAAAGCCCGCTTGGTCGAGTCCCACTCCGAGACGTTGCCCTCGGAGGCGTGGATGTTGAAGCCCTGCGAGCGCATCTCGCGCAGCCACCGCTCCTTGCGCTCGGATCCGGGGCCGCACCCGGCGATGACCGTGTGGCCCTCTTTGCACAGCCGGCGGCAGATGGCCGTGCCGATGCCCCCCATGCCCCCCGTGACATAAGCAATCCGCGACTTCATGGCCGTTCCCCAGGATGCTGAATTCGAGTGGGCTGATTGTCAGTCCGGCCCTGAAAACGACGCAAGCCGGCTGTCACGCCCGGGCCCATTCCCGCACCGCCGCCACCCCCGGTCGGAGCCAGGCCGGCGGCGTTAGGAGGAACGAGGCCGATACATTATCATCGCAACTGTCAAGCCCTCGATGAGGGCAAATCAGATGAGCGAGTCAAAGCACACCAAGCCGCCCACCAGCCGTCCCGCCACAGGCACGGGCGAGCGGCCTGTCGCGCAGACCCCCGGTTCGAGGGGTCCCGGCCAGCCGCCCGGCGGGGCCGCCGGCGCCGGGGGGTCGGCCGCCCGAAGCGGGCGTGACGCCGCCGGCGGGAAAGTCGTTCACGATTACCGCGGCAACGCGGTATGGGACTGGCTCAAGGAGACCGGCCGCAACGCGATCGAGAGCACTTCGCGGCTGCTGCGCAGGCTGGAGACGCCGGATCTCAAGATGGAAGACAAGAAGGACGAGAAGCTGCGGCTCACGGATGACGACGCCGGCGGCGGATACGATCCCTACAACCAGCGGCAGACGTCCCGCCGCCCCGGACGCAAGTAGACACCCCGCGCGCTGCCTGCGCGGCCCGATCGGCCGAGGCCGGATCCGTGACCCTGCTCGCCACCGTCGTCGCCGCCTCGCAGCGTGTGGGCGCCACCTCCGCACGTCTCGCGAAGGTTCGGGAGCTCGCCACGCTCCTCGCAGCGCTCGAGCCGGATGAGATCGCGATTGCCGCGCTCTACCTCGCGGGACAGACGCCGCAGGGGCGAATCGGCATCGGCTATCGCGCATTGCAGGCTGCGGCAACGGTTGGCCCGGCGGCCGGCGGGACGGTGTCGATCGCGGACGTCGACCGGCGACTCGCCGCGCTGGCCGCAACCCGAGGGGCCGGTTCCGCGGCCCGCCGGGCCGCGTTGCTGCGCGAGCTGTTCGCGCTGTCGACTCAGGATGAGCAGAGCTTTCTCCTCCACCTTCTCGCGGGAGAGCTTCGTCAGGGGGCGCTCGCGGGCATCATGATCGATGCGATCGCTGCCACCGCCCGAGTCCCCGAGGCCGAAGTGCGGCGCGCGGCCATGTATTCGGGAAATCTCGGGGAGGTGGCGCACGTCGCGCTGCTCGAGGGGAGCGGCGGTCTCGGGAGGTTTCAGCTCGAGCTGTTCTCACCCGTCTCGCCCATGCTGGCGCAGACGGCCGCGGACGTGGCCGAAGCGCTCGCCGGGCTCGGGGGGGAGGTGGCCTTCGAGTGGAAGATGGATGGCGCGCGCATTCAGGCCCACAAGCTCCGGAGCGAGGTCCGCCTCTACACGCGCGGCCTGAACGAGGTGACCGGCGCGGCGCCGGAGATCGTGGAGCTGGTGCGCGAGTTTCCCGCTGAGGCGCTCATACTCGACGGCGAGGCGATCGCGTTCGACTCCTCGGGCAGGCCGCACCCTTTCCAGATCACGATGCGTCGCTTCGGTCGCAGACTCGATGTGGAGGCGGTGCGCGCTGCCTTGCCCCTCAGGGCGTTCTTCTTCGACTGCCTGCGCCTCGAGGCGCAGAGCATCGCCGACCGGGCGAGCCGCGAGCGCTTCGAGGCGCTCGCGCGCGCCGTCCCCGAAGGCTCACGCATACGTCAGCTGATCACCTCCTCCGAGGCCGCGGCGCGCGCTTTCTACGAGAGCGCGCTCGCGGCCGGCCACGAGGGCCTCATGGCCAAGTCGCTCGATGCGCCCTACCAGGCGGGCAACCGCGGCGCGAGCTGGCTGAAGATCAAGCGCGCGCACACCCTCGACCTCATCGTGCTGGCCGCCGAGTGGGGACACGGCCGCCGCAGCGGCAAGCTCTCGAACCTGCACCTTGGTGCCCTCGACCCGGCGACCGGCGAGTACGTCATGCTCGGCAAGACCTTCAAGGGCCTCACCGACGCGATGCTCGACTGGCAGACCGGGCAGCTTCTCTCGCGCGAGGTGCGGCGCGATCCGTGGACGGTGTACGTCAGGCCCGAGCTGGTCGTCGAGATCGCCTTCAGCGACCTGCAGGCGAGCACCCGCTACCCCGGGGGGCTCGCGCTGCGGCTCGCGCGCGTGAAGCGCTACCGCGACGACAAGCGCGCGCAGGATGCCGACACCATGACACAGGTTCGCAGCGTCTACGCCGCGCACGCCGCGCGCGGCGAGCGACCGGTAGCCACGAGCGCCACTTTTGAGGTATGAAGCCCGCTTCGGATCGCGGACAGGGCTCGATGAGCGCGGAAGCCTGCGACGTGGTGGTGATCGGCGGCGGCCCGGCGGGCAGCACTGCCGCGGCGCTGCTGGCGCGGCGCGGCTACGGTGTGATCGCGCTCGAGAAGGCGCACCACCCGCGCTTTCACATCGGCGAGTCGCTCCTGCCGATGAATCTGCCGCTGTTCGACCGCCTCGGCGTGCTGGAGAAGGTCCGCGCGCTCGGCGTCTTCAAGCGCGGCGCCGATTTCGAGGCCGACAACGAGCGCGGCTACAACACCTTCGCCTTCGACCGCGCGCTCGGCAAGAGTCCGCCGCATGCCTACCAGGTGTGGCGACAGGACTTCGACCGGATGCTGTACGCGCACGCGCGCGAGTGCGGCGCCGACACGCGCGAGGGCCACGAGGCGATAAGCATCGAGCAGCGCAGCCCGCGTGACAGCTGCCTCGAAGTGCGCACCGACGAGGGGCGGGGCTACCGGATCGAGGCGCGCTACGTCGTCGACGCGAGCGGCCGCGACGCCTTCCTTGCGGCGAGGCGACGGCTGCGAAGGAAGAACGCGCAGCACCAGAGCGCGGCGATCTTCGGGCACTTCCGCGGCGCGGACGTGCGGCCGGGCGAGGATGCGGGCAACATCAGCATGTACCGCTTCGAGCACGGCTGGATGTGGATGATCCCGCTGCCGGACGGCGTGATGAGCGTGGGCGCGGTGTGCTGGCCGGACTACCTGAAGCGGCGCAGGGGCCGCACGCTCGAGTTCCTGCTCGAGACCCTCAGGCGCAATCCCGCATTGTGGCAACGGATGAGGCGCGCCGAGCTGATCGGCAACGAGGTGCGTGTCACCGGCAACTACTCCTACGACTCCTCGAGCATGGGCGGGCCGGGCTGGGTCCTCATCGGCGATGCCTTCGCGTTCATCGACCCGGTGTTCTCCTCGGGCGTGTATCTCGCGATGAGCGGCGCCGAGCAGGCGGCTCAGGTGGTGGATACGGCGTTGCGCGAGCCGGCGGCGGAGACCTCGCTCCTCAGGCGGCTCGAGAAGCGGCAGCGCGCCGGCATGGAGCGATTCTCGTTCTTCATCTACCGGTTCAACGAGCCAGTCATGCGTGACATGTTCCGCCATCCGCGCAATGCGCTGAAGCTCGAGCAGAGCGTGATCTCGATGCTCGCCGGCGATCTGTTCGATACGCCGCAGGTGCTGTGGCGGCTGAAGCTGTTCAAGCTGGTCTATTGTGTTCTGGCGCTGCGCAACTGGCAGCGCTGGCGCGCCGGGCATCGCGATCGGCTCGCCCAGGCGCGCGCGCAGTTCACCGGCGGCAACACGCCGCTCGACGACGTCTAAGCTATGAGGTTCCGGTTAGGTGAACGCCCAGGGGCCCGTCGGCGTCAAAGCGCTCGCGGTGCCTTGCAGGTGGTTCTCTGTGCCCTCCGGCGCGGCAGGACACGTGCTTCAGAATCTTCCCCTCCCGGATTGCGCGTGATCAACAGGACATAGAGCTCCGTAGCCAAAGCGAGCGCGACCCGGAAGCCCATGAGAGCTGCGATGCCCCATGTTGCCCATAAGAAGGCCGCCAGAACCGGTGAGAGGGCTGCCCCCGCATCCTCCCCCATGCTCATCCAGCCCATGGTGCGCGCGCGATTGCGCTTGTCGAAGCTCGAGACCTCGGCCATCAGCGAGCCCCACGCCGGCCGGAAAGCGGCTCTCCCCATGTCGTCGGCGGCCTTCGCTACGGCGATTCCAGCGAACGTCGGAAACAAAAGATAGAGAATCGAGGAACCGGTGTTAGCCACCGCCCTCACCGCGAGCACCAGTCTGCGGCTCACGGTGTCAGAGAGCCAACCGAAGATCGGGCCGGAGAAGATAATGCCAAGCGTCGATACCGCATAGATGACTCCGGCCTGGGCGCTGCTCAGGCCGGCGTATTCGGTCGCCAGAACCGGGAAGAGGCTGTTGAGCATCTCGGCGGTACTGGCCATCAGGAATCCGAGACCGACAAACGGCAGGACCCGCGGACGCCCGGGCATTGCGGATCCCGAGGGTTCTGCGTTCTGCCCGCCAGCCAGCAGCGCAGAGGATGATCCGCGGTGCTCGCGCAGAACGGTCGGGTCGCGGTGCTCCTGCACGTACCGCGCAACGGCGAACAACGGCAGCAGCGAGAGGCCGAAGGCTATCAGGAATACCAGCGTGTAATTGGCAGCAGTAATGGTCAAGAGGATTCCCGCAAGAGCCCTGCTCAAGGAACCCGCCACCGTCTTGGCCGTCTGGTACCAGGCAAAGGCGGATGCCACGGACTTCTCTCCCCCGTGCTCGGCAAGCAGGGCATTCGCCGACGGGTCCCGAAGCGACCTGGAAATTCCATGCGCGCCCCGGATTGCGAAAAGCTCCCACGGCGTAATGGCGAACCCGAAGGCAAGCGACACCAGGCTGCGTGCGCTGATCGCCACGAGGTACATTCGCTTCAGACCAAACCGATCGGCCGCCCACCCCACCAGAGGCTTAAATCCCAGAGCCACCGCACTGCTGAGAGCCGCAAGAACGCCGACCTCAGTGAGACTGAGGCCAAGGTGCCGGGCATACAGAGGCAGGCTGAAGTTGATCAGGCCGAAGCTGAGACGCGAGAGTAGGCCCTCCGCCACGATGGCCATCAGCGGCGAACTGAGTCGCCATTTCATCGCGCTAGTACGGTGCCGCTTCTTGAACGAGAACCGTTCACGCGCATCGCATGAGGCGCACGGCGGGCAGGGGGCTCCCACCCGCGCTTCACTCTCGCGTCCTTGGCAAAGTGCACGATGTACTCGGAAATTCGCCTGACCGCGTGCGGCACCTGTCCGAAACTTGGAAAGTCATTGATGTCGACGACCATGGGGCCGTGGCGCGTCTCGAGCACGTCCAAGCCGTAGATAACCAGGCCGAAGACCTCACCAACACGTAGCGCCAACTTGAGCCAGGCCGGTTTGAGCGGAAGCAGCTGGTGTGCCACTTCCACCTCGGGATGAAGTGGCGATTCCCTCGCCACAGCAAATACATCCTTGCCTATTACATAGAGCTTGATGTCATATCCGGGGTTCTCTACGTAATGCTGCACCAGGAAGAAGTCAGATACTCGCTCCGCGTATTTGGGTCGGCGCAAGCTGCGAGCAGGACTATCGACGAGGTAGATGCCACGGCCGGAGCTGCCATTGGTCGGCTTGACGACCAGGGGATAACTCTCCCTGGGGATCTTCCTGAGCAGTTGCGGGTCGGCAACAAAGTAGCTGTGGGGAACGGGCAACCCATGAGCACATGCATGTGCGGTGCACAGGGATTTGTCGCGCACCAATCTGATCGACCTTGAATTATTGATCGTTGGAATGCCGGCTGCTTCCGCAGCTTCCAGCACACAGAGCCCAGGCCCATCTGCTACCGTCTTCAGGATGTAGGCGTCGTACAACCGCCTTCTGAGGTCCCACAAGGCCGTGACCGTCTTGGTGGGTTCCAACAGATCGACCGCGTGCCCCGACCGCGACAGGTGGCGCGCGATGACCATCGGCATGGACTGCCGCCGGTACTCATCTTCGACGATGAAGCAGAAGCGCATTTCTTCCTTGCTCCCAGCGCGCGCCAAGGGGGCAAATCGCTTCCATCGGCCGACGGAGCCTGCTGCCGTCGGTCACGACTCGCGCAAAATCACGGTACGCGGGTGCCCTGTCCGAACTAACCCACGTCAAGCTCAGTTCATCCGAGCGGAGACCACGGCATTCAGCTTGTAACATTACTGTAATCATCATGGGCACCCGCTGCAGAGAAAGTCAAGATGCCATTCGAGACCTCCACTGTTAGGTTGCGAGTCATCGGCGATTGTTAGACTACGCATCAGCGGTAATTGTCAGGTTCGAATCAGCGGCACCCGCAACTTGGGTATGTCGGACATCCAGAGGGCGGCCGTAGTATTTATTAGCCCAGTCGTAGTGTTTGTTCGCCGCCGGAGGGTTTCGCCTTAACGCGTGTTCCCTCCGTAGGGTTTCGCCCTAACGTTATCGCCGGAGGGTTTGTCGGGCCGCAGACCTATTGCACTTCGAGTGTCCACGGATCTACGTTTTTGTCGGGAGGGCACTCGCCATGGAACACACCGATCACCGAAAATATCACGGCATTCATCCGGCCGAAGGCAAGCTGGGTGTGATGATTGCCGGCATGGGAGCGGTCGCCACAACCTTCGTGGCCGGCGTGGAAGCCATCCGCAGGGGCTTGGCGCAACCTGTCGGCTCACTGACTCAATTGGGAACCATCCGGCTGGGTAAGCGCACCGATGCGCGTAGTCCCAAGATCAGGGATTTCTTACCGCTCGCCGATCTCAACGACCTCGTTTTCACCGGCTGGGACATATTCACGGATGACATGTACGCAGCGGCTTGCAAGGCTGGCGTGCTCGACCGCGAGCTGATCGATGGTATCCAACCGTTCCTCGAGTCCGTAAAGCCGCTCCCGGCGGTGTTTAACCGCAACTACGTGCGCAAGCTCGACGGCCCTAATGTGAAGGAGGGCAAGAACAAGATGCATCTGGCCGAGCAGCTGCGCGCGGATATCCGGGAGTTCAAGAGATCGTCGGGCGCCAGCCGCTTCGTCATGATCTGGTGCGGCTCGACCGAAATCTTCCTGCGGCCCTGCGAGGTGCACCAGTCGCTGAAGGCGTTCGAGAGCGCTCTCGAATCGAACGACGAGAACATTTCTCCCTCGATGATCTACGCCTACGCCGCGCTCAGCGAGGGGGTTCCCTTCGCGAACGGCGCACCCAACCTCACTGTCGATATCCCGGCAATGCACGAGCTGTCGCGCCTCAACGAGGCGCCGATCTGCGGCAAGGACTTCAAGACGGGGCAGACGCTGGTGAAGACCATTCTCGCTCCGGGGTTCAAGGCGCGCATGCTGGGGCTCCGCGGCTGGTATTCGACCAACATCCTCGGCAATCGCGACGGGGAGGTACTCGACGATCCGGAGTCCTTCAAGACCAAGGAGGTCTCGAAGCTCGGAGTGCTGGAGCACATTCTGCAGCCGCAGGTTTACCCCGAGCTGTACGGCAAGATCTTCCATAAGGTCGGCATCAGCTACTATCCGCCCCGCGGGGATAACAAGGAGGGCTGGGACAACATCGACATTTTCGGTTGGCTCGGTTACCCGATGCAGATCAAGATAGACTTCCTGTGCCGCGATTCCATCCTGGCGGCGCCCATCGTGCTCGACCTGGTGTTGTTTCTCGACCTCGCTCAACGCTGTGACGAGCTGCGCGGCCTGGGAATCCAAGAATGGCTCAGCTTCTATTTCAAATCACCGATGACCGTACCCGGGCTGTATCCCGAGCACGATCTGTTTATTCAGTCCATGAAGCTGAAGAACACACTACGACATGTGAAGGGCGAGGAGCTGATCACGCACTTGGGTCTGGAGTACTACGACTGAAGCTCGGGCTCAATCTTGCCGCAATCTTGAGCCTGCCCCGGAATTTCACCCTCGGCTGTATTTGAGTGCGGACGGACGATCAAATGAACGTCTGTCTCATTGCGGACAACCCGGAAACGAGCACGCATCCGGTCATTGGCGTAGTACTGCAACAACTTTGCTCGGCACATGAAGTGCGTCTCCTTGATGTTTCCGAGATCAGCGGTGATCAGGCCGTCGGGCGCGAAAGACAGCATCCCTTAGCCGACATCTACTTACTCAAGTCACATACACCTCAGGCACTCGAGGTTGCACATTACCTGGAGCAGCGTGGTGCAATGGTGATCAACAGTTTCGCGTCCTCATCGGCCTGTCAGGATCGCGCCCTCATGGCGCAGCGCATGAGCGAGGCCCACCTTGCCTTTCCCAGTACCTCGACTCATGCCTCGCTCGGAGAGTTGCTAGAGCAGCAGCAGCAGCGCCCTTCCATCTTATCCTTCCCGCTCGTCATCAAGAGCCGCTACAGCCGGCGCGGGGATCTTGTCTACAGGGCGGACGGCATCGAGCAACTGCATGCCCTGGCACGCCGGATCGACGAGCCCGTCATCATCCAGGAGTTTGTTCCGACAGACGGTTGGGATATCAAGCTATGGGTCATCGGTCAGCAGATTTTCGCGGCACGTCGTCGCTCGTCTCTGGCAGGGGAAGCGTCGAGGCAGGATTTCCCGATTCCCACAGAGCAGCTTCCCAGCTCCTGGAGATCGATCAGCCTCAAGGTCGGCAGAGTGTTTGATCTGCATCTCTACGGCCTGGATCTCATTGCCTCCGACCGAGGCCCCGTAGTCGTGGACGTCAATTCCTTTCCCGGCTTTCGAGGGGTTGGCGGCGCCGCGTCAGCACTGCTGTGTCTCATCGAGAGACTGAGCAATACGCGTCGGGTCGAGAGCGCATGCGCCGGCCACCCTTCAGGCCCTCGATAGGGCGCGCCCGCCCGCCGCCAACGCGTAGTCGATGTCGCGCGCGGGTGCGTTCCGATGGATGAGCCGTTGAGCGAGTTTGCACCACGCGAAGGCGGCGAGGACGCCGTCGTCACCGGGCCAGGTTGCCGTCTCGGCGTATCCGGCTCGGTACTGCGCAGCCGCATCATGGTAGGCGGCGGGATCGCCGTGACGCTGCAACCCCAGCAACTCGAGATGAGCGAGAAAATGAGCCACGTCGAACGCCGGGTCACCCCGCCCCGCTTCGTCGAGGTCGAGCACGAGCGCACTGCCGTGCGACTCGATCACCTGCTCGTGGTAATGGTCGTAGTGGACCGGGCGGCCGGGATCCTCGTAACCGACGAGCGTGCGCGCCACGCGATCGGCGAGATCGGCAACCTCGGCCGACGTCTCCCGCCACTTGGTCAGCGACGCCCGCTGCTTGGCGGGGCCACACGAGCGCGGCGTGGGCATGTCGCTGCTGTGGAGTCTCGCTGCCCAGCGACCTGCCGCCCGGGCGACCGCGATCGCCGTGTGCGCCCGCTCCGCGAGCAGCTCTGTGAGCATGCGACCGGGCACCCATGCCGTTAACAGCAACCGCACCGCGGGCCAGTAGCCGAGCAGGGGAGCGACCGCAAGGCCAATACCTGCGAGATACTCCAGTTCGGGCGCGACGACCGCGCCTCGGTCCAGCGCATACCACTTGCCGACGACCCACGCCGTCGTCCCGTCGGCGAGCGCGAGGTCGTAGCGGGCGACGAGGCGGAGAGGCAAGTCCTTCAACACCCGCACCGTGGCGCTGACCGGCGCTGACCCCGAGTAGCGCGCGATCACGTCGCTCGTAATGGCAAGGACGGCGGCGCTGTCGACCGCGATGGTCCGCTCCGGCGCGCTCACGCCCACGCCATCGCGGCGTCGCCGATGAGCGATGCTGCGCTCACCGCCCACCCGTCGGGCCGACGGCGGGCCAGATACGAAGCGAACTTGAGCAGGGCGGCCGCCCGGTACCAGCGCAGCCGGGCAGGGTCGACAAGATCGTCCACTTCGTCGAGGAAGACGGCGATGGCGCGCTGGGCGGCTCCGGCATGGTTCGGCCGGCGCACCGCCCAGCGGGCGGCCATAGCGCTCATCATCCCGGCATCGACCTCGACCGGTCCCTGCCGGAATGAGTCCCAGTCGATCACGCCGGGCCCATCGCCGAGGTCGAACACATGGCTTAAATAGAAGCTGCCGTGCCGCAAATCGGAGTAACCGGGGGGCGGGATGTCGGCGGCGAGCCGGTCCCACACGGCGCCCGCCCGCCCACCGAGCTCCCCCGCCGCGCTTCCGATCGTGCACACGTAGCGGTGTATGTCTTCGAGCGCGTGCGGCGGATCGTAGGGATCACCCAGCGTGAGGCCGGGCGTGGCCGTTGCCCGCAGCCACTGAGCGGCGAGCCGTCCCGCCCGGTCGCACTCGCCCCGCTCGACGAGCTCGGTGATCGGGGGGGCGGCGTACATCTCGGTGACGAGCAGTGCCGCGTCGGTGTCCACCCCGATGAGCCGCGGCACGGTCGGCCCCCGCCCCGAAGCCAGCCCGGCGCCGGCCAACACCTGATGAACGGCGGACAGAGCGAGCACTTTGGCCGCATCGGCGAACAACTTCACGACGTAGCGATCCGTGCCCGCCGCGATCGCCAAGGTACACCGCGAGCCCGGGTGGTGCTTCAGGAGAGCGACGGTACGGGCGCCCCGCAGTCCGACGCGCGCGAGCGCGGCGGCGAGCGCGTCGTGACGCCCGCTCGCGAGCGCCGGCAACGCCGGGTCCTCGAGCGGGGCCGGTTCCTCCATGCGTGCACCAATGCGCAGCATATCTTCGCACTCGGCTCACAAGGTCAATCGGTATCCGGTGCGCTGACAATGGAGCAGGAGCGTCGGACAGGCGGTCATGACGTCAATCTGACGCGATGCTCTGGCGGGGCGCTGACGCATATCTTGCGATCTCTCAGAGTGAGTATTTGATCAAAGTCACTGCCGGGCGAGATTTGATGGGAAATCATGAGTACGGTCTTGCCCGCTTGAACCCTGTCGATCGCATCGTGAATCATCGCTGCCGATGCCGGGTCGACGGCCGATGTCGGCTCATCCAGGATGAGAATGGGCGGTTGTTTGATGAGCGCTCGCGCCAGGCAGATGCGCTGGCGCTGACCGCCAGAGAGTGTGCAGCCCCTTTCTCCGATAATCGTGTCGTAACCGTCCGGCAATGCCATGATGAAGTCATGCGCGTGGGCATGCCTGGCAGCCGCCTCGATGGCGTCAAGGCCCGCCTCCGGCCGTCCGTAGGCAATGTTGTCGCGAACACTGGTTGCAAATAGTACCGAATCCTGGAGCACGAGCCCGATGCTCTGGCGAAGGGATTCGCGCTGGTAGTCCCGCACATCGACGCGATCGATCCTGATCGAGCCGTGCTGAGGCTCGTACAGCCGAAGGATCAAGCCGATGAGGCTGGATTTCCCGGCGCCGGATGCACCTGCCAGCGCGACCTTCTGCCCCGGATGAATGTGAAACGACACGTCGTCGAGGATCCGGTGTCTTCCGTCATATCCAAAGGAGACGTCCCTGAAGACAATGTCGCCGGTAAGATTTGTGGCCGCAATCGCATTCGGCGCGTCACGCGGCTCCTCCTCGATCGCCAGCACCTCCTCGATGCGGCCAGCACTCACGGCGGCTCTGCTCACTCTGACCGAGGACTTCCCCAGATCGCGGATGGGCTTGTAGATCGATTTCAGGTAGGAAACGAAGATCAACAGATCCCCGGGTGTCATGTAGCCTTTGAATGCCTGCCAGGAGCCGAACAGGAGCGTAACGGCCGTGCTGAGCGCGCAGATCACCTCTATCACCCGGGTAACAGCTGCGGTCGTGCGCGCCGAAGTGATGCCCTCGGCCAGATTTCGCGCGGCTTCCAGCTCAAAACGGTCTTGCTCAAACTCGCGGCGACCAAACGCTTGAACCATGGCGATGGCACCGAGAACCTCGTTCATGCGGGAGGCAATCCGTCCTTCCTGCTTGCGCTGCCGGCTGATCGAAGCCCTGAGCTTTTGATTCAGCCTGGCAAGGGCGATAAACAGCACCGGGATGCTGCCAAGCACGACCAAGGCCAATCGCCAGTTGACGACGATCATGACGACCAGCATTCCGCCGATCACCGAGGACTGGTACAGGGCCCGGACACCCCAGTCCGTAAACAAATCCCTGATCGCCGTCGTGTCGCTGGCCATCTTCACTACGAGCTCGCCTGATGGCACGTGGGTGTGAAAGGCAAGCGAGAGTCTCTGCAGGTGGGAAAACAACTTGACCTTCAGTTTGGCGGCGAGCTGATAGCTGGACTTGGTCACCAGGTAGACCTGCGCGTAGGAACACGCGCCTCCCACCAGGACCATCAGAAACACCGAGGCGGACAGGATGGCCACTGCAGGCAGCGGTCCCCACTGGAACAGCCCACCGAGGTACGACCATGAGGGCGCAAGCGGCTTGCCCATTAGCACGTGGTCAAAAATGAGCTTCAACGGCCACGGCGCAAGCAACTCCATGAGAAGCGCGCCCAGCAGGCACAACGCGGCGAGCGCGATGCTCGACCTCGTTTCCAGCAGGTGTCCGATGATCAGCTGCCGCAGTCGCGTGCGTTTGACCTTGTCCATGCTCATTCGCACGGCCGCACCCGATTCAGGCGCCGATGGCGGGGTTCTTTACGGCGGGGAGACAGGGACCTCTCGCGTGCCGCGTCGCAATTGCCAGCGTCCTCGCCCACGCCGCGGGACGCGGCCAGCAGCAGCTGCTGAACGGTCTGAAGATTGGCCTCACTGCAGAACATGGTCGCGACCGTATGGCGGCCCGCTTCGCCCAGACGCCTGCGCAATGCCGCGTCGTCCAACAGGCAACCGATTGCGGTTGCCAGCGCCGCAGCATCGCCCGGCTTCACCAGCAGCCCGTTGATCCCGTTCTGAATCACCTCCGGTATTCCGGAGACACTCGTCGAGACCACCGCCAGCTCCATGGCCATGGCTTCCAGCAATACGTTGGGTATTCCATCACGATCACCGTCACTCGCGACTTTGCAGGGCAACGCGAACACGGACGCGCTGCGATATAGATCAATCAGTTCATCCTGGGTCATTTTGCCAGCCAGCTGAACGGCGTCTTGCAGCCCATGGCGACTGATAAGGCCCGCGAGCCGGTCGTGCTCCTCGCCATAACCCACAATCTTGCAGCGCACGACCTTGCCGGCATCGCGTAAGAGTCGGCACGCTTCGATCAGAGTGGCGAATCCTTTCTTTTCTCGCAGGCGGCCGACGCTCAGTAGCAGCGGCGCCCCGGCCGCGCGTTCGGCTGCGGGTCCGCGCTTGAAGCGGTCGAGATCGATCCCGTGATACATGCACAGCACCATGGCCTCCGGCGTCGCGATGCCGGCAAGGTGCTTTCTGTTGTATTCCGTACACGTGACGGTGAACCACGCTCCACTCATCTTGCGGCGCAAGGAGGCGGACGATGATAGATAGATATCCTTCGCATGAGCGGAAATGCTGTACGAGATCCCGGCGAGCTTGCTGACCAGCTCGGCAACGCCAGCGGGCTCACTTGCGAAGTGAGCATGCAGGTGACGAATGCCGGCCTTGGAGAGCCGGTTAGCGAGGTACCCTGCCTGGAAAAAGGCGCGCGTCCGGCCGCCCTCTTCGCGCCGCAACACAAACACGAGCGCTTGCAGATAACGCCACGGTCGCTTCACTAGCAGGGCAACGTGTGCTCGGACTCCCTGCATTGCGTTCGACACGCTCGTCGGCGGCAGGTAAGTAACCGGTGCCCGCACGGCCCGGTTAGCATCGTGACAAGCGGCGTCGGTAGGTCGTTGGATTGAAAAGATGTGCGGCCGCAGGCCATTGCGCTCCAACCCCAGAAGTTCCTCCAGGATGAACGTCTCCGAAATCTTGGGGTAGGTCTTGACCAGAAACCCAATTGTCGCGCCTGAAGCCATGGATGGTGTCGCCAGCGCCGGCGGCTCTGCTTATGTCATCGAGGTCGCGGAGATGGGAACGCTGTCGTGCAATAGGGCGTACAGGCTGCTCACGACGCGTGACATTCCGTCCAGATCGACCTTGCAGGCCTTTTGCGCCCCAGCGTCGTCCGCATTGAGTTCCTCCGAAACCGCAGACATCAGCTTCGTCGGTGTGACATGGTCCGGATGGAGGGCGCGGAGCACGCCCAGTTGCGCCAGGCGCTCCGCACGTATCCATTGCTCTTGCACCGGCCTGACGCGCGGCACCACGATCGCTCGTTTGCGCAAGCTCAGTATTTCGCAGATGGTGTTGTATCCGGCCATGGAAACAACCAAATCGGCGGCGTCGATACAGCCCATCATGTCGTTGTTGAACTCCTGGATCACCAGCCCCGGATGGGCCGCGGCGAGGCGGATGCGGCGCCGATCCGACTCGGACATTTCCGGCCCGCAGATCAGCAGCGTCTTGATCTTCGCCCCCCTGGGGATATGACTGAGTCCGTGTATATAGTTGGCCAGCAGTTGGTAGCCATCTTCGCCACCGCCGCCGGTCACCAGCACCAGACGTTCGTCGTCGTGAACTCCAAGCTCTCCCCTGATCTGGTCGCGCGTCTGTGATCCACGATCGCGCCGTAGATAGCCGCAGAACTGCAGCTTGGATCCGCTGGAAGCCGGGAATTTGTACTCCGTTGCGAGGTTGAAGATCTCCGGCGACCCGACTACGAGGATTCGATCGTAAAAGCATCGCACCGCTTCGTGATAGTGGTTGCGCTCCCAAGTAGCGGTGGTCGTGTCCGGGTTATCGAGGATGTCACGCAGCAGCAGCACCACCTTTGGCAGGGCGCCACGGCCGTGCAGGAGCCGCAGACCCGGGGCTAATTCATTGCTCACGCCGAATGGCTTCTTGTCGACAAGAATCAAGTCCGGGGAGAAGTCCAGCAGCGCGCTCGTGATCAGGGTCGCCCGCAGGCGGATCGTGTCGTCATAGCCAAGCCCTAGGAACTTCACGTCGTAGGCACCGTCGAGCGTTCGGGTGAGACAGGGGAGTTTGATGTAATCAATGCGCGGTGGGATGCGAAACGCGTGCAGCATCGGTGAGCCGGAAATGATCAGCACCGAGACATTGCCATAGGCGGCAACCAGATGCTTGGAGATCTCCAACATTCTCTTGATGTTGCCGAGCCCGAAGGTGTCGTGCGAATAGACGAGAATCCTTTTCGGGTGCGCGCTTTCGCGAGCCGCCGCCGAGGGGAAACGCGGGTCGCGATCCGTGCGACTCCGCAGCACTTGGGCGACGCCGGGGGTTAGCGGCAAATCGCCAGCCCGAGCCGCAGCGTCGCCCCACGCGCCAGAGGCGGCAAGAGGCGCGGCGTCGCGCTCGGCGCTCTGGCTACTACGAAGGCTGGTTGGGTGTACATCACTCATAACTCATGAACCTCAACGCGAATGGCGGCTCTCTGCCGGCCGTTTCAGCAGCTTGCAGGACACAGAGCCCAGGCCCATCTGATAGGCCGTGACCGCCGGTACTCATCTTCGACGATGAAGCAGAGCGCATTTCTTCCTTGCTCCCGCGCACCAAGGGGGCGAATCGCTTCCATCGATTCCTGCAGGCACTCCTGAAGAAAGGTCCAGCGCCGACGGAGCCCGTTGCCGTCGCTCACGACCCGCGCAAAATCACCCCTAAGAAGCTGCCCTTTCCGAACTGCCTCGAGTCACACTCCGGTGAGCCGAGCAGAGACCGAGCAGAGACCACTGTAACCAAAGTGTAATGATCATGAGGAGCTACCGCAGAATATGTCAATAAGCTCCTCGGACCTCCGCTGTTAGGTTTGCGCGTCATCGGCAATTGTTAGACTGCGGTAGATTTGCGGACCTTCAAACGTGCAATACGTGTGCGACCCGACAAACCCTACGGCGAAAAGGTTAGGGCCCTAGGGCGAACCCTATGCGAAGAAACCCTAGGGCGAACCCAGGGCGAACCTAGGGCGAACCCTAGGACGAAACCCTAGGACGAAACCCTAGGACTACGAACAAACACTACGGGCTACTCTAATAAACTCTACGGCTGCCCTCGGGATATCGGACACAGCCAAGTTGCGTGTGCCGTTGATTCGCAACCTGACAATTGCCGCTGAGCCGCCACTAGGTGGGAGGGCAACTCGCCGAGGAGCACACCGACCACCGAGACGCTCGAGCGCGCGGACAGCGGTAACCAGCTGCGGCGCTCCCATCCAGGAACCTCGACTCACCAGCGCTTCGCGTCCCAGTACTCTTCCATCTTCCGGCGCATCGCGGCGTCGGGGAGCCGGCCGCGGCCTGCGGCCTGGTTATCCACGAGGTGACTCAGCCTGGTCGAGCCCGGGATGGCGCAGGTGACCGCCGGGTGGGAGATCACGTACTTCAGGAAGTACTGCGCCCAGCTCGCGACGCCGATGTCGGCCGCCCAGGGCGGGAGCTTCCGGTCGGCGGCCTGCCGCAAGAGCGTGGCGTGCCCGAAGGGCAGGTTGGCCAACACCCCGATCCTGCGCTCCGCGGCGAACGGCAGGATCGCTTCGGCGGCGTCGCGGTTGGCGATCGAATAGTCGACCTGGACGAAGTCGAGCGGGTAGTTGTGCATGACTTGCAGCATCTGCCCGTGCTGGCCGACCCGGGAGGTGGTCGCGCCGATGTAACGGATGCGCCCCGCCTTCTTCCACTCCTGCATCGTGGGGATCAGCTCCGCCACGCCGTTCAGGTTGTGGACCTGCAGCAGATCGACGCGCCGCGTCCGCAACCGCTCGAGCGACCGATCGAAGCTGGCGGCGCCGCTCGGCGTGAACGGATTGGCGGATGCGCCCACGAGCTTGGTCGCGATGAACATCTTGTCGCGGATGCCGAGGCTCTCGAGCGCATCCCCGATCAGCGCTTCGCTGTCCCCATAGGCTGCGGCCGTGTCGATCACGGAAGCTCCGAGCTCGCTCATGCGCTCGAGCTCGGCGCGGATCTCATCCCGCGCCGACTCGCCAAAGGTGTCGGTACCGATACCGATCGTGGCAAGCCGCTCTCCGCTCGACGGTACGGCCTTGGTGATGAGCGGGAGCGAGGAGTCCGCCGGCTGGGCCTCCGCCGGGGGGCCGGCGAGGGCCGTGCCGATACCGGCGACGAGCCCGGTGCCGATGAAGTCGCGCCGCGAAAGACTCACACCGCTCTGCCTGCCCATGAGTCGCTCTCCTTGGCTCCGATGGCCGTCGACGGCGGCAAATGCCACGGTCACTTTACCGTGCTGGTACGCCCCGGGCGCTCCGGCCGTGGTCGGCGCGCCGACCGTGAACCGATACTGACCGGGCGAGACCGCCTCAAGGCCCGCGCCCTGTTCGCTCGCGATGACCCAGGGCGTGCGCAGCTCGAACGTGGAGGCGGTCGAGGTCGGGTAATCGAGCTCCAGAGTCAGAAGGCGGCCGGCGAGGCTCACCCCGGTGAACTTGATCGCCGCGCTCGAGTCGCCGATCTCGGGCCGGGGCGGCGCCGGCACGATCGCGACACCGCCCTGGTAGACGATCTCGAGGCGGGTCCCGCCGTGGGGCAGGGTGAGCTCGAGCCGCACGTGCGTGTCCTCGAGATTCGGCTCGAGAAGCGCTGCGACCGGGCGGTCGTCGAGGAGGGCGTTACGCAGCGTCGCGCCGAGCGGAATTTCGGGATCGAACCGCATCGTGACGGGGGCGCCCGCATTCTCCGCCTGCAGGCGGACCTCGCCGGGCAGTTGCGTCACGTGGAGCGTGAGGTCCGAGCCCTTGACGCGCACGTGCCGCACGGTGACCGCGCTCCACGCGGGCGGCAGGTGCGGCGCGAAGCTGACCCGGCCCGATGCGCCCTGCACCCTGAGCCCGAGCAACCCCTCGACCGTGGTCGTCAGGAACGAGGCGGACGACCAGGTCTGCTCGGGGACGGACTCCACTTCCGGGTGGTACAGGTCCCCGGCGAGCACCTCGTGCATGTGGCCGAGAGAGTCGAGCGAGCTCCACGGAAGGAGCGCGTTCCAGACGGCCAGGGCGGTCAGGGGCCGGTGCGCCGACCAGTACGTCCCAGCGATGCCGGAGGTGCCGAGCGCCCAGACGCTGCCGCTCGCGTAGGCATTCGGGTCGTAGCTGGCGGCGCTCACGGCCTTGCTGCGCGTACCCCAATCGGCCTGGAAATCGGCGGAAGCGAGCCGATCGAGCAGCGAGTCGCGCTGCCCGGCGGTGATGAGGGAGTTTCGGATCAGCGCCGCGGGATTCAGATCGGGATCGGTCACGGGCGCTCCGGAGCGCGTGTGGGCGCTGATCCAGACCTCGTGCCGCGCGTCCCAGTATCTTTCGGTGACGGCGTGCCTCGCCTGCTCGCTCGTGCGGCGGGCCTGCTGCGCGCCGGCGGCGTGGCCGGCGGCCGCGGCGAGATCCGCATAGGAGGCCGACGCGGCCACCCAGCTCGCCGACAGCGCCAGCTCGTCACCGAGCGGGTCCTGCTCGTTCGCCCCCTCCTTGTCTCGCGGGATGCGCGGCAGCCCGTCGTGCGGATCGAGGAGGGAGCGGCAGTAACCGTAGGCGGATTCGAGCGCGCTCCAATGATCCTGGACGAAGCGCAGATCGCCGGTGACCGAGAAGTACTCGTCGACGGTGTTGAGAAAGTCGAAGCTCAGGTCGACGTGGATGTAGAGGTATGGATACTTCTTCCAGTCGAGGTACCGGGCACTCTGCGTCAGCTCGTGCCAGACCATGCCGGTTCTCGGGTCCTGGTACTTGAGAATGAATTCGAGCTCCTCGCGGGCCCGATCGTATTCCCCCGCGGCGAGCAGAGCGCGGGTGGCGATCATGCCGTCGCCGGCGAAGAACCAGTCGTACTGCGGACGCCGCGCCTTGCGCGAGGGGCCGTATCCGGCGATCAGGCCGCATCCGAGGTCGACGTTGCACACCCACGCTTGATCCAGCGCGATCTCGGACCAGGCGAGCGCGCGATTGACGAGGGGGTCGGGCGTCTCGATCTGCAGCGCCCGGTCGAGGAGATCCGAGTAGTGATCGGCGGCCGCTCTCTCGAGCGAGCCGCTCTGCTCGAGGAGTCTCCCGGCGATGGCCGCGGTGTCCTCCGCAGCCGTGCCGCCGGCGATGACGACCTGCACCGTGCGGGGATCGCGACCGGCGCGCAGGGTGAAGGCGAGACCCGGGGAGCGGCTCAGGCGCTGCGTGGCGTTCACCGTGTCATCGTGCGCAACGATGTCGGGCGAGCCGACACGGGCGGTGAACCGATGCAGGGGCTCGGAGAGGATGTACGCGGAGGCGGAGGCATCCCACACGCTCTCCTGGCCGCCGATCGAGGCCGGCCACATCAGATCCAGCACCGGCGTGAAGCGAACCAGGACATCGACGGGGCGTGCCCCCTCGATCTGGTAGCTCACGATCGCGCCCGGCAGCTCGAGCGGAACGAAGAGCTCTTCCCGCACGACGAAATCAGGTCCGACGTAAGCGCGGGTCACGCCTTGCGGACTGTAGGTGATGCGGCGGAGGATGGCCTGGCCCTCGATCTCGGTGGCGGCGCCCTGCTGGCGGAAGCTCACGCGGTAGCCATTGAGGATCTGCACCGGATAGGCCCAGGCCTCGAGCCCGTTCTCCGAGTAGCCGAAGAGCGCCGCGCGGCGCCCGTGCGCGGAGATGAATCGCGAGGGCAGGGTGGCGTCGCTGCTCCACACGAGGCGGCTCAACGGCTGGGGCACGCCGGCCTCGAGCTGGGCGCCGAGAGCACCGGCGCACCCGAGCAGCATCCCGAGCAGCATCCCGAGCGGGCGCAGCACGGTTCCTGTCCGCAGTCGTCGAGGGGCCCTGGCCGGTTGCGACATGGCGCGACGCGACCCCGGCGCGCCTACTGGCGCACGTAACCGCCGGGCGCATCCTCGAGCGTGGCGGAGGGTCCGCCGCCGGCGCCCACGCTGCGCGCGGGCTCGCGCCTCGCGCTCGAGTGCTCGATGAGCCAGCGCTGCCACGCGGGCCACCACGAGCCTTCCCGCTGCGGCGCGCGCTTCAGCCACTCATCGGGCGTCAGCGTCTCGGCGGCGTTCGACCAGGTGAGTAAGCGGTGCCGGCGCTTGGGATGCACCGGGCCGCTCACGATGCCCGCGTTGTGGCCGCCGCTCGTCAGCAGGAACGTGTAGTCGGGGCTGCGCGTGAGAGAGCGCAGCTTGTACACCGAGCGCCACGGGGCCACGTGATCGGTTTCGGTGCCGACCACGAACAGCGGCGCGCCGAGCGCCGAGAGCCTGACCGGCTCGCCGTTGACCGTGAACTCCCCGCGCGCCAGCTCGTTCCTGAGATACAGCCGCTCGAGATACTCGCTGTGCATGCGCCACGGCATGCGGGTCCCATCCGCGTTCCACGCCATGAGATCGTTGAGCTTCGGGCGCTCGCCACGCACGTACTGATCGACCGCCGGCGCCCAGAGCAGATCGCGCGAGCGCAGCAGGGCGAATGCGGCGCCCATGCGCTCGCTCTCGAGCACACCGGACTCGTGCATCAGCGCCTCGAGCATCGCGACTTGGTTCGGGGTGATGAACACCGAGAGCTCGCCCGGCTCGCTGAAATCGGTCTGTGCGGCGAGGAGCGTCAGCGAGGCGAAGGGCTCGTCGCCGGCCCCGGCGAGGGCGGCCGCCGCGATCGCGAGCAGCGTGCCCCCGATGCAGTAGCCGACCGCGTGGACTTTCTGTCGAGGGATGAGACGGCGCACCTCGGCCAGTGCGTCGAGAAAGCCGAGCTGCAGGTAGTCGTCGAGGCCGAGCTCGCGGTCGGCCGCATCCGGGTTCTTCCAGGAGATCATGAATACCGTGTGGCCCTGCTCGACCAGGTAGCGCACCAGGGAGTTACGCGGCGAGAGGTCCAGGATGTAGTACTTCATGATCCACGCGGGCGTGATCAGGATCGGCTCGGCGTACGCCTCGGGCGTCTGCGGCGCGTACTGCAGCAACTCGATCAGCCGGTTGCGGAACACCACCTTGCCGGGTGTTACGGCGACGTCCTTGCCGACCTCGAAATGCTCGGTGCCGGCGACACGGCCCCCGCGGACGACGCGCTGCGCATCCTCGAGCCAGTTCTTGAGTCCCCGGATGAGATTCTGGCCGGACTCCGCCGCAGTGCGCTCGAGCAGCTCCGGATTCGTGTAGAGGAAGTTCGCCGGAGAGGCGGCTTCCAGCAGCAGCCGCCCGGCGAAGTTGACGCGCGACAGGGCGGGATCAGTCGCTGCCGCCGCGGGGGTGAGCGCCTGTTTCCACCAGGAAGCCCAGTTGCCGTAGGCGCGCGCGTAGGCGTTGAAGGGCCAGACGTTCCAGGCGGCGTCGGTGAATCCGAGCTCTTCGTGACCGGGAGCGAGCGGCGCACCGCCCGCGGCACGGGTCATGAACTGCAGGCTGTCGAGGGTCTTCTCGTAGGCGCTGTGCGCGAGCTGCGCCTGCCGCGGCGGCTGTGTGGCGAGCTTCAGGTACCACTCCCACCAGGCCTTGAGATAGTCATCGGGAGCCAGCCCTCCGGTGAGGGCCGCGAGCTGAGCTCGCAATTGGCGCGCAATCTCGGACTTCGACGCGGCCTCGGTACTCGGGGCCGCCGCGCGCGCTTTCCGGGCGCGCTGCGCGCTGCCGGGGTTGCGCGCTCCGGGTGTACGCGGCTGCGGCCGCGTCCCCGGTTTCTTCTTCGCGTGAGCGCTCAAGGCGGTCTCCTCAAAGTGACACACCCGGGTGGGTGTCCGCCCCCCGGGTGTGGGATACCGCCAAGATATCAGGCGGCCTTCTTGGTGGGCACTGCCTTCGCGGCGATCTCGCTGCCAAGCTGCGTGATCTTGCTCTGGACCTCGGTCGTGAAGCTCGCGAACTCCTCGGCACGGGCCCGCACCTTCTCGACGAACTGCGTCGTGAGCTCGGTCTGCTGGTTGAGCAGCTCGGCCGGGCTGGTCGCGTGGAACGCGGCATGCACACGCGCCAGGCCCGTCTCGAGGACGTCACCGGCAAAGGCGTACTGCAGCCGTGCGAGACGCTCGACGGCCTTGAAGCCTTCCTGCTGCGCCTTGAGAAGCGGCGCGAAAGACTCGCGGGCGGCCGCGATCATCGTGTTGGGGTCGAAAGTTCTGTCGCTCATGGTCGTCTCCGATGCGTTTGATCCTGATCCATCCACGCCGACCATTCTAGCCATTTGTGTATGCATTGCAAGATAAAAATACGCGCTCTCAGGATATAGGCGGAGTCACTAACATGTAACTATATGAGTATATTGGTAAAAATACAGCTATAGACCGTCTTCTCGTACAGTACGTATTGTCATGGAGTCATTTTGCATCGCAAACAAATATCAGGACCGAGGCGCCGGTCGGCGGCGCGGGAGCGCTCACATGCGCAGGCCGCCATCGACTTCGAGGCAGCGCCCGCTGAACAGCTCGTTCTCGAAGATGAAGCCCACCGCGTGCGCGATCTCCTCGGGCTCCCCGAGCCGCCCGAGCGGTATGGGCGCGGTCATCCTCGCGAGCGCTTCGGGCTTCATGCTCTCGACCATCGGGGTACGAATGAAACCGGGTGCGACGGCGCCGACGCGGATGCCATAGCGCGCCAGCTCCTTCGCCCACACCACGGTCATCGCCGCCACGCCCGCCTTGGTCGCCGTGTAGTTGGTCTGCCCGATGTTGCCGGCGCGCGAGATGCTCGAGATGTTGACGATCACCCCGCGCGAGGCGAGCTTGATCATGCGCTCAGCGGCTTCGCGCGCGCACAGGAAGACGCCCGTCAGGTTCACGTCGATCACCGCCTGCCAGTCGGCGAGCGTCATCTTGCCGACCACCTGGCCGTCCTTCACCTTGACCAGCAGGGCATCGCGCACGATGCCGGCGTTGTTGACGAGGCCATCGAGACGCCCGAAATCCGCGGTCACCTCATCGAGCGCGCCGATGACGCTGTCCTCGTCGGCCGCGTTGGCGACGTAGCTGCGGGCCGTCACTCCGGCCTCGGCGCACTGGGCGCGCGTCTCGTCCACCCCTTCGCGGTTGGTATCCATCAGCGCGAGATTGGCGCCCTTGCGGGCAAAGTGGAGGGCGAGGGAGCGGCCGATGCCGCGACCGGCGCCGGTCACGAGAATGGTCTTGTCGCGGACATCCACTTGGCTGTCACTCCTGTCGTTCTTGAATTCGAAGGGGCTTGAATCTCGAAGGGGAGCCGGCCATCTGGCGGCGCGCGCTCAGGCGGCGCGCCTCAGCCGCGACGCTTGGGCGACTCGGGCTTGGGGGGCGGCGCGCCCGTGGCGCCGGAGGCCGGCGTGGGCGTCACGGCCGAGAGCATCGAGGCCTGCATCTTGGCCCACATCTCCATGTTCTGGCGCGCCATCTCCGCGATCGGCGCCATCGGCGTCTCGAGCGCCTTGGCCATCTCCTGCTGCATCAGGTTCTGTTGGCGGAGCAGTCCCCCGATGCTCTGCTCGAGGTACGAGGTCAGCATCTGCTGGATGGGATTGCCATAGAAGCGAATGATGGCCTCGAGCAGCTGGAGGCTCAGCACCGGGGTTCCGAACTGCTCCTGGCTCGCGATGATCTGCAGCAGGACGCCGCGGGTGATGTCCTCGCCGCTCTTGTCGTCGATCACCTTGATGCGCTGGCCGCTCGCGATGAGCTTGCGCAGGTCGTCGAGCGTGACGTGCCGGCTCTCCTCGGCGTCGTAGAGGCGCCGGTTGGCGTATTTGCGTATCAGGCGCTCTTCGGCCATGTTTACCGCTCTTTCAGCCGGCCGCGCACGGTTTTCGGCACGGAGAGGGTAGCCTCTGTGTATGCAGCGCACAATGACGGCCTTCACGCTTCCGGTAGCGATTCGCGGTGATGAAGCCACGGCTTTTCGCCTTTGTTTCCCGTCGGTTATCTGACGGCGCCTTGACCCCCGCACCTTAGATTTTCCGCAGCGCATACAGCCATGCAAAACCCCTTCATGAGCGCCGCCTTCAAGCCCGATCTGGCCTTCACCGGAGCGGCCGAGCGCTTCTTCGAGCTGCTGAAGAGCTTCAGCCTGCCGGGGGCCGGCACGGCCGGCGCGGCGCCGGACTGGTCGGCGCTCGCCGGCTCGCTCGCCGGGCAGTTCGAGCAATGGCTGAAGAGCTCCCAGTCGGCGGGCCCATGGTTCACCGCCGCGAGCGCCCCCGGCTCGGGCGCGGGCTTCGGCGCCGCCGCCGCCTCCTTCGGTCCGTTACCGCTCGGTGCGGGCGCGGCTCCCCAACAGGACGCCCAGCGCAGCTGGGACCTCGTGGCGCGCCTCGCGCAGCTGCAGGCGCAGCTCGCCTCCTACTGGAGCGAGATCGCCCGCGACGCCGCGCAGCGCTTCGTCACGCGAATGGGCGCCGCCGCGGGCGGCGCTCCGACCCTCGATGGCGCGCTCAAGCTCTATGAGCTGTGGGTGAATTGCGCCGAGGAGAGCTACGCCGCGACCGTGCGCAAGGAGGAGTTCTGCCGCCTGCAGGCGCAGCTCGCGAACGCTTCCGCGGCGCTGCTCGTCGAGCAACGCCGCCACGCCGAGACCCTGGTGCGCGCCTTCGGCCTGCCGAGCCGCAACGAAGTGGACGCGCTCTATGCGCAGCTCAAGGAGCTGCGCACGCAGCTCGCCGAGCTGACTGAGGCGCGCCGCGCAAGACCGCCGCAGCCCGATCGAGCGACTGCGGGGCGAGGGGCCGGAAAGCGACCCGCGAGCGCACCGGCGCGCGATCGACGGTCCCGGCGCGCGCGGAAGCCGCGCGCTTGAGGCCGTTCACCGCCGACGCCTCGTTCCTCGCCGGCGCCGCCGGGGCATTCGTGCCTGAGCTCACGCTGCGTGTGGCTGACACGCTGGCGCGACTGCGCCAGGCGCGCGACGTCACCGTGGGCTGCTCGGCGAAGCGCGCCGTGTGGAGCTTCGGCAAGACGACTCTCTACGAGTATCTGCCCCTCCGCGAGGCCGCCCGCGATGCGCCGCAGCGGTCGGCCGCGCGGCCGCTCCTCATCTGCTTCGCGCTCGTCAACCGCCCGTACGTGCTCGACCTGCAGCCGGACCGCTCGCTCGTGCGCCGGCTGCTCGATGCGGGCTTGAGCGTGTACCTCATCGACTGGGGCGATCCCGACGACGCCGACCGCTGCCTCGATCTCGAGGGCTACGTCGAGCGCCATCTCGGGGGCTGTGTGCGCCATATCCTGGTGAGCCGGGGCACGAGCTCGCTCGACCTGCTCGGGGTGTGTCAGGGCGGGGTGCTGAGCCTGTGCTACACGGCGCTGCACCGACGGGAGGTGGCCAACCTCGTGACGCTGACCACACCGGTGGATTTCCACACGCCCGACAATCTGCTCTCGAAATGGGTCCGCGAGCTCGACACCGAGCTGCTCCGGCAGAGCGGCAACGTTCCGGGCCAGGCGCTCAACGGCTTGTTCCTGGCGTTGATGCCCTTTCGCCTCACGCAGCAGAAGTACGTGCGCCTGCTCGCCGGCAACAGCGATCAGCGAGCGCTCGAGGACTTCGTGCGCATGGAGCGCTGGATTTTCGACAGCCCGCCGCAGGCGGCGGTCGCGCTGGCCGAGTTCGTCCGCTGGTTCTACCAGGAGAACCGCCTGATCCGCGGCACGCTCCGGATCGGCGGCAAGCGGGTGGACCTCGCCGCCATCGTTCAGCCGGTGCTGAATCTCTACGCCCTCGGCGATCACATCGTGCCGCCGGGCGCCTCGGCCGCCATGGAGCGCTGCCTCGGCAGCCGCGACTACACCGGCTGCGGAATCGACACCGGGCACATCGGCATGTACGCGAGCCGCAAGGGGGCGGACGAGATCCCCTCCCGCATCATCTCCTGGCTGCGCGAGCGCTCCTAGAGCGGCGCCCGACGCGCGGGTGGAAAGCGCGCGGAGCTTCAGTACCCGCGCTCGACATCCACCACCGACAGCATCGGCTCGCCGGCCGCATAGCGGCGCAGGTTCTCGACCACCACCGCGTTGCGCTGCTCCTCCGCGAACGGGGTGTCGGCCGAGACGTGCGGCGTGATGATGACATTCGGCAGATGCCAGAGCGGACTGTCCGGCGGCAGGGGCTCGGGATCCACCACGTCGAGGCCCGCGCCGGCGAGCTCTCCGCTCGCGAGCGCCGCGATCAGATCGGCCGTCACGGTGCTGCGTCCACGCCCCACGCTGATGAAATACGCGCCGGGCTTGAGGGTGGCGAAGAACTCCTTGTTGAAGACGCCGGTCGTCTGCGGCGTGAGCGGCGTGCAGTTGACGATGAAGTCGGCATCCTTCGCGAGCTTCGGCAGCTCGTCAGGCAGGCCCACGTAGCTGACGAAATCGGGTCCTGTGCGTCCGCTCGCGCGGGTCGCGATGACGCGCATGCCGAAGGCATGGGCGCGCCGGGCGACCTCGGTGCCGATGCCGCCGAGGCCGACTACCAGCACCGTCCTGCCCTCGAGGTCGGCGAGCTGCGGCGCCTGCGCGTCGTCGTCTTTCACCCAGTGAGCCTGCTGCTGCTGCTTGAGGAAGTAGTCCAGGTGGCGGCTCAGCACGAGCATCATTCCCAGCACGTGCTCGGCCATGCTCGGACCCATGGTGCGCTGCAGGTTGGTCAGCAGCATGCGGCGCTCGCGCACCAGCGGCTGCTGCACGCAGCGCTCGACCCCCGCCGCCAGCCACTGGATCCACTGCAGCTGCTTCGCCTTCGAGAGCACCTCCGCCGAGCACACGCCGAGCGCGGCATCGGCGCCGGCAAGCTCCCGCGCGGAGGCGGAGCTCATCTCGATGAGCTTCGCGTGCGGGGCGGCCCGCTGCAGCTGCGGCAGCAGCTCATGCAGCTCCGGATTCACCAGCACGATGCGGGGCGAGTGCCACCCCTGGCGCTCGCGCACGGGCTGCGGCGCGACGTGCAGGCCGAGCTTCTCGATCAGCGCCGCGGCGGATGCGCCTTGCGTGGGAGACTCCGCTCCGCGGAGCGAGCGAGCTGGCGCGAGGAGCGCACAGGCACACAGGGCCGTGACTGCGGCAATGAGCAGGCGAGGGTTGATAGGCATGATGACCCTTCCGCAGGGGACGTGTGGGTGTCACTCGGTGATGATGCGGTCGGCCCACTCCACCAACCCCACATGGCGGAGCGCGACAGTCTACGCCATGCCGCCGCTCACCGAGATGACCTGCGCAGTCACGTACGCGGCTTCCTCGGACACGAGGAACGACACGACGGCGGCGACTTCCTCGGGGGAGCCGAGACGGTTCATGGGCACCAGTCGCTCGAGCGCCTTCGCATCGAAGAGGCCGGCCGTCATCGGCGTGCCGATGATGCCGGGCGCGACCGAATTCACCGTGATGCCGCGCGTTGCGACCTCGAGCGCGAGCGCCTTGGTGGCCGAGTTCAGGGCACCCTTGGCGGCGGCGTAGTTGACCTGACCCTTGTTGCCGATGAGGGCGGCGACCGATGACACGTTGACGATCCGGCCCCAGCGGGTGCGGATCATGGGCAGCAGCAGCGGCTGCGTGGCGTTGAAGAAGCCGTTGACCGACACATCGATCACCCGCTGCCACTGCGCCGCGCTCATGGCCGGCAGCACCGCATCGTCGTGCACCCCGGCGTTGTTGACCAGGACCTGGATGGGGCCCTGCTTCAGCACCGCCTCGAGCGAGGCGCGCGTGGCGGCGCCGTCGGTGAGGTCGCAGCTGACGAGCGTCGCCTCACCGCCGCCCGCGCGGATCTCGCCCACCAGCGCTTCGGCGACCGCGACGCCGCGGTGCGAGTGCACGTACACGTGATGTCCGTCGCGCGCGAGCCGCCGGCACACGGCGCCGCCGATCGCGCCGCTGCCGCCGGTCACCAGGGCGCGTCGCCCGGTGGCGCTCGTCGCACGCCGCTCGCTCATGCGTGGGTTCCGGTGGCGGGCAGCCCGAAGCTGGCGTCGAACACGATGCTGGCGCGTCCGCTGAGGAGCTGCAGCCGCCCGCTCGACACCGAGAATTCGTAGAGCACCGTGCGGCCGTCGCCGGTGAGGCGCTCGGCGGCGGCGATCAGATCGGCCTCCAGGTCATCGAGCCGCTCGACGCGCAGCGACACGTTGCGCACGCTCGCCAGGTACCCGACGCTCGAGCCGATGCTGCCGCGAACGCTCGTGGCGACGGTGCTCGCAAGCGGCGCGCTGGCGGCGATGAGCGCCCCGTGCACCGCCATGGCCTGCGCGGCGTACTCGATGCCGCACGCCGCGCCGAGTCGGCCGTGCAGACGCAGCGGATTGTCGGCGCTGCGATGTGTTGCGCTCCGGCAGCGGATGCGCGCGGCGTCCCACGACAGCACCTCGTCGAGCAGGCACATGCGGCCCTTGTGCGCAATGTGCTGCTCGATCCACCGCCGGTCTAGAGGCATGGGCGCACCTGCACGGTGAGGCGCTCACCGTCGAGGTAGTCGAGGACGACGCTGCCGGCGGTGCGCCGCGCCAACTGCGCCAACAGCGGCAGACTGCGGGCGGCCGGAATCGAGGTGCGCAGGCTCTCGAGTGCGGCGTCCGGCATGCGATCCGCGGGAGCACGCCCGAGCGTGGTCACGAGGCGCGCGAGCGACGCCGCACCCGCCTTCGGCGAGAGCACCAGCGCTACGCCGAACGCGTCCGCAATGGGGCGGGCGCTGCGCATGGGCTCGGGGTAACTCGCGTCATAGGCGATGAGGAGCACCGCGGTCCCTTCGACGACCACCTGCGTCAGGGCTTCCAGGAGCCCCGCGCCGAAGCTCGCATCATAGGCGCATAAGGCATTCGATGCGGCCGTCGCGCCGGTCGCGATGCCCCAGTAGCCGGCGGCCGCATTGTGCACCGAGTTATGAAAGCGCGTGGGCGAGAGCTGCCGGTCCGCCGAGGCCAGCACCTGGCAGATCTCGTGACAGTTCTCGCCGTCGCCGCCCGAGGAGGTGAACACCGCCGGCAGCCTCGCCGCATCGACTCCGGCGCGCTCCGTCGCCTCGAGACCGGCGGTGAGCGCGAGGCGCACGACGGCGCCGGTGCGCCGCCGCTCGGCGCTCGGCAGGCACTGAAGAGGCGGCAGCCGCGTGGGCGAGCGCAACCAGGGCGTCTCCCCCGTCAGCAGCCGCGCGCCGTCGGGCCAGTTGGCGATGCCGGGTCCCACGAGGCCGATGCCGTCGACTGAGGCTGCGAGCGCCGTCACGGCCTCACCCGGCGCGGCCGAGGATCAGGCAGCAATTCGAGCCCCCGAAGCCGAAGGAGTTGCTCATCACGCGCGCGAGCGGTGCGGCGCGGTTCTCGAGCAGGTAGTGCACCGCGAGCGCGGGATCCACCTCGTTGGTGTTGACACCCGCCGGCATCAGCCCGTGTCGCAGCGCGAGTGCGCAGATCACCGCCTCCAGCGCGCCCGCGGCGCCGAGCGTGTGACCGGTGGCGCCCTTGGTCGAGCTCGCCGGGACCTGTGTGCCGAGTACCTCCGAAACTGCGCGCGACTCGGCCTCGTCGTTGCTCGGTGTGCCGGTGCCGTGCAGGTTGATGTACTCGATGTCGGACGGATCGAGCGCGGCGGTCTCGAGGGCCGCGAGCATGGCGGCGCGGGCGCCGCGGCCCTCCGGATGCGGAGCGGACATGTGGTAGGCGTCGCTCGATTCGCCCACCCCGAGCAGCAGCACCGCATCCCCATCGAGGCTCGCGCCGGCGGGCTCGAGGAGCGCGAACGCCGCGGCTTCGCCGATCGAGATCCCGTCGCGCGCGAGGTCGAAGGGCCGGCAGGGGCCGCGCGACACCAGCTGCAGGGAGTGAAAGCCGTAGAGCGTGGTGAGGCACAGCGAGTCGACCCCGCCCACCAGCGCCGCATCGATCAGCCCCGCCTCGATGGCGCGGCGCGCCGAGGCGAACGCCTTGGCGCTCGAGGAGCAGGCCGAAGAGATCACCACCGCGGGGCCGGCGAGCTCGAGCGCCTCGCGCGCGAAGGCCGCCAGCGAGAAGGTGTTGTGCGCGCCACGGTAGCGAAACTCCGCCGGCAGCGCGCCGCTCGCGGGGTCGCGACGCCGGTAGGCGAGCTCGGTCTCGAGGATCCCGGAGGTGCTGGTGCCGAGAAACACTCCGACACGCTCGCGCCCATGGCGCCGCGCGCTGCGTCTCACGGCCTCGGCAAACCCGTCCTGCACGAGCCCGAGCTGCGCCAGGCGATTGTTGCGGCACTCGTACTCTCGCAGCCCCGGCGGGAGCGGCGCCTCATCGACTCCCGCGACCTCGCCCACGAACGCCTCCAGCGTCACCGTCTCGAAGGCGCAGCGCTTGAGTCCCGTGCGCCGCTCGCGTAGCGCCGCGAGGGTGGCCTCGACACCGCGCCCGATGCAGCTCGTGGCCGTAAAGCTGGTGAGCGCCAGCGCCTTCATGCGCCGCTAGTCTACGTCACGGGCTGCGCGCGGCACGATCCGCCGCCGCGCGCAGCGTCACGGGAGTGAGTCCGGCCGCGGCGATGGCCGCGAGGAGCGGCGGCAGCACCTCGAGGATCACGGCGCTCCCGGTGGTGGTGCGCGCCGAGCGCCCGTCGTGCAGCAGCAGAATGTCGCGCGCCTCGAGGCCGCGCGTCAGCCTGCCGAGGACGCTCTGCGCACGGCCGCTCACCGTGTCGAAGCCGCGCCGCGTCCAGCTCACCAGGCGCAGGTTAGCGCGCGCCAGCACCGGCTCGAGGAAGGGATTGCGCAATCCCGCGGGGGCGCGAAAGAACTGCGCCACCTCCCCGGTCGCCGCGAGGATCGCCTGCTGCGCGCGGGCGATCTCGTCCGCGAGCGCGCGCGGCCCGAGGAGCGAGAAGCGGTGGAGATGGCGCTGACTGTGGTTCTCGATGGTATGGCCGCGCGCGACGATCTCGCGCGCCAGCGCGGGGTGCCGGTTGACCCGCGCGCCGACGCAGAAGAAGGTCGCGCGCGCGCGGTGCTCATCGAGCAGCGCGAGCACGCGCGGCGTGACGTCGGGATCGGGCCCGTCGTCGAAGGTGATGGCGATGGCCGCCGCGCCGCCGGCGCCGGCCTCGGGCAGGCGCGTCCAGTTGGGGCCGAGCAGCTTACTTCTCGGCCACAGTCCCACCGCGCCGAGCAGCACATGATCGGCCACGACCGCCGACAGCGCCCACGGCCACCACTGCGGGCGTGCGAGCGCTGCGCCGGCCGCGGCGAGGTGCAGCGCGACCGAGCCGCGGATGAGCGGCGCCGGTCGCCACGGTCGCCGCGCTAGTGGAGGAGCGTAAGCCGGCATCGGTGGAAATTCTCCCCTAGACGGGATCCGCCGTGAAATTGCCCGCCAGCCGCAGGTCGAGAAATCGCTCCCAGAGTCGCCCCCAGGTCGGCCAGTCGTGGCCGCCGGGCACGATGTCGACGGCATCGGGCTCGAGCGCCGCGGCCATCAGCCGGTGGCGCCCGGCGAAGCGGTCGTCGCGCCCGATTCCGAGATGAATCGGCAGCGCCCGCGAGGCCTGCGTCTTTATGAAGCGCCAGACGCGCCGCTCCTCGTCGTCCGCGGCAGGCTCGCCCGCCTCCCAGGCGTGAACGTCCGGCGCGCGTGCGATCTCCCCGGTGATGAGGTGAGTGCCGAGCCAGGGGGCGAGCACACAGAGCCCCGCGAGCTCGCCCGGGTGGCGCTCGGCGCAGCAGAGCGCGAGGTAAGCCCCGAACGAGATGCCGCCGAGCCACACCGCGCGGCCCCGCGGCCGTGCCGGCGAGAGCAGCTCCTGCCACAGCTCCGTGAGCACGGTGCGGTCGGCGACGTGCCGCAGCTCGAGCGCCGCGAACGCGAGGTCGACATCGAGTCGCCGCGCGCGCGCTGCCGCGACGAAACCCGCGCGCACGAAATCCTCGGGACCGCTGTAGGCGGGGGGCAGCATCACGATCAGGGTCGGGGCGCTCCTTCCTCCGTGCGCGGCGTCAACGATGCTGCGGATCATCGCGCGCTCACCAGCGCCGCGGCCGCCGCGGCTGCCGGGGCCGCCGGCCTCTGCGGCCGGCTGAGCTGCGCGGAAAAGACGAGCGCGAGGAGGGTGCCGGGGGCGACGGTGGAGCCGAGCTCGGCGAGCACCGGGACGCGCGAGCAGGCGAGCACTGCGAAGGTCAGCACCGTGGCGATGTTGGCGACGAGGAGCGAGGCGAGAGTGAGCGGCAGGGAGGCGCGCCCTGGCGGCTCACTGCTGCGGTCGAAGAACAGCGCGTAGTTCGAGCCGACCGCAACGATCAGGAGCATCCCGACGAGGTGCAGGATGGTGAGTCGCCCGCCGAGCGCGACCAGGACTCCCGCGACCGCGAGCACGGCGAGCGCGAGCGGCGCCACCACCCGCGCGACCCGCCCGGGCGAGCGCAGGGCGAGCACGAGCAGCAGCACGATGGCACCGAGCCCGGCGAGCGCCAGCCGTGCCGCCTCCGTGAGATAGCCCGAGTAGAGCCGGTCGGCCTCGGCCTTGAGGTCGAGCAGCACTGTGCGCTCGCGAGGCTCCCCGGCGAGTGCCGCGCGCACCTGCGCGACCGCGCCCGGCTTGAGATCGCCGGAGCCGACCGCCGCGAGCGGCAGCAGCGCCGACCAGCCGTCGGCGCTTCGCACGAGCAGCGCATCCACCGCGGCCGCGAAGGAGGTGCCCTCGAGGTCGGCGCGGGTCAGCGCTGGGGCGCTGCGCGCGCGCTCGACGTCGAGCACGAACGGCTCGAGCCTCGAGGCGCTCACCGGCGCGCCTGAGAGCGCCTCGCGGAGGCGCGCGCCGATCTCCGTGGGCGGAGGAAGACTCGCCTGCCGCGCCCGCTGCACGGCGAGCGGCGGCAGGTAGCGCGCCGGAGACTCGAAGCCCCCGATCGCACCCTGCTCAACGAGCGCCTCGAGCGGGGCTGCGAGCCGCTCGGCGGCGGCGAGCGCCGACTCGCGATCCCGCGCCGATGCCACGATCACGTAGCGCATGTCCGGTGCGCCGGCCTCGATGCGCAGCGCTTCATCGAGCGCCTGGGTTGCAGCTGGAATCGGGCTCAATGCGGACAGCTCGCGATGCGACAGCGTGCCGCGATGGGCATAGAGCGCCGCGCCGGCGAGCAACGCCACGGGCACGAGCGCGATCCGCGTACGGCGCAGGTGCGGCAGCGCGCCCGCGAGCCGTGCCCCGAGCCCGCTCAGGTCGCGGATCGCCAATTCGCGCGGCAGCCACGCCGGCAACACGAAGCGCGTCACGAGGGCAGCGGCCACGAGACCCGTGACCGAGTACAGCCCGAGCTGCGCGAGGCCCGGGAACGCCGAGGGCAGGAGCGCCGCCAAGCCGCAGATCGAAGTCAGCATCCCTAAGCGGATCGTCGGCCACACCGAATGTTGCCAGTCCGCCGCCTGCTGGACGAAGAAATAGACGGAGTAGTCGACCGCTTCCCCGATCAGTGTGATGCCAAAGCCGAGGGTGATGCCGTGGACGGCGGGAAAGCCGAGCGCCACGGCGGCGACCCCGGCGAGCGCACCCGAGGCGACCGGCACGAGCGTCAGCGCGAGAGCCGGAAGCGAGCGGTACACCGTGAGCAGCAGCACCGCGACGAGCAGGGCGGCCAGCGCCGAGAGGCGCATGACCTGGCCCTTGATCAGGGCGCGGGAGGCCACCGCAAACACCGGGGGTCCGGTCATGAGGAGCGTGACGCTGGGACGGGCGGCGGCCGGGATCGCGCCGAGGCTCGAGGCGAACGCCCGCCGGACCGTGTCGCAGGCCGCCTGTTGCGCGTCGGTGTCGGAGCCTGCGGCGCGGACCTGCACCATGAGCAGTGCGTGTCGGCCATCGGGCGAGCTCCACACGCCCTCGGCGGCGCGGGGAAGCCGCCCCGCTCGGAATGTATCGAGGATGCCGAGCATCTCGCCGGTCGGGTCCCGCGTGAACAGTGGCTTCAGGAGTGTCCCCGCGGGTGAAGCCAGGAGGTCCAGCGAGTCGGTGATCGCCGCGCGCAGGCCTGCCGCGCTGAAGCGCTCGGGTGTCACGCTCTCGCTCAGCGGGTATCGATGCGCGAAGAGGAACTCCCGGTCCCGCTCGAGGCCCGCGGCGTCGCCGTTGTTGACGGCGACGAACGCAGGGTCGGCTCGCAGCCGGCGTGCGAGCTCGGCCGACACCTGGGAGCGCTCGGCGCCGCTCCCTCCCTCGATGGCGAGGAGCAGGAGACGCGCCGCGGGACCCGAGCGCAGCTGCTCGATGAGGAGCTGCTGGGTTGCGGTGGGACTGCGCGGCAGAAAGGCCGACAGGTCCGCGGTGTAGCTCGCGTGCGCGACGATCGCCGCCGCAATGATCGCCAGCACCGCCCAGATCGGGGTCGCCGCGCCACCCGGGCGCGTCATGGGCTGACTTCAGGGCCGAGGCTGAGCAGCGATCGATCGCCGTCGCCGTGGCGGATATCGACGGAGCGGATCGCATCGCGCTCGCCTTCGATGCGGATTTCCCGGACGGCCCGCGCGAACCTCGCGTCGGTGGGCACGAGGAGGAGCGACCAGTGCGCGAGACTCCCCTCGAACCCGACGCGGAAGAGACGCTCGAGCGCTTCCCGATCTCCGGCGAGCGTCGCGCGGATGCTCTCGATGAAGGGCGCCACCTGCGGATAGTCGCGCAACGGCATGAGGTACGTGCGGTGCCCGCGATGCGCCGTCAGCACGCCGTGCTCGAGGACCAGCGTCTCGGCCCGGGGGTTCAGAGTGCGCTTCTCGAGACGGTCGGGTGCGTCGTAGAGCAGCTCCCCCGATGACTCGAGCGGGCGATCGAGAATGGCGAGCCGCTGCACCTCGGTGAAGGTGACGTGACCATGGCGGCGGGCGGCGAGCAGCTTCAGCAGCTGCTCGTACTCCACCGGCTGCGGCGAGGTTGCCTCATCCGCCGTCCCCGCGGCCGCGAAGGCGACGGCGAAGGCGAGCGCGGCCAGGGCGCCAGCGGGCCGGGCTCCCCGCCTCACGCGCCCGCTCCAGGCGCGCTCGCGGAGGCGCCGGCCGAGGCACCGGCGATGGCGTCGGCCCCGTGCCAGAAGTCGTAGAAGTTGAACCAGTTGTACGGATCGCTGTGGCAGTACTCCTCGAGCACCTCCACGTAACGCACGATCGCCGCACGCACCGCCGCCTCGCGGCCACCCGGGGCGGGCCGCGAGAAGTCGGCGATCTGCCGGAACACAACGTGGTAACGGTTGCCACCGCGGTAGAGCCCGGTCATGAAGATCACCGGGCGCTTGAGCGCCGCGGCGGCGCGCATGGGGCCCGAGGGAAAAAGCGCAGGGCGTCCGAGGAAGCTCACCACCTGCGCCGGCGCATCCCCGAGCGTGCGGTCGGCCAGTATGCCGACGAACTTGCCCTGCTCCAGGCAGTCGTTGATACGCAGCATCGCCTCGAGGCGTCCGAGCGCGATGATCTCGGGTGCGCAGCCGGGACTGGCGGCCCGGAGGAGGGTGGCGATGCGGCTGGCGTTGTGCTCGTACATCGCCATCGCCACCGAGAGGCCCGGGCGGCGCCGGCCCACGGCGCTCATGAGCTCGAAGCTTCCGAGGTGCGCGCCGACGAGAAACGCCCCGCGACCGCGCGCGAACGTCTCCTCCATGAGCGGCTCGCCTTCGATCGAGATGTCGAACAGCTCGTAGCGAGCGCGCATGAAGTAAAGACGATCGAGAATGGTCGAGGCGAAGGCGAACACCTGGCGAAAGCGCTCACGGGCGGTGGGCTCGTGTCCGAGCACGCGGCGCAGATACTGGCGGGAGCTCCGGCGCGCGCCGGGGGCGAAGGCGAAGAAATACGCGGCGATGAGGTAGAGCATGCACCGCGCCAGCGGGCGCCCCATGTGGAGCGCGACGAAAATCATCATCCTGAGCGGCGTCGCGCTGCCGCGCTCGCGCGCGAGCGCCCATTGCGCGGCGCTCACGCGCGGCGGGGCCGAGGTTTCAGGCCTGCCGGTCATGGTGCGGCGCCGTGCGCGCGGTGCGCCGGCAGAAGTACCCCGTGGGCAACCGCCTTCCCGCCGCTCGAGATGCGGAACGTGATCGAGCCGTCCGGCAGCGCGTCGTGCTCGAGAGTCAGCGTTTCTCCCGGGCCCACCGGCTTCACGAACTTCGCCGCGGCGATGCGCCAGCGCGCGCCGGCCTGTGCGCGCTCCTGCTCCACCGCGCGCACCATCTCATCGAGCAGCAGCACCCCGGGCAGGATGGGCGCCCCCGGAAAATGTCCGGCGAGCGCCGGATGCTCGGCGGCAATCGTGACCGTGGTGACGGCGCCCATGGGGCCCTTGGCTCTCAGGCGGACTTCAAGTGCGCCGCGGCGAGGGATCGCAGGGCCTCCTGCGGCAGCTTGCCGGTGCTGTTGCGCGGCAGCTGAGCCACGAAGACCAGGGGGCGCGGCAGGAACACCGGATCGATCCGCCGGCGCAGCTCCTCCACCACCTGCGCCGTATCGAGCTGCGGGGCCACGACGCAGGCGGCCACGCGCGCCACGCCGCGCGCGGCGGCGCGCGGATCATCGACGTGAAAGAACGCGCCGTCGACGACACCGGGGATGGAATTGAGCTGGTGATCGAGGTAGGCGAGGGAGCTGCGCTTGCCGGCGATGTTGACGAGGTCCGCCACGCGCCCGTGCAGGAGGAACCGCCCGGCGCCCGTCACCTCGAGCACGTCCCACAGGCGGGTCGGCTGCTCGATGTGACCGCCCTGCGCCCACGTCTCCTCACCCCTGACGGACAGCTTGATGCCGGGCCACAGTCGCCACTCGGGTCCCTCGGTCGGACGGCGCAGCGCGATCTGCCCGGTCTCGGTCGAGCCGTAGACCTCGAGCAGCCTCGTGGCGCAGCGCCGCTCGATGTCGGCGGCGAGCGGCGCGGCGAGCGGCGCGGTGGAGCACACGATCAGGTCGGTCGCGGGCACCGCGATGCCGGACTCGAGCAGCGCCCGCAGGTGAACGGGAGTCGAGACGAGAATCCGCGGGCGCGGCACGGCGGCCAGCACGGCGGCGATGTCGGCCGGATAGAACGGACGCTCGGCGCACAGCGCGTGCCCGGTTGCCAGAGCCATCAGCACGCTCGACTCGAGACCGTACATGTGCTGCGGCGGGACCGTGGCGACGATGGCGCAGGAGGCTCCGTCCGCGATCCCGAGTCGCCGGGCTTCTTCGCCCACGCAGGCGATGAGCGGTCCGAAGCTCTTGCGATGGGGAACCGGCGTGCCGGTCGAGCCGGAGGTGAATACGCAGGCGGCGGGCCGCGCAGCGCCGATCGCCGGCACCGACATCGACGGAGCCGGCACGGCAGGCGTACCGGGCGGGCTCGCGTCCGACGCGGCGGCGCTGCGCGGGTACGGCACGCGCGGCAGCTCGATGTCGCAGTCGTCCGCGTCCGTGAGACACACGACGTCCGGAGCATAGGCGCGCAGCTGGCGGATGACCTCAGCGGTGTGCGTCGAGGGGAGGAGGCTCAGCCTCCCGGACACGAGCGTCGCGGCGAAACCCACCGTGAAGTGGTAGCGGTCGGTGCAGGCGTTGAGCACGTGGCGGCCCGCGCCGAGCCGCTCCGCCACGCGCGCGACGTCGGCGAGGAACTCGCCGGCGCGAATCGGCGCCCCGGCGCGATAGGCGAGAACAGCGCCGGCGGACGGGTGCGCAATCAGCGGCAGCTCGGGCGAGATATCTACTTCGTCCTGTGGGCGGTGATGTAATCGGCGAGCTGGCGGAGCGACCCGAAGATGCGCTCGTTCTCCTCGCCGTCGGCGCGCAGCTGCACGCCGTAGCGTTTGGACACCACGAGCGCGATCTCCAGGATGTCGATCGAGTCCAGGCCCAGGCCCTCGCCGTAGAGCGGCTGCGCCGGATCGATGTCCGCGGGCGCCACGTCCAGGTTCAGCGCCTCGACGATCAGGCCGGCGACCTCGTGCATGAATGCGGCGGCGCTCACCGGGGCAGCCGGCTGCCGGAGGGGCGACACTTTCTCGGACATTTTATTCCTGGCCTAGCTCGCCAAAACGGCCGGGCGGCATTATACAAGGCGCCGCGCGATGAGGAGCGGCAGGCGCAGCACGAAGCCCGCCAACAGCCGCAGGTACATCGATGTCAGCAGCACGTTGTCGCGCCAGTAATTAAAGTGTGACACACCGCCTTCCGCGGCGCTGAAGTAGCGCACCGGGGCGGGCAGCTTCAGCGCCGGAACGCCGCGCCAGGAGAGGCGCACCGCGGCCTCCGGGTCGAAATCGAAGCGCCGCATCCAGCGGGTCGAGCGCATGGCCTCGAGGAGCGGTGCGATCGGATAGACACGAAAGCCGCACAGCGCGTCGGGGATGCCGGCCCAGAGCGTCTCGAGGTTGGTGCACCAGTTGGCGATCCGCCGGCCACGGAGGCGAACGCGCGGCGCGCTGGCGTCGAACCGCGGCTCGCCGAGTATCATCGCCTCGGGCGCGGCCATGGAGGCGGCCATGAAGGCGCCGATCAGCTGCGCGGGATGCTGGCCGTCGGCGTCCATGACGAGCGCGTGGGTGAAGCCGGCGCGCCCGGCGGCGGTGAGGCCATCGAAGAGCGCCGCTCCCTTGCCGCCGTTCCCGGTACGCACCAACACGCGGAGCTTCGGATCGGTGCGCGCCATGACGGCGAGCGCATCGCCCGAGCCATCGGTGCTGCCGTCGACGACCACCCATACCGGATCCCACTCGGCCCGCGCCGCCCGCACCGTGTCGACGCCCTTCGACCCGGGGTTGTAGCTCGGGATGAGGACCAGGTGTGTGCGGGAGGACGTCAATCCTCGCTCTCCACGAGGCGCGAGGAGCGGCCGATGATCCACGCGATGCCGAATCCGCCCGACCAGTAGCTCTCGCGTCTGACCAGCGGGCTCGCCGCGAAGCTGGCGCCGGCGAGCGCGTCGTGCCGCAGGTACGCTCCCAGCCAGTAGCGTGGATAACGGCGCGTGAGCGCGGCGAGGAGCTGCGTGCCGGCGTAGCCGCCGCGCGCCTCGAAGGCGGGGCGACCGGCGCTCGCGTACTGCGGCGCGACGCCGTAGAAGTACTCGTCATAGCGGCGGGTCGCGAACAGCGGGCCGGCGAGGAGGCCGAGTTTCCAGCCGTCGTCCCCGCGCCGCTGGCCGATGTCGAGGTTGAGATTCGGCGCGAGAAAAACCCCGACCACGCGCGGGGAGCCCTCGACCGTGAAGGCCGCGCGCGCCGGCAGCCGCAGATCGAGCTTGAGAAGCCGGTCGTCGCTCTTCCACAGGTGCACATCGAGCGCCGGCCCCACCTCCACCGTCGAGCGCAGGTCCGGCATCCCGTGCCTCGAGGAGTCGTTGCGCACCGGGGTCGTGCCGTTGACGCTCAGGTTGAGCTGGATGCGCTCAGCGTCGAAGAGCCTGCCGCGCAGCCCGTTGTGATCGGAGCGCAGGAACTTGCCGCGGTACACGAGATACGGCACCGGCACCGGGTACGCGTGCATCGTGTCGGCGCCGCGGTAATCGTGGAAGATCAGCGCGCCGCCTCCGAGGCCGAGCTCCCACAGCGGCTTAGGCTGGGCTCGCGTGGCAGGCGTGGCCCCCGCGGCGAGCGCTGCAGCCGCGAGCAGCGCGAGCGGCGCGGTCTCCGGGGTACGCATGCCGTGCGCGCGCGCCTCAGGCGGCCGCGTCGAGCGGACACATGCCGGTCGCTTCGATCTCGACCAGCAGGTCCTGCCGACAGATGTCCGCCTGGAGGTAAATGACCCGGGCGGATTCGCCGAGTGCGGCCGCGAGCTCCGCCTCGATGACGGGCAGGTCCGCGGGTCGCCGCACGTACACCTTCAGCGCGAGCGCGCCCAACCGGAAGCGTGCGCCGCGCGCCGCGCGATTCGCCTCCGCGAGCAGCGCTTCGATGTTGGTGAGGGTCTCGCGCGTCTGGGCCGCGGTGTCGCCGACGTGGAGCGAGCGGTGGCCGACGATGCTCGCCGTGCCGGAGATGAACAGCGCGAGTCCGTCCGGCGCCCGCCAGAGCGTCGCGCGCGAGAACACCGGGCTGTGGACCCCGTACTGCCGCGGGTAGTGGTAGGCGCTCAGCTGGCGCGGATTCTCGACGAAGCAGGGCGCGCTGCGGCCGGCGAGGAAGTACACGACCAGCGGACTGTTGCGCGCCGCGCCGAGCGCGGAAGCGGCCGGGACGTTGCCGGCGAGCGAGCGGCCGCTCGCGCGCAGCGCGTGCTGGCGCGCGCTGTTGAATTGGCGGTAGCGCTCGGTGCCCTCGACATCGCGATTGATGTCCGGCAGATAATTCCAGACGCGCAGCAGGTGAGGGTAGTTCTCCGCATCGACCGCAGCGCAGATCTCCCGGTAGGCCTGGGAGGTGGCTTCGTGCAGCGCGCCGTGCCCCGCGGCATGCCCGGCCCCGCTGCACCGGGCTCCGTCAGGTGCCGCCGCCGCTGCGGCGAGCTGCGCTTCGCTCACCGCAATGCAGCCGAACAGCATGTCGGCGGTGCGGCGAAAGCGCACGCGCTGGCGCTGGCCGGAGGTCGCGGGGCGGTTGCAGCGCCAGACTTCGAAGACGTGCCCGGTGCCGGGGAGCACCGGCGTGCTGACCTGAGCGACGGGGATCTCGGCGACCGTCGCCCCCACGCGGTCGCGCGTGCCACTGAAGGTGGCGACACCCAGCACGTCGCCCCACTCGGCCGCCTGGTACTCGGCCAGTGAGACGTAGTCCAGATGCAAGCCCGCTGGCGCGCGCATCGGCCACACCTCGTCGGGCTCAGTTCTTCGGCTGCGGCTCGTCGGACTTGCCTCTCACGCTCTCCTTGGTCTTCTGGGCAGTCTCCTTGACCGCCTTGCCGACCCTCCGTGCGCCGTGTGCCACCGCGTGGCCCGCCTTCTTCGAGTCTTCCTTGATCGCCTCGCGTGCGGGCCTGGTCTTCTCGGCGACCGCGAGACCCACGGTCCGCGCACTGTGCGCGATTCTATGGCCGACCGTCTTGGCATCTTCCTTGATGGCGGTCTTGGTGTCGGACGTCTGGTCGCTCTGGGTGTGCGCAGCGGCCGCCAGGGCGAGAGCGATGCTGGCGGCCGCGGCCGCCGGGGCGAAGCTTGCTTTCATGACGAGGTATCGTACGACACTCGCGCGCCGTTTTGCACCGCGCGCTGCCAACACGAGCGAGGCCCACCCCGCACCGCGTCATCGCGGTGCCAATCGTCACCTCCTTCGGGCAAACTGCGCCGAATGCGTCTCGACCGGCTGCCGATCTCGGTACTGCGGACCCGTTATGTGCCGGGCGGCTGGGACCTGCTCGCTTTCGTGCTGGTGTTCGCCTTCTTCGTCTACGCCGCGCACGCGGCGCGCGGGCTCGCCGGCTCACTCGCGCATCTCGAGGCGGTGCCGATCTCGCTCGCGCCGTCCGCGCTCGTCGGCTACTCGGCGCGGACCGCGCTGCGCATGCTGATCGCGATGAGCGCCTCGCTCGTCTTCACCTTCACCTACGCGACGCTCGCCGCCAAGAGCCGGCGCGCGGAGGTGCTGCTGGTGCCACTCCTCGATTTCCTGCAGTCGGTGCCGATCCTGGGGTTCTCGATCACCACCCCGTTCTTTCTGCAGCTGACGCCGGGACGCGTGGCCGGCGCGGAGATGGCCGCCATTTTCCTGATCTTCACGAGCCAGGCCTGGAACATGGCGTTCAGCTTCTATCACTCGCTGCGCAGCATCCCGGACGAGCTCATCGAGGTGGCGCGCAACTTCCGCCTCAGCCCCTGGATGCGCTTCTGGCGGCTCGAGGTCCCGTTCGCCATGCCGGCGCTCATCTGGAACATGATGATGTCGATGTCGGGCGGCTGGTTCTTCGTGGTCGCCTCCGAGGCGATCAGCGTCGGCAATACCACGGTGACGCTGCCGGGCGTCGGCTCCTATATCGCGCTCGCGATCGAGCAGAAGAACCTCGGCGCCATCGGCTGGGCGATCGGGGCGATGTTCGTCGTGATCCTGATCTTCGACCAGCTGCTGTTCCGGCCGCTGATTGCGAGCGCCGACTGGTTCCGTCTCGAGCAGGAAGTGGGGCTCACTCCGAGCCGCTCCTGGGCACTCACCATGATGCGGCGCTCGCGCGTTCTCGGCCTCATCGCCCGCGCGTTCGCCGCGCTGTTGCGCGCCGGCAGGAAGCCGGGCGCGGCCCCGCAAGCTCTGCCGGAGCGGCGCCGGAGCGTGTGGGATACGCATTGGATCGACTACGCCTGGTACGTCCTGCTCGGCCTCCTCGGGCTCGTCGCGGTCGTGAAGACCACGGGCTTCGTGCTCGGGGAAGTGCGCCCGGCGGAGATCGGCCAGGTGATCCTCTTCGGTTTCATCACGCTGGTGCGCGTTGCGGTGCTGATCGCACTCGCGAGCCTCGTGTGGGTCCCGATCGGCGTCGCCGTCGGGATGCGGCCGCGCCTCGCCAGCATCGCGCCGGTGGCGCAGTTCCTGGCCGCCTTCCCCGCGAACCTGCTGTTTCCGATCGTGGTCTCCGCCGTCGTGCTCCTCAAGCTCAATCCGGATATCTGGCTGAGCCCGCTGATGATCCTCGGCACCCAGTGGTACATCCTCTTCAACGTCATCGTCGGGGCATCGGCGCTGGCCCCGGACCTGCGCTATGCGGCCGAGAACCTCGGCGTGCGCGGCTGGCTGTGGTGGCGCCGGGTGGCGCTGCCGTTGGTGTTTCCCTTCTACGTGACCGGGGCGATCACCGCCTCGGGCGGCTCGTGGAACGCCAGCGTTGCCGCGGAAGTCGTAAGCTGGGGTCAGCAGAAGCTGACCGCGCACGGAATCGGTGCCTACATCGCGGAAGCGACCAGCCACGGGGACTTTCAGCGCACGGTGCTGGCGATCCTGGTGCTGAGCCTGTTCGTCGTGACGTTGAATCGCCTGTTCTGGCGGCCGCTGTACGCGCGCGCCGAGCGCAAGTTCCGCCTGAGCTGAGGGACCGCCTTGAGGAGACGCCCGTGAACGCCACCGCCGCCGCGTTGAACCTGGCTCCGCTCCTCGACGTGCGGGCCGTGAGCAAGTCCTTCCGCAAGCCGGACGGGGATGCGCTCGTGGTGCTCGAGGACGTCAATCTGACGCTCCGCCCGGGAGAGATCGTCGGCTTCCTCGGCCGCTCGGGCTGCGGCAAGTCGACGCTGCTGCGGCTCATCGCCGGGCTCGATGACCCGTCCCGGGGCGTGATCAATTATCTCGGCCGGCCTGTGGGCGGCGCGGCCGCGGGCATGGCCATGGTATTCCAGAGCTTTGCGCTGTTTCCGTGGCTCACCGTGCTCGAGAACGTGCAGCTCGGCCTCGAGGCGCTCGGCATTCCGGAGCCCGAGATGCGCCGCAGGGCTCTCCAGGCCATCGACCTGATCGGACTCGACGGGTTCGAGTCGGCCTACCCGCGCGAGCTCTCGGGCGGGATGCGCCAGCGCGTGGGCTTTGCGCGCGCGCTGGTGGTGCACCCCAACATCCTGCTCATGGACGAGCCGTTCTCCGCGCTCGACGTGCTCACGGCCGAGACGCTGCGCAACGATTTCCTCAACCTCTGGGGCGAGGGGCAGCTGCCGATCAAGGCGGTGATCCTGGTGACGCACAACATCGAGGAAGCGGTGGAGATGTGCGACCGGCTGCTGATCTTCTCTACTCTCCCGGCGCGCGTCATGGGCGAGATCGCGGTCGATCTGCCGCAGCCCCGCCATCCGGACGACCCGCGCTTCCGCGCGCTCGTCGACCGGGTCTACGTGGAGATGACCGCGAAGCCGCGCGGCGAGCGCGTGGGGCCGAAGTCCGAGCGTTTCCCGGGCACCGGCATTGGCACTACCCTCACGCACGTATCGTCCAACGTGCTGGCCGGACTCATGGAAGCGGTGGCGGGCCCCCCCTACAACGGCAAGGCCGACCTGCCGGCGATCGCGCAGGAGCTGCGCATGGAGATCGACGACCTGTTCCCCGCTGCGGAGGCGTTGCAGCTGCTGCGCTTCGCCGAGGTCGAGGGCGGCGACATCCGCCTCACCGAGGCGGGTCTGCAGTTCACGCGCGAGGACACCGACGATCGCAAGAAGCTCTTTGCCCGCCACCTGATCACCTACGTGCCGCTCGCGGCGCACGTGCGGCGGGTGCTGGACGAGCGCGCCAGCCACACAGCCCCCAAGAGCCGCTTCTTCGACGAGCTCGAGGACTACATGGCGGAGGAGGGCGCCGAGCAGACGCTGCGCACCATCATCAGCTGGGGACGGTACGGCGAGGTCTTCGCCTACGACGACCACCGCCAGTGCTTCACCCTGGAGAACCCGACGTAGCGGGCGGGCCATGATTGACAATGTAGCCTCATGAGGCTACATTCAGGTCATGAAAACCGTGGGCGTTCGAGAGCTCAAGAACCGCTTGAGCGAGTACCTCCGACAGGTGCGCGCTGGTGAAAGTGTGCTGGTGACCGATCGGGGGGAGGTGATTGCGGAGGTCTCGCCGCCCGGACAGGGACAGGCCGATCCGTCGCTTCCAGCCCCCCTGCTGGCGCTCGCGAAGCGCGGCCTCGCCACCTTGGGCGCCCCTCCCGATGCCAGCCTGTATAAGAGAATCCCGCGCAGTCGCCGCGGCCGGCACAGCGCCGCCCGGCTCCTGGAGGAGGAGCGCGGCTCCCGGTGAACGTCTACGGGGAGTCGAGCGCCATCCTTGCGTGGCTCCTGGATGAAGACTCGGCCGCCGAGGTTCGCCGCTTCCTGACGGGCGCCGATATCATCGTGGCCTCGGACCTGACGCTCATCGAGTGTGACCGTGTGCTGCTGCGCGCAGCGGCACTCGGCGAGCTGACGGAAGCGGAAGCGGCGGATCGCCGGGCACATCTGGCGACCGCGTCCGCCCACTGGCACCTGCTACGGATCGCCGCGGAAGTTGTCGATCGCGCCCGCCAGAGTTTTCCTGGCGAGCCGATCCGCACGCTGGACGCGATCCACCTCGCCTCAGCACTCGTAGCCCGCGGCGCCGTCGCGGAGCTGCGGCTTCTCAGTCTGGACGATCGCGTCCGCAGGGCCGCCGCCAGGCTCGGGCTGGAGGTCCTCCCCCCGTAGACCACTCGGCTGCGCTCGCGCGAGCGGACCGAAACGTGGCGGCTGGACATCAGTTGAACGGTAGCGCATCGCTCCTCCAGCCTCCACCGAGCGCCTTCAAGAGCCCCACGCTCGCCGCGAGCGAGCGGTTGGTGATGTCGCGCCAGGCCCGCTCGGCGCCGAGCGAAGCGTTCTGGGCGGAGACCACGTTGAGATAGTCCACGGTCCCGGCCTTGTACTGATTCTCGACGATCGCCAGAGTCTCGGCTGCGGCATCAGCCGCGGCGCGCTCGGCGGTCGACTCCTCGGCGAGCATCTTGAGCGCCGCGAGATTGTCCTCGACCTCCTGGAACGCGCTGAGCACCGTCTGGCGGTAGGTCGCGACGCTCTGATCGTAGGAGGCGATCGCGGCGCGCACCTGGTAACGGCGTGCGCCGAAATCGACGAGGGTGCCCGCGAGATCCGGCCCCAGCGACCAGAAGCGATTCGGCACCTGGAGGAGCCCCGAGAAGCTGCTGCTCGCGTAACCCCCGGAGCCGCCGAGCGAGAGGGTGGGGAACCACGCCGCGCGCGCGATCCCGATCTGCGCGTTGGCGGCGGCGGCGCGGCGCTCCGCCGCGGCGATGTCCGGCCGGCGCTCGAGCAGCTGCGAGGGGAGCGTCAGCGGAATCGCCGGGATCGCGGGCGCTTGATCCTTGCGGGGGATCGCGAGCGCCGCAGGCGGCTTGCCGACGAGCACCGCGATGGCGTGCTCGAGCGTTGCCCGGGTGATCCCGAGGTCGAGGTGCTGCGCGCGCACGTTCTCGAGCTGTGTCTGCGCCTGCGTGACGTCCCAGCGCTGCGCCACGCCCGCCTGGTACCGGTTGCGCGTGACCTCGAGCGCCTTCTCGTAAGCGGCCATGGAGCGCTCGAGCAGGCCGAGATCCAGGTCCGTGACGCGCAGCTGAAAGTAGCTCTGCGCGAGGGTCGCCTGCTCCGAGAGCAGCATCGCGGCCAGATCGCCGGCGCTCGCCCGCGCCGACTCGCGATTGGATTCGACGGTGCGGCGGACGCGACCCCACACATCGAGCTCCCAGAGGGTGGCGAGGCTCACGCGGTCCTGGGTGCGCACGGCGCTGCCGGCGGCCGCGGCGCTCCCCGAGGTGCTGGCGCCGCCGCCGGCGGTGGTCGTATTCCGGCTGCGGGTCGAGGAGACATCGGCGGTAATGGTCGGAAAGTAGCCGGAGCGAGCCGTGCCGAGGAGCGCGGCCGCCTGCTCGTACCGGGCCGCCGCGAGCAGCACGTTCTGATTGGAGACCTGCACCTGCCGCTCCAGAGCGTCGAGGTCCGCATCGCCGTAGAGCTCCCACCACTCGCCACGCGACGTCAGCTCCTGCGGCTCGGCCGGCTTCCAGTCCTTGCTCTCCTTGTAGGCCGGCGGCACCTCCAGGCTAGGGCGATGGTAGGTGGGCCCGATCGTCAGGTTTGTCAGGTACTCGCAGCCGCCGGCGGCGCCGAGCGCGAGCAGTGCCGGGATGCAGCGAAGCGCGCGCCTCATGCGACTCCCTCCAGCGGGTTCGGGAAGCGGTGCAGGCGCGACTTGGCCCACAGCCGGAAGCGGTCGAGATACAGGTACATCACCGGCGTCGTGTAGAGAGTCAACACCTGGCTGAGGAGGAGGCCGCCCAGCACGGCGATGCCGAGCGGGCGGCGCAGCTCCGCGCCCTCGCCGAAGCCGATCGCGAGCGGCAGCGCTCCGAACATCGCCGCCATGGTGGTCATGAGTATCGGCCGCAGCCGCAGGAGACACGCCTCGTAGATCGCCTCCCGCGAGCTGCAATCGCGCTCGCGCTCGATCTGCAGTGCGAAGTCGATCATCATGATGGCGTTCTTCTTCACGATGCCGATCAGCAGGATGACGCCGATGAGCGCGATGATGCTGAAGTCGGTGCCGGTGGCGAGCAGCGCCAGCAGCGCCCCGACGCCCGCCGAGGGGAGCGTGGAGAGGATGGTCAGAGGATGCACGAGGCTCTCGTAGAGGATGCCCAGCACCAGGTACACGGCGACCAGCGCCGAGAGGATCAGCAGCCGCTGGTTGGCGAGGGCGTCCTGGAACGCCTTGGCGGTCCCCCGAAAGCTGCCGCGCACGGTGATCGGCGCCCCGAGCCGGGCAAAGCCCGCA
>Ga0209472_1000111_pt1 | contig 47726 bp, 46 predicted proteins | sample GraSoiAngelo_130_FD_185887 | JGI IMG/M metagenome (GOLD analysis project Ga0209472, IMG submission 185887) | Grasslands soil microbial communities from the Angelo Coastal Reserve, California, USA - 14_0929_02_20cm (SPAdes) (version 2) | ecosystem: Environmental > Terrestrial > Soil > Grasslands ... | reverse complement strand
CCTTCAACTTCGAGCTGCAGGCGGCGGCCACCGAGGACACGATCGTGCTGTCGCTCACGACGGCGCACAGCTTCGAGCTCGCCGACGTGGCGCGTTACCTGCATTCCAACACCGCACGCTCGATCCTCGTGCAGGCCGTGTGCGCCGCGCCCATGTTTCCGGTGCGCTGGCGCTGGAGCGCGGCGATCGCGCTCGCCCTGCCGCGCTTTCGCGGCGGGAAGAAAGTGCCGGCGCCGCTCGCGCGCATGGCCGCGGAGGATCTGCTCGCCGCCGTCTTCCCGGACCAGCTCGCCTGCGCGGAGAATCTGCCGGGCGAGCTCGAGATTCCCGATCACCCGCTGGTGCGCCAGACGCTGCGGGACTGCCTCGAGGAGGCAATGGACGCCGGCGGATTCGAGCGGCTGCTGCGCGCTCTTGAATCGGGCGGCATCCAGGTGCTGGCCCGCGATCTCACCGAGCCCTCCCCGCTCGCGCTCGAGGTGCTCTCGGCGCGACCGTACGCCTATCTCGATGACGCGCCTCTCGAGGAGCGACGCACCCAGGCGGTGATGAGCCGGCGCTGGCTCGATCCGCAGAGCGCCGCGGACTTGGGCAAGCTCGATGCCGAGGCCATCCGGCGCGTGCGCGAGGAGGCCTGGCCGGATGCGACGGATGCCGACGAGCTGCACGATGCGCTGCTGTGGCTCACGTTCCTCACCGATGCCGAGGTCGCGCGCGGCGCGGGCTGGACCGACCTGATCGCCCAGCTCGCCGCGCAGCGGCGCGTGACGCACATCGTTGGCGCGGGCGCGGGAGTCTGGGTAACCGCCGAGCGGCTGCCGCTCTTTGCCGCACTCTTCCCCGCGGCGCGTCCGGAGCCCGCGGTGACGACGCCCGCGGGTCGCGCGCAGACCGTGAGCGGCGAAGCCGCGCTCCTCGAGGCGGTGCGCGGGCGGCTCGAGGGTTTGGGGCCGACGACCGCCGCCGCACTCGCCGCGGAGCTTGCCTTGCCGACCTCGGGCATCGAGACGGCGCTCGCAGCGCTGCAGGCGGAGGGCTTTGCGATGCGCGGCGCGTTCACGGACACGCCGTCCCCGGAGGGCGAGTGGTGCGAAAGGCGGCTGCTCGCGCGTATCCACGGCTACACCGTCAAGCGGCTGCGCGCCGAGATCGAGCCCATCGAGGCGCGCGACTTCGTGCGCTTCCTCCTCGACTGGCAGCGCGTCACGCCCGCGCTTCGCATGGAGGGTCCCGATGCGGTGGGCGCGGTGCTCGCGCAGCTCGAGGGCTTCGAGGCGCCGGCGAGCGCCTGGGAGACGGAGATCCTGCCCGCGCGCATCGGCGAGTACGAGCCCGCCTGGCTCGATGAGCAGTGCCTCGCCGGGCGCTTCGTGTGGACGCGCCTCGCCGCGCGCCGGGCGGAGCCCGGCCGGGGCGCCGCTCCGGTGCGCTCGACACCGATCGTGCTGCTCGCGCGGCGCAATCTCCGACTCTGGTCGTCGCTCGCAGGGACCGTCGAGGTCCAGAATCTCTCGCCGCCCGCGCAGCGCGTGGCGGAATATCTCTCATCCCACGGCGCCTCGTTCTTCGATGAGATCGCGCCTGGGAGCTCGCTCCTGCCCTCGCAGGCCGAGGAGGCCCTCGGTGAGCTCGTGGCGCTCGGCCTCGTCAATTCCGACAGCTTCGCGGGGCTGCGCGCGCTCCTCGTGCCCGCCGACCGCCGCCGGCCGCTCGGCGGGGGCCGCAGGCGCCGACGCATCGCGCTCTTCGGGATGGACGCCGCCGGGCGCTGGTCGAGGATCGCGCGCCCGGACGCGCCCGCCCGGGTCGATCACGGAGGGGGCGAGGAGCTCGTCGAGCACCTGGTACGGACGCTGCTCCGCCGCTGGGGCGTGGTGTTCTGGCGGCTGCTCGCGCGCGAGGCCGAGTGGCTGCCGCCGTGGCGCGACCTGCTGATGTGCTGCCGGCGCCTCGAGGCGCGCGGCGAGATCCGCGGCGGGCGCTTCGTCGCCGGCTTCAGCGGCGAGCAGTACGCCGCGCCCGAGGCGATCGCGCTGCTGCGCGAGGTGCGCCGCAAGCCGCGCGAGGGGCATTACGCTTCGCTCTCGGGCGCCGATCCGCTCAATCTCGTCGGCATCCTCACGCCCGGCGCGCGGCTGCCCTCCCTGAGCGGCAACCGCCTCCTGTATCGCGACGGCGTGCCGATCGCGCTCCTCGCCGCGGGCGAAGTGAGCTTCCTCGAGGAGCTCGCCCCGCAGCAGCAGTGGGAGGTGCGGAATCTCCTTCTCCGCCGCCAGGTCCCCGCGGTGCTCGCGGACCTGGCGTGAGGTCAAGCTGACCTGGCTGAGCGTCCCCGTCGCTCTCGATGCTCCAGGTCGAGGGCCGCTCCCAGTCACGTCTTCTTATTTATGTGCTTCCTGCCACTTCCTGACCGCGGCCATGGTGTTCTCGACGTGCTGGTCGGGCTTCATGGCCGTATAGGAATAGATAATTTGCCCCGCCGGCGCTATCACGTAGGAGGTGCGGTTGGCGTACTCGGGGTGATCGGGCAGTACCGAGTCGTAGGCCTTCATGATCCCGCCGTCCGCATCGGAGGCGACCGCGAACTTGTTGCGACACTCGCTCACCGAGAAGCGGTCGAGCTTCTCGATCGGATCGTGCGACACGCCGATGACTGTGGCGCCGAGCTCCTTGAACTTGGCGGTGGCCTCGGCGAACTGATGCGCTTCCACCGTGCATCCCGGCGTGAACGCCGCCGGATAGAAGTAGAGCACCACCGGTCCCTTCTTCAGCGCATCGGCGAGAGAAAACTTGAATTCCTTGCCCGCGAGCGACGCGAGGGTGTTGATATCCGGAGCCTTCGCGCCGTTGGGCAGAGCGGCGTCAGCCGCGGGAGCGGTGAGCGCGAGGGCGAGCGCCGCGATGGCGGGCGCCCCGATGGCGGGCGCGGCCCGGGTGAGTGGGGGAACGGATGGGCGTCGCATGTTGGTCTCCGTCGCGATGCAGGCAAGAGCTCTCCTCGGGGAACGGCGATCATCGGCCAAGAATCGCCTTCGCGCCAGTGGCGCGCGCCGATGACCGTTCCGCTGCGTAACCGACCAACTCGACATAGCCGCGGCCAGCGATGCCCGCTCCGCCCCGCGTTCCGCTGACGTCCACGGCGCCCTCCCAGTAGGTGGGAGTGCTCCGGAACTCCTGGTCGGCGAGCACAGGGCGCACGCCGACCTCGAGCGAGAGCGACGGCACGCGGATGCGCCAACTCGAGGGGTAGCGGGTCCCGCGAGCGTTGCTCCAGTGATCGAAGACGTCGATCGCTACCTCCTCGCTGGTCAGCGGGCGTGAGGCGCCGGAAGGCTCCACCCACGTACCAGCGCTGTGCCGGTCACGCGTTCCGTCCCGGTTCCGGAGCGCGTAGAACATGAGCGTCGCGCCGTCATTCAGCTGCAGAGCGAACCAGTCCCAGCCCACCTCGCGTGCGCCGAGCGCCCCGCTCCCCCACTCGCGATCGAACCACGCCAGACCCCGCACGGCGATGGGATGATTGTCCCGGACCAGCCGGCCACGCACCTGGAGGCGCGGAATGGAGTAGTAGAAGCTCGCATCGCCCGGCTCGGCCGACTTGCGGCTGAAGCCTGCCTCACCGTTGAGAACCGGCGCGGTGAGGGGCTCGAGGACAAGGTCGACCTCGTAGCCGGGCTGCGCAGCGCGCAGCGTCCAGGTGGCGCCCGTCACGGCAGCGCCCGACGCGGCTTCGAGCGACCAGTCGTCGATCCATACCCGAAACGGCGCGGCCTGCGCTCCGGCGAGCGCCAGCGCCTCGCGGGAGAGTTTCCGCGCGAACCGAAATCGCCCCGCGGCAACGTCCGTGAGCGCGAAGTGCGCCATGTAGATCTGCCGGGTGCGCCATGCCGAGGAAGGAGGCGGCGTGGCGACGCCGCTGACCGGGCGCTGCGCCGCATCGGGCGCCGCATCGGGCGCCGCTCCAGGCGCGAGCGCGAAGCGGAAGAACGTCAGCTCGAATCCGAAGCGCTCCCCGGTCGCCGCTTCCAGGTTGCCGGTGACATACCACCACTCCTGGCGAAACTCCCGATGCGGTCCATGATCGCGCGGAAACGCAAAGGCGCGCGGCGACAGCGCCTGCGCAAAGCCGCCCGCCTGTGGCGTGAACCCCGCCCCACCGGCCATCGCACAGGCCACACCTGCCGCGAGCACCGCTCCGATCGGGATCCTGGCGTGGCGGCGACCCATCACTCTTCCCGCATCCCCGGCGCGAGCGGGGCGCGCGCACTGCGCCAGGCGGGGTACGCGCCCGCCGCCAGCGCCGCGCCGAGCGCGAGCCACAGCGCGTCGAGGAACTGCGCGGGCGACAGGTGCAGATCGATCTGCCAGCCGAAGGCGCGGCGGTTGATGACCTCCGTCAGCACCATTGCGGTCAGCAGCCCCGCCGGAATCGCGGCGGCGAGCGCCGCGATTCCCATGAAGACGGTCTGCGCCAGCACGAGGAGCGCCGTGCTCCGCGGGGTGAGCCCGAGCGAGCGGAGGACCGCGAGCTCCCGCGAGCGCTGCAGTTCCCAGGCGAGCAGCGCACTCACCAGCCCCACCGCGGCCACTCCCGCGGCCAGCCAGTAGAGCACCCGCGTGATGACGAAGGTGCGGTCGAAGATGCGCATCGAGAGCGCGCGAATGTCGGCGTTGGAGCGGATGAAGAGCGCCTGCCGGCCGCGCGCCGCCGCGCGCAGCTCGCCGGCCGCCACCCGCGCCTCGACTCCCGGGGCGAGATAGATTCCGAGCCCACTGATCGAGTCGTCATCCCAGAGCCGCCGGTACTCGTCGAGCCCCATCAGCACCTCGCCGCGGTCGTTGCCGTACTCGCGGTAAACACCGGCCACCGGGAAGGCGCGGGGTCCCGAGGCTGTGGTGAGAGTGAGCGTGTCATGCGGCGCGAGTTGGAGCCGCCAGGCGAGGGGCTCGGAGATGAGGATCGCGCCGCGCGCGAACTCTCGCCACGCGCTCCTCGCGCTCGCTTGCGTGAATCGCACGCCCGCGTAACTCTCGGGCGCGAGCCTGACCGCGTTCACATCCAGCGGGCCGTGCGGCGAGGGAACCACGACCCGGCGGCTCTCGCTGTGAGTGCGCACGGCGGGCACGGCGAGGAGGGAGCGCACGACCTCGGGGTCGAGCCTTCGCCCGGAGTCCTCCCCCGCGGCTGGAGCGCTGACGTAGACGTCCGCGCGCAGCGCCTGAATGAGCCACTCACGGAGCGATTCCCGGAAGCTCTGCACCATGATCGCGACACCGATCATCGCGGTGAGCGCCATGCCGAGCGCGGCGACGGCCACCCCCGTGCGGCTGAGCGAACCGGCGATGTCCCGGCAGGCGAGCCGCGCCACCGGACCGAGCCGCACCGAGAGCCTTGCCGCGGCCAGCGCCAGGGCTCTAAGCGCCGCCGGCGTCACCGCCGCGACGCCGAGGAGCAGCATGAAGAGCGTCGCGAAGCCGGCGAGAAGGCTGCGACCGGAGACCCAGACCAGCAAGCCCGCCCCCGCGGCGAGCGAGGCGCCGACGACGAGCAGCGACCGCGCCAGGTGGAGCGAGCGCCTCTCGAGCACCGAGCGCGAGAGCCCGAGCTGCGGCGCGCTCGCCGCGACCTCGAGCGCCGGGAGCAGTGCCGCGGCGAGCGCAGTCAGCACTCCGCCGCCCGCGGCAGCGACCAGCGAGACAGTCGGAACGCTCATCTCCCTCACCGCCACGACGAAATAGAGATCGTTGATGGTCTGCGACACGAGACCGACGAGCCCTCGCCCCATCACGAGTCCGAGCAGCACGCCGCAGACCGCGCCGACGATGCCGAGCGCCGCGGCCTCCGCGAGCACGAGTCCGAGCACCTGGCCACGGGTGGCCCCGAGTGCGCGCAGCACGGCCATGATCGGGCGGCGCTGCAGCACGGCGAAGCTCACCGCGCCGTAGATCAGAAACGCGCCCACCAGGAGCGCCAGCAGGCTCATGGCCTTGAGATTGGTCGTGAACGCGTCCGTCATGGCGAGCGTCTCGCGAAGCTGCGCGCGCGTGGCGCGCAGCTCGAGATTGGGAAGCAGCTGCATGCGGAGCCGCGCGAGGAGCTCTTCGCCCGGCGCGCCCGCGGGCAGTCGCACATCGATCCGCGAGAGCCTTCCGGTGGCGCCCAGCCACTCCTGCGCCTGAGCGATGTCGGTCAGCAGCACCCCGTCGAGGCCCGGGCCGGCCCCGGCAGCTTGGGCGATGAGCGTGGCGGGTCGCGGCACGCCGCCCACGAGAAGCTCGAGGCGGCGGCCCGTCGCGAGCCCGAGTTCGGAAGCGGCGGTCGCGCTCATGACCACGGCGCCCGGCTCGGTCAGCCAGTCCCGCAGCGTGTCGAGGCCGTCGGTCGCCGGATCCGGCACACCGGGTGCGCGCCCTTCGCCTGCGAGCTCGAGGGCCGCAAAAGGATCGACGCCGACCAGCTGCATCGTTCGCTCGCCGATGGCGACATAGCCCGCGAGCACCGGCGCGAAAAGCGGCGGCGAGCGTCCGTTGGACTGCGCGCGCAGCCGCACGTACAGCCGCTCATCGATACCGCGCGGACCGCCAGTGATCTGATGCGTAGCGGGGCCATTCACGGCCTCGAGCGAGAGCTCGAATGCGCGCCGCGAGCTCTCTGTCGCCACCTCCACCGCCACGATCGTGCCCACCCCGAGCGCGAGCCCGACCAGCGCGAGCGCCAGCTGCGCCGGGTGGCGCAGCAGATGCCGTACGCCCGCCTGGTGCAGCGCGTTCATCGAGGCGCGGAGACCGCCGGCTCGCGCCGCTCGTGCAGCCGTCCCTCGCGCAGCTCCAGCACGCGGTCCGCGGCGCGCGACAGCGCGAGATCGTGGGTCACGATCACGACGGTGGTGTTGCGCGCGCGGGCGAGAGACAACAGCGCGGGCAACACCTCGCCGGCGGTCTGCTCGTCGAGGTTGCCGGTGGGCTCGTCGGCCAGGAGAAGCGGCGGCTCATGGACCAGCGCCCGGGCGATCGCGACGCGTTGCTGCTCGCCCCCGGAGAGCCGGTCCACCGCGCTGTCCGCGCGCGCGGCGAGACCCACGTCGGAGAGCACCGCGAGGCTGCGCGCGCGTGCCTGCGCGCCCCGTACGCCGTTGAGCTCGAGCACCAGGCGCACGTTCTCCTCGACATCGAGGGTCGGAATGAGGTTGAAGAACTGGTAGACGAAGCCGATGTGAGCGCGGCGGAAGAGCGTACGGGCGGGCTCGCCCATCGCCGTCACCTCACGGCCGTCGATCTGCACGGTTCCGCCGTCGGCGTGGTCGATGCCGCTGATGAGATTGAGGAGCGTTGACTTGCCGGAGCCGCTGCGCCCCGTGACCGCGACCGTCTCGCCGCGGCGCACCTCGAGGTCGGCGCACTCGAGCACGCGGTGCACCCGTCCGCCTTCGCTGAAGCTGCGGGAAAGCTGTCGAACGCTCAGCATGGCTGCCTAAAATTCGGAAACGGCTCGCAAATCCGGGGTTTCACGGCAAAAAAGTGAGCGCGCGGGTCGTTAATGGGCCAAACTCCCCACCCGCTGCGGCTCCCAAGCCGTGCCGTGCACGGCCCGCATGCGCTCGAAGGGTAACCCATGACACTGCCAGCGCCGCGCCGCGGCCGCACCCACCTCATCGTCAACACCGCTGCCATCGCCGTGCTCATTGCCGGCGCGACGCTCGCGGCTGCGGAGGAGCCCGCCGCGGGGGCCTCGGCTGCGGCGCCCGCCGCTCCCGCGAAAAAGGCTCCGGCGAAGACCGGCGCCGCCAAGGAGGCACCCGCGAAGGCGGGCTCCGCCAGTTACAGCGTCGGCGTGTCGATGGGCGAGCAGCTGCGCGGCAGCGGCGTGACGCCTGCGCTGATCAACCCGCAGGAGCTCGCGCAGGGCGTGCGCGACGCGGTTGGCGGCAAGGCCTCGCTCACCGACAAGGATCGCGAGAACATCCGCAACCTGGTGAACTCGGTCGGCGAGTCCAATCATGCCGCAGCCGTCAAGTTCCTGGCCGAGAACGGCAAGAAGGCCGACGTGGTCACGACCGCGAGCGGCCTGCAGTACAAAGTGCTGAATGCCGGCAACGGGGAGTCGCCCAAGAAGACCGACGAGGTCACGGTGAACTACCGCGGGTCGCTGCTCAACGGCACCGAATTCGACAGCAGCTACAAGCGCGGTCAGCCGGCGACGTTCCCGGTGAACGGCGTCATTCCCGGCTGGACCGAGGCGCTCGGCCTCATGAAGCCGGGAGCCAAGTGGCAGCTGTTCGTGCCGCCGCAGCTGGCCTATGACATGCAGTCCCGGCCGCCGATTCCGCCGGGGTCGCTCCTGATCTTCGAGGTCGAGCTGCTGAGCGTGAAGGGGGCCGGCACGCCGGCGCCGCCCACCTCGTCCGCGTCTCCCGCTCCGGCGCAACCGGCAACTCCCTCGCAGCCCCCGAAGTAACGCCACAGCCCTCGATGCGAGGCGCGGGCCGATGACCGCCCGCGCCTTCTTCAGCCCTCGGCGTTCGCGCCCGGTGTGTAGCGCATCGGCTTGGTCACGCCCATGCGCGTGAGCTCGCGGAGCAGTCCCTCGGCGAGCTGCTGGCAGGAGAGGCGGTCGAAGCTCGGGGCGGCGGACCAGTTGTAGGCCCAGGGCTGCTGGCCGCGCATCTCCTCCGGCTCGTCGACGTAGCGGGGGATCACGTGAGCGTGCAGCGCCGCCTCCTGGTTGCCGAAGATCGCGTAGTTGATGCGCACGGCGCCCGCCACCTTCAGCAGCGCATCGCCGAGGCGCGACATGTCGGAGAGAAAGGCCATGCGCTCCTGGGCGCCGAGCGCATTCAGGTTGGGCACGACGGGATCGGGCAGGAGCACCGAGTAGCCGCGCACGAACTGGCGCTCGCCGAAGACCGCCCAGCCGGAGAACAGCCGCGCGATCACGCGCGGATCGCGGCCCTCGCGGGCGGCGATCACCTGCGCATGGATGGCGGTCAAGGGTTCCGCTGCGGCTTCGTTCTTCATGGCACGCCCGGCGAACGGAATAGGAAATATACCGCACCGAGGATACACAGGGCCGCCCAGAGGTAATCGAGCCTGAGGGGCTTCCCCATGTACAACACGGCGAAGGGCACGAACACGCCGAGCGTGATCACCTCCTGCAGGATCTTCAGCTGCGGGAGCGACAGCTGCGTGTAGCCGACGCGGTTGCCCGGGACCTGCAGCAGATACTCGAAGAACGCGATCCCCCAGCTTGCCACCGCCGCCAGGTACCAGGGGCGGTCGGCAAGGTTCTTGAGGTGCGCATACCAGGCGAACGTCATGAAGACGTTAGAGGCTACCAGCAGCAGCGTGGCGGACAGGACCGGACTCATACTTTAGCTCTCAGCGCACGATCTCGAGGGCCTTGAGGGCGCTCACCGTGCTCGGGTAGCCCTGGTGCACGATGCCCTGCCAGCCGCGCGCCCGGGCGCCCTCGATGTTGTCCGCCCGATCGTCGATGAACAGCGTCGCCGCGGGCTCGAGCGCAAAACGCCGCTCGGCCTCGGCGTAGATGCCGGCGTGCGGCTTCATGACCCCGGCGAGGTAGGATGGCAGCGCCCCTTCGCCGATGGTCTGCAGGCGGTGCTCGCGCGACAGGTGCACCCAGTGCAGGTCGCCGATGTTGGAGAGCAGGAACACCCGGTAGCGCTCGCTGAGACGATGTGCGAGATCGACCATGGCGGGCTCGAGCTCGAACACGCTCACCCACCAGGCATGCATCTCCTCGAGCGACACCGGCTCCCGCGCGAGCGCTGCGAGCTGCTCGAGGAGGCCGCGACCGTGCAGCCGGCCGGTCTCGTGATCGTCGAGCGCGACGCGCGCCAGCATCGAACCCCGATCGCTCACCTCGGCGCCGCGCGCGCGCAGGAACTCGACGATCGGACCGTAGTTGAGCCGGACGAACACCCAGCCGATGTCGAACACGATATGGCGGATCGGGCGCGGCGGCGGCGCGCCGCGGGCGGCTACGGTGGCCACGGCGCGATGCTGCCGGTGTCGCCGGGGCGCAGATTGACGGCCACGACGGTCGCTTTGGGGAAGAAGTTGAACTCGGAAGCGCTCGCCCAGGTGTAGGCGCCCATGGCGCGGCCGACGATGAGATCGCCGGGCTTCAACGGCGGCAGCATCAGGTTCTCCGCGATCACGTCGATGCTGTCGCAGGTCGGGCCCGCGAGCACCGAGGGCAGCCGCTCTTCGCCGTCGCGCAGCGGCTCGACCGGATATCGCGCGTGATCGAACAGCTGGCCGCTGTAGGAGCCGTACAGCCCGTCATCGAGGTAGTACCACCAGTGCCCCTCGCGCCGCGCGCGTCCCATCACCGACGCCACGCCGATCGCAGACGGGCCCACGATGTAGCGCCCCGGCTCGGCGATCACGCGCACGCGTGTCGGGAGCTTCGCCACCGCCACGCGCAGCGGTGCACAGAAGCGGCCGATGTCCTGCACCGGCTGCGCATAGTCGATCGGGAAGCCGCCGCCGATGTCGAGTGTGTCGAGGACGCCGAGGCGCTCGCGACGCGCCGCGGCGATCAGCTTCGCACTGGCGGTGAGCGCCTCGACGTGCTTGGTGGCATCGGCAGTCTGGGAGCCCACGTGGAAGGTGAGTCCCCGCACCCCGATACCGAGACCGGCCGCGAGCCGCGCGAGCGGCAGCACATCCTCCGGGTCGCAGCCGAACTTGCGCGACAGATCGCACACCGCGCCCGGCGCGCGGAACGACACCCGCAGCAGCAGCTCCGCCTCGCCGCTCAGGCGCGCGAACTTGCGGACCTCGTCAGGATTGTCGGCGACGAAGAGCCGCACGCCGAATGCGAGCGCGTTGGCGATGTCCTGCTCGCGCTTGATCGGGTGGGTGTGGATGCAGCGATCGGGCGCCACGCCGAGCCGCTGCACCAGGTGCACCTCGCCGCTGGTGGCGAGATCGAGATAGCCGCCCTGCTCGATCACGGTCTGCACCACGGCCGGATGCGGCATCGGCTTCAGCGCGTAGTGCAGATCGACGCCCGGCAGCGCCTTGCGGAGCTTGCGGAACTGCACGCGCACCCGCTCGCAATCCAGGATCACCAGCGGCGAGCCGAACTCCCCGACGAGGCGGCGCACTTCCGCGGGCTGGAACGGATCGATGAATCGCAGGCGGCGCACCGAGCGGTTCTAAGGCAGCACCGCCATGGCACCGCTCCCGTCGTCGCTCTCGGCGACGCTCGTCGCGGCATGCACCAGGCGATCGCGGATGGCATCCCAGCGCTCCCCGTCTGGCACCGCCTGCACGAGAATGCGCCGGCACCCGGCCTTGTCGAGCGTGCGCAGGTTGGCGTAGAGATCGCGGCCGTAGTTTTCGGGCCGGCGTCCGGCATTGATCCAGGTGGCGTACTTGTGCGCGCGCAGCGGCAGGCGCTGGGCGAGGACCGCGACCCGCCGTCCGCCCGAGGAGGCGGCGTCCGCCTGCGCGTCGATTTCACCGGCCGGCACGATGGTCATGTGCGTCGTGGGCGCATAGTGGGTCGGCGGGCTCCCGGGCACACGCGGCACCGGCCGGCCGTCGTCGCTGAAGAGCTCCCCCACGACCGCGCTGATCTGCGTCGCCGTGACGCTCCCCGGCCGCAGCAGCCTCACCCCGTTCCCCTCGAACGACACGATGGTCGACTCGAGCCCGATCTGGCACTCCCCGCCGTCGAGGATAACGCGCACCGCATCGCCGAGCTCCTCGCGCACGTGCTCGGCGCGGGTCGGCGACAGCCGTCCGTAGCGGTTGGCGGAGGGCGCGGCGATGCCGCCGCCGAAAGCGGTCAACAGCTGCTGCGCCATGGGGTGCGCCGGCACCCGGATCGCGATCGTGTCCTGCCCGCCGGTGATGACGTCGTGCACGTTGGCGGCCCGCGGCATCACCATGGTGAACGGTCCCGGCCAGAAGCGCTCAGCGAGCCGCATGGCGACCTCGGGAACCTCGCGCACCCAGCGGTGCAGGAAGCGCGGACTGTCGAGATGCACGATCACCGGATGATTCGGCGGGCGTCCCTTGGCCTCGAAGATCTTCGCCACCGCGGCCGGGTTCTGGGCATTGGCGCCGAGGCCATAGACCGTCTCGGTCGCAAAGGCCACGAGCTCGCCGTCGCGCAGGGCCTGCACGGCGGCCTCGATCTCGACCTGGGTAGCTCGGACGATACGAACCATAAGTCACTCGAGCGAGCGGCGTACCCAGCCGCCCGGCGTGCGCGTCAGCTCATACGCGGGCCAGTAGTGCTGGTCGAGCTTCAATGTGATCACTTCCGGGGCGTTGTTCCAGGTGATGGTCTTCAGGCGCACCGAGGAGCGGTCGGGCCGCCCGGTGACGGCCTTGAGGAAAGAGTCGAGATCCGGCGTCGGCTCGCCGTCCACCTCCATGATGCGCCGGCCGGGGTAGAGACCGTAACGCGTCGCCGGCGATCCGTATGAGAAGTAGGCGACGTACACCCCCACGGGCGCGATGCCCCGCTGCACGCTCATGGCGCGATGAGGCGCCTGCAGCGTCGCGCCGGCCCACTCGACGAGCCGATCGATATCCGTGCCGGGAAGCTCCGCCGTGGGCACCTCGAGCGTCTGCTCGCCCTGGCCGCGCCACACGGTGACCTGCACGCTCTCCTTGTCGGCGGCGGCTTTCTCGACCTCGCGGAAGCGCGTCACGACGTGGCCGTCGATCGCGAGCAGCAGATCGCCCTGCTTGAGGCGTTGCGTGGCCGGCGACCCACCCACGATGCGCACCACCGTGAGCGCCTGACGCCGGGTCGGGGTGTGCTGCGCGAGGCGCTGCGCCCAGGGTTGCGCGAGGCCGATGTCGCGCGCACCCGCGAGCGGCAGCACGCCGAGCTCGACCTCGAGCGAGTGCAGCGGCCGATCGGTGCGCACCCGATCGAGCATGTCGGCCACCACGTCGATGGGCACCCCGCGGGTGTCCTGCGAGAGCTCACGGCCGCTCTCGTACGCGAAGCTCGACCAGGTGCCGAGCACGTTGCCGGCCTTGTCGGCGAGCACGCCGTCGAATTCGAGCGGCGGGTTGACGAGCTGCACGGTCTCGAGGTTGCTGTCGCGGAAGCGCATGGTGCGCGACAGCGGCAGCTCGAGCGGATCGATGCCGGCAATCTCGGTCTTGCGCGCGTGCATCTGGCTGTCGGCGCCCAGCCCCACCACCCACACCGGCTCCCCGGCCGTGAGCTCGCGCGGCGTCAGGTGGGCGGATTTCACCGGCGTGGCGCCGATGAGCGCGGGATCGTAGGCGACGACCGCGAGGTTGTGCTGCGGGTGGATGTACACGACGCGCCCCGGAACCTGCACGGTGCCGCCGAAGGTGATGGTCACATCGCCGATCGCGACCGGCACGGTGTTGCGATCGACCACCACGAGGCCGCGCTGCGCGTCCACCACGAGGCCCGTGCCGTGATAGTTGCGCTCGGTGATCCCCGACACCGAGTAGGGCATGTCGAAGGCCACGAGCGCGAGCGAGGGGGCGAGGGCGTTCAGCCGCGGATCCTTGAAGTGCGGGAAGGCCGTCGAGCTCACCGGCTCGGGCTTGGGCTGCGAGCCGGCCGGAAGCTGCTGGCAGTCCCAGAGCCCTTTGGCATCGTCCCGATCGCAGTGCCGCGCGGGGAACCAGAGCCGATCCATGCGCAGCGCGCGCAGGTCGGTGTTGTTCGGATCGTCGATGGTGATGTAGCGCACGGTGGCGTGCTCGCCGTTGGCAAGCTGCGCGATCCCGGCCTCGAAATCCTTCAGCGTGTCGGTTTTCTTGCCCTCGAGCTCGAGGATCAGCGCACCGCGGGGGATCCCCGCCGCGCCGAAGACGTAGCCGGGGTTGGCGATGTAGACCCCGCGCGTCGGAACGTTGAAGTGCCGCGCCTGCTGGTAGGACATGGTGTTGACGACGGCATCGCCGAACTCGGCATAGGCGCTCGGGGTGATGGCGTGCAGGTCGCCCACCGGCAGCTTCGCGGACAGCACCTTGCCACCGCGCTCGAGCTCGAGCTCCACCTCCTTGCCGACCGAGCCGTCGATCAAGTCCTCGAGCGGCTCGAATTGCGTGACGTAGCGCCCGTTGAGGCGCATGAGGATGTCCCCGGGCTGCAGCACGCTGGCGCTCGGGGAGCCGGGCAGCACTTCCGTGACCACGAGCATCCCGGTGTAGCGCGGGAAGCTCTTGCGCACCGCGGCCTCGGTGCCGGCATCGAGCCCGAGCCGCTCGAGCTCGTCGTAGGGCATGTAGTTGAAGACCGTATAGAGCGTGCCGCGCGGCACGGGCTTGCCCTGCTGGATCAGCTCGAGCGCGCGGCGCACGCGCCCGAGGGGCAGGTAGAAGCTCGAGGCGGCGCCGTTCGCGCCGCCCGCATTGAGACCCACGACCCGGCCGCGGATGTCGATGACCGGCGAGCCGGAGGAGCCGCCCGAGGTCCCGGACGCAGCCTGCAGGTAAAAGGTGTTGAAGTCGTTGTATTTGGCGACCCCGTACGCGGGCGCGTCGCGGTCGAGCCGCGCCAGCGTTCCGGCCAGAATCGACAGTTGCTCGCCGGCGTTGTTGCCGACGACGCGGATCTCGCGCCCGATCTGCGCCCCTTCGGGATAGAGCTGCAGCGCCTTGGGCTTGATGAAGCGAAGTTTCTGAGGGTTGTAGCGGTAGATGCCGAAGTCGTGCACCGGATCGCGGTACACCGGATAGAGCTGAACTTCCTCGCGATTGAGGAAGGTCGCTTCCGCGGTCACGGGACCCGGGGTCACGACGTGGCGGTTGGTGAGGATCAGGCCGCGCTCGGCGTCGACCACGAAGCCGGTCGCCTGGGCGCTCGAGTTCCACTCGGTGTCGAAGGCGCGGGTCGAATCGACGTCGATCGAGACGACGCTGCCGGCGATGCGCTCGAGCGTGTCGGCCCAGTCGGGATTGCCCTCGACGGCCGCGGCCTGCTGCGCGGGCAGTGGCTGCCCGGGCGGCTCTGCGGGGGACTGTTGCGGAGGCTCCGGCTCCCCGGGAAGAGCCGGTTGCGGCGCCGTCGGGGTCGAGGGCGCGGCCGCTGCCGGCGACGCGGGCGCCGCGGTGGCGCCGAGCGGTCCACCCGCGGCGCCGAGCGGCACACCGATCAGCCAGAGAGCCAGCGAGAGGCGCGGCAGTCGCATCAGCTTCATGACCTATCGCCCGAGCAGCACTAGCAGCCACACGGCGGCGAGCAGCACGAACGACATGAGCACGGCGGCGGAGCCGATGTCCTTGGCCAGCCCGGCGAGCGCGTGCCGCTCGAATCCGATGCGGTCCACCGTCGCCTCGATCGCGCTGTTGACCAGCTCCACGATGAGGATCAGGAGCACGGGCCCGATGAGAAGCGCGCGCTCGCTCCCCGTGTGTCCGAGCCACAGACCCAGTGGTATGACGACCCCCGCGAACGCGAGTTCCTGCCTGAAGGCCGCCTCCTCGCGGTAGGCCCCGGCCAGCCCGCGCAGGCTCGCGCCCACGGCGCGCAGCACCCGGGTGAGTCCCCGCGGCTTGTAACGATCTACGGCGGCGTCGGCTTCCATGTGAGGTCCAGTTGGCGCGCCGCCCGCACATCATCGAGGCGGCGCACCGGCATGGTATGCGGAGCGGTGGTCACGCGCGCGGGTTCCTGCTCGGCCTCCTTCTGGATCTGTGACATGGCCGACACAAATGCGTCCAGCACGTCCTTGCTCTCGGTCTCGGTCGGCTCGATGAGCAGGCACTCGGGCACGAGCAGCGGGAAATAGGTGGTGGGGGCATGGAAGCCGTAGTCGAGCAGCCGCTTGGCGAAGTCCATGGCGGTGACGTTGAGCTCGCGCGCCTGGCGCTTGAGCGTCACGATGAACTCGTGTCCCGCGCGGCGGCGCGGATACGGAACGTCGAAGCCCGCGGCCCGCAAGCGCGCCATGAGGTAGTTGGCATTGAGCGTCGCGTACTCGCCCACGCTCTGCATGCCTTCCCTTCCCAGGAGCCGCATGTAGATATAGGCGCGCAGCAGCACCCCGGTGTTCCCCATGAAGGCCGACAGCCGCCCGATCGATTGCGGCAGGTCCGCCTCCGTCAGCCAGCGGTAGCGCTCGCCCTCGCGGCCGACCAGCGGAACCGGCAGGAACGGCACGAGGCGCGCGCCCACCCCGACCGCGCCGGCACCGGGACCGCCGCCGCCGTGTGGGGTGGAGAAGGTCTTGTGCAGGTTCATGTGGATGACGTCGAAACCCATGTCCCCGGGACGGACTTTGCCGAGGATGGCGTTGAGGTTCGCGCCGTCGTAATAGAGGAGCCCCCCCGCCTCGTGTACGATGCGCGCGACCTCCTCGATGCGCCGCTCGAACACCCCGAGCGTCGAGGGGTTGGTGAGCATGATGCCGGCGGTGTTGGGGCCGACCGCCGCCTCGAGCGCCGCGACGTCGACGTCGCCTTCGGGCTCGATCGGAATCTCCCGCACCACGCAGCCGCACATGGTGGCGGTCGCGGGGTTAGTGCCGTGCGCCGCCTCGGGCACGATGATCTCGTTGCGCTTCAGGTCGCCGCGCGCCCGATGATAGGCGCGGATCATCGCGACACCGGCGAACTCGCCGTGGGCGCCGGCCATCGGGCTCAAGGCCACGCCCTCCATGCCGGACACCGCCTTCAGCATCTCCTGCAGCTCGTAGAGGCACGCGAGCAGGCCCTGGCCCGAGGACTCGGGCGCGAGCGGATGCCGCGCCAGGAACTCCGGCAGCATCGCGTACTGGTTACAGGCCTTGGGGTTGTACTTCATCGTGCACGAGCCGAGCGGATAGAAGTGCGTGTCGATGGAGAAGTTGAGCTGCGACAGCCGCGTGAAGTGTCGCACCGCCTCGAGCTCCCCGACTTCCGGCAGCTGCGGCGGCGCGGCGCGCCGGAGCGCGGCCGGCAGGTCCGCGAGCGCCGCCGGGTCCGCCTCGTGCGGCCACTGGTCGCTCGCCCCGCGCCCGGCACGCGAGTACTCGAAGATCAACGGTTCGCGTTGCGGCATGGGTTAAGCGGCACGCGCCGCCTGCATCGCCTCGGTGAGCTGCGCACGGTAACGCTCGACGTCGGCAAGGGTCTTGGTCTCGGTCGCGCACACCAGCAGCGCGTTGCCGAGCTCGGGGAAGTATCCCGAGAGGTCCAGCCCACCGAGGATGCCGCGGTTGCTCAGACTCTTGAGCACCGGCGCCACCGGGCGGTCGAGGGTGAGCACCGCCTCGTGAAAGTATGGACCGGGGAACGCCAGCCGCACGCCGGGCACCCGCGTGAGCGCGGCGATGAGCTCGCGGGTGCGCGCGTGCGCGGCGGCCGCGGTGCGGGTGAGGCCCTGTGGACCCATCAGCGACATGTAGATGGTGGCGGCGGTCACAGCCAAGCCCTGGTTGGTGCAGATGTTGGAAGTCGCCTTGGCGCGGCGGATGTGCTGCTCGCGCGCCTGCAGCGTGAGCGTGAAGCCCTCGCGGCCGGCCACATCCAGCGTGCGGCCGACGATGCGGCCGGGGAGCTGGCGCACGTGCTCCATGCGCGCCGTCATGAAGCCGAGGTAGGGTCCCCCGGATGACAGCGGCACGCCGAGCGGCTGGCCCTCGCCGACCGCAATGTCCGCGCCGCGCGCACCCCACTCCCCGGGCGGCTTGAGGAGCGCGAGGGATGTGGGGTTGACGATCGCGATCACGAGGATGCCGCGCGCGCGCGCCCAGTCGGTAAGCGCATCGACGTCCTCGAGGCGGCCGAAGAAGTTCGGCTGCTGCACCATGAGCGCCGTGATGTCCTGCCCCTCGTAGCGAGCGAGGGACGCGCTTGGGGTGATGCCCTCCGCGCTACAGTAAGGTAGCTCCTCGAACTTCAGTCCCTGGTTGGACGCGGTCGTGACCGCGACCCGCCGATAGTGCGGATGCACCGTCGCCGGCACCAGAATACGCGCCGCCTTCGACTTGCGGTTGGCGCGCACGGCCATGAGTGCGGCCTCGGCGGTGGCGCTCGCGCCGTCGTACATCGAGGCGTTCGCGACCTCCATCCCGGTGAGCCGCGCAATCATGGTCTGGAACTCGTAGATCATCTGCAGCGTGCCCTGGCTGGCCTCGGCCTGATAGGGCGTGTAGGCGCTGTAGAACTCGCCGCGGGTGGTGATGCCCCAGACGGCGGCGGGAATGTGGTGCTCATAGGCGCCGGCGCCGATGAAGCTGAGCGGCGCACCGTCGGCGCGCGCGCGCTCGCTCATCAGCCGTCCGATCTCCATCTCGTTGAGCGCCGTGGGGACGCCCGCGAGCGACTTGATGCGCAGCCCTGGCGGGATCTCGTCGAAGAGATCCTCGATGCGGGCGACGCCGATCGCGTCGACCATCGCCGCGACATCGGCTTGCGTGTGGGGAATGAAGGCCATCAGCCGCCCTCCGCTTCCAGCACGCGCTGGTACTCCGCGGCCGTGAGGAGTGCCGCGCCCGAGAGCGCCCCCGCCGCGGGCTTCAGCCGCATCAGCCACCCCTCGCCGTAGGGGTCGGAGTTGACCACCTGCGGCTCGCCGCCGAGCCGGCCGTTGCCGCCGGTGACCTCGCCCGCGAGCGGCGCGTAGACGTCGGACGCCGCCTTCACGGACTCGACCACCGCGCAGGGCTCGCCCGCCTTCACGGCGCGTCCCGCCTCGGGCACCTCGACGAAGACCAGGTCCCCGAGAGCGTGCTGGGCGTGATCGGTGATGCCCACCTCGACCGTACCGTCGGCGAGCGCGCGCACCCATTCGTGCGACTTGGTGTACTTGAGATCCGCGGGAACCTTGCTCATGGTGGCCTCGACGTTTCAGCCGATCAGTGACTTGCCAAAGCGCACGAACGGCGGCTTGACGACGCGCGCGGCGAGGAGCTTGCCGCGGATGTCGACCTGCACGGCATCGACGCCGCCGGCGGGGATGCGCGCGAGCGCAATCGAGCGCTCGAGTGTCGGAGAGAACGTGCCGCTCGTGATCTCGCCCTCGCCGCCGTCGGGGAGGAGCACCCGCTGGTGGCTGCGCAGCACGCCGCGGCCTTCGAGCACGAGGCCGACGAGCTGCCGCGCGAGGCGCGCGCGCACGATGGCCCCGAGCGCCTCGCGTCCGATGAAGGCGCGCTCGCGCGGCTCGAGCGCCACCGTCCAGGCGAGGCCCGACTCGAAGGGGTGCGTCGTCTCGTCCATGTCGTTGCCGTAGAGGTTCATGCCGGCCTCGAGCCGCAGCGTATCGCGGGCGCCGAGGCCACAGGAGGCGACCCCGAGGGAATTGAGCCTGCGCCACGCGGGCACCGCATCCGCCGCCGGCATCATCATCTCGAACCCGTCCTCGCCCGTGTACCCGGTCCGCGCCACGAACCAGCCGTCGAGCTCGCGCGCGGTGAAGGCGCCGAGCGCGAGCGCCGCGGCGGCACCCGGCCCCGCGAGCAGCTGCGCCGCCTTGGCGCGCGCCTCCGGGCCCTGGATCGCGAGCATGGCGAGATCGGTGCGCTCGGCCACTTCGACGCCGAGTGGCGCCGCGTGGCGTCGGATCCAGAGCAGGTCCTTGTCGCGCGTCGAGGCATTCACCACCGCGCGGAAGGAGCTCTCCGCGAGGTAATACACGATGAGGTCGTCGATGACGCCGCCGCGCTCGTTCAGCATGCAGCTGTAGAGCGCCCTGCCGGGCGTTTTGAGCTTCGTCACGTCGTTGGCGAGCAGCTGCTCGAGGAGGGCCCGCACCTTCGCGCCCTTCAAGTCGACGATGCACATGTGCGAGACGTCGAACACGCCCGCGGCGCGGCGCACGGCGTGGTGCTCGCCGATCTGCGAGCTGTACTGCACCGGCATGTCCCAGCCGCCGAAGTCGACCATGCGGGCGCCGAGCTCCTGGTGCAGCTTGAATAACGCGGTCCGTCGTCCCACAGCTTGCCTCCGGCCAAAAACAACTAAAGAGCGGCAGACGCCCCGGCCGTGTGGCACCGCGCCTGCCGCCCTTCTGTCCTGTGACCTGAGAGATAAGGCGCGGTTGGCGCCGCTCCCCTTCGGTGGGTGGACCCGAAGCGCGGGCCCTCCGAACAGACCGATTCGGGCCGTGCCATGATACCAGTCCCCGTCGGTGCCGCCCAAGCGCGGCAACGGTAGAATCCGCGCAGCATGAGCACCTCCGGAAACATCGCCCGCCGCGCTTCGGCGCGGGTCTCGGTGGGCCCCGTCCGCGTCGGCGGCGGCGCGCCGATCGTCGTACAGTCGATGACCAATACCGACACCGCGGACATCGAGGGCACGGTCCGGCAGGTGCAGGCGCTCGCGCGCGCGGGGTCGGAGCTCGTGCGCCTCACGGTCAATGCGAGCGAGGCTGCGGCGGCGGTGGCGCCGATTCGCGAGCGTCTCGATCGCGCCGGTGTCGGCGTGCCGCTGATCGGCGACTTCCACTTCAACGGCCACAAGCTCCTGCGCGAGCATCCGGACTGCGCCGCGGCGCTCGCCAAGTACCGCATCAACCCGGGTAACGTCGGCCGCGGCAGCAAGCGCGACCCGCAGTTCGCGGAGATGATCGAGGTCGCGTGCCGTCATGACAAGCCGGTGCGGATCGGCGTGAACTGGGGAAGTCTCGACACGGATCTGCTCACGCGGCTGATGGACGAGAACTCAACGAGCGCCACGCCGCTCACGGCGCAGGAGGTGACCCGCAGCGCCGTGGTGCTGTCGGCGCTCGGCAGCGCGCAGCGCGCCGAGGAGCTGGGCTTGGCTCACGACCGCATCATCCTCTCCGCCAAGGTGAGCGGCGTGCAGGACCTGATTGCCATCTACCGCGACCTGGCCGCGCGCTGCGATTATCCGCTGCACCTCGGCCTCACGGAGGCCGGTATGGGCTCGAAGGGCGTCGTCGCGTCCACCGCCGCCATGGCCGTGCTGCTGCAGGAGGGCATCGGCGACACCATCCGGGTCTCGCTGACTCCGGAGCCCGGCGGGGACCGCACCCGGGAAGTCATCGTGGCGCAGGAGATCCTGCAGACCATGGGGCTGCGCGCCTTCACGCCGCTGGTGGTGGCGTGCCCCGGCTGCGGGCGCACCACCAGCAGCTACTTCCAGGAGCTCGCGCAGAGCATCCAGTCGCACATCCGCACGCGCATGCCGCAGTGGCGGCGTGAATACGCCGGCGTCGAGGACATGACCGTCGCCGTCATGGGATGCGTGGTGAACGGGCCGGGGGAGAGCCGCTTAGCCAACATCGGCATCAGCCTGCCCGGCACCGGCGAGCGCGCCGTGGCGCCGGTGTACGAGGACGGCGAGAAGACCGTCACCCTGAAGGGCGAGCGCATCGCCGAGGAGTTCCAGGAGCTCGTCGAACGCTACGTCGCGCGCCGTTATGCGCGCCTCGGGTGAGGCATGAGCGAGCTCGCCGCGCGCAAGTGCAAGCCCTGTGAGGGCGGGGTCGCCCCACTCGCCCGCGCCGAGGCGGAGAGACTCCTCGCGCAGGTCTCGCGCGACTGGGCGCTGACCGAGGGCGCGCGCGCCATCCGCCGCGAGTTCGCCTTCCGCGACTTCTACCGCACCATGAGCTTCGTGAACGCGCTCGCGCACATCGCCAACATCGAGGACCACCACCCGGACCTCGAGGTCGGCTACAACTACTGCCGCGTCACTTTCACCACCCACGCGATCCGCGGGCTCTCGGAGAACGACTTCGTGTGCGCGGCCAAGGTGGACCTGATCCCGTTGAGCTGACCCACGCGAGCCGGCCCAGCGCGCCGAGCTCACACGTGCCTCTGGTGCCGCTCCCAGCGGCTGCGCTGGTACCTGACCCACTCTTCGAGCAGACGAAGAGCCTCTGGCTCGAGCCAGCACGTGCGTACGCGACCGATCTTGTGCGTGCGGATCAGGCCTCTTCTCTCGAGCGCATGGACGTGCCGCGTGACCATTGCGAGAGACATCGGCAGCGGCTCGGCGATGAACGACACCGTCGCATCGCCATCGCAGAGCAGCTCAATGATGTGCCGTCGCGTCGGGTCGCCAAGGGCGCGAAAGATATGGTTCAAAGCGGCATAGTTCCGCATGGGCGTAAGTGTTGAGGGGCGTTATTCGGCTCGCGCGCGACCTTAAGAGCATGATTTCCCTCGCCTCAAACTGTAACCCCGTGGAAAGCAATAGTTACGTCCACCCGGAACTATCTGCAGAAAGAGGTCAGTAATGCGGGTCAGTTCTCTCCCGACCCGCGCAGGCGCGCGGCGACGAACTCGACGAACGCGCGCACCTTCGCCGGGATGAAGCGCGCGCTCGGATACACCGCGTAGATGCCCTGCTCTGCGCTCGCCCAGCCGGGCAGCACTGACGCTTTACAAGATGGCAGGTCTGGCGCTCGCCGCGCTGGGCGTCTGGCTCGCCACGCGACCGCACCCGGGCGCGCGACCCCACACGGCCAGGCAACTGCATCCACCCGTGGTGCCCGCGCGACGCACGGCCGCACCTCAGCGCGCCGCCTCCGGCAGCTCCCCGCTCGTGCCGAGCGCCCTGCGAATGAAGAAGCGCCGCAGCTCCTGACTCCGATTGACCCAGGCGAGCCCGTGCTGCGCCACGCGCGCCACGGGACCTGCGCCGTGGGCCAGCCAGCGGTCGAAGGCGTCGATGGCCGTGCTCATGAGCGCAACCTCGCTGCGTCGCCAGCGCTCGTAGGCGCGCAGGACTCCGCAGGCGCCGGGATCCTCGCGCGCGGCGCTTGCCGCCCGCACCAGCTGCGCCAGCGCCGCGGCGTCCGCCAGGCCGAGATTCACGCCCTGTCCGGCGAGCGGGTGCACCACATGCGCGGCATCTCCGACCAGCGCCACGCGCTGCACGACGTAGTGCTGCGCCTCGAGCCGCCGCAGGGGGAATGACGCGCGGGCACCGAGCAGCCGCGTGGCGCCGAGCGCGAGATCCGAGGCGCGGTCGAGCTCCGCGGCGAAGGCACCCTCGCTCGCCGCCACGAGCCGCACCGCCAGCTCATCGTCCGCCGACCAGACGATGGAGCTCGTGCCATCGGCGAGCGGCAGAAAGGCGAGCGTGCCGTCGCGCATGAAGCGCTGCCACGCGGTCGCCTCGTGAGGCCGGAACGTAGCGACCGTTGCGATGATCGCCGTCTGGCGATAGCCGGCGATGTCGGCGGCGATGCCCGCCGCCTCGCGCACGCGCGACTCGGCGCCATCGGCCCCGACGACCAGGCGCGCCGCGAGCCGGCCGCGGCCGGTGAGGACGCCGACCCCCGCGTCGGTGATCTCGAGCGATTCGAGGGAGGCGGGCTCGAGATGCCCGCCGGCCTCCGCGAACGCCCCGAGCAGCGCCCACTGCAGGAGCTGGTTCTCGGCGATGTAGCCCAGGTTCGGCTCACCGACATCGGCCGCGTCGAACTCGAGCACCGCATCGCTGTCTGGCGCGACGCTCTCGTGCCACACCCGCATGCGCTCGTAAGCCGATACTCGCTCGGGCGGCATGCGCGACCACGCGCCGGCGGTCTTGAGGATCCGCTCGCTGGCCCGCGAGAGGGCGACCACGCGGGTCCTGAGCGGCGCCGCCGCGGGAAGCGGCGTGGGCGGGGCGGGCTCGAGCAGCGCCACGCGCAACGCGGCGCCGCCGGCGCCTCGCGCCAGCAACGCCGCCGCGCACGCTCCCACCGGGCCCCCGCCGACGACGACTACGTCAAACATGCTTGAGCGGCAGACCGCGGGCGAGCCGTGGCGCCGGCCCGCCGAAGCCGGCGCTGACGCGCGCCAGCGCGCTCTTTGCCGGCGGAAGCAGATCGAACATGAGGAGTCCGAGGTTGCGCAGCAGGCCCGCGCCGGGCCGTGTGTCGGCAAACAGCCTCACCAGGCCGTCGGTGAAGTGCACCAGCGCACTGCGATCGCGCGAGCGCCACTGCTCGAAGCGGCGCAGCAGCTCCATCGAGCCCGCATCACCCGCGGCCCCGGTGACCGCCTCCGCGAGCATCGCGGCGTCGCGCAGGCCGAGATTGAATCCCTGGCCCGCGACCGGGTGCAGCGCCTGGGCGGCGTTGCCGATCAGCACCGCACGCGTCGCCACCGTGGTCGTGGCGCGAGTCAGCTTCAGCGGATAGGAGCCGCGCCGGCCGGCGCCCACGAATCGCCCGGCCCGCCAACCGAACTCGCGCTGCAGGCACGAGAGGTACGCGGCGTCATCCATCGCCAGCAGCTCCTGCGCCTCCCGGGGACTGCGCGCCCAGATCACCGCGAGGCCGCCGTCGTGCAGGGGCAGCACCGCGAGCGGCCCGCCGCGCGTGAAGCGCTCGTAGGCGATGTCCCGATGCGGGCGATCGGCTGCGACATTGGCGACGACGGCCACCTGATCGTAATCCTCGACGCGCGCCCCGATCCGGGCGAGCGCGCGGATCTGGGAGTCCGCGCCGTCGGCGCCGACCAGGAGCCGTGCGGTGACCCGCTGGCGCTCTCCACCCTCCCCGGCCACGGTCAGCACCGCAGTGTCGGCGTTGATCGCGACCTCCTCCGCCCGTGCCGGCACGCGCAGTGTGAGTTCCGGCGCGCCGCTGAGCCTCTCCCAGAGCGCCGCCCCGATGGCGCGGTTGGCGACGACATAACCGAAGGCATCGATCCCCTGCTCGGCGGCGTCGAGCCGCGCGAACCCGAAGCGCCCCGCCTCCGAGACGTGGATGACCCGGATGGCGGCGGCCTCGGGAGCGAGCGCGCTCCAGCAGCCGAGGCTCTCGAAGATGCGGCGGCTCGCGTTGCCGAGCGCGGTGGTGCGCTCATCGAAGCTCGGCTGGCCGCTGCGTCCGAAGGGTGCGCTCTCGACCAGGAGCAGCCGCACTCCCGTACCGGCGAGCGCGGCGGCGAGACTCGCGCCCACCAGTCCGCCGCCGATGATCGCGACGTCGACATCGAGGGGCGGTGCGGCAGCTGGACGGGTCATGCGCCTGGGCACGCGCTCAGCCGCGCGCCATGAGGGCCTCGATCTCATCGACATCCTTCGGCGCGCGCGCGGTGAGCACCTCTGCGCCGCCGCGGGTCACCACGACGTCGTCCTCGATGCGGATGCCGATGTTGCGAAAGCGCCTGGGCACGCCCCGGGCTCCGGCGGGCAGGTAGATCCCCGGCTCGATGGTCATCGCCATGCCGGGCTCGAGCACCCGCCACTCATCGCCCACCTTGTAGTCGCCGACGTCGTGCACGTCGAGGCCGAGCCAGTGGCCGGTGCGGTGCATGAAGAAGCGCCGGTACGCGCCACTCTTGATGAGCGTGGCTATGCGGCCCTCGAGGAGGCGGAGCTTGACCAGTCCCTGGGTGATAACCCGCACTGCCGCCTCGTGCGGATCGTTCCAGTGATTGCCGGGGCACACGCGGGCGATCGCGGCGCGGTTCGCCTCCAGCACCACCTCATAGACGGCGCGCTGCTCCGGCGTGAAGCGCCCATTGACCGGAAAGGTGCGGGTGATGTCGGAGGCGTAGCACTCGAGCTCGCATCCGGCATCGACCAGCAGCAGGTCGCCGTCGGCGAGCGGCTGGTTGTTGTCCCGGTAGTGCAGGATGCAGCTGTTGCGTCCGCCGCCCACGATCGGGTGATAGGCGGTATCGGCATTGTGGCCGCGAAACTCGTGCAGCAGCTCCGCCATCACCTGGTACTCGGTGGCGCCGGGCCTGCAGAAGCGCATCGCCCGCTGGTGCGCCTGGGCGGCGATGCGCGCCGAGGCGCGCAGCAGCTCGAGCTCGCCCCGCGACTTGTAGAGCCGCATGTCGTGCAACACGTGATCGAGCGCGACGAATTCCTGGGGCGGGTGGCGGCCGTTGCGCGCCTGGGTGCGCAGTCCATTCACCCACCCCACCACGCGCTGATCGAAATCGGCGTAGACCCCCATGGTGTAGAACACGCTGGTGCGGTTCTCGAGCAGCCCCGGCAGGATCTCGTCGATATCGCCGATCGGGAAGGCGTCGTCGGCGCCGTAGTCGCGCGCGGCGCCGGCAGGACCGGCGCGGCGCCCGTCCCAGATCTCGCGCACCCGGTCGCGCTCGCGCACGAACAGGATGTACTCGGCCTGCGGCCGCCCGGGCACCAGCACGGCCACGGCTTCCGGCTCGCCGAAGCCGGTGAGGTAATGGAAGTCGCTGTCCTGGCGGTAGGGATACTCGACGTCGTTGTTCCGGTGCCGCACCGGGGCCGCCGGCAGAATGGCGATCGAGTCGCGTCCCATCAGGCGCATGAGCTGGCGGCGCCGGCGCGCGAACTCCTCTCTCGTCATCGCCGTGCGCCCCTCAGTGCAGCGGCGCCGCGGACGGCGCCGCCGGGCGACGGGCCGCCGCCAGCTCCTCGAACAAGAGCTGCACTCCCACCCGCACGAACTCGACCAGCTCCGCGTAGGCGCTCTCGTTGGACTCCAGATCCTCGCCGGCATCGACCCCGGCGCGCGTGATTTCGGCGAAGTCGCGCACGATCTCGCCGGCCTCGCCCGGCAACCCGGCGGCGTCCGGGATGCCGCCGGCGCCCAGTCCGTAGAGAAAACCCTGACACCATTCGGCGAGCGCCGCGGTGCGCGCATCGATCGATTCCTCGTCCCCGGGCAGCAGCAGCTCGAACTCCATGTCAGGCTCCAGCAGCGCCTGCGCGGTGCCCGTGTACAGCTCGCGCAGCGCCGCCACCGCGGCCGCTTCCGCGCGTCCCTCGGGCAGGATCTCGCGCAGCCAGTCCTCGAAGCCGTAGCCCGCCGCGCCGCACAGACAACCGGCGAGCGTGCCGTGCGCCTCGGCGGCGTCGGCGAGCGAGCGCGCCCGGGCGAGGAGTTCCTTGATGCGGATGTAGTCGGGAAGATGCATGCGCGCAACGCTCATTATAATTGACCGTGAGAAGAGCGCGGCTCTATAGTCCTTTTATGAGCGACACGACAAAAACACAACTCGATCTCGAGCTCACCCGCCTGACCAAACGCATCGAAGAGCTGATCACGACCCTCGAGCGCCTGAAGGAAGAGAATCGCGCGCTGCGCGCCCGGCACGAGTCGCTCGCCGGGGAGCGTGCCGCGCTCATGCACAAGAACGAGCAGGTGCGCACGCGCGTCGAGGCCATGATCGGCCGGCTGAAGACCCTGGAGCACGGGGCGTGAGCCATCAGGACCAGGCGCGGGTCAGCGTACGCATCATGGAGAGGGAGTACGTGGTCGCCTGTCCGTACGACGAGCGCTCGGCGCTCCTCGATGCGGCCGAATTCCTCAACAGCCGCATGCGCGAGATCCGCGACAGCGGCAAGGTGGTTGGCCTCGACCGCATCGCGGTGATGGCGGCGCTCAATCTGGCCCACGAGTTCCTGCGGATCAGGGACCGTGAGTCGCGCGTCGATGGCGGCGTCGGCGTGCGGGTGCGCGCGCTGCGCGAGCGCGTCGAGGGTGTGCTGGGCAAGGGCCAGCAGCTCGAGCTGTGACGCAGGCCGCGACCCGCCGATCGGCCCCAGGCGCGCGAACGGTCCTTGGTGTAGAGTGCTCGTGGCGTCGCCTGCGGTGTTCGACAAGCGGGCCGGGTTACCTCGGACCCTAATTGAAACACCCTCGGGACTCGTGGCTTGCGCGCAGCGCTGTGCAGGTCCGCCTGTGAGCGGAAAGCCTTACCTGCCGCACCTCGTCCCACTTGTTGCTCCGGTTCGAGAGCAACGGTTCGCACCGGCACATGCGGGTGACGCTACCTGAATCCATCCCGGGCAACGCCCGCAGGCAACTGCGCAGCGTGCTCGCCGCGCGGCGCAGGAGCGCGCCGGCTGCGCAGCGCACCGAGGCCGCGCTGCGCGTAGCGCGCAACGTCGACCGCGAGGTGCACCTGCGCTCGCGCTGGCGCATCGCCGTCTATGCGGCGCTCCCCGAAGAGCTCGATACCGCGCCGCTCATCGCGCTGGCGCGCCGCCGCGGCTGCCGCATCTACCTGCCGCGCATCGACCGGCGGCGCGCCTCGCGCACCATGCAGTTCGTCGAGATGCGCGGCCCGCTCAAGCGCAATCGCCTGGGGATCGCCGAGCCGCAGACGGGGGAGACCCTCGGCGCGCGCTGGCTGGACGTGGTGTTCCTGCCGCTGGTGGGCTTTGACGCCCAAGGCGTGCGCCTCGGGACCGGCGGCGGCTACTACGATCGCGCGTTCGCCTTCCGCCGCTGGCGCAGCGCCTGGCACGTGCCGCGCCTGGTGGGCCTCGCCTACGCCTTCCAGCAGGTCGAGCGGATCGCGCCCGCCGCGCACGATGTGCTGCTGGACGCGGTCGTGACCGATGAGGGGATCATCCGATGCAGCACTGGCTGATGAAGACCGAGCCCAGCACCTTCGGCGTCGAGCATCTCGCCGCCGCCCCCCGCCGTACCACCGCCTGGGACGGGGTGCGCAATTTCCAGGCGCGCAACATGCTGCGCGACGAGATGCGCCGCGGTGACGAGGCCTTTCTCTACCATTCGAGCACCGAGGTGCCGGGCGTCGTCGCCATCATGCGCATCGTGAAGGAGGGTTACCCCGACCCCACCGCCTTCGATCGCAAGCACCACCACTACGACCCCGACAGCGACCGCGCCGATCCCCGCTGGTTCATGGTGGACGTGCAGTTGAAGCGCCGCCTCGCGCGCACCATCACGCTGGAAGAGCTGCGCGCGCATGCCCGCAAGGAGCTCGCGGGGATGGTGCTGTTGCGCCCGGGCAATCGTCTGTCGATCACGCCGGTGAGTGAGGCGCACTGGAAGTTCATTCTCTCGCTCGAGTGACTCGCGAGGCGCGGTGCCGCGCGGCTCGCGAGTCGTCGCGCGCTCTCGGCCTATCACACTTCGCATGTGCTCGCTTGTAATTTCGATTCGCGTGTATATACTCGGGCGTCGGACTAACCCGTTAATTGGAGAGCCAACATGGCGAAGGCAAAGAAGAAGGCCAAGAAGAAAGCTGCGAAGAAGAAATAGGCCTTAACTCGGCGGTCACGCGAGTGGCCGCCGAGTCGGATTCTCGAGAACTGTGCCCGCTCACGATGCGGGCACAGTCGTTTCTGGAGCTGATGAGGTTTGTGGGGACGACGATGGCGACTGATGCCGACGCCAAAAAGCGACGCACAGCACTGGCGGCGCTGGAACTGGCGCGGCGCGAGGTCACGATCGGCGTCGGCACCGGCAGCACCGTGAACCTCTTCATCGACGCCCTCGCGGCGCAGCCCGGGAGCGTGCGCCGCGCGATATCGAGCTCGGAGGCGACCAGCGCCCGGCTGCGCGCCGCGGGACTCGAGATGGTGGATCTGAACGAGCAGAGTGGAATCGGCCTGTACGTCGACGGCGCCGACGAGGCGACCCCCGCCCGGCAGCTCATCAAGGGCGGCGGCGGCGCCCTCACCCGCGAGAAGATCCTCGCCGCGGCCGCGCAGCGCTTCGTGTGCATCCTCGACGACTCGAAGATGGTCGCGACGCTCGGGCGCTTTCCCCTCCCCATCGAGGTCATTCCCATGGCGCGCGCTCTGGTAGGCCGGGAGCTCGGCGCGCGCGGCGGCCGCCCCGTGTGGCGCAAGGGCTTCGTGACCGATAACGGCAACCACATCCTCGATGTCCACGATCTCGAGATCACGGATCCGGTCACGCTCGAGCGCGAGCTGAACCAAATCGCCGGCGTGGTCGCGGTCGGGCTGTTCGCCGTGCGCCCCGCCGACCTGCTGCTCATCGGCACCGCGGACGGCGTCGAGACCCGTTAGACATCAAGGGGCAGCTCCCTCAGGCGGCGTTCCAGCAGCCGTCGCTCCGGTTCGGGGATGAAACGCACGCGGGACACATTGTTATTTCCAGCCCGTCATGAGCACGCTAATGCGCGCACCTTAAGACGAACGGGAACGGGCGGACTGGACAGCCTGGCCGCAGGCCTGGCACGCCGTCCCTACTCGCACCGGGCAAAACAAAGGGGCCTGCCGGCCTGGACAGGCCCCCTTCAATTGGCTGGGGGACTAGGATTCGAACCTAGGTAAACGGAGTCAGAGTCCGTTGTCCTACCGCTAGACGATCCCCCAAAGACCAGCCACGAAACCGAGCCTCAATAATCATGCTTAAACGGAATCCACCGTCAAGCGAGGCCCGATCGAGCTAGCGCTTCGAGTACTGCGGCCTGCGGCGCGCCTTGCGGCGACCGACCTTCTTGCGCTCGACTTCCCGGGCGTCGCGTGTCACGAAGCCCGCATCCCGCAGCGGCTTGCGCAGGCTCTCGTCGAACTCGATGAGCGCGCGGGTGATGCCGTGGCGGATCGCTCCGGCCTGGCCCGTGGTGCCGCCGCCATCCACCTTGACGGCGATGTCGAAGCGACTCAAGAGCTTCACGGCCTCGAGCGGCTGGCGCACGATCATCCGGCCGGTCTGCCGGCCGAAGAACTCATCGAGCGAGCGATCGTTCACCGTGATGCGTCCGCTCCCGGGCTTCAGGTACACGCGCGCGGTTGCGGTCTTGCGGCGTCCGGTGCCGTAGTGAGTCTGCTGGGTCGTTGCCATGCGCGGTCCTATCGAATCTCGAGGGGCTTCGGCTGCTGCGCCTTGTGCGGATGCTCGGCTCCCGCAAACACGTGCAGTTTTCTAAACATGCGCCGGCCCAGTGGGTTCTTCGGCAGCATGCCCTTGACCGCGAACTGGATCACCCGCTCGGGGTGCTCGTCGAGAAGCTTCTCGAGCGCGATCGACTTGATGCCGCCGATGTGGCCGGTGTGGTGATAGTAGATCTTGTCGGAGAGCTTGCGTCCCGTGACACGGATCTTCTGCGCGTTCACCACCACGATGTGGTCGCCCATGTCCACGTGCGGGCTGTAGTCAGCCTTGTGCTTGCCCTTCAGGCGATGCGCGATCTGCGAGGCCAGCCGGCCGAGCGTCTTGTCGCTCGCGTCGACGACGAACCAGTCACCTCGGACGCTACCGGCCTTGGCAAAGACGGTCTTCATAGCTCTCTCGTGGCGGTCGGCCCAATCTAAGGCGATGCCCCGCGGTCGGGGCCAAAAAAAGGCGGGGAAGTGTACTCAAGCGGGTACGGCATTGCAAAGCGGCCTGCTCAGGCGGTGCGTGGCGCGCCGCCGTCCCCGGGCTAAAGGCTTGGCGCAGCTTAAATGCCCCTATAATAGAGGCCATACGTATATGGAGTCCGGTCGCCTTCTCGACTCTGCGATCGTCGCCCTTGACCGTGGACTGCGATCCGTCTTCGCACCCGCCCGGGCCAGGCGACCCCTCCCCGGCGGGCCGGAACGGTCACCCGATCCCCTGCCGGAGGCCGAGCGACGTGCCAGCGCCGCGCTGATGCGCGTCAACCACGCAGGCGAACTCGCGGCGCAGGCGCTCTATCACGGCCAGGCCTTTGCTGCGCGCTCGGCCGCCACGCGGGAGATGCTGCTGGCGGCGGCGAGCTCCGAGTCCGATCATCTGGCGTGGTGCGAGACGCGCCTGAGGGAGCTCGCGGCGAGACCGAGTCTGCTCAATCCGCTCTGGTACGCCGGGTCCTTTGCGATCGGGGCCGCTGCCGCGCTCCTGGGCGATCGGGCCAGCCTGGGGTTCGTTGCCGAGACCGAGCGTCAGGTCGAGGGGCATCTCGACGATCACCTCGGCAGACTCCCGCCAGCCGACACGCGCAGCCGTGCGATACTGGAGGCTATGCGGGGGGAGGAGATCGCACACGGCGCGGCCGCCGCGGCGGCTGGCGGCACCCAGCTGCCCGCACCGGTGCGCGCGCTCATGCGGTACACCGCTCGCGTCATGACAGGCGCCGCCTACTGGGTTTAGTGACCTCTGGGGAGCCGGTATGGAAGAGAACATCAAGCCCTTGAGCGAGATTCCGGCGATCAACCGGTTCCTGAGCTATTGCCGCATCCGCGCGGTGCCGTCCAAGACCGTGGTCATACACGCCGGCGACCTGCCCGACGTGCTCTACTACATCATCAGCGGCTCGGTGGAAGTGATGATCGAGGACGAGGAAGGCAACGAGATGGTGCTGGCCTACCTCAACCGCGGGCAGTTCTTCGGCGAGATGGGCCTGTTCTACGAGCAGCCGACGCGCAGCGCCTGGGTCCGCACGCGCAATCCGTGCGAGCTCGCCGAGATGACTTATCCGCGTTTCCGTCAGATCGCCGCCGAGAGCCCCGGGCTCGTGTTCGAGCTCGCCACGCAGCTCGCGACGCGCCTCGACCGCACCAACCGCAAGCTGGGCGATCTCGCCTTCGTCGACGTCACCGGGCGCGTAGCCCACGCGATCATGGACCTGTGCGGCGAGCCGGACGCCATGACCCACCCGGAAGGCATGCAGATCAAGGTGAGCCGGCAGGAGCTCTCGCGCCTGGTCGGTTGCTCGCGCGAGATGGCGGGGCGTGTGCTCAAGGTCCTCGAAGAGCAGGGACTGCTGCGCGCCACCGGCAAGACCATCGTCGTCTTCAACGCGCGGCCGAAGATGAAGACGCGGCCGGTCATCGTGCCCGCGAAGCCAGCCGCCGCCACGAAGGCCACGAGCTCCGTCGAGCCCGACGACGAGGACGAAGACGACGAGGACGAGGACGAGTAGCCGCGCCGTCAGGATCGGGCGCGGCGCGCGCGCGGGTTGACCGCGCTCGCCGGCCCGGTCGCAATCTGCCGGCGCATCTCCTCGATGGTCTTCGCGTAGTCGCGGCTGCCGAAGATCGCCGATCCCGCCACGAAGGTGTCCGCCCCGGCCTCCGCCGCGGCGCGGATGTTGTCGACCCTGATCCCGCCGTCGACCTCGAGACGCACCGCCCGCCCTGCCGTATCGATTCGGGCGCGCGCCTCGGTGAGCTTGCGCAGGCTCGCCGGAATGAACTGCTGGCCCCCGAAACCGGGGTTCACGGACATGATGAGCACCATGTCGAGGAGCTCGAGCGTGTAGTCGAGATAGTCGAGCGGCGTCGCCGGATTGAACACGAGACCCGGCCGGCAACCGTGCTCGCGGATGAGTGCGATGGTGCGATCGACGTGCTCGGTCGCTTCCGGGTGGAAGGTGATGAAGGTGGCGCCGGCGGCGGCGAAGTCCGGCACGATCCGATCGACCGGACGGACCATGAGGTGCACGTCGATCGGCGCCTTGACGCCGTGCCTGCGCAGCGCCTCGCACGCCATCGGGCCGATGGTGAGGTTCGGCACGTAGTGGTTGTCCATCACGTCGAAGTGGATGAGATCGGCGCCGGCGCTGACGACCGCGTCGACCTCCGCCCCGAGCCGGGCGAAGTCGGCGGACAGAATCGAGGGCGCGATCCAGGCGGGCATCATGGGAATGCTCCTTCAGCCGGTCAGCCGCGCAAGGGCTTCGCGGTACTTGTCGCTCGTGCGGGCGATGATCTCGGGGGGGAGCCTCGGCCCCGGGGCCTGCTTGTTCCAGTCGAGGCTCTCGAGATAGTCGCGCACGAACTGCTTGTCGAAGCTCGGCGGGCTGACGCCCTCGCGATAGCTATCCGCCGGCCAGAAGCGCGAGGAGTCCGGGGTCAGCACTTCATCGATGAGCGTGAGGCTGCCCTCTGCGTCGACCCCGAACTCGAACTTGGTGTCGGCGACGATGATGCCGCGGCTCCTCGCATGCTCGGAGGCGAACGCATAGAGCTCGAGCGCGGCGTCGCGCACTCGGGCCGCGAGCTCGGGCCCGATGAGCGCCGCCGCGGCCTCGAAGCTGATGTTCTCGTCGTGAGCGCCGGCTCGCGCCTTGGTGGCGGGCGTGAACAGCGGCTGCGGCAGCCGCCCCGCCAGCTCGAGTCCCGCAGGGAGCGCGATGCCGCACAGCCGCCCGCTCGCCTGATAGTCCTTCCAGCCCGAGCCGATGAGGTAACCGCGCACCACTGCTTCGATGGGGAGCGCCTTCAGGCGGCGCACGACCACGGCGCGCCCGGCGACGAGCGAGCGGTCGCGCTCGTCCTTCACCACCTCTACGGGCTCCCGCCCGGTCAGGTGATTCGGCACCAGGCGCCGGGTGCGCGCGAACCAGAAGTTGGAGATGCCGTTCAGCACCCGCCCCTTGTCGGGGATCGGGTCGGGCAGCACGACGTCGAAAGCCGACAGCCTGTCGGTGGTCACGATGAGGAGCGTCTGCTCGTCGACGGCGTAGATGTCGCGCACCTTGCCCTCGTGGAGGCGCTCGAGTCCCTTCAGCTCGGTACGGTAGACGACGGGTGCCGGCATGCATGGGTACTATAACGAGGCTTTCGGATCCCCACACCCGTCGGCCCTCGAGCGCGCATCATGAAATGGATCGGCAAACTCACCGGGGGCCTCCTGGGTGCGGTCGCTCTCGGCCCGATGGGAGCGGCGCTCGGGGTGCTGCTGGGTCACCAGTTCGACGAGCACGCCGAGGAGCTGCAGGCGCGCTGGTCGGGATCCGGGAACGCCGCCGCGATCGGCGAGCGTTTCTTCCGCGCGACTTTCCGCGTCATGGGCTATCTCGCCAAGGCCGACGGACGCGTGTCGGAGCAGGAGATCGGCGCCGCGCGTGCCGTCATGGACGAGCTGCACCTCGATGGCGCACAGGTGCGCGAGGCGATCGCCTGCTTCACCGCGGGCAAGCAGCCGGACTTCGACTCCGGTGGCGAGCTCGCCGCACTCCGGGGCGCCTGCCGCGGGCGGCCGGATCTGCTGCGGGTGTTCCTCGAGATCCAGGTGCGCGCCGCGCTCGAGGGCAACAACCTGGAAGGCCCGGTGCGGCCGCTCATGGGGCGGGTCGCGGCCTCCCTCGGCGTCTCGCCGCTGGAGCTCGTGCACGTCGAGGCGGTGGCGCGCATCCGGCGCGGCGCCTTTCGAGCGGATGAGACGCCCGCCAGCCCGGCGGCGCGGGACCGGGCGCTCGAGGCAGCCTACCGCGTGCTCGGGACGGACGCCGGTGCGAGCGATGAGGCGCTCGCCAAGGCCTACCGCCGACAGCTCAGCCGCCACCATCCCGACAAGCTGAAAGCGAATGGCCTGCCGGAGTCGATGATGGCGCACGCCAAGCAGCGCACGCAGCAGATCATCGAAGCCTATGAGCTGGTCCGCGAGCGGCGCGGCATGACCTGATGCACCCCACGAAATCAAGCATTACACGAACGGCAGGTGACTGCCGTCCATCAAGACGCTTGATTTCGCGGGGACCCCGCTAGGGCGACGCGGCCCACTCCTCGATGACACCCTGGATCGCGCGCACTCCGTCGGTGAGCGCCGCGGGTCCCGGCTGCAGGATGAGCGACGATTTGATCTCGCGGACGTAACCCCCGCGCACCGCAGGGATGGCGTCCCACCCCGGGCGCGCGGCGACGCGCTGCGGCTGGAACTTCTTGCCGCACCAGGAGCCGAGCACGATGTCGGGCGCGCGCCGGGGCACTTCGCCTGGATCGGCGATGATGCGATTGCGCCCCAGCGCCTGGTGCGCGAGCTCGGGGAAGCAGTCCTCGCCGCCGGCCAGGTCGATGAGCTCCGACACCCAGCGGATGCCGCTGATCAGGGGATCGTCCCATTCCTCGAAATACACGCGCGGACGGCGGGCGAGCCGCGCGGCGCGCTCGCGCACCTGCTCGAGGCCCGCCTCGAGCTCATCGACCAGTGCCTGCGCCTTCACCTGACAGCCGATCATGCCGCCGAGCGTGCGAATCATGCGCAGAATGTCCTCGACGCTGCGGTGGTTGAAGACGTGCACCTCGATTCCGGCGCGCACCAGCTCGGCGGCGATGTCGGCCTGCAGGTCCGAGAAGCCGAGCACCAGGTCGGGCGCGAGCGCCACGATGCGCTCGATGCGGGCGCTGGTGAACGCCGACACCCGCGGCTTCTCGCGCCGCGCGCGGGGCGGGCGCACGGTGAAGCCGGAGATGCCGACGATGCGCCAGTCCTCGCCGAGCCGATAGAGCGTCTCGGTCGTCTCCTCGGTCAGGCATACGATCCGTTGTGGGAATCCTGAAGCTGCCGTCATGGGTACCGCACTTGCCAAGCGCCGGGCACTGTATCCTTAAGGCATGTGGACGCGCATCTGGGCACTGCTGGACAGGTGGCTGTTCGGGCCGGCCGCCGGAAGCGCCGGCCTGCTCGGGCAGTGCCGGCGCCTCCTGCGCTATCCGTACGCGGTGGTGCGCGACATGGCGCGCGGGGAGATCAACCTGCGCGCCATGAGTCTGGTGTACACGACGCTCCTGTCGCTCATTCCGCTCCTCGCCTTCAGCTTCGCGATACTCAAGGCATTCGGCGGCCACCACGACCTCGAGCCGATCGTCTACGAGTTCTTCAGCCCGGTGGGCGGCGCTGCCGCCACCGAGCTCACCAACCGCGTGGTGCAGTTCGCGAGCCACGTGAGCAGCGGCCTGGTCGGCTCCGTGGGACTCGCCCTCCTCGCCTGGACACTGGTCGGCACCATCAAGAAAGTCGAGGACAGCTTCAACTTCCTCTGGCACGTCGAGCAGCCGCGCGGCTTCGCGCGGCGCCTCGCCGAATACACGAGCCTTCTGATCGCCGGCCCGGTGCTGCTGGTGGGCTTCATCGGGCTCTCGCACGCGGCGCTCTCCAGCGCGCCGCTGCAGGAGATGGCGCGCCTGCCGCTGCTGCACCGCCTGCGCGGCACGGGCATCGCTCTCGCGCCCTACGTGATGGTGACGGCGTTCTTCACGGCCGCCTATCTGATGATCCCCAACACGCGCGTGCAGTGGCGCGCGGCGCTCACCGGGGCGCTGGTCGGCGGCGTGCTGTGGGCCGCGGTCGGCAAGACGTTCACGGCGTTCGTCGTCTACTCGACGCGCCTCACGCTGGTGTACGCCGGATTCGCGGTGGTGGTGGCGGCGCTGCTGTGGACCTATTTCGGCTGGCTGATCCTGCTCGCGGGCGCGCAGCTGTCGTTCTACGTGCAGAACCCCGCGTATCTGCGGCTCGGTCTGCAGCCGCTGCGGCTCTCGGCCGCGGAGCTCGAGGAGCTCTCGCTCCGGGTCATGTACTTCGTGGGCCGTGCGCACGCCGCCGGCTCCCGGCTCTGGAGTGTCAGTCGACTCGCGGCCGAGCTCGCGCTGCCGGGCATCGCGGTCGCGCAGATGGCCACATCCCTCGAGCGCGCCGGGCTCCTGGTCGTCACCGAGCGGGGCGGGCTGCTGCCGGCGCGCGATATCCGCAACATCCGGGTGCAGGAGATCCTCGACGTCGCGCGCCGTCAGGGGAGCGGGCACGTCGTCCCGCGCCAGCTGCCGATCCCCGCGCTCGACCGCCTGCTCGCCGGGCTCGATGAGGCGCGCCGTCACCGCTGCGGCGAGCTCACGCTCGGCGAGCTGGTCGATGAGGCCACGCGTCCGGCGCTGCAGCTCGCGCCGCGGCAATCGGGCGTATCGAAGTAGGCGGACGAGGCGGCGAAAAGCCGGCCGCTGTCGGTCACTCGCCGGCGACTGTCATCTCGTCGAGGAGCAACGAGCCCGTGCGGATGCCACCGCGCACGTCGACGTCATCGCCGAGCGCCACGATGTGCCGGTACATGGGCTTCAGGTTTCCGGCGATGGTGATCTCGTGCACCGGGTAGGCGATCGCACCCTGCTCCACCCAGAAGCCGCTCGCGCCGCGCGAGTAATCGCCGGTGACGCCGTTCACCCCGTGGCCCATGAGCTCAGTCACCAGGAGCCCGGTGCCGAGGCGCCCGAGGAAAGCCTTCGGATCGAGCGCTCCCTCCTGACTTCTGACGAGGAGGTTGTGTGCACCGCCCGCGTTGCCCGTCGTCTTGAGCCCGAGGCGCCGCGCGGAGTAACTCCCGAGCACGTAGCCGCCGAGCACGCCGTCGCGCACCAGCTCGCGATCGCGCGTGGCCGCGCCCTCCTGGTCGAAGGGGCTGCTGGCGAGGCCCCTGGGGATGTGCGGCCGCTCGAGTATCTCGAGGAACGCGGGGAAGATCTGCTCGCCGGCGGAGTTGAGGAGGAACGACGACTTGCGGTACTGGCTGGTGCCGCTGATCGCGCCGAGGAAGTGCCGCAAGAGGCCCCGCGACATGTCGGGGTTGAAGGCGACCGGCACCTTGCGCGTCGTGAGCCGGCGTGCGCCGAGGCGGGCGAGCGCCCGCTCACCGGCGGTGCGGCCGACGCTGGCGACAGCCTCGAGGTCGGCCGGGTCGCGCGCGACGGTGAACCAGTAATCGCGCTGCATGTCCTCACCTGCCTCGGCGATCAGCGTGCAGCTCACCGAGTGGCTGGTGGCGGAGTAACCGGCGAGAAAGCCGAGCGAGTTGCCGTAGACCCCGCTCTGGCGCTGGCTGTTGACGGCGGCGCCCTCGGAGTTGGCGAGGCGCGGATCCACCGCGAGTCCGGCGGCCTCGCATTCGCGCGCCAGCTCGATCGCGCGCTCGGGCGTGACGTCCCAGGGATGATCGAGATCGAGATCGGGAATCTCGCGCGCCAGCGCCTCGGGCTCCACGAGTCCCGCGTACGGATCCTCGGCCGTGTAGCGGGCGATGGCGCAGGCCTTCTCCACGGTCTCGCGCACCGCGCTCGTCGAGAGATCCGCGGTGCTCGCCGAGCCCTTGCGCTTGCCGAAATACACCGTCACCGCGAGTCCGCGGTCGCGCTGGTACTCGAGGGTGTCGACCTCGCGCAGGCGCACGCTCACCGACAGCCCCCGGCCGAGCGAGGCGTCGGCCTCGCACTCGGACGCGCCCTGGCGGCGCGCCTCCTCGAGCGCGAGGCTCACCACGTCGGCGAGCGGCTGGATTTCACGGGATACGGACTGCGTTTGCATCGTGGGTGATTGATGGGGGCGTTGGGTTTAAATTGTAGCTCACGCCCGAGCTGTGCAAGCCTGTGATACCGCACGACGACCGCAAGGCCCATGAGGCCGGGGCAGAGCCTCCGAGCAAGAGCGCGCGCAAGCGCGCCGCACACGCCGCCCAGGATCTGGGCGAGGCGCTCACGGCGCTCCGCGATGCCGAGCTCGAAGCGCTCGAACTCCCGGAAGCGCTCCTTGATGCGATTCGCGCGGCGCGGCGCATCACCAGCCGCGCCGCCGCCGTGCGCCAGCGTCAGTATATCGGCAGGCTCATGCGCGAGGTCGACCTCGAATCGATCCGCGCCGCGCTCGCTACCCGCGATGCGTGCACCCGCCGCGACGCCGAGCGCTTCAGGCAAATCACCGCCTGGCGCGAGCGACTGATCGCGGAAGGGCCGCCCGCGCTCACCGAGCTCTCGCGCCGGCACCCGCAGATCGACCGGGACGAATGGGCGCGGCGCATCGAGGCCGCCCGCGCCGAGCACGTGCGCCCCGGCAGCCGCGCCGGTGCGGCGCGGGAGCTGTTTCGCGCTTTGCGCGCATTGTTCGATACAATGCCGCGATGACACCGCTGGTCGGCATCATCATGGGCTCATCGTCCGACTGGGAGACGATGCAGTCCGCCGCCGAGCTGTTGGATACGCTCGCAGTGCCCTACGAGGTGCGCGTCGTGTCCGCCCACCGCACGCCCGACCTGCTGTTCGAATACGCCTCCGGAGCGCGCGCGCGGGGCCTCGAAGTGCTGATCGCCGGCGCGGGCGGTGCGGCGCATCTGCCGGGCATGACGGCCGCCAAGACCCTCCTGCCGGTGCTCGGGGTGCCGGTGCAGTCGAAATCGCTCGGGGGACTCGACTCGCTGCTGTCGATCGTGCAGATGCCGGCGGGAGTTCCGGTCGCGACGTTCGCGATCGGAGCGGCCGGCGCCGCCAACGCAGCGCTCTGCGCCGCGGCCATCCTCGCCAACCGCCACCCCGAGATCGCCACCGCGCTCGAGGCCTATCGCGAGCGGCAGACCCTTGGGGTGCTCCGCAATCCCGACCCGCGCGCGACCCCGCGCTCATGACCGTCGGCATCGTGGGCGCCGGCCAGCTCGGCCGCATGCTCGCTTTGGCCGGCTATCCGCTCGGCCTCGACTTCCTGTGTCTGGATCCCTCGCGCGAGGCGCCCGCGGGCGCCGTGGCGCCGCTTCTCACCGGTGCCTTCACCGACTTGAGGCTCCTGCGCGTGCTCGCGCGCCGCTGTGAGGTGCTGACTTTCGACTGGGAGAACGTGCCGGCGGCGAGCCTGCGCGAGTTGGCGCGGCTGCACGGGGCGCGCATCTGTCCGCCGATCCCGGCACTCGCGGCCGGCCAGGACCGGGTGGCGGAGAAACGACTGTTCGAGCGGCTGAAGATTCCGACCACGCGCTGGCGAGCGGTGAGCTCGCGCGCGGAGCTGGCGCGCGCGATCGCCAGGATCGGCGTGCCCGGCATGCTCAAGACGCGCCGCCTCGGCTACGACGGCAAGGGTCAGGCGGTGATCCGCACGGGCGCCGACGCGGAGCGCGCCTGGGACCGGCTCGGCAGGGCGCCGCTGCTCTACGAGGAGTGGGTGCCGTTCGATTGTGAGGCCTCGATCATCGGCGCGCGCAGCCGCCGCGGCGAGCTCGGCATCTACCCGCTGTGCGGCAACGTTCACGGCGAGGGCATCCTGCGGCTCACCTGCGCGCCCTTCGGGCCGCGCCGCTGGCAGCGCGCCGCGGCGGCGTACCTGACGCGCGTGCTCGAGCATTTCCGCTACACCGGGATCCTGACGCTCGAGTTCTTCGTGCGGCGCGGGCGGCTGATCGCCAACGAGATGGCCCCGCGCGTGCACAACTCCGGTCACTGGACCATCGAGGGCGCGGCGACGAGTCAATTTGAGAATCATCTGCGCGCCATTCTCGGCCTGCCGCTCGGCGCCACACACGCGCTCGGCCACAGCGCCATGATCAACCTCATCGGCCTGATGCCGCCGCGCGCGGCGCTCCTGGCCCATCCGGGTGTGCACCTGCACGACTACGGCAAGCGGCCGCGGCCGGACCGCAAGGTGGGCCACTGCACGCTGGTCGAGCCGAGCGCCGCGCGGCGCGACGCGCGCACCGCGCGGCTGCTCGAGGATTTGGCCGTCGGCGTTCGCATCCCGTAACATCGGTTGCGAGCCAGCGCATGTACCTAGAACCCTTCAAGCTCAAGGAGTTGCCGTTCCGGCTGAGCCCGGACCCCCAGTTCCTGTACCTCTCGAAGCAGCACGCCCGCGCCAAGGCGTACATGGAGTCGACCCTCTGGTTCACCGACGGCTTCGTGGTGATCACCGGGGAGATCGGCTCGGGCAAGACCACGCTGATCGAGTCGTTCCTGAAGGAAGTGCCGCCAGACGTGGTGGTGGCGCAGATCAATCAGACCCAGGTCTCGGCCATCGATTTCCTGCAGGCGGTGCTCCTGCAGTTCGGCTTCTCGCCCTTCAAGATGCGCAAGGCCGAGCTCATCAGCACGATCAATAATTTCCTCGTCGAGCAGTACGCCGCCGGGCGCAAGGTGCTGCTGATCGTCGACGAGGCGCAAAACCTCACCATGCGCGTGCTGGAGGAGATCCGCCTGCTCTCGGGTGTCGAGACCACCAAGGACAAGGTGCTGCGGATCATTCTCGCCGGGCAACCCGAGCTCAACGACAAGCTCGACGCGCCCGAGCTCGCACAGCTGATGCAGCGCGTGCGGCTGCGCTTTCACCTGCAGACGCTTGCGGAGGCGGAGACCAAGAGCTACATCCAGCACCGCCTCGACGTCGCCGGGGCCGGCGACCGCGAGATCTTCGCGCCCGATACGTACACGGAGGTGTACCGTTACTGCGGCGGCGTGCCGCGCCTCATCAACACGCTGTGCGACACGGCCATGATGGCGGCCTACACCGCCGACCGCGGCGCCGTCACGCGCGCCGATATCATCAGTGCCGTGCGGGAGCTCCAGTGGGTCGAGTACAGCGCTCGCCCCCGGCCGACGCCGACGCTGACGACGCCGACGACGACGCAGCAGCAGCAGCAGCCGCAGCAGCCGCAGCCGCAGTCCGAGCCCGAGACCGCACTCGCCGCCGCCGCAGCCGGCGCCGAGCCCGGCACCACGGTCGCGCGGCTGCTGGTGGCGACCGAGGGGCGCACCGTCCAGGAGATCCCGCTACGGATCGGGCGGGTCATCATCGGCCGCACGCCCGACAATGACGTGCAGATCGACAGCCGCTTCATCAGCCGTCATCACTGCCAGGTGATCACCACGGCCCATTCGTGCCACATCGAGGACCTGAACAGCACCAACGGGATCTACGTGAAGGCCGCTCGCGTGCGCCGCCATCACCTGAACGACGGCGATGTCGTCCTGGTCGGCAAGCATGAATTGATCTACGTGGACGAGCGTGCGGCGCGCGGCCGTGGCGCCTTCGCCGACCCGGCATCGGGCGGCGTCTCGTTCAGCGACACGGCACCCGGGCGGCACACCCCCGCGGGAGCCCCCGCGGCGGCCGCGGGCGCGGATCGCAAGCGTGCGGAGCGGCCGCCGTCCGCGGACCGGACCGGCGTCACCGAGCGTACGGCGCCGGCGGACGAGCCCGCGCCCCTCAAGTAGCTCTCAGGGCGGATCGTTCCCGCTCAGATAATCGGGATTCGCGTACTCGGATCGCAGCTGTCGGTAGTCGCGTCGCCGCAGCAGCACGACGATTCCGCCGAGCAGCGTCAGAAATCCCAGCAGGCCGACCGTGAGACTCAGCGCGCCGCGCGCGGCGAGCAGATAGCTCGCGATGAGCGCTACGACGCCGAAGGTTATGTAAAACCACGGCAATCCTTCGTAAACGGGCCGTGAGAAGTGGCGGCGAGTCATCCGCCCAGTGTATCGCGCCCGGCCCCCATGTTGGAACGGCCGAGCTCACGAACGTGCGGTCAGACCAGACCGAAGAGCCTCGCGATGCGCTCGAGGAGGGTCGGCTTCCAGCCTTCGACGCGAAAGTCAGTCTTTTGCGCGGCGTTGCGACGGCTGACTTCGGCGAGAAGCTCCGCAGGGAGCTTCAGCTGCGGGGATTCGAGAGTGGCGTCGTCGGCGGTCATCATCATCAGAATTCCTTGTGTGGGCGACTCACGATGCACGTTACGGACTCGCGACCCTCGCGGGTGTGCGGAGATTCACAGCTTCGATCGTGAATCGATTATGTAGCCGCACGTGCGGAGTCTGTACATGACTCCGCGCTGCGACAGTGTGGATGTTGCGACAACGATGTGACGCGAGCTGCGCTGCGACCATGCGCCGAACAGCGCACGAGAGCAGTGCTCCGCGGTGGTAGCGCCGCAGTGGTGCGAGCGATGCTGCGGCTCAGGCGGTGCCGCCGACCGTGAGTCCCTCGATCTTGAGCGTCGGCTGCCCGACGCCGACCGGCACGCTCTGTCCGTCCTTGCCGCAGGTTCCGACTCCGTCGTCGAGCTTCAGGTCGTTGCCGACCATGGACACCCGCGTCAGCACGTCCGGACCGTTGCCGATGAGGGTTGCGCCCTTCAACGGAGCGCCCACGCGGCCGTTCTCGATGGCGTAGGCCTCGCTCGCCGAGAACACGAACTTGCCGGAGGTGATGTCCACCTGCCCGCCGCCGAAGTTGACCGCGTAGATGCCGCGCCGCACCGAGCGGATGATCTCCTCGGGTGCATGGGGGCCTGGACGCATGTAAGTGTTGGTCATGCGCGGCAGCGTCATGTGCGCGAACGATTCGCGCCGGCCGTTGCCGGTCGGCGGCACGCCCATCAGGCGGGCGTTGAGGCGATCCTGCATGTAGCCGCGCAGCACGCCGTTCTCGATGAGCGTCGTGCACTGGGTCGGCGTGCCCTCGTCGTCGATGTTGAGCGAGCCGCGCCGGCGCGAGAGCGTGCCGTCGTCGACCACGGTGCACTCGGGCGCCGCGACGCGCTCGCCGATGCGGCCGGCGAATGCCGAGGTGCCCTTGCGGTTGAAGTCGCCCTCCAACCCGTGGCCGATCGCCTCGTGCAGCAGGATCCCCGGCCAGCCGGGGCCGAGCACCACGGTCGTGGTGCCGGCGGGCGCCGGGCGCGCGTCGAGATTGACGAGCGCCTGGCGCGCGGCCTCGCGGGCGAGCGCGAGCGGCCGGTCGTCCGCCACGAGCTCCGCGAGCGAGTAGCGACCGCCGGCGCCGGCGTAACCCTGCTCGCGGCGGCCGCCCTGCTCGACCAGCACCGAGACGTTGAAGCGCACGAGCGGCCGCACGTCCGCGGCGAGCTTGCCTTCGCTCGTGGCGACGAGCACCACCTCGTGCACCGCGACCACGCTCGCCGTGACGTGCACGACGCGCGGATCGACGCGCCGCGCCTCGCGATCGACGCGTTCGAGCCAGGCGACCTTGTCGTGGGTGGCGAGCGCGGCCGCGGGGTCCGCGGGCAGATACAGCCGGTGCCCGGTCTGCGGGTGCCAGGGGCTGACGCGCCGCGGCCCCCCGAGCACCGCGATGGCGCGCGCGGCCCGCGAGGCCTCCTCGAGCGCGGGCAGCACGATCTCGTCCGAGTAGGCGAATCCGGTCTTCTCCCCGGCGAGCGCCCGCACGCCCACGCCCTGCTCGATGCTCGCGGTGCCGTCCTTCACCATGCCGTCCTCGAGCGACCAGGACTCCTGGTGCGTGAGCTGGAAGTACAGGTCGGCGAAGTCCACCGAGTGCGTGAGCACTTCGCCGAACACCCGATCGAGGCGCGCGTCGTCCAGGCCGCTCGGCCGGAGGATCAGCTCGCGGGCGAGGTGCAGCGGATCGGCAGCCGGCGAATCACTCATCCGCGGAACCCTCAGTGAAGGCGCGGTGCAGCAGCGCCGGGAAACTCTCGCGCACGCCCATCTGACGCTCCAGCTCCACCTCCGCCACGGCGCAGCCGCGACCGCGCGGCACGCGCTGCAAGACCCGTCCCCAGTAGTCCACGATCATGGTGTCGCCGTAGGTCTCGCGTCCACTCGGGTGGAAGCCGGACTGGGCCGGCGCCACAACATAACAGAGATTCTCGATCGCCCGGGCCCGCAGCAGCGGCTCCCAGTGCGCCCGCCCGGTGGGGCTGGTGAAGGCGGAAGGCACCGCGAGCAGCTGCGCGCCGGCGGCGCTCAGGTGGCGGTAGAGCTCCGGGAATCGCACGTCGTAGCACACCGAGAGCCCGAGCCTTCCGACCGGGGTATCGACCACGGTGGCCGCGGAGCCGGGAGCGACGTGTGCCGACTCGCGGTAGCTCTCCTCACGCCCGGGAATGTCGACGTCGAACAGGTGAATCTTGTCGTAGCGCGCGACGCGCCGTCCGTCGCCGTCGTAGACCAGCGAGGCGGCGGCCACCCGCCCGTCGCCGCCGGCGCGCAGCGGCACCGTGCCGCCGACGATCCACAGGCGCAGCCCTCGCGCGGTCGCGGCGAGGAATTCCTGCACGGGACCCGAGCCGTCGGTCTCCGCCACGGCGCGCTTGTCGGAGTCCTTGAGTCCCATGAAGGAGAAGTTCTCAGGGAGTGCGGCGAGGCGCGCGCCGCGCGCCGACGCGTCCTCGAGCAACGCGCGAGCCTGTTCGAGGTTCGCCGTCACGTCGGGTCCGGAGGTCATCTGTATGGCGGCAACCTTCATCCGTCACCTCAATCCGCGCTCGTCACCATGGGCTCTTCCCAGGTGCCCCGCAGGCGCAGCGCCGCCCGCGTGCGGTCCGCCGACCCGGCAAAGAGCTCGCGCAGCGACAGCCACACCGCCGCCACCTTCGGGGTGGGCCCCAGGCGACGTACGGCAGCGGGCAGGCGCTGCTCGCCGCGCAGGATCCACGCCTGCTCGTCGTAATCGTGCGCCAGCAGTCCCGTGCGACCGCGCACCAGGATCTCGGCGTCCCCGTCGAAGTGCAGGTCCACCATCGCCTGCCCGTCGCGCAGCTCGAAGTCCGCCGTGAGGCGCGAGAAGCCCAGGGCCGGCAGCACCCCGTCGCGATTCTCCGCGCGCATCCCCGCGGTCAGGGCCGGGACGGTGAGGAGCGCCAGTGGGACCCCGCCCTCGGCCGCCGCGGCCGTACGGGTGACGCCTCGCTCGAGCCGCATATGGAGGCTCCCGGCGAGCGTTGCAAGGGACGGGCTCGCGGCTTGCGGCCATTCGAGCTCGCCCGTGAGGCGCGCACGGCTCGCGGCCACCTCGGGCCGGAAGCCGAAGGCGGCGAGCGTTGCGGCGGCGTCGCGACTGTCGATGCCGAACTCGGCCCGGCAGGCGCCGCCGTCCTGGCAGTGGAGGCTCCCGTGCGAGTCCTCGTTCTCGCCAGCGAGCCTCGCCTCGCCGACATCGAAGCCGTCCGAGCGGAAAGTGAGCTGGGCGGCGAGGCTGCCGAGTGAGCGGCCCTGCCACTCGAGATCGTCGATCGAGAGCCGGGCGGCGGGACCCAAGGCCGCGGCGAGCCCCGCACTCCGCGCTCCGTCACCGAGCTGCGGCGCGTCGAGCCTCGAGAGGTGCACGAGCGCGGGATGCGCATCGTCCACCGTCGCCGGCCAGCTCGCACTGCCGGCGAGACCCTCGGATTCGAGCTCGAGCGTTGCTCCTCCGGGTGCCGCCTCAGCGGTCACGCTCACCTCGTCATAGGTGCGGGCGCCGACCGCGAGCTGCGCCGCGCTCAGGCGGGCGCGCAGCGCAGGGAGTGCGGCATCCCGCGCGGCCTGCCGCCACAGCGCGAGCAAGGCCGGAAGATCGAGGCGGCTCATGCGGCCCTCGAGCGTGAGGACCGGCTCCTCGGGGAGCGAGGGCGCGGTGGACGCGAGATGCACGGCGCCGCGCTCGATGCGCCACAACTCCCCGCTCCGATGGAGCGCCACCGTGGCGCGCAGCCGCTCACCGAGGGCGAGGCGCAGCTGGCCGGTATCGGCGCCGGCCTGCAGCTCGACCCGCAGCGGAAGCGGGACGCTCTCGCTCTTGGCGAAGGGCTCCGGCAGGCGACTGGCGACACCGATCAGGTTCGAATCGGCACGCACCCGCCAGCGCAGGCCCGAGCCCTCGGAGCCCGGCAACAGCGTGAGGAGCGCGGTCCACTCCGCGTGGCCCTCGAGCATCGCATCGTCGCTCGCCCCGGCCGCGAGCAGCGCCTGACGTGTCTCCGCGAGGCCCCGCCCGGCAATCGTGAGTGCCGTGGCGCCGGAGTCGCGCCGCTCGGCGACACTCAAGGCGACCGGGCCGCCGAGCCACTGCCCGGAAAGCTGCGAGGGCTGCAGGTGCCCGCCCGCAAAGCCGAGCGTGCCGTGCAGTGCATCGATCGGCGGCAGGCCGGCCACCGCGCGCAGCTGCACGCCGTCGAGCACGGCGTTGATGCGGGTGCGCGGGCGCGGCGCGTGATTCGCGCGGGTGGAGGATCCGCCGGCGGCGGCGGGCACGAGCACGTCCACATCGAGCCGCGTGTCCCCGCGCAGATCCAGGTCCTCGATCCCCGGTGCGTAGGCGGCGAGCTCTCGGTGTGCGCGCAACCACGCGAGCGCCGGCTGCGCGCTCGCGGTGAGCCGCGCCGCGAGGTGCGTGGGGCGCTCACCGAGCGCGTCCCATTCGGCGCTCGCGCCGGCGAGTGTGAACGTGCCCGCCTGTCCCGCCGCGATGGCCGCGTGAACGCGCGGGCCGCGCCACTCGAGGTGCGCATCGAGATGCTCGAGTTGGGGCCAGGGGTCGAGTCCGCCGAGGGAGGCGTCGCGCAGCTCGAAGGCGCCCCGGAATACGCTCCCCGCGGCGCTCCAGGGCGCCCGTGCGGGATCGACCGTGCCGCGCCACTCGAGATCGGCGTTCTCGATGCGGCCGGTGGAAAGCTGCGCGGCGGAGGCCGCGCCCAGCGCGGCGAGCGCGCCGGGACCCAGCAGCTTCGCGATGAGGACCGCGTCCGCCTGCTTGAGAGCGACGTGTGCGGCGACCCGGGGCTTGCCGCCGGTGCCATCCGCCGCGAGCGTCCCGCTCGCCGCGAGGGCGAGGTCCGGGCGGGAGATCGCGAGCTCATCGGTGCGCAGCTGCCAACCGCCGTGCTCCGCGGCGAGGGCGAAGCGCGCGG
>Ga0209472_1000110_pt1 | contig 47944 bp, 52 predicted proteins | sample GraSoiAngelo_130_FD_185887 | JGI IMG/M metagenome (GOLD analysis project Ga0209472, IMG submission 185887) | Grasslands soil microbial communities from the Angelo Coastal Reserve, California, USA - 14_0929_02_20cm (SPAdes) (version 2) | ecosystem: Environmental > Terrestrial > Soil > Grasslands ... | reverse complement strand
GCGAAGGACCTCGAGGAGCGTGTGGTGGGTATCCGCCGCGATCGTCCGCGGCTCGCCGTTCACGCGAAGGGTCAGGAGCTGCTTCGTCACGCCGCTTCCGCGCCGATCCGTTGAGAAAGCGCGCGCGCGGCCGAGACGCAGCGCTCACCGATGCGTCGCAACGTGCGGAGGTCGACGCGCTCTTTAAACCCGACGACCATCACGACGGCGACACGTCGACCGCGCGCGTCGACGATGGGTGCCGCGACCGCGCGAACGCCGGCGAAGAGCTCCTGGTCGTCGTACCCGACCTCCTCACGTCCCGCGACAACTTTGCCGTGCGCGCCCTTGTCGAGCGGGAGACGGCGCCCGAGCGGCGCGGTCATGTGCAGGTCGGTCGCGGGTTCGGCGCGCGCGGCGATCTCGAGCTTGCCGTCGACCACGATGCCGAGGATGGCGGTCTCGCCGAAGGTCTCCATGAGCGAGACGAGGTAGGGCTGTGCAAGCGAGCGGAGGTCAGGGGCCGACGCGTTTGCCAGCACGCGAAGCTCCGGCCCCAGGCGGAAGCGCGTGTCCGAGTCGCGCACGACGAAACCGAAATGCGCCAAGGTGAGGAGGACGTCACGCAACGTCCCCTTCGAAACGTCCAGAGCCCGAGCGAGCTCGCTGATGCCCATAGGGCGCCCACCCTCCGCCAGGGCACGCAGCACGCGCACGGCTTTGTCGACCGCAGGGACGGGGCGGAGCGTCGTCGTACTCTCTGCCATACGCGTACGGCCGATGGTACACCGAGGCCCTAACTCAAGGGCGCTGACCGCTCCCGAGCCCGTCCAGCAGGGCGCGCATCGTGGCAACCTCGGCGGCGAGCGCTGTCCGTCCCTTGCGCGTCACGGTGACCCAGGTATGGGGGCGTTTGTCCTCGAATGCTTTCGCGATCTGGATGTGACCCGCGTCTTCGAGGATGGCGAGATGCTGGGACAGGTTTCCCGCCGTGACCTCGAGCACCTCCTGCAAGTAGGCGAAGTCCGCCCGACGTGACTCCGAGAGCACGGCGAGGATCCCGAGTCGGACGCGCTGATGGATGGTGTCGTCGAGAATTGAGCTCGGGTGGGTCACAGCAGCTTCCGACCGACGCGCAGGCCGAAACCGACCGCGAGGAGCGTGAACCCATAAAGGCCGAACAGAAGCGCCGTGCTCTGCTGGGGACTGAGATCGAAGCCGATGATGGCCACAGTGACGGCGAGGAGCGCAATGGAAATCGCGGCCAGCATCCGGCTGCGCTCGATCCACGCCAATGCGAGGAAACCCGCGGCGACGGCGATGGCGGGTCCGAAGCGAGCCACCGCGGGGACCTGGAAGGCGAAGCCGATCTTCCCGGCGGTGTACGCGAGGATGAGGAGCCCCGCGGTGATCGCGACGTACCCAAGAGGACTGCTCTCGATCCCGCTCGACCGGTTACGCCGGTACGCGTAGAGCGCGATCGCGCCGGCACCGAGTGGGCCGACGAACGCCCAGAAGAGCCCGATCAGTGAGGCAGCAGCCTCGGTGAGGGAAAGACTTACGACGGAGAGGCTTGCCAGCAGCACGAGGGCGAGCCACGGACGACTCATATCGTCTCGCGCTCTCTTTCTCGCGTACTCCGAGAACGCGAGGCTCTCGCGGGCTTCGTCGACGTTCATCTCGATGTACCTCCTGCGCCTGAAGCGAGGATCGAGTTTGTATCACAGAACGCTCTGTAACACAAAGCGTATGCCGAGAGCGGGGCGTGCGTCAGTAGACTCCGCGCACCGATGGGCGAGCTCGACACATTCGAAACATGGTCCGACCGGGAGCGGCGGCGCGCACAGTGGGAGCGACTCGCAGCGAAGCTGCCTGAGCTTCGCCGGACCAATCCGTTCTATCGCGCGAAACTGCCCGAACGCGCGAGCGGTCTTGGCGACCTGCCATTCACCACGAAGTCCGAGCTCTCCGAGGATCAGGCGGCCCGCCCGCCGTTCGGCACGAATCTCACGTATCCGATCGGTCGTTACGTACGCCTTCATCAGACGAGCGGAACGACCGGCCGGCCACTGCGCTTCCTGGACACGGCCGAGTCGTGGGAGTGGTGGCGCGAGTGCTGGCAGCCGATCTACCGCGCGGCCGGGGTCACGGCGAGCGATCGCATCTTCTTCGCGTTCTCGTTCGGTCCGTTCGTCGGTTTCTGGTCGGCGTTCGCCGGCGCGGAGCGACTGGGCGCGCTCTGTCTGACCGGCGGCGCGATGTCCACGACCGAGCGTGTCGCCGCCATCGTCGCGGCCGAGGCGACGGTGCTGCTCTGCACGCCGACATACGCGCTTCGGCTCGCGGAGGCCGCGCGCGAGGAGGGGGTCGACCTGGCGAGGTCGGCTCTACGGGTGTCCATCCACGCGGGGGAGCCCGGCGCCTCGATCCCCGCGACGCGAGAGCGGATCGAGACAGAGCTTGGTGTCGAAGTGTTCGACCACACCGGCGCGACCGAGGTCGGTGCCCACGGCTTCTCGTGTTCCGCGCGTGACGGCGTCCACATCAACGAGGCCGAGTTCATCGCCGAAATACTCGACGTGCGGACCGGCGAGGCGCGGGAGGAAGGCGAAGGCGAGCTCGTGCTCACGAACCTCGGTCGGTGGGGCATGCCCGTCATTCGCTATCGCACGGGCGATCGCGTGAGCGCGGTTCGAGGGACGTGCTCCTGCGGACGAACGCTCGTGAAGCTCGCCGGCGGCATCGCCGGTCGCGTCGACGATATGGTCACGGTGCGCGGCGTGAATGTGTTCCCGAGTGCGATCGAAGCGATCGTCCGGCGGTTCGATGAGGTGGGCGAGTACCGCATCGCCCTGGCGCGGGTGCGCGAGATGGACGAGCTTCGCTGCACGGTCGAAGCCCCGGCGGATGTCGCCGAGCTCCTCGCCGGCGCGATACACCGCGAGCTTGGGATCCGCTGCGTGGTCGAGACGGTCGCGCGGGGAACCCTCCCGCGTTTCGAGATGAAGGCCAAGCGCTTCAACAAGACCAACGTCTAGTGGGACAAGCGTTCCTCCTCGGGGTCGCGGCCGCCTACGCGATCGCGATTCCCGTGGGACCGATCGCGGTGCTGATCCTCGGCACCGGCATGGGCCGCGGGCTCCGCGCGGCTGCGGCAGCCGGCGCCGGGGCCGCGACCGCGGACCTCCTCTTCGCAACGATCGCCATGCTTTTCGGAGCGGCGGCATCCGTCGTCTTGGCGCCGATCCTTCCGGTGGCTCGGATCGTGGCGGCGGCGGCGCTCGCGGCGATCGCGTTCCGCGGACTGCTGGCGACGCCGCGATCGATCGAGCGCGAGTCCAGTGGGCTCGGCACCGGGAACACCTATTTCTTGTTCCTCGGGCTCACGATGCTGAACCCGCCGACGGTCATCTACTTCGTGTCACTTGCGATCGCGTTGCCCGAGGTGGCGGCGGACCTCGGCAGCCGCGCGGCGTTCGTTGTCGGCGCGTTCCTCGCGTCGTTGTCATGGCAGGAGGTCTTGGCGCTCGGCGGTTCGATGCTGCACGGTCGGCTCACTCCGCGTTTGCAGCGCATCACCGCGGTCGTGAGCTCGCTCATCATCCTGGCGCTCGCGGCCCGGGTCGCGTTTGGCTAGCGCAAGATCTTCGCGCCGAGCGTTCTCTCGAGCTCGCGGAGCGCATTGCGGTGCGCTTCCTCGTCGAAGGAGGTGACGCCTTTTTCGACGACCTCGACGGCGTAACCGAGATTCCGCGCGTCCGCGGCGGTGTAGAGCACGCAGATGTTGGTGCAGTCACCGACGAGCCGGAGGGTCTCCACGCCGCGCTCACGCAGCGTGATATCGAGATCGGTGCCGAAAAATCCGGAGTACCGTCGCTTCGGGATGACGACATCGCCCTTGAGCGGCGCGAGCTCGGGCACGATCTCCGCACCCTTCGTCCCGGCGAGCGCATGCGGCGGGAACATCTGGAACTCGGCATCGCCGGGCAGATGGTTGTCGGTGAGGTAGACGATCGGCTCCGCCGCGGCACGCGCTCGCGCGATCTCCTCTTGGATGACCGGGACGATCCGCGCCATGGACGGACCGCAGTAGAGAGCGCCGCCCTCGTGCACGAAGTCTTCGATCATGTCGACGACGACGAGCGCTCGTTTCATCAGTGGCCCGACGCCGGCTCCCATAGTTCGATGCGGTGGCCCTCCGGATCGGTGATCCACCCGAAGCGACCGTTCTCGTCCTCATAACGCTCGTCCGAAACGTCGACACCTTCCGCCCGCAGCTTTGCGAGCAGTCCATCAAGATCGTCGACGCGGTAGTTGATCATGAAAGCCGGCTCGCCCGGGCCGAAATAGGTCGTGTCCTGTTTGAACAGTGACCAGACCGTCGAGCCGAGGCGATCCGGGTCATCGCGCTCGCGCCACTGGAAGACCGACCAGCCGCCGGGCTCGATCGGTACTCCGAGGTGGGCCCGATACCAATCGGCGAGCGCGTCTAGATCACGAGCGCGAAAGAAAACACCCCCGAGGCCGGTGACGCGCGAGGGTCTAGTGGGCGCAGGCCTTCGCGGTGCCGGACTGGTCTGCCGTGCGGAACGACTGACCGCAACCGCAGCTCGAAACAGCGTTCGGGTTGCGAAGCGCGAAGCCGCCACCCATGAGGGCGTCGACAAAGTCGATCTCAGAGCCCTTGAGGTACATGGCGCTCATCGGGTCCACGACGACCCGAACGCCGCCCTGCTCCACGATCGCGTCATCCTCTTCGGTGCCCTCGGCGAAGGTCATGCCGTACGAGAACCCCGAGCATCCACCCGGCGTGACGTACACGCGCAGGGCGAGGTCTTGCCGCTCCTGCTTGGAGAGCACCTCGCGGAGCTTGTCCGTCGCTTTCGGCGTCAGTGAAACGAGTGGGGTCTCGATGCTCGTCGGGCTCTGCTCGATCGCCAAGTCAGCACCTCCGTGCGCGTTACACCTTGAATGATAACCGACGAAACGCGCGCAAAACGGCCGATTTTTCCGAGCCTAGACTCGAATTTGTGGGGATTTCCTTGCATCACGCCCAGGTCTTCTATCCGCCTGGCGAGGAAGCCCGAGCTCGAAAGTTCTACGGAGAGACCCTCGGACTGATCGAGCTCGAGCGTCCGGTCACGCTACGCGACCGCGCGGGCATCTGGTATGCGGCGCCACCCGGTCACGTCCATCTCTCGGCCGATCGCGAGCTCGGCCTCCATCCACGCAGACACTTCGCCTTCCGCGTAGACGACCTCGACGCGACCGTGAAGACGCTGCGCGCGGCCGGTGCGCCCTTCGAAGAGGCCGACCCCATCCCCGGCTGGCGACGGACCTACGTGTTCGATCCCTTTGGCAACAAGATCGAGCTGGACGAAATCTCCGAGTGACATTCCGTTTCTCGCCGCGCCCGAACCGCGCCGCCGAGATCGGCTGGCGACCGTGGGGCGGGAAGGCGTTCCAGGAAGCGCAGGTCGCCGACAAGCCCGTCCTTCTCGCGATCAGCGCCGTGTGGTGCCACTGGTGTCACGTCATGGACGAGACGAGCTACAGCGATCCCGAGGTGATCCGGCTGATCAATGAACGTTACGTCCCGATCCGGGTCGACAACGACGAGCGCCCCGACGTGAACCGCCGGTACAACATGGGTGGCTGGCCGACGACCGCGTTCCTCACGCCCGATGGCGAGATCGTCCACGGCGGCACGTATGTCCCGCCCGACGCGATGCGGTCATATCTCGCGCAGGTCGCCGACCTCTGGGCCTCCCAGCGTTCGGACCTCGCGCAACGCGTGGCAGAGCTTCGTGAGAAGGAGAACGAGGCTCGATCGCCCAAGTCCGGTGATCTCAGCGTTCAAATCGTCGATCAGGTGGGCTCCCTCGTGCGCGGGCAGTACGATCCGCAGTTCGGAGGGTTCGGGCGCGAGCCGAAGTTCCCGCAGCCCAAGCTCCTCCGCTTCCTTCTCGACGAGCATCGCCGGTTCGGCTACCCGGAGATCGCGACGATGCTTCATCGCACGCTTGCCGCGATGGCCGCCGGCGGTATGTACGACCACGTCGAGGGCGGTTTCTTCCGCTACTCGACGACGCGGCAGTGGGAGATCCCGCATTACGAGAAGATGCTCGAGGACAACGCCGAGCTCCTCGCGGTCTATGCGGAAGCGCACCGTTCGTTCCCGACGGCGGGATACGACCGCGTGGTGCGCGATGTGATCCGCTGGATGGACGCGGTCCTGTGGCAACCGGACAAGAAGCTCTGGGCCGGATCCCAGGACGCTGACGAGCACTACTACACGCTGGATTCCGTCGAGGAGCGCGCCAAGCACGATGCGCCGTTCGTGGATCGCACTGCGTACACCGGATGGAACGCGCTCGCCGCGTCCGCGTACTGGGCGGGCTGGGCCGCGACCGGTGAGAAGGCGTTCGAGGCGCGAGCTCACGAGGCGATGGGCTCGACCGCGCGCCGACTCTGGGACCCGGAGACGAAAGCGCTACGGCACTTCGACGCGGCCGGCGGCAGCACGGTCGTGAACCTCCTCGGGGACCTCGCGGCCGCTCTGGCCGCGAACCTTGACGCCTACGAGACCGGGCTTCACCCGGGCGCGCTCGGCGGCGCGAAAGTCAATGCGATGACGCTCCGCGACCGGCTCGAGGATCCTGAGGCCGGCGGATTTTTCGACGCGCCGGAAGGCACCGGCGCCGAGCCTGGCCGCCTTGCGCGTCGCGAGCGGCCGATCGAGGAGAACGCCCTTGCCGCCGAGGGGCTGCTGCGACTTGCGGCACTTTCTGGCGAAGATGAGTGGCGCGAGCTCGCCCTTCACACGCTTCGCGGCTTCGTCGGCGACTACCGCCAGTGGGGGCAATTCGCCGCGAGCTATGCGAACGCGGTCGCGCGAGCTCTCGCCGAGCCGCTCGTCATTGGGGTCGTCGGGCCGGACGCAGATCCGGGTGCCTCGGCGTTGTGGCAGCGTGCTCGCTCGGCGACCGACCCGGCGCGGTCCCTTCACCGGCTCGTGCCCGGGCGCGCGGACGACCGGGGATTTCCACGCGACGACGAGCTCCTCGCGCGCCTCGGATTTCCCAACGACCGCGTCGCCGCCTATGTCTGTATCGGAACCGTCTGTTCGGCTCCCATAGCGGACGAGGCCTCGCTCGGTAGCGCGCTCGACGAAGCGGGCCGCAGATACACGCACCCGGACTAGGCACGAGTTCTGCGCGGCTCCGTCTGGTGCAGGACCTCAAAGAAGAGCTGAAGGAAGAGTCCCTCGTCGCCGCCTTCGGCGATCAGGAGTCCGCCGTCCAGGCGGCGACCGCTCTCGATGCGGCGGGGATCCCGCCCGACCACGTCGGCGTCGTTGCCGAGAACGTGCGTCAGGCCCGCGAGGCGGCGGGTTCGTTCAGCGCGGCGGGTGCCATTGTCGGAGCGATCGTCGGTGCCTTGCTGGCCCTGGTCTTTGTGATCGTCGGTGGTGATGAGATCCGGCAGAACCTCGTCGCGATCGTCATCGGAGCGCCGATCCTGGTGTTCGCGTTCGCGGCCATCGGGGCGCTCGCCGGGCGCGCGAAGCTATTCCAGAGCCGGAAGTACGTGAGCTACGAGCGTGCCGTGGAACGAGGCGAAGTGCTCGTCACCGTCAGCGGGTCGCCCGAGCTCCTGCAGCGTTCGCGCCGCATCCTCGAGCAGCATGGCGCGCTCCGCTTCCGCCACGAGCAGACCGGCGAAGCGATCTAGAGGGCAGCCACTCCTCGCACGTACACACCCTTCGGAGTGCCAAGCACGCGGAGATCTTTGAGCGGGTCGCCGTCGACGAAGACGAGATCGGCCCAGCAGCCCGCGCCGATGCGACCGGCTTTCTCCAGGCCCACGACCTCCGCCGCGCGGCTTGTCGCGGCGACGAGCGCTTCCTCCGCCGAGAGGCCGCACTCGGCGAGGAGCGCCGGCTCCATCGCGAAGCGGTCGTGCCGCGTGAACGGTGCACCAGCGTCGGTGCCGGTCGCGATCCGCACGCCCGCCTTGTGGGCCATCCGCAGGCCCTCGCGGTGACGTTCGGAGACCGCGCGGGTCCGCTCGACGATTACAGGATCGAGCGCGTCCGCATGCTCCAGGAGGGAATGGACCACGAGGAGCGTGGGAACGATTGCCACGTCGCGCTCCTTGATGAGTCGCACAGTCTTCTCGTCGAGAAGCGTCGCGTGCTCGATCGAGTCGATCCCCGCCTCCGCTGCGACGCGCATCCCGCCCGAGCCGTGCGCGTGCGTGGTAATGCGGAGCCCGGCCTTGTGCGCTTCGGCGACCGCGGCCGCCGTCTCCTCCGGGGTGTACTGCGAGACCTCCGGTGGCGCGCCCTCGCCGAGGATGCCGCCCGTCGAAAAGAGCTTGATCACCTTCGCGCCGGCCGCGACCTGCTCCCGTACCGCCTTGCGCACCTCGTCGGGCCCGTCGGCGATCCGCCCGACCTCGAAGCCGTGGCCACCGGTCGTCGTGACGCCGCGGCCGCACGCCACGATGCGCGGCCCTTCGAGCAAACCCTTCTCGATCGCGCGGCCGAGGTCGATCACCATCGTTCCGTTCGCGCTTAGGTCGCGCACGGTCGTGACGCCCGCGCGCAGAGCAGCACGCGCGTTGCGAAACGCTTTGAGCGTCGCGAGCCCGTCGGACTGCCGCACCTCGGCTCCGAAATTCGGCTCGCCGTCCAGCGTGAGATGGCAGTGGCAGTTGATCATCCCCGGCAACACGAACCGGCCGGGTGATGGGACGACCTCGGAGTGCTTGTCCTGCGGCGTTCTTGGGATCGCGTTCCGCTGACCGACCCACGCGACGTCGCCGCCGTCGATGACGATCGCGGCGTTGGTCATGGTCCGCGCGCCGTCGAAGAGGCCGTCGACCTCGAAGACTGTCCTCACCCTGCAGGCAGTATCGTCCGCCGATGCCCGACGCGCTCATCGAGCGTCTTCGCGCGCGCGGCTTCGTCCTTCCCGACTACGAGGGCGGCGGGCTCCTCAACGTCGCCGCCACGGTGCTCGATGTCCTCGGTGTGCGCGACGAGACCGATCCACCGCCGCTTCGCGCCCTCGAGCCGTCACTTCGCGAGGGGGTTCGACAGGTCGTTCTCGTTCTCGCGGATGGGCTCGGCCTGGCGCAGCTGCGCGCGCTCTGCGGCGCCGGCGACATGCCGTTCGTCGCGTCGATAACCGAACGCGCGCGACGGCACGATCGCGCGCAGCTCATCGAGGCGACGACCGTCTTTCCTTCGACCACGGCAGCGGCGATCACGACGCTCCACACGGCTCGGACACCCCAGGAGCATGGGAACCTCGCCTACTTCGTTTGGCTCGAGGAGTTCGCGCAGGTGACGCAGATGCTGCGCTGGGGGCCCGCCGTGCACCGGCGCGGCTCTTACTTCGACGACACGCGTTTGGACCCACGCGATTACGTCAAGGTCGGTTCGATCTATCCGCGACTTCGCCGAGCCGGGGTGGCGGCATACGTCATCCAGCCGGAGCCATTCCGACTCGAGGCGATGGATCGCATGCACGCCGCTGGGGCCGATTACGCCGGGTACTACCTGCCGTCGTCGATGAGCGTTCGGCTGCGAGATCTCCTCGAGCAACGGCCCTGGGGCGATGGGCCCGCCTACGTGTACGCGTACTGGGCGGGGATCGACTCGGTCGCGCACGTCTCGGGGCCGCAATCGAAGGAGCATGCCACCGAGGCCGCCCTCTTCGACAGGGCCCTCGAGCGCGCGCTCGCGTCGCGGCCGCCGGGCGACACGCTGGTCCTGCTCACGGCCGATCACGGGCATTCGTTCACCGACCCGTTCAAGCTCATCGACCTCATTGGCGACGAGCAGCTGCGGTCAATTCTGCGGAACCCGATCGCCGGGGAGCCGCGCCTCGCATTCCTTCACACGGATCAGCCCGATCGCGTGAAACAGCACCTCGAGCGCCGCTATCCCGACACGTTCTTCTTCCTCGATCGCGATGAGGCCATCGCGGCCGGGCTCTTCGGGCGCGGTGACCCCAAGGTCGCGCGGCGGCGGATCGGGGAAGTCCTCGCGATGCCCGGCGGTGATCGCGCGGCGAGCATCGTGAAAGTGGATGGCCAGACCTTCCGACATCGCGGCTCGCATGGAGGCATGAGCCCCGAGGAGATGCGCATTCCTGTCCTCGCGTGGCGTGCGTGACGCGGGCGATCTCACGGTCACCGCTCAATGCGAAACACCTCGCGATGTCCCACCGACCCAGTGCTGAGTCCGGCCTCGTACAGCAGAGGAAGGCCAGACATCCGGTCGAATACGACCCGTTCGCCTGTGAGTGTGTAGGTGACGCGACCGTCTGCGATGTGTTTCGTCCATGGTGAAGGAAGAGACGATGCGATGCCGTAGTGAATCCAGCGACCGACGCCATTGCAATTGGCTGAATCGGTCTCCGTCGCAATGAATTTGCCGCCCACTTCGATATAGCCATACGTCCCGTCATGACATGCGTACCCGTGCCCGCCGGGGTCCTGGGGAGAAACCTCGTCGGTCACCAGGGTCCAGCTCCAGTCATCGCGCCGGTGGTATTCGATCCGATAGACCGCAGTGCCTCCGATGGTCCGCCCATCGCTGTAAGCGACGCGCACTTTGTCCCACTGCTCGATGGTCATGACGAATGCGGGAAAGTCAGGGCGGAGGCGTAGCGCGATCAATTGCACGACCGCGATGGTGAGCGCCAGCACCGCCAAGGTCGAGAGAGCGGCCGCCCATCGCCTCATGTCCTTTGATGGTCACACGCCTCTGTGACTCGATCAAAAAGAGTTCGCTGGGCTGGAACAACGAAGCCACAGGGCAAAATGGCCCGCCGTCCCGATAGGATTCGCTGAGTGGCTACGACGTCGTATCTCCAAGAGCTCGCGGGCGGGATGGTCGCGGCCGCCGCGTTCGAGGACGACGACGCGGCTGTCGCGGCGGTGAAGCTGCTGCGCGAATCCGGTGTGCACGAGCAGGACATCTCAGTGATCGCGCGCGACCGGCGCCGGGCCGAGCAAATCGCCGGAGACCGGGCGTGGCTCCCCGGTAAGGGATGGAGCGGGCTCATGGTGCGACTCCGGAAGATGATCAACGGTGGCCTTCCGAAAGACATCACGAGCCGCTACGCGAAGGCACTCCGTTCGGGACAGATCGTGGTCATCGCCGCGGCCGGCGATCAGCCACCGGACACGATCGCCGCCCTCATGGGGCAGGCGGGCGGAAGCCTCGTCGAGATGTGGTGGCAGCAACCCACGCTGCTCTTCGCGCCGCCGGAGCTCGCCGGGCCCTTTTAGCGGCGATCCGCGGCAGCGATCCTCTCGAACGCGCTCGCGAGCGTTTCGGTCTCGCGCTCGGTCAAGTGATCGGCGAAGTGCTGCGCGACCGAACGAAAGAACTCGGGCGCCGCGCGCCGCAGCTTCTGGCGTCCCTTCGCGGTGAGCGCAAGGAGTTGACCTCGGCCATCCGTTGGACAGACCCGGCTAGCGATCAAGCCGAGCGCCTCCAGGCGATCGACTGCCCGTGTCAGCCCGCTCTTGGTGAGCGTCGAACCAAGCGCGAGGTCCGTGGGGCGGATGCCTTGTTCGCCAGCCTCGTTGATGATCGCGAGCAGATGGTGTTCCGCCAGTGCCAGCCCGGCCTGACGCTGGAGATCGCGGTCCATGGCTCGAGCGACCACAACTGAGCCGACCATAAAAGCGCGCCACGCGCGAAACTCGCCCGGCTTGAGGCGACGCTTAGCGGTCCTCGGAATAACTTGCGTAGGCAACTAGTTGATTGTAGCAGCAACTAAAGCCGGTGACACCGGCGAGAGGAAACATATGTTCTGGTACATCGATCCGTCCCACACCGCAGTGAACTTTTCGGTGAAGCACATGATGCTGAGCACCGTTCGCGGCAGCCTCGGCAAAGTTCGCGGCCGCATCGAGCTTGATGCAGCGCAGCCCGAGAAGGGTGACTTCGAGATCGCAGCGAGCGTAAGGGGAATCAATACAGGGGACCCGAAGCGCGACGGCCACCTCCAGTCGGCCGACTTCTTCGATGCGGAGAAGTATCCGGAGGTCACGTTCAAGAGCAACGCTATCTTCCCGAAGGGGAATGGCCATTACACGGCAAGCGGCGAGCTCACCATTCGCGAGGTCACCAGGCCCGTGAGCTTCGATATCGAGCTGATCGGTGTCGTGGAGAACGGTCAGGGCGGGCAGCACCTGGGTGCGGCCGCGACCATCACCATCGACCGGAGCGATTTCGGTCTCACCTGGAACATGCCGATCCCGAACGGCGTACTCGTCGGCGAGAAAGTGAAGATCGAGGTCGATCTCGAAGCGGTCGACGAAGCGACGGCCAGGACGAGAGGCCTCGCGGCGTAGCGCGGCTCACCTAGTTATTCAGGCCCCGTGGTGGGATCCACCACGGGGCCGTCCTTTTGCCGGGCGTTGAGGGCGGAGTTCACGCGGTCCGCCGCGGAATCGGCCTTGGCGCTCAACGTGATCGGTAGCGCCTCGAGGCGCGCGTCAGAGACGAGCTCCGCGATAAGTCCGTCGTCTCCGCCCACGAACGTCGAGTCAAAGTCGATCTCGGTCGCGACGAACCACGCACGATCTTCGGGCCACCAAAGATTCGGCGACTGATCGAACGGGAACGGGTCCATCGGTGTCTCGAGCGCGCGATCGATGGTGCCGCTGTAGAGCAGATAGTTCCGGCTGGGCAGCTGGACTCTTTCGCGGACTCCGCCGTCGTTGAGGCCGCCGAAACCCTCCCACATCGCGAACCAGCAACGGTCGGGTGTGGTCGTCGCTTTCCTCAGGTGGTCGACCAGGATGCGCCGGTGCCCTAGGTGGAGCGTTCCCATTCTTGGTTGGTTCCTGCGGTTGTAATCGACCGACCGCGTTTGACCTCGGGGAGCGGCGATCATGTGAAATTGCATTTCGGGATGGACGATGCGACCGGTGCGCGCCGCGACGTCGCTCCATCGCTCGCGGCGAGACCCGTCCACCTCAACCGGATGGAAGAGACGCGCGTACGCCCCGAAACCTCCCGGGATCACCGATCCGATGTCCTGCCCGAACGGGTGCAGCCGCGGGCCGATCCAGGCTGCGGATGAAACGTCGTGCAGCCAACCGAATCCGGCACCCCAGGTGCTCGCCGTGCTTCCTCCGTATTCGTCGAATGTGATCCGACTGGGCGGCTTGCGGCGAAACAGGCGCAGCTTCATTCGTCACTCATAGCGGAGGGCGCTGAGCGCGGACATGCGCATCGCGCGCCGGGCAGGCAGGAATCCGGCGAGCAACGCGACTGCTAGCGCGAGGGCGAGCGCGCCAAGCGCGAGATCCGGACCGACCACGAAGATCGCTGCCGGATTCGTCCGCGGATTCAGCTGGCGGATGATGCGATCGATGAGCTGACCGCCAGCGAGCCCGAGCGCGAGCCCGAGGATCCCACCGAACACGCCGACGTACGCAGCCTCCACGAGGAACAGCGCGCGAATGTCGCGCGGCGACGCCCCCACCGCTTTCATGATCCCGATCTCGCGTGTCCGCTCGAGCACGGACATGACCATCGTGTTCGCGATCCCGATCGCGGCGACGAGCAGCGCGACGCCGCCGATGCCGGCGAGGATCCCCTTGAACACACCGAACCCCTGATCGATCTGCTCGACGACCTGCTTCAGCGAGAACGAGGAGAAGCCGAGCTCCTGTACCGCCTTGACGATGTCCGCCACGTTCGTCGAGTCGTCGGCCTCGACCGCGAGGCCGCTGTACCCGGTCGTTTCGCGGATGGCGTCCGGGGTGAGCCCGCGGTTCTCCGCACCGGCGAGCAGTGCGTCGTCGAGTGGAATGCGGAAGGATGTCTGGGACGCTTGCTCGTCGAAGACCCCGACGATCTTCACCGCGTAATCGCGTGGTGTGCCGCTCCCGCCGATCCGCGTGCTACCAAGCTTTACGGCCCCGCCGACCCGCATGGTCACCGACCTGCCGACGGCCGCGCCAGCGTTCGGCGCGACGAGGCGCGCAATGTTGCCCGGTATGACGGCGACGGCGCGGTCACCTACTTCGATGTGCCGTCCGGCAAGCAGATCGCCCCGATCGACGGGCGCGCCCGGCTCGATGCCCTGCGGACGGATGGTCGCGTCGTCGCCGCCTTCGACGACCATGCCGAGCGGCGCGTCGAACTGCCGGTAGACACCATCGACGTGCGCGACGCTCTTCAGCTTTGCGACCGTGTCGTCGGTGATCGTGCGCGGCACCGCGGAGAGCCCATTGGCGCCGGGCTGGAATGGCTGGACGGTCACGAGGCGTAGGTCTCCGATGGAGAAGATCGAACGGCGCACGTTGTCTTCCGCCCCCGTCGCGAGGGCGATGAGAAGGACGACGAGCGCTGTGCCGATCGCGACGCCGGCCGTCGTGAGGCCGGAGCGAAGCCGCGCGCGGCCGTAGTTGCCGAGCGACATCCCGAGAAGATCGCGTGTCCTCACCCGTCCACCACCCTGCCGTCGCGCATGCTGATCGTGCGCTGGGCATGCGAGGCGATCAGCGCGTCGTGTGTGACGAGAAGGACCGTTTGCCCTTGCGCGTGTAGCTCCTCGAACAGCGCGATCAGCGCGGCGCCGTTCACGCTGTCGAGATTCCCGGTCGGCTCATCCGCGAGCAGGATCGCCGGATCGCCGATGAGGGCGCGCGCCACGGCCGCGCGTTGCAGCTCTCCACCTGAGAGCTCGTTCGAGCGGTGGTCGGCGCGCGCGCTCATGCCGAGGCGGTCGAGGATCGCGCGAGCTCGTCGGACCCGCTCGGCGGCCGGCACGCCCGAAAAGGCGAGCGGCAGCGCGACGTTGTCGACGACGCTGAAGCGGGGAAGCAGGTTGAAAGCTTGGAAGACCATGCCGACACGCTTGCTGCGGTGTCGTGCCAGGGCGACCTCGTCCAGCTTCGCGAGGTCCTCACCGTCGACACGCACCGTTCCGCCGGTCGGCCGCTCGAGGCCGGCGACGACGTTGAGCAGAGTGGACTTCCCGGAACCGGACGGGCCCATTACGGCCACGAACTCGCCGCGCCGAATTCCGAGCGTGACGCCGGCGAGCGCTGCGACGGTCGTCCGGCCGGATGCGTAGGTGCGCTCGAGGTCCAACGCCTCGACGGCCAGCGGAGCGTTCACTGTGGTCAAGTCTGCCCGATGCGTGCGACCATCCCCGCGTGCGGGTGATCAAACCCGAGATGCGAAAGCCTACGAGGAGCGTCGCCGACATCTTCTCCGGCGAGGTTGACTCGTTCACCGCGGTCGGAGGCGAGCACAGCTCCGATCTTCGGTTGTCGGAGATCCATTTCAAATCTGGCGCGCGCAACCGCTGGCACACGCACACGACCGATCAGATCCTCATGTGCACCGACGGCGACGGCATCATCGCGACCGACGCCGAGCAGCACGATCTCACTCCGGGCGTGATCGTCCTCATCCCCAAGAACACGCGGCACTGGCACGGCGCCAAGCCGGGCAAGGACATGACCCACTGGTCCATCCTCGGGCCTGCGGATACGCAGATCGCGGACTAGCGTCCGCGACGCGCGATGACGACGCTGATCGCGACCGTGAAAGACCCCGCGGCGAGCGTGACCAGGATCGCGAGAAGAGTGGTGCGGCCGGCAAGTATCTCGAATGCGCTCGCGAGGAACGCGAGCCCGTTGAAGACGAGCGCCATCACGTTCGGTAAGCGCATGTCGTCCCAATGCAGCGAGCGAAGCTCCTGGATCCCTATCACCGCGTAGCCGAAGCACGCGGCACCTGCGAGCCGGTACACGTACTCGTCCGTTCCCCTGTAGCCCATGACTGACGCGAATTGCCCCGCCGCCTGCGGTCCCAGACCAAAGACAGCCGCTGAGAGCGTCGCGAGCGCGAGGACGACCGCCGCCCACGTTGCGACATTGCGCGGACCCGCGACGGCGCCGCGGTGCGCGACGAGAATTTGAGCGACGGCCCACGCCACGACCACCGCCCACAGCGAAACGACCACGACGATCCCGGCGATCTGATTGCTCACGAACGAAACGAATCCGGCGAGGAAGACGAGCACCGTGAACGCATAGGAGCCGAGGACTACGAAGCGGATCGGGGACCAGAGGCCGTTCCGGACGCCGAGGGCGAGAGCGACCGCATACCCGACCATCGCCGCGCCGCCCAGCTCGTAGATAAAGGTGTCGTCGCCCGAAAGACCTGCGAAGCGGGCGAACGGTCTCGGAAAGACGTAGAGCGGTAGGCCAAGCGCGAGCGAGCCCACCAGAGGGAGTGCGAGCGCGACTCGCTCGAACGGGCCTATGCGCGAAGGAGCCGGCCTGTCCAGATCCAGAACGCCGGGACGAGGATGACGGACGCGAGCCCGCCGCTCACGAGGATGAGACCTTCGTATGCCGCGACCGTCGCGAAAAAGAGGACGATGAGGTCAAGTCCGCCGAGCGCTGCGAGCCACCCGAGATTCCGCGGCCACGACGCGTTGCCCGCGACGATCTCAAGCCCAAGGGTCAACGCCCAGAGCCCGGCGAGCCCGAAAGTCGCGAGGCCGCGGGGATCAGTCGGCGAGAGGTCGTTCGTCGCGATGCCCTGTTCGACCGCGATCGCCGCAAAAGTGCCATGCGCCGCCGAGAGAAGGCCGTACCCGACTCCGAGCGCCGTGAGCCACCAGCGCGCATCACCGCCAATTCGCGCCGCCGCCGACGTCGTCGCGATCGTCGCAGAGAGTCCCGCGCCCGCGATGAGCGCCCACGCGAGAGCCGCCGCCTGCGTGTTCTCCGGGTGATTCCGAACGAACCCGAGAAACACGACCGCATAGACGAGCGAGAACGCCGCGATGAGATATGCCTGGAATCCAGCACGCCGTGAGAATGCTCTGTCGATCGGCATCGGCGGCATCCTAAGTGCTGCGGGTCCTGTCCCGGGGTCGGGGTCGCGCGCTCGCCTACCGGTCCGCTTCCCACCACTTGGGACCGTTCGCGTGTGACGCGGCCGGTCAACGGCTCGCGCGCAACCCGCTCCCCCGTGCCACCCGCAGCGTCCTTGCTGGTGCCATCTCCTCGCTCAGATCTCCCGCGAGCGGAAGCTGTAGATCGCCAGAGCGAGCATCACGGCGATCCACGCAATCGCCCACGCTATGTATGGAGCGGGCGGCGGCTCTGCTGAGAAGAACGGATTCGCGGCCACGGCGGGCCCGAGCTGCGACTGGGCCGCGATGACGATCGAGGGCTCGAGGCTCCAGACGGCTCCGCGCCAGAGCCCGTCCGTCGGCAGGATGAGCTTCGTCGCGGTACCGACGTGCGTGACGGTGGCGTTGTTGAATGCGGCGCCGACCCCGCCGACGATCCCGCCCATCCACGCGATACCGAACAGGATCGCGGCGATGACTCCGCCGACCATACCGGCGAGTCGCGTCGAGAGCATCAACGAGAAGGTGAGGATCACGACCCCTTCGCCGAGGACGAAACCTAAGAACTCGATCGGATGCGGGGGTTGATAACCGCTGACGGCCTGTACCGCGATCAGCTCGACGACCGCCGCGGCGAGGCCGTAAGCGACGACGAGTGCGACCAGGCCGACCCACTTTCCGAGGACGTACTCGGCGCGCGCGATGGGCCGCGCCAGGATCGCGAGGGCGATCCCCGATTCGAGCTCGCCCGAGACCGCCGGGGACGCGACAAAGACCGCGGCGAGCGAAAGCACCCAGCTGAACATGAACATCACGAGGATGAGGAGCTGCGAGACGATCGTCCTCTTCTGCGCATCGGATAGAGGCTGCCCGCCACTGCGCAGGTCTTCGATGCGCGACACGCCCCAGACGGTCAGGGCGATGACCACGAGCGTCAGCAGCACGAGCGCGAGCAGGAGTCGGCGGCGCGCCGCCTCGCTGACGACCTGACGCGCGACGACGAGCACCGACCTCACGTCATTGCCCCAGGAGGCTCAGGAAACGCTCTTCGAGCGATTCATGCTGCGGCTCGACCGCGTAGATGCGTGCGCCTGACGCGACGATCGCGCTGACGAGCTCCGGGATCCGCTCGTGGTCGATGCCCTTGATCACGACCGCTCCGTCCGCGCCGTCGTCGAGCTCGCCGAAACGGGCCATCCCCGCGCGTGTCTCGCGCGAAACACCGGTGGCACGTACCCGCACGGACGACGTTCCCAGAAGCTGCGCGAGGTCTCCCTGAGCCACCACCTTGCCGCGATCGACGATCGCCACCGCGTCGCAAACCTGCTCGACCTCGCTCAGGAGGTGCGAGTTGAGGAACACCACGGTCCCTCTGTCGCGGAGGCCGCGGATGATCTCGCGCACGTCGTGGCGGCCGACCGGGTCGAGCGCACTCGTAGGCTCGTCGAGCAGGACGACCGCGGGATCGTCGAGCAGCGCCACGCCGAGGCCGAGCCGCTGCTGCATCCCCTTCGAGAACGTGCCGACTCGGCTCGTACCGCGATCGGCGAGCCCGACCGTCGCCAGGATCCGATCGATCTCCGACGCCCACCTCGCGCGGGCGATCGCTGCGAGCTCGCAGTGGAGCGCGAGCACCTCGCGCGCGGTCAGCCACGATTGATAGCGAAAGAGCTCCGGCAGATAGCCGATCCGGCCGAGCGAAGCCTTCGATCCGAATGCGGCCCCGGCGAGGGAGCCGCTACCGCTGGTCGGCCGCGTGAGACCGAGAAGTATTTTCACGGCGGTCGTCTTTCCCGCGCCGTTCGGTCCGAGGAAACCGAACACGCCCTGCTCCACGGAGAGCGAGAGGTCATCGAGCGCAACGACCTTTGCGTAGCGCTTCGTGACGTGCTCGAGGCGGATCGCCCCGTTCGCGATCGCCACTACCGCATGGAGTTCGCGATCGAAAGGGCCTGGCTCTCCGTGAAGGAACCGATCACCTCGAACATCATGCCGTCCTTCTGCCAGATGACGGCGCTCGCGATGCCGGTGTTGTCGCCGACGTAGAGACCCTGCACCCCCTGAACCGTCACCGCGTGCGAGATCGCGAGCTCGGCCGGCACCGGCACGGGCAGCGTGCTCGAGGGGTCGCTGATCGCGCGGATCGCGGCGGCGAGCTGCGGCGAGATGCCCGGCTGCGACAGGAGATAGGCCTGAAGCTCTGCCACGGTCACGCCGTCACTCGAGATGGTCGGCGCCTTTGCCTGCCCGACGATAAGTGTCGGGACGTCGGGATACGCCCCGGTCGCGCCTGTCGCTCCGGTGGGGGCACCCCAGATCTGCACGACGGCGGGGCCGCCGGTGATGAAGAGCTTGCTGCCATCGATGTTCGCGGGCATCGGCGGCGCGGTGCGGTTCTGGCGCGCGGCCGCCTGCCGCGTGGAGTCGGCGCTGAACGCGAACGTGGCGCTCGAGCGGTTGATCACGCCGTACCGCGGGCTACCCGTCACGCTCGACGGCAGCGAGGCCGGCGCCTGCACGGCGAAGCCCGTTTCGGACGATGCCTGACCGCGTGTCTGGACTTCCTTCGGCTGCGGCGGCGTGGTCCACACGAATGTGCCGTATGCGCCCATGCAATCCTGAAGATTCAGACCGGCACACGCCTGGTTCAGATAGTTCAGGTCGCTCTGCGTGATCGGCACAGCGACGACGCTCTTCGGCTCAAAGATCTTCAACACGGAGTCGGCGACGCCCGAGAGCGTGAGCGCGCTCGCGACGATCACCACGCCGGCGGCGGCGGCGAGCCCCTGCAGCCAGCGCGATGCGATCCTCCGGTGTGCGACCGGTGTCACCCCCGCGATCCCTTCGCTCTGCACTCGCGCTCGGAATCGCGCCAGCGCATCGTCGGTATTCACCTGGGGCTCGGCGGTGCCGAGCGCCTGGCCGATTTCGGTGTCGTTCATCTCAGTTCCCTCCGGAAAGCATCTTCCGCGCGACGAAGCAGGGTGCCGACGCTCGACGCGCGGACGTCGAGGGCGGCGGCGATTTCAGCGTAGGAAAGGCCGGCGTAGCGGAGCGCGAGCATTGCGGCCGAGCGCTCAGGTAGACGTGCGAGCACCGCGCGCACCTCGTCACGCGTCTCCGACGCGGCCACGATGTAGGCGGGGTCGTCGTCGACGGCCGGCGTGTCGATCGGCACCGCCTGCGCGGCCTCGCGACGCGCCCGCCGGTCGCGCCCGCGGAGCGCGTTCAGCGCCGCGTGCGCCGCGGCGGCGTGAAGCCACGCCGGCGCGTAGGGCGCGTCGGCCGGATGCGCCCGATAGAACGAAACGAACACGTCCTGTGCGACATCCTCAGCCTCGGCCTGATCGGCGAGCACGCGGTGGGCGATGCCGACCACGCGCGCATATTCAGCCCTGAAAAGTCCCTCGAACGCCGGTGAGATCGCCTGCGCGACATGCCCGGCCCCACCGGGGATCCCTGCCCCTTCGCGCGCGGGCAGCGTCATGGACGACGAAGCCTCCATACAGCGATAGAGCACCGCGAAGAGATCTCTTGTGACAGCCGGACGATTCTCCGCCCCCGGGAGTCGGCATCTCGCCGGGCAACGCCCGACCGAGCGGCCGGTCGGAACCCGACGGCTGGCACCGCACTTGCGCCTGCATGGCCTCGTGCCATCGCCGGCGACTCCCCGCAATCGCGCCGGTCAACCGCCGACTCGCTCGCCCCGCGAGGCGAAAAAGCGGCTCGACGAGAAGGCCGCAACGAAGAAGGGGAGCGCCAACAAGCGACGGATCCACAGCAAAGAAGCGGAGGAGTCATAGACATGCCGACAGTGAAGAAATCCATCGATGTGGACGTTCCGGTCCGGGTCGCGTACGACCAGTGGACCCAGTTCGAGGAGTTCCCCCGGTTCATGGAGGGCATCGAGGCCGTCCAGCAGCTCGACGACAAGCGCCTGCACTGGCGCGCGAAGGTTGGGGGCAAGGTCGAGGAATGGGACGCTGAGATCACCGAGCAGGTCCCGGACAGGATCATCTCGTGGCGAAGCACATCGGGCGCTCGCAACGAGGGCATCGTGCGCTTCGTCCCGCTCGGCGAGAGCAAGACGAAGATCGAGCTCGAGATGCACTGGGAACCGAAGGACGTCACCGAGCGCATCGGTGACGTGCTCGGCGCGGACGATGTGCGCATCCAGGGGGACCTCGGGCGTTTCAAGAAGTTCATCGAGGAGCGACGCGCACCGACCGGGGCGTGGCGCGGTGAGATCCGCGGCGGCCAGGTCGAAGGAGACCGCGCCGAGGAAGACCAAGAGGCCGGTACCACCCCCCGCGGCTAGCGACCCCATGCGCGTCGCGATGCTCGCGCCGATCTCGTGGCGCGTGCCGCCACGCCACTACGGGCCGTGGGAGCGCGTCGTGTCCCTCGTGACGGAGGGGCTCGTCGAGCGTGGTGTCGACGTGACGCTGTTCGCGACCGCGGACAGCGTCACGCAAGCTCATCTCGACGCGATCTGTCCGCGGCCGCTCGCGGAAGATCCCACGCTCGATGCGAAGGTGTGGGAATCGCTGCATATCGCGAACGCCTTCGAGAAGGCCGGAAACTTCGACGTCATACACAATCACTATGACTTTCTTCCCTTGACCTACGCCGGCCTCGTCACGACCCCAATCGTGACGACGGTCCACGGGTTCTCGTCGGGCCGCATCAGACCGGTCTACCGGCGCTACGCCGGGCGCGTCGCGTACGTCTCGATCAGCGATGCCGACCGGGACCCCGACCTGCCCTACGTCGCGACCGTTTATCACGGCATCGACCTCTCCGAGTTCACTCCGCGGGAGCAGCCCGGCCGCGGTCTTGTCTATTTCGGACGGATGCACCCCGACAAGGGCGTAGCCGATGCGATCGCGGTAGCGAGGGCGGTCGGGCTTCCGCTTGTGATCGCGGGCATCGTTCACGATCGGGACTATTTCGACCGGGAAATAACACCCTACCTCGACGGTGACCGCGTCCGCTATGTGGGCTCGCTCGGCCCGGCCGAGCGCGACGAGCTGCTCGGTTCCGCCCTCGCGCTCCTCCATCTCGTCGAATTCGCCGAACCATTCGGCCTTTCGATGATCGAAGCGATGGCGTGCGGAACGCCGGTCGTTGCACGCAGGCGTGGCTCCGTACCGGAGGTGGTGGACGAGGGGGTGACGGGCTTCGTCGTCGATGACGTCGCGGGCGCGATCGACGCGGTGGGCCGGATCGGTGGCCTCGACCGACGCGCGGTGCGCGCCCGGGTCGCCGAACGATTCAGTCGTGACCGCATGGTCGACGACTATCTGCGCGTGTACGAGCGAGTCCTGGCCGGCGCGCGTATCGCGTGAGCCAATCGTTCGACGTCGGCGTCAACTACTGGCCGGCATCGAGCGCGATGCGCTGGTGGCGGCGTTTCGACGCGGGGGAAGTCGATCGCGATTTCGCGCGCATCCATAAGGCGGGCGGCGAGCTCGTCCGCTTCTTCTTGCTGTGGGAGGACTTCCAGCCACAACCGGCTTCGGTGAACGATCGCTGTCTCGAGCTTCTCGTGATCGTGGCGAACACCGCGCAACGTCACGGTCTGCGAATCATCCCCACGCTTTTCACCGGTCACATGAGCGGAGCCAACTTCGTTCCGGAGTGGGCTCTCGGGGGGACCGCCTCGCCTGGGCGGTTCCGGGTGGTCTCGAACGATCGTGTCGTGGAGCGGGGAATGCGCAACTGGTACGTCGATCCGCTTGTCCTCGAAGCGCAGGCGCTTCTCGCGCGCGAGTGCGCACGCGCTTTGGCCGGACATCCTGCCCTCTGGGCATGGGATCTGGGCAACGAGAACTCAAACTGCTGCGTCCCGCCGACCCTCGAGGACGGAACGCGCTGGCTCGAGCGAATGGCTAGGGCCATCCGATCGTCCGATGCCTCGTCCGCGATCACGCTCGGGCTGCACATGGAAGATCTCGAGGACGACCGTCGGATCGGACCGGCCGAAGCCGCGCGGGTCTGCGATGTCCTCTGCATGCACGGGTATCCGATCTACGCGTCGTGGTGCCGCGGCCCGACGGATCCCGAGCTTGTGGCATTCCTTGCCGACATCACGCACTGGCTCGGCCGGAAAGATGTCCTCTTCGCGGAGTTTGGCGCGCCAACACGCGACGACGACCCGGAGGCGGAACGTGCCTCGTCCCTCGTGACCGAGGAGGAGGCCGCGCGGTACCTCGAGCGCGCGTTCTCACGACTCCACGCCGCGGGCACGCTCGGTGGCCTGGTGTGGTGTTACGCCGACTACGCCCGGGCGATTTGGTCGGAGCCCCCGCTCGATCGCGCTCCGCACGAGCGCCACTTCGGCCTGTGGCGCGCGAACGGCAGCGCGAAGCCCGCCGCCCGTGCGCTCGCCGAGTGGAGCCGAAGGCCGCGGGCGGCGCCGCAGCCGCCGCCCTGGTCCGAGAGCGACCAGCGGGCCTTTCAGGTGGCCCGGCGGGAGACGTTGATCCGCCTCTACGAGGCCTACGCGGCTCCACCGCTGGCACGGCCGGTGCTCTAGAGCGGGCGTGCTCGCGACCAGCAGCGACCTTGTGGAGATCCGTCTGCGCGACGACGCGGCCGAGTGGAAGGCTCTCGTCGAGCGGCTCGAGGCGCGCCGCGTCCTCGACATCAGCGCGGGGCTCGAAACGCTTCCCGGCGATGGCGAATTCGATCTCATCGTCGCGCCGAACGATCCGTTCGCCGGCATCCTCGAGGACGACGCCCGCGCGACAGCCATCGCGAAGGTGCGTCGTCTCCTCGCTCGCGACGGGCTCCTCGTCATCGAAGGCCTGTACGTGCCTCCGCAAGAGGATGCCGTCGCGTCCGCGCCCGACGGCCTGATCCGCGAGCGCAAGCTCGACGACGGGTCGGTCGAGCGCGAGGTATGGAGCGCGCTAGGGGACCATCAATACGAAGTCCGCACGAACGGCTCGCCGCCGACACGCGTTCGTGCCTGGCACTGTGGCGAGACCGCCCTACGCGAGTCGGGTGCCCGCATCGCGGGAGGTCTCGACGAGCGTGACTTCGATCCGTGGGGCGATCGCCTGATCGCGGTCGTACCCGGTTGGTCGTGACAACGTCTCCTTGTGATCGTCCCGCGGGTGCTCGCCGCCTCCGTCGCGGCGCGCTCGCGGTCGCGTTCTAGTCGTTCGCATTCGGCGGCGCGCCATACGGCGCGCCGCCCCGCGACGACCTTACTCGCTAATGGCCGTTGGACCGTCCGACGAGGACGCGTGCCGCGGCGGCGACTCTCTCGCGTAGCGCAGGCTTCGGCTCGTCGGCGCTGTCGAGGGCGTCGGTCTCGGTCGCACTGACGCGCAGCCTGACCTGGAGCAGCAGGCGGTACAGGATCTCCCATTCCTCGAAGTCGAAGTCCCGCTCGTTGAGCTCTGTGCCGATGGCGTCGAGATCGTCCTGGCCACGCGCCGCCTTGATCAGGCGATCCTCGACCGCCTGCGCCTCCTTTGACCAGGTCTGATAGGCCTCGGTGAATGTGAGCTCCCGCACGATCGCGGCGCGTGCGTGCGACAGCGTCTTCTTGCGTCCGACGAGCGAGAGGTCCATGGGATGCAGCGTCATCTCGAACCCGTCGCCGACCAGGTCCGCAAGCTGTACGGGAACGAGCGAGCGGACCGTGTCGCCGCCGAGGATCGCGAGCACCTTTCCCGGCAGCTCGTAGGCCCAATGCGCGCGCTTGCGCGTAACCCGGATGCCCGCGCGGTCGAGCGCCTCTGCGAGATCGTGCACGACGGCGTCATACCCGGCGGGCTTCACCGCGATCGGAACGTGCGCGGCTTCCCAGCGCCGCAGGAGCGCGCGGATCTGGCCGAGCGGCGCGACGATCATCATCCAGATGAGGACGACGAAAAGCGCGAGCGAGTTCGGATAGCCGCGGAGGATCGTCGTGGCGAGTGCGCGTCCTCTTGGGCGCTTGCCCTCGTCCGGCAGGCGCGCCGAGAGCGCGCCGTTTGCAAGCGGAAGCAGGATCGCGAGGACGAGCATCACCAGGCGCACCCAACCCTTCAGCCAATCCGGGACCGTGAAGAAGCCGAGCAGGAACGTAGCGAAGGATGGGAAGGCGATGCCCGCGAGGACGATCGGCCACAGAAGCGCCGTCAGTGCCATGCCCGAGAGATACAGCTGCCGGTCCTGCGGTACTCGTCCGAAGAGCACGATCGTCGCCCAGTTGAACGCGAGTGTCAGGACGCGCCCGAGCTGGCGTCCGATGAACGCGAAGACGAATCCGATCTCAAGCATCTACGTGCTCACAGCTTTTTCAGGCATCGCGCGATATTCAGCACGGGCCGTGCCCAAGCGAAAAGTTCGTCAGGACCGAGCACCTGCGCGAGCTCGTCGAGCCCGTAGCATCGCGCGGGTCATGAATGTCGGCGAAACACTTGACGTGCGCACGCGCGCGGTCTGGCGTGCCTGGCTTCGTCGGAACCACGCGCGCAAGAAAGAGATCTGGCTCGTACTCCACTCGGAGGCGAGCGGCAGAGAATCCTTGGCCTACAACGACGCGGTCGACGAGGCGCTGTGCTTTGGCTGGATCGATAGCATCGTCAAGAAGGTCGGAACGCTCTCGCGCGCGCAGCGCTTCACACCGCGGCGCAGGGGTTCGCCCGTCTCCGAGATGAATAAGGCGCGCGCGCGTCGCCTCGTGCGTGAGGGCCGCATGACTGCGGCCGGCCGGACGGCGCTCGGATCGGCGTTGCGCCGCGAGCCGCTCATCGTCGCGCCTGACGTCGCGCGCGCGCTGCGCGCGGAGCCCGGCGCATTCGAGCGCTTCGAACGGCTTCCCGTGGCGTACAAGAGGATCCGCCTCGGATTCATCGAGGGCGCGCGGGGCAGGCCCGAGGTATTCGCCACGCGGCTTCAGTACTTCGTCCGCATGACGGCACAGGGAAAGCGCTACGGCATGGTCCGGAGCTAGCGCTAGCGCGAAGACACCGCGACCCGGATGCCGAAAGCGACGAGCACGACACCGGTGACCGCCTCGATCGCGAGGAAAGCGAAACCGGCAAGGTCGGTCACGCGGCTAGTCTCTCGCGAGGTGACTCATCCGCGCATCCAACCCATCCACACCGGGCATTACACGATGCCCGCGGACGCCGATCACTTCCCCGGCGAACGCGTCGTGGTCACGGCGTTCGTCATCGAGCATCCGCGAGGCGTCTTCTTGTTCGACACCGGATTCTCGCCGGAGCCGAGGAAGATGGTCGACCTCTATCGGCCCGTTTACATGCGGCCGATCGACGAAGCTCTTCGCGCCGCGGGCCACGGCATCACCGACGTGAAGCTCATCGCCAACTGCCACTTTCACGCAGACCACGCGGGCGGCAATCGCCATTTCACGCGGACCCCGATCTTCGTGCAGAAGCGCGAGCTCGCCCACGCCCGGCAGCAGAATGACTACACCCATCTTCCACATGTCGCGGATTTTCCCGGCGCCGCGCTCGAGGAGATCGAGGGCGAGGCCGAGCCGTGGCCGGGGATACGTGTCGTGCCCACGCCGGGGCATTCGCCCGGCCATCAATCCCTCGTCGTCGAGACAAAGGAAGGCAGGGTCGTCCTCGCGGGACAGGCCCTCAACTTCTCATCTGACTACGCGCGGCACCAGTATTCGCACGAGCTCGCCCTCGCCGGCGAGCCTCACGCGCCATATCCCGACTGGGTCGCGCGGTTCCACGAGCTCGATCCGATCCGTGTCCATTTCGCACACGACCGCGCCGTGTGGCAGCGAGACATCGCGGAGTCCATCCGTTGAGCCCGATCGGCACAAAAATGGCGCTTCAGGCTCACCGGAAACTCGCCAATTAAGCCCTGATTACAGGCTTTTGCACGCCTGCTTGCCAGCACGCGTAGGATGTCGCGGCTTCGCGCGCCATCGAGTAGAAGCGGAAAGCGAGGGATCGCTATGAAGCTTCAGGTCAAGACTTTCGCCGAATACCGGACGTTGCACCGGGATGATCTCCTTGACCCGAGCGAGCTCGACCAATTTGCCGTGGCGCCGGGATTGTCGACTTGTTTCGGTCATGGCACGACGTCCACGTCCACCGTGTGTTGCTGCGCAGCGGTAACACCGGCAGCGGCTCGGTAGCGAGGGCGAGTCAAGACACCCGATCAGCGCGAGCCATCGCGCTGATCGGGTGCCACAGGGGAGGTAGCGATGGCTGGCGGGATCACGGCGTCTGAGACGGCCGCGCTCATGCTCAACGCCACGAAGTCTTTGGATCATCGGGTGAGCGGAGCCGGCTTCCGGACGAATTCCCTCCGCTACCGATCCTCGATCACCGGAGAGACGGGCCCGCGGACTGCGGAGACGTTCCTGCTCAACACCCAGCTGCGCCGAGGTGACCGCGAGACGGAAGCCTCCGTCGTTTCCTACTACGAAGAGGCCGTGGTGCGCATGCTTGCGAACGACGGCATCGAGAGCGTGCCGAGTCTCGCGATGAAGACCGTGCCTCGCGCCGCTGCGCTGCCGTTACGCCTGGATCAGTGTTTCGCCCGCCGGCGGAGTCAGCGGACATTTACCGGCGATCCCATCCAGTTCGAGCAGCTGGCGGCGCTTCTCTATGCCGCCGCCGGTGTCACGGCGAACGCGGAGGCGCGCTTCGAAGGCTCGGACGAGCCGGTGGTGGTGCAGTTCCGTAGCGCTCCCTCGCCCGGCGGGCTTTTCGCCATCGATCTCTATCTCTCGATCCAGAAGGTCGTGGGCCTGCTGCCGGGTCTGTACAAGTACGGGCCCCGATCCGCGCGGCTCGGGATGCTCCGCGGTGCGGATGCGGTGACGGCGGTGCGGCGCGCCTTCTCTTTCCCCGATGAGCTGATCGCGATCTCGAACGCGAACGTCGTCTTCGTTCTCGTCCTGCGACCTCAAAAGCTCATGCGCAAGTACGGCGATCGCGGCGTGCGCTACGCGTTCATCGAGGCCGGCGAGATCACCCAGAACGTTCACCTGGCGGTGACTTCTCTCGGATTCGGCAGCGTGGAGTGCGCGGGGTTCTATGACGCCGACATGCTCGAGGCGTTCGGACTGGACGCTGGCACCAACTACGTGGTGCACACCATAGTCGTGGGAGTACCGCCAAGTGGATGATCGACCGCGCGTCAACATTGCGATGTCACTCGTCGCCCATGGGCCGGGTGTCGTGGAGCTGCGCTCGGGTACGTGGAACGCGCGCTCCGTCACGTTGACGGACAGCAACGAGCCGTCGCGACTGCTCACGGTCGTCGAACGCCTTGACGGTAGCCGCACCGAGGCGGAGGTCGCGGCAGAGACGGGCGCTTCCATCGACGAGGTGCGTGCGGTGATCGAGCAGTTGGACCAGAACGGCGTGCTCGATCACGGTCCGATCACGGCGCGCGACGTGCACCTCGATTTCGTGCGCACGACGCTGGCGAGACGTGACGACCGCGGCGACGTGATGACCGTCCGCCCGGTCCTGATGCTCGGCACCGGGCCCCTCGCCGACGCGATCGCCGAAGCCCTGGCGGATGTGGCGACGGTGGAGCGGCCGTCATCCGGCAGCTGGTCTCGTCTGAACTCGGTCGACTTCACGACTGCCGGCGATGAGATCGACCTGGCGAAACTTGAGCGCGAATTCGCGGAGTGGCAGGGACACTTTCTCGTCGTGGCCACTGAGGTGGTCAACCCGGTGATGTTGCGTAACGTCAACTGGATCGCTCTCCGGCTGGACACACCGTGGTCGCACGCCGCGCTGGATGGACCGTTCGCCCTGATCGGGCCGACATTCATTCCGCGTCGCTCACCCTGCTACGACTGCTTTGAGAATCGCACGAGCTTGACGATCCGCGAGCACGCGAGCTATGTCGGCTTCAAACGCGCGATCGCCGGCGGATTCGTTCGCCAGGGACATCCGCGGCTCAGCCGTCCGGTCCAAGGCATCCTCGCCAGCCTTCTGGCTTTCGAGGTCTCGAACTACCTGCTGACCGACGCGGCGTTCACCGTGGGCAAGGTGCTCGCGATCTACCTGCCGGCGTTCGAGTTCACGTTCAACGAGTTCCTGCGACTTCCCTCGTGCCGCAGCTGCGTAGGCGATCTCGAGCGCACCGAACGCCAGCTGCACTTCGACCTTCGCGCCTACATCAACGCTCGGCGGCCCGCCAATGGCAGCTGAGGCGACCCTGGTGAGCGGAGCGCGCGCTCGCGGACTCGACCCGCGGGTAGCCGCGCTCCTGGACCGCATGGTGAGCCCGCTCTGCGGCTTCGATAAGTCGATGGCGTTCTCTCTGCGCGACGGCCTCATGCCCCGGATCGAGGTGGTCATCCCGCAGTTCGCCGCGCTTCACCGCCTGCTCGGCCTCGATCGTCCTCTTTCGTACCACATCGGGGGTTATGGCTTGCGCGCCGAGGAGGCGATGATGCGCGCCCTGGGCGAAACGCTCGAGCGCTACTCGCACATGGTGATCTCGGGCTTCCGCGAGGCTCAGATGCCCTTCGTTCCGTGGCGCGAGATCGCAGCGTCGGGCGCATTCTTCGGCCCGGCGGATTTTCGGCCGTTCACCGACGCTCAGTACGAGCGTGAAGGTTTTCCCTTCACGCGGTGGGGAGATGACGATCCGATCACGTGGATCCGAGGCACGACGGCCGCGAACGGAGCGGACATCCTCGTCCCCGCCCAAGCCGTGGTGGTCGGATATGTCCCGCGCCAATCCGGTGGCGAACCGTGGTTCACGGCGGCGGTCACCACCGGTTCGGCTGCGCATACCGATCCGCGGCGCGCGCTGCGGTCGGCTCTGCTCGAGCTCATCGAGGTCGACACGACGATGGGGCACTGGTATTCCGGCGAGGACGCGCGTCGCATCGTTCTCGACAGTCGGGTCCAGCGGGTCGCCGACCTTGTGGCGCGCGACGTGCCGGCCCACGGTCTCACCTACACGTTCCACTACCTGCGCAACCCGGACCTCGAAGCCCACGTCGTCGCCTGCGTCGTTCGCAGTCCTCGCGGCGAAATACCGGCGTGCGGCGTCGGAGTGGGTGCCGACCTGGACCTCGAGCACGCCATGTACAAGGCCTTCCTGGAAGCTTCGGCCATACCGCATCTCGCGATGATCGGTCTACAGCAGAGCTGGGCCAGCCCCGACTCGGTCCCGGATGACCTCATGGCTTTCGGAGACCTCGATCAGAACGTCGCTTTCTACGCCCTACCCGCGAACGCGCATGTCATCGAGGGTCGCTTCGGTATGGATGACGAGGTCGCCGCCGCGGATCTGCCGCCGTTCGCCGCGGCGGGCGTCGATCGCGATGTCACGCATTTGCTCGGAACGTTCGCACGCGCCGGAAAGCGTCTGGCGATCTTCGACTTCACGACGCCGGATATCTCGGACCTCGGTTTCAGCATCGCTCGCTGTTATTCCCCGGACACGCTGTCGCTCTGTCTGCCGTCCTATCCGCACCTCGCCCATCCCCGCTACCGGGCATACGGCTCACCGAAAGAAACATACCCACACCCATATCCATGACCCGCGCCGACCTCTGGATGTATTTGCTGATCGTTGGCCTGTTGCTAAGCGCCGCGCCCCTCACCGTCGCGACGCGTTTCGCGGCCCTCCTGCGACTGAATGCGGCGCGATGGGTCATCCCGCTCTACGTCGGAACTCTCGCGGTGGTCATCGCGTACGACCTGTTTCTCCTCGGCCTTGGACCTCCCTGGCCCGCGGACGGCGCGACCTCCATCCCGATCGGACTTGCCGCCGGGATCGTCGGGATCCCGGTCGCCTGGATGATCGATCGGTCCGTCCTTCGCGCCGGCCGTGCCTTTACGGACCGTTTCGGGCGAAGGGCGCGTGGTGCCCAACGAAGGGACCGCGGTCGCGCGCGGCGCCCCAACAACCCGTTGCTCGTGGCGACAGGCGGCGGCCTCGAAGAGCTGATCTATCGGTTCTACCTCCCCGGTCTGGCGGCGGCGGTGCTCGGCATTGGCCTAGGCGTGGGCTTAAGCCTCGTTTTCTATGGCCTCATTCACGGCGTGTACGGCTGGTGGCAGGTACTCGCCAAAGGAATTCTCGGAGTGTTCTTCCTTGTCCTGCTCGCCGCGACGGGGACGCTTCTGGCACCGTGCGTCGCGCATGCCGGATTCAATCTCTTGGCGACCACGACCGTTCGCCTGCGGCCGCGAGCCGGGACACGGTTGCGGATCGAGGCGAACGTGGATCCACGATGAACACGCCCGAGCTCACCTGGCTCACGGCAGCCGCCGCGGTGATATTCGCCACGGTGTACGTCCAGTACAAACCGGGAGCCCGACTGGCGCTTCGCTTCGCGCGCGCGCTCGCGCCTCGATTCGCGCACAGCGTGCCCACGGCACAGGTCACCTCGGTGCTGGCGCTGATCTTTTCCGGCTCCAGCGGTCTCTTCCTTGCGGTCGTGATGATCCTTGCCGCCGGGACGCCTCTCCTTGGTCTGCTCGGCGGCCACTTCGGCATTGAGCTCGTGTTCTTAGGGATCGGTCTGGGTGTTGCCGAGGCCGCGGTGTCGCTTCTCTTGGCGTCCAGCGCGATGGCGGCGACGATCCCGCTGCGTTTCGCTCAGCTCGGGCGAGATGCGACGTTCGAGCTCTCGATCGTCGGTCGGGGCGGGTGGATCCGGTCCTACAGTCACGCGCTCGATCTCCTCCCGATCCCAGCGGCGCTCGCGGTGATCCTGCTACCGCTCGCAGCCGAGGAAATGCTGTTCCGCGGAATGGCGCTCACGTTCCTGCGCCCGAACGGGCCGATCGTCGCGATCGTCGGCTCGACGTTCCTCTTCATCGCTGTCCAGTTCACCGGCATGCCTTCGTGGTTCAGTGCGCTACCCGCAGCCTGCGGTGCGGTCGTGGTCGGGCTCGTCCACGGTTACCTCTTCTGGTCGGTCCCCACGATCCTTCCCCTGCTGGTCGCCCATCTGATCTACTTCCTGTTCGTGGCGCTGTGATGGGCGGACCCGTCATCGAGCTTCAGGCGGTTTCGAAGACCTATGGGGACACCGCGGCGCTCACCGACGTGAGCTGGTCGGTCGATCCGGGACAGATCGTCGCGCTCCTCGGTCCGAACGGCGCCGGGAAGACGACCGCGATCGCGCTGATGGCGGGGATCCGTCGGCCGAGCACGGGGTTCGTGCGGATCTTCGGGGTCGATCCGCGCGACCGATCCGTGCGTGCGCGGCGCGCCGTCATGCTGCAAGACTGCGAGACCATCGACTTCCTGTCGGTGCGCGAGGCCGTCGCCCTCTTCAGGAGCTACTACCCACGGGGCATGACCGTCAACGATGCCTTGGAGCATGCCGGCCTGGCCCAACTGGCCGAGCGCCGCGCCGACGGCCTGTCGCACGGCAACAAGCAGCGTCTCTTCTTCGCGCAGGCGATCGTGTCGGATCCCGAGCTGCTGTTCCTCGACGAGCCGACCGTGGGCATGGACGTCGAATCGCGCCGGGCGCTGCACGACTATGTCCGCGGTCTCCGCGCCGCGGGACGGACGGTCCTCCTCACGACGCACGATCTCGCGGAGGCGGATGAGCTCGCCGACCGGGTCCTCCTCGTTGCGAGAGGCCGGGTCGTGCAAGACGCCTCGCCGGCGCAGCTCAAGCGGAGCGCCAGGAGTGCGGGCAGCTGGATCCGCTTCCGGCCGACCGCCTCGGCGCCGATCAACGTGATCCGTGGCGTCCCTGGTGTCCTTGAGACCCGCACCGAAGGAGACCAGCTGGCGCTGCTCGTCGACAACCCCGGCGAGGTCGTCGCCAGGCTGGTCGGCCTGCAGGTCCCGCTCACCGACCTGGTGGTCGAAGGGCCTTCGCTCGAGGACGCCTTTGTGGCGATGACCCACGAGGATGGAGCATGAACGCCTTCGGCGCACAGACCGTCATGGAAGTGCGGCGCATCGCCCGCAACACGCGGTTCCTCATCTTCACCCTGTTGACTCCGCTCGTCTATTACATCTTCTTCGTGCTGGCGTTCGGGGACCGGACATCCGCGCAGGGCATCAGCGGCAAGGCCTTCTTTCTCGTGAGCATGGCGGCGTTCGGCGTCATCGGCACGGCCCTCGTCTCCTTCGCCGGTCGCATCGCCGCGGAGCGGCAACGCGGGTGGTTCCGGCTGCTGCGCACAACGCCGCTTCCGACATCCGCGATCTTCGGAGCGAAGCTCGTCGCGGCGGTGCTCGCCTCGATCGGTGTCGTCGTGGTGCTCGGGCTCGCCGGCATGGTGGTGAACGGAAGCGGATTGCTCACCGCCGATCGCTGGCTCGCGCTATTCCTCGTGCTCGTGCTTGGCTCGCTCCCCTTCGCCGCGCTCGCACTGGTCATCGGCTACTTCGTGGAAGCGGAAGTCGCCTACAGCGCGAGCCTCGGTGTCTACTTTCTGCTCGCCATGATCGGCGGGCTGTTCTTGCCACTTGAATTCATGCCCGACGCGATCCAAAAGGTCGCCGTCGTCACGCCGGGCTACCTGTACGCGAAGATCGGCTGGGATCTGATCGCCGGAAGGACCGCCGAGATCTGGCCGCAAGCCGCCGGACTCTGTGCATACTTCTTGGCCTTCGCGCTGATCGGGGCGATCGGTCTTCGGCGGGACGAGGGCCAGACCTACCGGTAGCGCCGGCAGAGAGGAGGCGGAAATGACGGGTCCCGGCGGCTCCGACGACTCCGCGGTCGCACGCGGCCTTCCGCTCCTCTTCTACGCCGACGGATATCGCTTTCCCGACGTCTATCACACGACCAAATTCCTCGCGCCCGATCCGATCATCGCCCTCGAGGACGTCGAGGAGCTCGTGCTCGTCACAAGCTCGCTCGAGGAAGGACGCGCGCGCAAGGAATCGCGCGCGACGAGCATCGTCAACATGAACGAGTACGGCGCGCAGGACCTGACCGCCCGCGGCATCTCTGGCACCGAGTTCTGGGCAGCGATCATCAAGCGGTTCCTCGACGAGCGCGGTCTGCGGCGGGTCGCGGTCGCGCCGTACTTCCCGGTCGCCGAAGCCGACAGGCTGCGCGAGATGGGCATCGAGCTTGTTGTCGCGAACGATCTCCGCGACCGCCGACGAACCAAGCGCCCCGACGAGATCGACGCGATCGAGGCGGCACAGCGTGCGACCGAGGATGCGTGGCGCGAAGGCGTCGATGCCCTTCGCCGCTCCAAACCGCGACCGGACCGCACGCTCGAGCTTGACGGAGCCGTGTTCACGGCCGAGCGGTTACGCGCGATCGTCGAGTCGGCGCTGCTCGAGCGCGGTTACGCCTCGGACGGCGCGATCTGCGCGCCGGGCCCGCAGGCGGCCGACCCGCATCAGATCGGGACCGGCCCGCTCCACGCGGGCGAGCCGATCGTCATGGACATCTTCCCGCAGCACAAACGGACGCGTTACTGGGCCGATATGACGCGCACCGTCTCGAAAGGCGAGCCGCCGGCGGAGATCCGGAGGATCTACGACGTTGTGCTGCGCGCACAGGACGCGGGGATCAAAGCGCTCCGTCCAGGCGCGACCGGCCGCGAGGTTCACGAGCTCGTCGAAGACATCATCTGGCAGGCCGGATACGACACGATGCGTCCCGAACAGAAAAAGGACCCGTCCGATCCGACGCCGCGCGGGTTCATCCATTCGACCGGTCACGGTGTCGGGCTCGAGATCCACGAGGCGCCCTGGATCTCGCGATCGGGCACGACGCCGCTCGTCGCAGGCGACGTCGTCACCATCGAGCCCGGGGTTTACGACCCCGTCATCGGCGGCGTCCGCCTCGAGGACATGCTCGTCATCACCGCGAATGGCGCACGCAATCTCACACAGGCACCGCGCGATTTAGTGGTCTAGCCGAGCGAGGAGCGGCTTTGCCGCGACGAGCAAGTCCACCAGCCGTGAGCGTGTCTCCTCGGCAAAGCCGAGAGATTGATCGGGTCGTTTAGCTGGAAGCTCTCCTCTTCGGCGCCGGCGCGGCCGTCGTCTGGGGTTTCGCCGACTACGCCGCGGGCATCTGCGCGCGACGGGTGGGCGCGGTTCGCACGGCGTTCGCGATGCAGTCCACCGGCCTCATATCCTTCGCGGCCGTCATGTGGGCGGCGGGCCGCTGGCCGCTGTTCGAGGCCGGCATGCTGCCATACGCGCTCGCCCTCGGCCTCACCGGGGTGATCGCGGTGGCCGCCCTGTACCGCGGTCTCGCGCTCGGTCCCGTCGCGGTCGTCGCGCCGGTCGTGGCCTCGTACGTCGTGATCACGGTGATCCTCGTCGTGATCGTGCTCGGCGAGCGGCTCACGCTCGCGCAGATCCTCGCCGCGTCTCTGGTCTTCCTCGGCGTGGTCCTCACGTCGACCGACGCGCGCGAGCTGCGCGTGACGCTCGGGCGTCCGGTGCCCGGTGTGCGCATTGGGCTCGTGTCGACGGTGGGGTTCGGGTTGTGGAGCGCGATCTTCGCGATCGCCACGCGCCAATACTCATGGATCGCGATGGTGCTGCTCCTGCGCGCGACCAGCTTCGTCTTCATCGGGACGTTCGTGGCCTCGCGCAGCATCGACCTCCGCGTTTTTCGTGCGCGCGTCGCCCTCGCGCTCGGCACGACGGTCGGGATCCTGGACACGCTCGCCAACGGCCTCTTCGCGCGCGGGATCGAATCCGGTTACGCCTCGCTCGCGGCGACCGGCACCGGCATGTACCCGATCGTGCCCGCCGTCCTTGGGATGATCGCGCTCGGCGAGCGGCTCGCGCCGAATCAGATCGTGGGCATCATCGTTCTGGTGATCGGACTCGCGACGCTTGGCGCGGTCAGCTAGGCAGCGAGCAGGAGCATCGGCGCGGCGCTGGAGCGCGCGACCTTCGTCCGCAGATAGGCGACCGCGGCGTCGAGCTGGGGGTCACCGGCCGCACCGCTCGGCTTGTCTACCACCTGGTCGGGGACGATTCCCTTACCGGGACCGTTGAGGTCGGCGCCGGTCTTCGCGTCCTGGATCTTGGTGATGGTGACGAGGAGGAGACCGCCGTCAGGAAGATCACGCGGCTGTCCCGTGCCGACGCAGCCCGCCGTCTGCGTGCCCATCACGAGGCCCGCGCCGTTCGCGCGAATGCCGGCGGCGATGATCTCCGCGCCGGAGGCAGAGTTCTTATCCACGAGCACCACGAGCGGCCTCGTGCTGTCGATGTAGAAGCGGCGGTTCACATCGAGCGGCGTGCGGTTTCCGTCACGCCCGGTCTGGTACACGAGCGTGCCCTGCCGGACAAAGATGCTCGCGATGTCGACCGCCGCCGAGAGATCTCCGCCCGGGTCGCCACGAAGGTCGAGGACGAGACCGCCGGCGCCGTTCGCGTTCAGCCGCTTCACCGCGTTCGAGACCTCGTCGGCGACCGCGCCGACGAGCTGGGGCACCTCGATCCGGCCGATGTTCCCGTCGATGAGCGTGTCGGTTTCGAGCGGGACCGAGAACCGCGCGCGGTTCAGCGTGAACGAGAGCGTGTCCTGGCCGCGCAGGATCCCGATGGTGACCGAGCTGCCCTCCGGCCCCTTGACCTTGGTCGCGACCTCGTCGGTCTGGAGGTTGGTGACGTCGGTACCGTCGACGGTCACGATCTTGTCGCCGTTCTTGATGCCGGCGCGCTCCGCGGGCGTGCCCGGAATGACATGGACCACCTCGATCGGCGCGTCCGGCGTCGGTTTATTGATGGTCACGCCAATACCGGACACCGGCGGCTGGGGCTGGTTGAAGTTCTTGGCCCGGGTGGGATCGAGGTAATACGTGTGGCATTCGTTCATGGACTTCGCCATGCCGTCGACGGCCGCGCGCTCGAGGAGTGTCTTGTCCGCGCTCGGCGTCGCCGCGGCGATGGCGTCCAACCGGTCCGAGAATTTCGCGAAATCGGACCAGGTGCTCCCGGTGAGGTTCAAGCTCGATGACGGAAGGCCGCTGTCCGTGGCCCCTTCTTTCTTCGCCTCGGTGGCGACGCTGTCCAGAGCGCCGGTGATGAGCGTCGTCGACGTGGGTTTGTCGACGTGACGCTCGATGAGCACCTGGTACGCGGCCTCGGCCGTCTTGTACGAGGTGTTGGAGGGAAGGAGCTCGCGCTGAAGCTCGGCGGGGACGAGCGAACAAGCGGCCGCGATGAAAGCGACGAGCGGCAGGAGCGTGCGAAGACGGATCAACGAGTACCTATCGAGAAGTCTACGGGTCGCCTGCGTCAGCAGTTCAGGCGACTTCGCTCGTTAAGAGCTTTCTTAAGCGACCAAGCGCCCGGAACTGCAGCGCGCGGATCGCGCCTTCATTTTTTCCGAGGACCTGCGCGACTTGCCGGCTCGACATGTTCTCGACGAAACGGAGGACGATGACCTCTTGCTGTTCCGTCGTCAGGTGCTTCACCGCGCCGCGCAGCGCGTCGACCGCTTCGCCGTGAACCGCGCGCTCATGCGCCGTCGGTCCGTCTTCGGCGACGCCGTACGCGTTGTCGAGGTCGACCATCGGCCGTTCACGGCGGCGCCGGTCGGTCACGGCATTGCGCGCGATCGTGTAGAGCCAGGCGAGGAACGACTTCCCCTGCCAGCGATAGCGATGGATGTTCGCGAAGGCCCGCGTGAACACTTCACTCGCGAGGTCCTCGGCGTCGGAGGGCTCCCGCACGCGATACAGGAGGTAGCGATACACGGAGTCGATGTGACGGTCGTAGAGCTCCGCGAACGCGACTCGATCGCCCGATTTCGCCCGGGCAATGACATCCGGAACCGGTCCGGCGACCTCGAGCGGGAGCGCGGTGACCTTGGCGACGCCTGACCTCAAGCCGTCGTCACTTCCCTTCCTCACGTGCGCCACGGGACCATATCGGCCCACGACCCTGTTCGCCAATGGCCCATGGGTACCAAAATCGTCCCAGGGGTACTGTGCCTGATGGCCTACCGGCCCGTGCGCGTCCCGAAGATACGCGCAGCCTTACCGCTCGGTTGTTCGATTGCCCAACGTGTGGCTTTGCCAGGGCGCGGTCTTCGGATCCGGATCAGCCACCGGCGATTTTTTGCTTCAGGAGATCGATGGCTTTGCTGACCGCGGTGGCATCGTCCGCAGGTACGTCGGGTGCGATCCCGACGTTGTTGTACTTCGTCCCCGTGACCGCCCCGACGAACTCGAGCGCCGCGACGGCGATCTGACCCCCGTCGGGAAATTGCGCGTAGAAGAAGCCGCCGACGCAGCCGGTCGATCTCTGACCAACGATCGTTGCGCGCTTGTTCTCTTTGAGGCCGGCCGTGAAGACTTCCGGCCCGGAGCCGCCACGATCGTTCAGGATGATGGCCATCGGCAGCTGGTACGCATCGGGGAGACGGAGCTCTTTGATGGCGGTCGCGGTCCCCCCATTGCCGCTCTTTACGATCGTGGTGAGCGTCGGTTGCCCATCCAGGAACCAGCTCGTCATAGCGTCCGTGGGGCCGACCCCGCCAACGTTGCCGCGCAGATCGAAGAGCCACGCCTTTGCGCCCATCGCGACCGCCTTGTCGAGCATGGCTTTCAGCGCGTCGGCGATCTTGTACGTCCCGATCGTGATGAAGTCGTGCCAGGTGATGTAGGCGATGCCACCGGGAAGGATCTTCCCGGTCAGCCCGGCCTGGTCGGGCCCTCCGAGCGACGTTCCGCCCGAGGGGATCTGCGCGTCCGTTCCAGTCGTCCGAACCGGGCGTGACAGAAACCCGGCGCCGTCGGCGTTCACGTAATAGGTGTGGCAGTCGGGGGTCGCGCTGATCATCCCTTTGATCGCCACGTCAGCAAATCGGTTGGGTGTCATCTGACGGTTCCGCGCGGCGAACGCCGCGGCCGCGTCCGCGAATTTCGCGAAGTCCGATAGCACCGCCTGGTTCGTGTCCTGAAACTCGAGGGCGGGAAAATCGTCGGTGCCGCCGGTCTTCGTTGCCTCGGCCTTGAGCGCGTCGATCGCGGCCTGCAGGGCCACCTTGCTCGAGACGTTGTGTACGTCGTTCTCCATCAGATCGCTGTAGGTGATGTCTATGCGCGAGCGGCGGATGTCGGCTGTTGCGGCGGGGGACGACGTTCTCGGCGTCGCGTCGACGTTGCACGCCATCAGCAGGAGTCCCAGAACCGCGACGAATCCAAGCGAACGGCCCATGCGAAGAGGATACGGGCGGGCTAGTCGGCTGGAGTGCTCACTTTGGCGGGTGCGTGCTCGGCGCGCCACCGCGCCGGCGACGCGCAGAAGCCCTCGTAGTCGATGTACTCGGTGATCGTTGGATGTTCGCCGCAGACCGGGCACTCTGGATCGCGGCGCAGGTGGACCTCACGGAAGCTGCCTTCGAGCGCGTCGTACAGGAGATAGCGTCCGACGAGCGGCTCACCGATCCCGAGGAGCAGCTTGATGGCCTCCGTTGCCTGGATCGTTCCGATGACGCCGGGTAGCACACCGAGGACGCCCGCCTCAGCGCATGAGGGCGCGAGCTCCGGCGGAGGAGGCTCGGGGAAGAGGCAGCGGTAGCACGGCCCTTCGAACGGCTTGAAGACGGTGACCTGCCCCTCGAAGCGGAAGATCGATCCATGCACGACGGGGATGCGGTGCTTCACCGACGCGTCGTTCAGGAGATATCGGGTGGGGAAGTTGTCGGCGCCGTCGATCACGACGTCGTAGCCCTCGATGATGCGGTCGATGTTCGCGGCCCCCAGGCGCTCCTCGTACCCGACGATCTTCACGTCGGGGTTCAGCGCCTCGAGCGTGCGCATCGCGGACGAGACCTTCGACTCGCCGATGCGGTCGGTCGTGTGCAGGATCTGTCGCTGCAGATTGGTGAGATCGACGACATCGGAATCGACGATCCCAAGTGTGCCGACGCCAGCGGACGCCAGGTAATACGCGGCCGGCGATCCGAGTCCACCCGCGCCGATCAGCAGCACCTTGCTGTTCAGGAGCTTCTGCTGGCCTGCCTCACCGACCTCGGGGATCAGGAGATGACGTGAGTAGCGCTGCGCCTGCGACGGCGTGAGGCTCGCCGGCGTCGTCCACGGCTTGCCGGAATCCTTCCAGCGGTTGAATCCTCCGGCCATCGAGATCACGTTGCGGTAACCGAGCTTTTGCAGGATGTCCGCGGCCATCGCGGAGCGGACCCCGCCGGCGCAGTACAGGATGGTGGTCTTCTCTTTTTCGGGGAGGCGATCTTCAGCCCATTGCTCGAGGTAGCTCTTGGGCACGTGGACCGCGCCCGGGATGTGTCCCGCGTTCCACTCGTCTTTCTCACGAACGTCGCCGAGCTGGACATCACCCGTGCGGATCAGGTCCTCGACCCTGTCGGGCGTGGCCTCGGTGATCCGCTTTTTGATGTCGGCGAAGTAGTCGCGATATGTCGGCATTCGAGCTCCCTTGCGGTCAATGCTAAACCGACCCGGTCGCTCGGAAATTCCCGGTATGCTCGCATTCCCCCGTGGAGAGCCTGTCTTTCGACCTGCTCCAGTTCCTCTATCACCTGTCGCTCGCGATCCTGGTCGGTGGGTCGCTGGTGCTCGGCACCGCGGTCGCGCCCGCTCTTTTCGCCTCCCGCTCACGAGCCGACGCGGGTACGTTGTTTGGAAGCGTCCTAGCCCGGTTCGACGGGCTTGCCATTTTCTCGGTCATCGCGCTCGTGATCACGAGCGTGCTCAAGGCGGTCGGCTTCGAAGTCACCGGCGCGCCAGATGTGCGCTTGGTGTTGCGCTGGGTCGCCCTCGGGGCCCTCGCGATCGCGACGCTCTACTCGAGCGCATGGGCTAATCCTGTCGCCCGGCAGATCCGCGCCGCGACCTCCGGGTTCGACGAGCAACCCCAGAGCTCGCCGGCGCGAACGGAGTTCGCGAGATTGCACCAGCGATCGCGGCGCGCAATGTCAGTTGCGGTGGTCTTTGGGCTTCTTGCGCTCTTCCTCGGATAGGGCTTCCTCGTTTCCCATCCGACGCGCGATCTCTGCGAGCAGGTCCGCATCGCTCATGTCGGCGATTGCCGCGACACTCGTCTCTTCGTCATCGGCCACGACTTCGTCGTCGGAGCCGGTGTCGTTGCTGATCGCCTCTTCCTGGCACCGGCGGCATACGACGTCGACGCGTCCGACCACCTCCGCCGGCACGTATACCTCGGCAAAAGAGGCACCCCGGACCCAGTTCGTGGTGCTCGTCGCATCGGTGGCTCCACATTTGGGTTCGAGCTCGGACGCGCCCTTCAGATGAATGACCCTCGGTTGACCGTTCACCGCGACACCTCCACGCTCGACCGCAATGGCCGCTGAGTATCGCCGACCTCGGTCCGGCCGCGCGCCGGCGGTCGCAAAAGATAGGGACCGTGCCTTCGCGCGCCATCGCGAGCGGATCGCCTCTCGCCACAGCGTGAAGACCGCCGAGGCCCTCGTCCGCATGGTCGACGAATTTGGCTTCTGCTTCGCGTTCACCGGCGAGTCCGCTTATCCGATCCCGGCGGCGTTCGACCACCTCGACACCCGCAGCGACGGCCGCAAATGGGAGTGGATGTGGGGATGGAAGGACGAGCTCGCGGAGAAGAAGCGTCTGTACTACGGAAAGCTTCTCGTCAAGAAGCCGACGTTCGTTTCGATGAAGATGCTGCCGATCTTCTACGCGACCTTTGGCCGCGGGGGCGATGCCGACGACCATCTCGAGGATGTTCGCGCCGGCCGCCTCTCGGAGATCGCGCGACGGATCATCGAATTCCTCGCCGTGAACGGGGAGACGCAGACGAAACGGATGCGCTCGGCGCTCGGCATCACGTCGCAGGACGGCCGCGCTGACTATTCCAAAGCGATCGAGGAGCTGCAGCGGCTCATGTACGTCGCGCGCGTCCGCGCCGTCGGCGAAGGCCGCGAAGACTACAACTACACGTACGACCTGTTCGTGCACCGCTATCCGGAAACGGTCCGTGCCGCCGAGCGAGCGTCATCAGCGGACGCGATGACGACGCTGCTCGCCCATCTGCTCGCCCTTTCGGGTGGCGTCACCGAGCGTCAGGTCACGAAGCTGTTCGATTGGAGCGAGGACCGCCTCGCGCACGCGGCACGACGACTCGAGATGAAGAAAGGGCTCGTCCGCGCGGACGGCCTGCTCGTTCTTCCGACGCTAGGATAGGCCGGCCCCTTGGACATCCATCAGCTCCGTTCGTGGATCTTTGAGCTCTACGAACCTCTCGAAAACGAGCGCCAGTACATCGTCTACGACGAAGAACGCGGGAACCTGCTCATCGACGCTCCGCCATTCAGCGAACGCGCACTTCGGCTTGTGCGCGGCGCCGGACCCGCCTCATTGCTCGTAGCGACGAACGCCGCGCGTGCCGCCGATGCCGGCAAGTACCGCGAGGCACTCGGTCTCCAGGTGGCGGCGCACGCCGATGACGCCGATGGGATCGCGGGCGGACCGGATCTCGTCCTCAGTGACGACGAGCTCGTTCGTCCGGATGCCCGCGCGGTGCGCGTGCACGCGAACGGCGAAGGCGCGACGGTCCTTCTTCTCCGCAAAGCGGGAGGTGTGCTGGTCTGCGGCGACCTTGACCTCGCGAGCGACGCCGCGCGAGCGCTCCTCCCGCTGAGCTTCTCGGTCGTCCTGTCCGCGCGATGGTCCCCGATGTGGAATGCCGGAAAGGACAACCTCCTCGCGCTGCAGGAGGAGCTGCCGAAACCGCGAAAGCAGTTCGGCATCCTCCTTCAGGCGCCCTGGGACCGCGCCTATAAGGGACGACTCGAGGACAAGCTCGTGCCCCACGATCCGATCGTGCCGCGCGAGGTCACGGCCCCGCGCGAAGCCGCGATGGGTCCCGAAACGCTTGTCGTCGCGAGCGAGGCGCGCGAGCTGGTGGAGCGGCCACGACGGCCGATTCCCGCCGCCCCAAGCGCGATGGCGACCGCGCCTGTACAGCAGTCCCCAAAAGCGACGAACCGCCCCAAGAGCTTTGCCGAAGACTGGGCTGCGCGCGGCAGCCCGCGGCCACCCACGACCATCGCGAACCCGGAGACCGACATTCAGCCGCCTCCGCCTGTGGTGGCCCCGCGCTCGATCGGAGATCGCTATCGCCGGCTGTCGGTCGAAGAGCTGGCCGGCGTGCCGTACGTCGACTACGTCTGGGGTGGCATCGATCTCTCACCGGACGGAAGCGAGGTCGCGTTCTCGTGGAACCGCTCGGGGACGTTCGAGATCTACAGCGTGCCGCTCGACGGCGAGCGCATCTTCCAGCTGACGGACGCGAAGGAGCGATCGGTCTGGCCGCGGTGGTCTCCGGATGCGCGGCAGCTCGCCTTCCTGCGCGATCGCGGTGGGGATGAGCAATTCGATATCTGGCTGGTCGATCGCGACGGCGAGCACGAGCGCAACCTCACCAACGAGCCGGGCGTAATGCATCGCGATATCGCGTGGTCTCCTGATGGCACGAAGCTCGTCTACACGGCGAACTCCGGTGGCAAGGCCTTCGGTATCCAGGTGATCGACCTCGCGACCGGCGAAAAGCGCGCGATCACCGACGGGTCTCGGGACGACATGCAACCCCGATGGTCGCCCGACGGCACGCTCCTGGTGTTCTGGTCGCGCCGCGAGACCACGCGGACGAATGCCGACCTCTACGTTGTCGCTTCGACCGGCGGCGAGACGACCCGGCTCGAGACACGCGATGGCAAGGACGGCGAGTCGACCGATCCACAGTGGTCGCCCGACGGCACGAGGATCTCGTTCACCACCGACACGCGCGGACGGCACGAGATCGCCCTCGCGAGCTACGCCGAGCGCGAGGTCAGGCGCGTCGAGCACATGACCGACAGCATCCACGACGAGTACGGGGCAGTCTGGCGCCCCGACGGACGCGCACTCGCGTATCTCCACAACGAGGATGCGGCGGTCTCGCTTCGCAGGGTCTTCGCGGTGTCGCACGCGGACCATGCCGTCTCGGACATCCCTGGTATGCACCTGTCGCCAGATATCGGCCCGAACAGTGATACGACCGCGTTCATGTTCTCGAGCCCGTCGCGTCCGTGGGACGTGTTCGTGACGGGCGAGCGGGCGATCGAGGCGCGCGCGCTCACGCGCTCGCTGCCCGCCGCGATCGATCCGGCGACGCTCGTCGAGCCCTCGCACGTCCGGTACCCCGGCGCGGACGGCGAGGACGTTCCCGCCCTTCTCTTCCTTCCGTACGCCGAAGCGTTGCGGGGCGAAAAGATCCCGCCCGCGATCATCAACATCCACGGCGGACCGACGGCGCAGCACCACCGCGAGTGGAACGTCGCCACCCAGGTCTTCGTGAACGCGGGCTTCGTCCTCCTCGAGCCAAACCCGCGGGGTTCGACCGGTTACGGCAAGAAGTGGCGCGAGGCAAACCGCGGCGACTGGGGAGGAAACGATCTCGAGGACACCGCGCGCGGTGCGGCATGGCTTGGCGATCAGAAGCTTGCCGACCCGGCGCGGATCGGCGTCTACGGCGGCAGCTATGGCGGCTACCTGACGCTGATGTCGCTCTCGCTCCGGCCCGATCGCTTCGCTGCGGGTGTCTCGGTGGTCGGGGTCGTCTCCTGGAAGACGATGGCGGAGACGACGCGCGGAGATCTGCGGGACTATCTGATCCGCGAGTTTGGCGATCCGGCGAAGGACGCTGAGCTTTATCGGGAGCGCTCGCCGCTCACGCACGCATCCAAGATCCGCGCACCGCTTCTCATCCTCCAGGGCGAGAACGATCCGCGCGTTCCGCGCAGCGAGGCCGAGCAGGTCGTGAAAGCGCTCCGCGACTCCGGCAAGCCGCACGAGTACCACGTGTACCCGGGCGAGGGACATGGCTTCCGCGTGACCGAGAATCGCATCGACGCTCTCCGTCGCGCGCTCGACTGGTTCGACCGATATCTACGGCGCGCGTGACCCTCGACGCCGTCGTCGTCGGAAGCGGGCCGAACGGACTATCTGCGGCGATCGAGCTCGCGCGCAACGGACACTCCGTCACCGTCTACGAAGCGAACACCACGATCGGCGGCGGCTGCCGGTCCGCCGAGCTGACCCTCCCGGGATTCGTGCACGACATCTGCTCGGCATTCCATCCGCTCGGCGCCGCATCGCCGTTCTTTCGCGAGCTCGACCTTTCGCGCGAAGGACTCGAGTGGATCGAGCCCCCCGCGGCGCTCGCGCACCCGCTCGATGACGGTACGGCCGTGCTTCTCGAGCGCTCGATCGACGCGACGGCCGCGAACCTCGGCCCCGACGCCCGGGCCTATCGAAGACTCGTCGCCCCGCTCGTCCCTGAATGGGACCACCTCGCCGCGGACGCTCTTGGACCGCTGATCCGCATCCCGCGACATCCGTTCGTGATGGCGCGGCTCGGGTTGCCCGGCGTGCTCCCTGCGCGCGCTCTCGCGCGCATCGCCTTCAGCGGCGTGCGCGCGCGGGCGCTCTTCGCGGGTCTCGCGGCGCACTCCGTGTTGCCCCTCGACGCTCCGCTCACGGCGTCCTTCGGCCTCATGTTCGCGGTGGCGACGCACGTCGCGAACTGGCCACTACCGCGTGGCGGATCGCAGCGCATTGCCGACGCGCTCGCCGCGCGCCTGCGATCGCTCGGCGGCACGATCGAGACGGGCCGCCACGTTGGAAGCCTGGACGAGATCGGCGCAGCCCGAGCGTATCTCTGCGACGTGACCCCGCGGCAGCTCGAAGACATCGCCGGCCCTCGTCTATCCGACGGGTATCGCGCGAAGCTCCATTCGTTCCGCTACGGCCCGGGCGTCTTCAAGCTCGACTACGCGATCGATGGCCCGATCCCGTGGCGCGCCAAAGAGTGCCTTCGCGCAGGGACGGTCCATCTCGGAGGAACGCTCGACGAGATCGCCGAGAGCGAGGCCGAGATCGCGCGCGGCACGCCTGCCGAGCGCCCGTTCATCCTCGTCGGACAGCAGAGCCTCTTCGACCCGTCGCGCGCTCCCGCGGGCAAGCACACCGTGTGGGCGTACTGCCACATCCCGAACGGGTCCACATTCGACATGACCGAACGATTGGAGGCGCAGATCGAGCGCTTCGCGCCGGGATTCCGCGACCGGGTTCTCGCGCGCTCGGTGATGGGCCCGGCCGAGATCCATCGCCACAACGAGAACTACATCGGAGGCGACATCGGCGGCGGCGCGAACACCCTGTTCCAGTTCATGACGCGCCCGTTCTTCCGTCTCGACCCTTACGCGACCTCCGCGCGCGACGTTTACCTTTGCTCGTCGTCTGCTCCTCCCGGCGGGGGAGTACACGGGATGTGCGGCTACCACGCCGCGCGGAGCGCCATGCGCCACGCCCTGAGGTAGCCGGAAGACCCCCCAGAAGGCAGGTTTTCAAACGGTTTCGGCTCGTACGCTTGGCGCGGTGAAGGACAAGGGGACGGGCGCGGAAAACCTGGTCTGGCTGGCAAGCCGGCAGGGCGGCGGCCGCGCGCATCCATCGTCGCTGGCGGCCGACGACATCCTTGCGGGGCTCACGGGACGTATCGCCGAGCTCGAGGCGCGCGTCTCCGCGATATTGGCGGAGGTCGAACCGGAGCCGCCTCGCGCCGACTCCGAGTCCGGCCGCGCCCTCAGCGCCCGGAAGGCGGACGTGAGTCGCGGCACTGACAAGATGAGCCGCGACACCCGCGTTGAAGCGGACGATGAGCTGACGCGCGCCAGTGAGGAGCGCCGCATGCTCGCAAACGAAATGCGGCTGCTGCGCGAAGCATTTCAGGAAGTGCGCGGCCGTCAACTTTCCGCGGGTGCAGGAGCGAACGCGATCGAAGGGCAGATCGCGCCCGACCTCCGGGCCGCTATCGCAGACGAGATGCGGTCGCTGCTCACTGAGCTGCTCGGGGACTTCCGCGCTCGAGCCGCGCCTCCTCCGCCGACGGCCGCGGTCGTCGAGACGACCGACGCCGCGGTGGCAACGCCTGGGGTGCCAGAGCAGCTCGTTGAGGATGTCGAGACGGTCGCGCCGGTCGCTGACCGCGGCGCGACCATCGAGGCGCCGATCGGAACGGTCGAGTCGGTCATCGAGCCCGTCGAACGGTTCGTGAGACCCGCGTTCACCGAACCGATCGCCGAGGAGTATGTCGAGGACCTGCGCGCGTCCGAACCCGTCGCGCCCACCGATGCGGTCCAGGTCTGGGCTCCCGAACCGGTCACGCCGCCGATCGTCGACGAGTACGTGGAGACGCCTCCTTGGACCGAAACGGAAGCGTCGGCCGATGCGCTCGAGGCAACCGCCCTGCCGGAGCCCGCAGCGCAGATCGTCTTCGCGCCCATTCCAGAGCCACTGCAGCGGGCGCCATTGATTCCCGAGGACGTCGAGGAATTTGTTCGGGCCGACCCTCCCGCACCGATCGAAGCGATCGATGTGCGCCCCGCTCCCGCGGAACCGCTCGTCGAGGAGTATGTCGACGATCTTCCCAAAGCCGAAGCGGCGCCGTGGTCAGAAACGATCGATCCGAGTGCCGCGCCCGCGGAACAGTTCGAAGCGATCGTCCCGGAATACGTGGAGGAAGAGGGGGCGACTACTTCCGGGCGCATCGAACCGATCGCTCCCGAGGACGTCGCCCCGCCTGAGCCGAGGATCGACTTCGCGATCACCCCGCCGGTCCTCCCCTCCGCGCCCGATCCGCGAATCCAGGCGCTCTGGAACGCCGCGACGCCGGCGCCGCCGCCGCTCGAGATCGCTCCGCCGCCAGCGCCCGAGCCGAATCCTTTTGTCGGCGACGAGCTCATGGCCGAAACCGGTTCGCTTGAGGTTCCCGAGGCACCGCTTCTGCCCCCGTTCGAGTTCGAGCCTGAGCCTCCCGTCCAGTTCACGCCCGAACCCGTCGCCCAATTCACACCCGAAGCACCGGTCGAATTCGCGCCGGAGCCGACGCCGCTGTCTCTCTCACCATTCCCCGAGCTCAAGGTCGCGGACGAGGCCGGCCTCCACCAGATCCAGATCGTGATCTCCCCGATCCATTCGTTTTCTCGGCTCATCGAGACCCAAGCCCGGATCCGCGCCCTCTCGACCGTCAACGCGCTGCATCTCCGCGACTTCCGCAACGGCGTCGCGACGTTCGCGGTCGCGGTCGGCGAGGCGATCAGTCCCGCC
>Ga0209472_1000104_pt1 | contig 48664 bp, 30 predicted proteins | sample GraSoiAngelo_130_FD_185887 | JGI IMG/M metagenome (GOLD analysis project Ga0209472, IMG submission 185887) | Grasslands soil microbial communities from the Angelo Coastal Reserve, California, USA - 14_0929_02_20cm (SPAdes) (version 2) | ecosystem: Environmental > Terrestrial > Soil > Grasslands ... | reverse complement strand
AATACGAGCTTCAGAGCCCTGACTGGAAGAGCCGGGTTGCGGCGAGCAAAGTCGCGGCATATCCCGATTACGGGCTGGCGAAGAGCGGCCTCATCGGCATCCAGGGGGATCACCCCGGAGCGCTGGCGATCCGGAACATCCGGATACGCGCGCTACCGTGATCCCGGAACCCGGCGCGGCAAAAGAAAAACCCCCTCGTGCCACTTGACACGAGGGGGCCATATCAGAACTTGTACGTAACCTGGCCGTTGATCTCATGTCCCTCGAGCGGCCGAGCCAGGATCACACCCCCCGAGCCCGCGGCCGGACCGAGGATGCGCGAGTTGCTCTCGGTGAGGCCGAGCTCGTCCGTCACGTTGGTACCCTGCACGCGGACCTCCCAATTCTGGCCGATCCCGGCGACGACGCCGAAGTCCAGCGTGTGGTAGGTGCCCAGCTGCTGCAGGCCTGACTGGTCCTGGGTGTGCTTGCCGACATAGGTATAGGTCAAGAAGGCGGTGACGTCACCCCAGCCGAAGGGCATCCGGTAACTGGGCGTGGCGACCCAACGCATCTTGGGCTGCCGCTGCAGTTGCTGCCCTTCGATGAACGCGCAGCCGTTGCCAGTCACGGTGTTCACGTACGGGATGCAGGCGAAGTAATGCGTGTAGTGCCCGTCCATGTAATTGCCTGCGAGCTGCAGCTTCAGGTGCTCCACCGGCGTCAGGGCGATGATGGCGTTCACGCCCTTGGACGAGGAGCCGTAGACCAGCTGCGGGCCGACCGGCGCTCCCGAACCGTCGGTCGGCTGATATAGCAGGCCATCGAAGGTCTTGAAGTAGGCGACGAGGTCAGCATAGATCCAGTTGGCCTGGTACTTGAAGCCGATTTCCTCGATCTCGATGGTCGTCTCCGGCGGCGTGTTGCCAGTCGTGCTGCCGCGAATGCCGTTGTCGAAATCGAGGAAGTGCACGCCGCGGCTGTAACGCCCATACGCGCTCATGTGGTTGGAGAACTCGTAGTTCGCTCCCACGGTCCCCGAGCCGCGCGTCGGCTTGTAGTCCGTGACGGCAAAGGTGCCATTACAGACCGGCACCGAGTTGTCATAGAGCGTGTTTGGATTGCCGTCCAGGTCCTGGTTGGTCAGGTTGCAAACCGTATTCGTGGCATCGACCTTTTCGATGCGGTACGAGCCATCGAACAACCACTGATCCACACGCCAGGAGTCCGACAGATAGAAAGCGATGTTCGTGGCCGTGCCGTGCTCGGTGATGTGGAAGCCGCCAAAGTCAGCGAACCCTTGGGTGTCTGTGCGCTGCTGGGCGACGCCCACGCCGGTCGGCACGTAAGTGACCGTTATCGGCCGCGCGTTCGGGGTATTGGTCATCAGCATCTGATTGCCGAGCGACCACTTGTCATCATCGGTGAAATGCGTCGTGTAGAGGCCAGCGGTCAGGGTGTTGCCGCCGAACAGCTCCTTGCTGAGCCGCAGGTCGTTTTCCCACATGGACAGGTGCTTGTGAATGAACCACCAGCCCTGGTGGATGACGCTCTGCGCCGGATCGACCGCTCCACCGCCGACGTAGGTCCCGACCGCGGTGTAGCCGGCAGGTACCACATAGCCGCCGGCGTCCGTGGTCCCCGCGGAGCCCCCAAATTCCGGACACGGCGTCGGCCCCGGCGCACCGCATCCGGCCGCCAGGGCCGAGAATGGCGCGGGGTTCGCTCCCGAGAAGAGCGCGTTCGTGTCCATGTCGCCGCCGTCGATCAGCAGCTGGTCCGACAGCTTCCAGCCGCCGTCGAAGTTCAGGTCGAGATTGCCGCCGAAGAACTTCATGTCGGCACCGCGACCGTTCGCCAGATCCGCATTCGAGCCGCCGGGATAGGCGCGACCGTTCGCCAGATCCGCATTCGAGCCGCCGGGATAGGGCGGCAGGAACACGTGCTGGATGGCCGAGCTGTAATACGTCGTCGTCAGCGGGTCGAAGCCCGGATACGCGCTGAACGAATCGGTACCGTGCTGGATCAGCGGGATCGGCGTGATGAACTGGTTTTTGTCGTTGAGGTAGCGGGCATAAAACATCACCGAGCCGTTGCCCAGGTCATGCGTCAGCGTCGCAGTCAACTGCCCGCCTTTGTCGGCCGAAAACTGTGGATCGCGCACGCCGTTCGAGTCACGATAGAACCCACCCACGCTGCCGAGCCAGCCGGGTGCGACCGGAAAACCATAGAACGCGTCCACGCGTCTCAGGTTTTCCGAGCCGAAAGTGACGCCGGCGCTGCCGGTCGGTTTATCAGTCCCGCGTCGCAGGATGAAGTTCGAGGTCGCCCCCATCTGCCCGTCGCCGAATACCACCGACGGCCCGCCCTGCACGATCTCCACGCGCTCGACGGTATCGTCCAGGCGGAAGGCCGAGGTGCCCTCGAAGAACGACAACGTCGGGAAGCCGTAGATCGGCGAGCCGTTGACCTGCACGGTGAAGAACGGCGCGTCGCCGCCGCCGGGAATGCCGGCGATCTCGATGTTGGCGCCGGTCTGGCCGCCGCTCGACTCCGGCCACAGCCCCGGGGAGATCTTCAGCAGATCCGCGGTGCTCTTCGGGTTGGCCTCCTTGATCATCTCCTCGTCCGCAGCGATGACCGTGTAGGCGGCGTCGAGCTTCTTGACGCCGGTGGCGGTGGCGGTCACGACCACCGTCTCCAGCGATTGCGTCTCGCTCGGCTGCTCGGTACCTCCGGCCTGTCCGCCGCCACTCGGCGTCCCCTGCCCGTGCGAGACGCCCGGCACGAACGCCGTCCCCAGCACCACCCCCAGCGCGACTGGAACCAAAGCCGCCCGCAGGGTGGCCCCCGCGGCGGTTAGGGCCGACGGTAGCGCAGCGGCCGGTGAAATGAACGCACGTCGAGCCAGCCGGGCACTCCTGTGGAGTGCTTTGTTGCTTTTTACTCTCATGAACCGTCCCCTCCCGGATGCCATTAGTGAAACGGGCGCTGAAGCTGATAGGACCGCAAGTCGATCTGAGAAGGTGCTGGTTGCTCGCGCGGTTACGTCGTTCGAACCCCTGGCATGTACCCGTCGCGAGCCCGGCACTCTAGGAAACTGTAATTCGAATGATCCGCGATAACAAGCCTTGTTGCGCCCCCGCAACAGATGAATCGACCGGATTTCTACAGGGCTTGAGCGGTTATCTCAACCGGTAAGCCCGATCCCCGAGACCGGACTGCGAGTCGGCGATCGCCAGGATGGCAGCCGAACACCTGCTCGAGCGGGCTGCGGCAATTTGCATTCTTCGGCATCGAGGGGGAGAACTGGTCGGAGCAACGCTTCGCCGGATTTTCGCTGGCGGTTGCTGCGGTATGCCGCGACGTCGCGAGGTACGAATTGCCGCGCGATTCCACCAGAGCGCACGCGACCTCCTGCTCAACACCGACCTGCCGCTGGTTGCCGTGGCCGAGCGTGCAGGCTTCAAACACCAGGAATACATGGGCGCCGTCCTCAAGGCACGCCTCGGCACGACGCCGGCGCGGCTGCGCCGCGTCAGGTAGTCGGCCTGGATCCCGATGGCACGTTGAGCCGGATGCTCTCCAGGCTCCTGTGGATCGTCTCCCGCATCCGGCGCTCGCCCTCGCCGAACAGCCCCGGCACGAACACTTCGACCTGACCGGTGACGGAGCGGCGCACGAAGGCCACGGCGACGTTGCGCTCGCCGTCCCGGCGGCCGTCGTAGGTCTGCGAGTACCTCGAGGAATATCCGGAAGAACGATTCTCTTCGTGGCAGGTCTCACGGTGGGCCGCATACACCGGCCAACCGCCGAGTTGCTCCGCATACTCTCCGACGCGGACCTCATCGAGTTGCTCGAGCGTCATCGACCCGGAGCAGTTCTGCGCCCCGGGCGATGACAGGTAGACGCGTAGCGCCGACTCGACCTCGCGGGCGGACGGCGCGGCGTGACTCCTGTAGTGCACGAATGCGACGGCCACGATGGCGACGAGCAGGAGCCACCTCAAACGCTTCATAGTGGTCACACTACCTCACCACCTGGCGGCCGCGTGAGGGAGGGCCCGCGGGACTGTGACGCAGTGCGCGGCGGCGGAGCCACGCCGCGCGCCGGGACTCAGGCAGTTCCGGTGTCACATGAGCGCAACGAGTCACCGCAGCGTCTGCGGTCAGACGGTCACGTTCGCGACCCGACGCACGGAGGCTTACCGCTCCAGATAAAGAGTCCGCATGTCGTTCAGCATCACCTGCGGCTGCAGGTAGGCGAGTGAATAGATTTCCCGCACTTTGCCGCGGCCATCGATCAGAAAGACCTTGAGCATGTGGTGAAGTGCCCGGGTCGGCCGCCCGCTCCGGTTGAGCTCCACGCTCACGTCCTGCCCGAAGTCATCGATCACCGGCAGCAGCTCGGGCACCGAGCGCGCCGTGAGAAAGCGCCACTCGAATCGCGAGTCATCGGCGAGCTCCCCGGCGTATCGAGCCAGGACCTCGGGCGTATCGGTGGTGGGATCGCAACTGATCGCCACGAACCGCACCCGATGCGCCAGCTCGTGGTCGCGGGCAATGCGACTGCGAAGCCAGGTCATGGTCTCATGCACGAACGGGCATCCCAGCGGATCCGCGCAATAGGTGTAGAAGAACGTGAGCAGCGTGATCTTGCCGTTCGTCACCGAGCTCAGGCGCACGGGACGGCCGCGCTCGTCGAGCAGCGTCGCGTCCGCCACGGATTGGATTTGCGGGAGCCGATAGCTGCCCGCCGGCAGCGGCGTGAACTCCATCCGTGGCGCCGTCGCCGGGCCTGCATCGACGGCCGCCTGCGTGCCTGCGCCGGCGGAGAGCGCCAGGCACGCCGCGAGCGTTCGCAGGCCCCGGCTCATGACTCTAGTGCGGGGCGAGCGCGGCGAGGGCTCGCGACTGGCCGCCCTTTGCGGAGAATTTCATGTGGTGCGGCCTTCCGAGCTTCTCCTTCGAGAAGTCCACTTCGAAGGCCGGGGTCAGCGCATGACCGTCCCAGTGGAAAGCGCGCAGGAACTGCTCGTTGTCCGCGCCCTTCTTGTCCCAGTGCGTCAGCAGGCTCGAGGTGATGTAGAGCCTCTTGCCGTCCCAGCTCTGGGAAATCATGTTGACCTGGCTGCCGGTGTGCTTCTGATAGGTCTCCTTGGGGTGCTCGGGATCGGTGAGATCGAAGTAGTGCGTCACACCGTCCATGAAGGTGTTGACCCACAGACCCTTGCCGTCGGCCGTGATGGAGATGTCCACGGGCAGCGGAACCTGCGCCGGATTTCCGATCGTCGCGACCTCCCGGGCAGCCCATCTGCCGCCCTCGGCTGCCTTGATGAGCCAGAGCTTCGAGGTCAGGGCGGCCGCCGTGACGGCCCAGTTCTGTCCCGGCGCGAGCGCCCAGCGGATCTCGAGCGGCGCCCCCGGCACGCTCAACACCTGGGTCGGCTGCATGGACTTCAGATTCCACACGACCATCGTGCTGCCGAAGTGCTTCATCGCTTCGGCGTCCTTGATCAGGTCGCCGAGCTCGCGCATGTAGTTCTGCCAGCCGGCGAAGCTCGACGTCAGCAGCACGTTCTTCGCCGGATTGATCGCGATGTCATAGCCGTAGCCGTCGCCTTTCACGCCGCCGATCGTCGTGGTCGGCATCTCGTAATGCGTGATCAGGGCCCCCTTGTTGTTGTACAGGGCCATTCCCGTGACCCCGCCCTTGTCGGCGGCGTTGGACAGGTTGCCGATCAGCATCCGGCCCGGCAGCGCGTAGAAGGTGTGCGGGCCGATGAATTTGGTCTTTGCCGGCAGGTCGGTAATCGTACGAATGAGCTTCGGGCTGGAGGGATTCGCTCCGACGTCGAAGACGTAGATCCGGCTGTCGTCGAGTCCCCCCGCCCAGAGAAATCGGCGATCGTCGGTGAAGCCCATGTGGTGAGCTTCGCCACGCCCGCCGACCGACAGGCTATGGATGACCTTGCCGTAGCTCTTCGACCCGGGATTCGCATCGATCGTGACCAGCTTATCGGACCCGTCACCGAGGCCCTCGACTCCGAGGGTCCAGACGTGAACGAAGTCCTCCTGCCCCTTGATGAGGTTGCTGATGTAGGGCGAATTGCAGGTCTCGTCCGCAACCGCAGGCGGCGTTGCAACGACGAACCCCATGCACACGCTCGCCAACACTGCCGCTCGCTGCAATGACTGACGCATAGCCTGAACCCTCGCTTTCTTGGCTTAGTTTAGCTGCACCCGCGGTGCCCAACCCGTCACTCAGGGCCGTGCCGGTGCGCCTCGATACAGCCAGGCGACGATCCCTCCCAGCACGACGGTGAGTATCCCGTCGAAGACGATCTGCCTGACCACCACTTCCCCAGGCATCGGCTGCACGGCGAAGTAAATGATGTACGTCGGCACGGTCGTGAGGAATGCAACCGCGATAAGACGATCTGCCTGACCACCACTTCCCCAGGCATCGGCTGCACGGCGAAGTAAATGATGTACGTCGGCACGGTCGTGAGGAATGCAACCGCGATTCCGAAGCGCACGCCCTGGGCGAGCCACGGCTTCGACTCGACTCCGCGCGCATAGATCCACACGAATGCGCCGGAGAGCATCACGTGAGCCACGATCAGCCACGGGAAGTACTTCTGCTGGTCGCCCTCCGCGCGGAAGAGGCTGGTGAGATGCATGTAATCCGCACTCAGCAGCACGCCGTGCACGATGAAGCTGCCGATGAACCAGGCGACGAACAGCACGACCCAGGCAACGAGGAATTTCTTGTTCATGGGTGCCCCTCGGATCCGGCAAGGCCCTCCGCCGGAAGCCCTGGCCGCGGACGCCGAGCATACGCCCCCGCTGACGGACCGCAAGTCTGCGGCCGCGGACCGCTATCGGGGAACACCCGATTGTCGCTACCCAAGTGACCGGCTATGGAAAGGCTCCATGACCGCGACCGCGATGACGCTCGTCGAACATCAAACGTGGCTGCCCGCCGGAAAGCGGGCAGCGGTGTGCTTCAGCGTCGACGACGTCCATCCGGCAACCTCGCGGGACGAGTTCGACGCCGGCGGCGACCTCGGCCGCGGGGCGCTCGGGCGCCTGGAGCGGCTCCTCGAGCGCAATCCCAGCGTCCGGGTCACCCTTTTCGTCACACCGGATTGGCGCCTGCAGCGCCTGGTTCCAACCCGCAGGTGGCTCACCCGGATCCCGCTGCTCCGCGAGCGCATCCACTGGGCGCCGCTTGCTCCCAAGGGCCGTTTCCGTGTCGATCGCCACCCGGAGTTTGTCTCTTACCTGAACGCGCTGCCGCGCGCCGAGTGCGCCGTGCACGGCCTGAATCACGCCCATGTGGGGCCACGCATGGCGGTCGAGTTTCAGGAGCAGTCGCGGAGCCGGTGCCGCGCGATGCTCGAGGAGGGACGACGGATCTTCGCGGACGCGGGCTTGAGGCACGTTCAGGGCTTCGCGCCACCTGCGTGGAATGCTCCGCCGGCGCTCTGTCAGGCGCTGAGCGACGGGGGCTTCCACTTCGTCATCTCGGCGCGTGATCTCGACACGCCCGTGACGGGTGAGGCACGGACGGCAGGAAGCGGCCTGCGCGGGGCTTCCCTCATCCACCCGATGCTGATCCGGTGTGAGCCCGACGGGGGAGCGCCGGCGGCAATGGCTTCTTGCGCCGGTCTGGTGCATTTCACGACGAACTTCCAGGCCACATCGACGATCGAGCGCGCGCTCGCCATCATCGAGTGCGGGGGTCTGCTCGCGATCAAGGCCCACATCTTCAAGACGGGCGGGGGCATCACGATGCTCGACGGACTCGACAACGCGTACTGCGACTACCTCGAGCGGCTCTGGCGGGAGCTCGAGACCCGGTACGGAGATGCCCTGTGGTGGACGACACTCGCCGAGGTGGCCGACCGATGTCGGGCGACCGCGGAGTGAGGATCCTCGTCAACCCCAAAGGGCTGGACGCCGACGTCGGCGCGGACTTTCTCACACGCTGCTTTGGTACCCCGTGGAGCGAGGCAATGTACCGCTGGTATATGCAGCGCCCTTTCGGCGGCGAGGCTCCCGATCGGCTGGTTCTCATGGAGGGAGAGCGTGTCGTGGCGTGCTGCGGCATCGTCTACCGGCTGGCGCGCACGCCCGACGGTACAGCGCACCGGATCAGCGTGATCGTTGCCGGGGGGACGTTGCCAGGCGAGCGCGGACGCGGATTTTTCGAGCGGCTGCTGCGGGCCACCGCCACCAGGAGTGCGCTACGCGGTCGCACGGCAGTGTTCGGATTTGCCGTAGCCGACAAATCCTCCGCTCGCTGCTTCCAACGGCTCGGCGCCACCGGGATCGCGAGCGCCTACATCGCCTCGCGCGGCCTGTTGCGCGATGCGGGGCGAAGCACCTTGCGGATATGCCGCGCGACGGTGACGGCCCGGTGGCCGGCACGTGCCGCGGCGCACCAGCACGGCCCGCCGCCCCAGGCGGTCTTTCACTATCCTGACCCGGGCGAGTGGACGTCGCAGATGGTGGATCGCCCCCATCCGGTCGAGCCGCTGCGCATCGGCAGCACGTGCCGCGCGCTCATCGAGTGCGTCGGCGACACCGATCGCCTGCAGTGGCTCGACGGCGACCCGCGCGAGCGCCTGGCGGCGATCCACGCCATCGCTGCACAGGCGCAGCGGCGCGGGCGGCACTTCTTCATGTACTCGACGCGCCGCGACGACGTCGAATCCGTGCGCCGGCTCGGGCTCGTGGCGCGACCGGGATATCTGATGGCGCTCGCGGCCGAAGCCCGACATGAGCCCACCGTTCGCCGCTGGGAAGCGCTGGCCTGGGACCTCCAGTCGGGCGATCGCATGTAACGCATGCGACACCTGCCGCGGAAGCAACGGCGCATCCTGCGCGCGCTCAAAGTGTGGCTGTGCCGGAGCCGTTGGGGCGCAGCTTGAGGGCCGGCAGGGGGACAGTCGGGTCGTCTTCGCGCAGCTGGTAGTGGTCGCGGTAGATCCGCCGGCCCCACAGCCGCAGCGCTACCCAGTTGCCGAATCCGACGGTGATCGGAACGATGTGCGCGAGGACATAGAGGAAGTAGATCGGCAGGATGGGTCCTACGTACGCGCGCTCGCGTCTGGGCACGACCGTGAACAGCGCGATCACAGCGAGGACCAGGTAACTGCCGATCGCGCCCGCGAAGCACACCGGGTTGATCGCTCGGCCCGTCTGCAGTAGACCGAGCGCGAATAGACTGTCGAGTATCGCCGCGGCGCTCACGAGGAGCAGCGCTGCGCTCGCGATCCTGAGCACGTGCAGCCCGAGTCCGAGCACGCCCATGTAGCCGATGAAGTTGTACATGGCAAAGGGAGCACGCCGCCCGATACGCCACAGCTCGCGCGTACGCTGCGTGTATAGCCTGAGGAAGCCGTAGTACCAGCCCACCCGCTGCGAGTACCAGCGGCGCAGAGTGTGCGGCCCGCGGGTGCTCACCACCAGCCGGCCGTCGTAGTAGATGCGCTCACCGGCGTGCAGCAGGACCACGGTATTCTCGAGATCCTCGGCGTAGATCGACATTGAATGCTGCTCGAGCGCCCACTCGAGCGCGTCGCGCCGGTAAATGGAGACGCCGGAGGTGACGCCGTAGTCGGCGAGACTGCGCCGCCCGACCATGAAGGTCAGGGTGTACTCCAGCGTCTGAAACCGCGCCAGAAAGCCGTCCCGCTCGATCGCGATGCGCGGGCAGGCCGCCGCGGCCCCCGATTGCTGGAGGTCTGCGATGGCGCGCTCGAGATCGACGACACTGCCCTCGTGCCGGCCGCAGATCTTGACGTCGGGGTCGATGACCATGACGGTCTCGATCTGCGGAGGCAGGGTCTGGAGCAGGTGACGGAGTGCCGCCGGCTTGTGACGGTTTTCCTCTTCGTCGAGGCATCGCCAGCCCCACTGCTGCAGGCGTTTCGCGGTTCTGTCGGTCGAGCCGTCGCTGATGAGCCAGACATGATCGCGGTGGGGCTCGAGTCGCTCCATGAACTCATCGAGCTCGTTCTCGAGGTTGTATATCGAGGCGATGATCGCATACGGCCGGCACGCCGCACGGGCAGTGATCGGGCCGCCGAGCTTACGCTGCGCGGCGGGGAGATCGATCGAGAGCTGCCACACGGCGCCCCGGCTCAAGTCGGCGGTGACCGCGGTATGACGCCGATGCACGTACAGGCGCAACCCGAAATCGATCGCATCGGTGAACACGATCAGATTCGCGAGCGCATAGAGCACGTACGAGAAGTCGTAGCCCTGGACGGCAGCCGCCGAGAATCCGATCCATGCGAGCAGCAGCGCATAGACGCTGAGCGGCACGAGCAACGGCCAGGGACGCCGGCTCTTCCAGGGCTCTGCGGCCATGTCCGCTCAGGTCCCGCGCGGGGACTTCCCGGCGCGCGGGGACAGCCCGGGAAGGCCCACGGTATCGTCGTTGATGCCGCCATCCTCCGGCGGCAGCACCAGAGTCGGCGAATAATCGCCGGCGACTTCCGTCCCGCCACCCTGGCCGGATGCGGGCCGCAGGACCGGCACGACCGCCGGCGGACCGTTGTAGGTGCGCACCTGATGCAGAGCCTCTTCCGCTTCGACCGGCTCGCAGAAGAAGTAGCCCTGGCCAAAATCGCAGCCCATGCGCTGCAGCGCCTGCGCCGCCGCCTGCGTCTCCACGACCTCCGCGACCGCGCGCAATCCGAGATTCGAAGTCATCTGCAGAATCGCGGAGGTGATGGCATTGTTGGAGCGTTCCGACCCGGTCCAGGTGAGCAGCGGTCGGTCGATCTTGACGTAACTGAACGGGAAGAGCTGCAGGTAGCTGAGTGAGGAGTAGCCGGTCCCGAAATCATCCAGCATCAGCTCGATACCCATGCTGTGGAAGCCGTTGAGCAGCTCGCGCGCGGCGCTCACGTTGCTGATGAGACCGACCTCGGTGAGCTCGAACTTCAGCTGCCGGGGCGAGGTATGGGTCTCCTGAAGGACCTGCGCCACGTACTCGCGCAACCCCGGATCGCGCAAGGTGGCCGCGGAGAGATTCACGCTCAGGTAGAAGTCGATGGCCTGCGGCAGGCGCTGGCGCCATTCCGCGGCCAGCCGGCAGACTCTCTGGATGACCCAGCGCGTGACCGGCACGATCACGCCCGCCTCTTCCGCGATCGGCAGGAACTTCTCGGGTGTCAGCACGCCTTCGACCGGATGCTGCCACCTGAGCAGGCTCTCGGCGCCCACCACGCGTTTCCCGCGCAGGTCGACGATCGGCTGGAACAGCAGCCGGAACTGCCGGCGATCGAGCGCAACGTGCAGGTCGGCCTCGAGACTGACCAGGCTCACGGCCGCGCCACCCATGCCCGGCGTATACGCCACGATCGGCTGGGCCGGCTGCCGCTTGGCGAACGAGAGCGCGATATCCGCCTCGCGCAGCGCTTCTTCCACGCGTTGCAGGCCCGAGTCGATACAGGTGAGTCCGATACGGGAGGCGACGCTGATGCGCTGCTGGCGCAGCGTAAAGGGCTCCTGGCGGACGCTCAGGAGCTTGGCGGCGAGCGCCTGTGCGGCCTCGGGCGATTCCACCTCGTACAGGAGCAGCGCCAGCTGCCCGCCCTCCCAGTGCGACAGCACGCATTGCATCCCCTCGACCGCGCGGGCGAAGCGCTGCGCCGCCTGCAGCATCAGCTCGTCGCCCGCGGTGTGGCCCAGCGTGTCGTTGATCAGCTTGAAGCGATCGATCTCGATGAGAACGACCGCGATGCGCTGCCGGCGTCGCGTGCGCACCTCGCGCAGCGCACGATCGAGTTGATCCATGAGGTAGCGGCGGTTCGGCAGCCCGGTGAAGGGGTCGTGGTAGCGGGCATGCTCGAGGCTTTTCTGCAGCGCCTGGTGCTGCTCCATCTCGTTGAACAGCCGCTCGTTGACCGCGTGCAGCCGTTTGCGCACCTGCGCGAGCGCGCCTTGCGTGCGCCGCACGCTCGCCGTCAGCTCGTGCGTGCCGAAGACGAACGTCCAGCCCACGAGCAAGAGAAGACCCGTCTTGGTCGCGAGGTCCAGTGCCGGGTACCAGCCCGACCGCGGCCACATCGCGAGCCCCAGGTAGGCGGAAGCGCTCGGCGTGGAGAGCGCCGCGGGCGCACGAATCGCGCCCGACACCGCGTCGGCGGGCACGTCCGGACGGGACCCGAAGAGCTCGCGAACCCTGTGGGTGAGGGGATCGATCTGGGTGATCTCGAAGTCGTATCCCTCGCCCGCGAGCCGGCCGAAACCGGCGCGCACGAGGAGTGAATCGAGGCTCTCGTAGCCCACGGCCCATGCGGGAGCGGCCGCCGCAGCCGTCGCCGGCCGGCCCTCGAGGGCCGCGTAAGCCGCGATCATCCACTGGGCGCCGTAGCGCACGGGACCGAAGAACCCGGCCGCCCCGCGCGCGCCCGCCCCCGCCACCGTCCATTCGTTGGCGAGCGCACGGCTGACGGCGGTGTCGGCATCGCCGGCACGCACCACCGTGCCACCGGCAGTCATCCAGAAGGCGCCCCGGCCCGGAGCCGCGTCCGAGGCCGGTGAGGAGCTCGGGCTCGGCGCTCCCGCGCGGGCCGCGCGGCTCGCGCGGCGTGCTTCCTCCCCGGTGCGATCGGCGAGGGTGAGCAGCTGCGCTTCGATGAGCCGCGACTCGCGCGCCACCGCGCTCTGCGCCGCAGCGCGCATCTGCGCGGCATGATCGCGCATGCTGAGAGCGATCAATCGCCCACCCCCGAGCAGCACCACCGCGGCGACCAGGGTCGCCGGCAGCCATCGCGAAAAGGGCCCGAGCTCGGTCGCGGTCATGGCGCCTGGGCCGGTGCGTGCAGGTGAACCGTGCAGTTCACGGTGATGGTGGTGCGCCTGGTTCCGCTGACATCCTGGTAGTCGCCGAGCAGCAGCCAGTCGGCGCGGCCGAAGGTCTTGCCGATGCCGACGAAACCCTCGCGGAGCCTCGGGCCGGGTGCCACCAAGTTCACGCCGGGCCCCGAGAAGATCACGGCGGGCGCAGCCGGCCCTCCCGCGAGCCCCGCCATGGCGTTGAAGCTGACCCCGGTGTAGTCCATGCGCCCCGTCACGAGCCGCGTGCCGAGATTCCCTCTGAATGACTTGGCATACGACACCGAAGCCGAGAGCTCGAGGGTGACCCGGTACGTCAGACCGAGCTTGGGGAGGCTCCCATGGCTCTTGTCGATATCGATGTAGCGCTCCTCGAGTTGCAGGGTGAGCTCCGGTGTGAGCAGACCGAGGAGCCCGAGGGAGGCGACGGAGTAGTGGAAGGCATGGTTCCCGACGTCCCCGGCGCCTTCGTGGGCGTCGACGTACAGGTGTGTCCTGCCGCCCCCGAACCCCATCGAGCCGGTGAAGTTGCCCGTGGTCCAATGGGCGTTCGCGATCTGCTGGTACTCCGCCCCGGCCCCCAGCACGGCCTCCGAACCGACGCTTCCCACCCAGGCCGCGGAGGCGCCGCCGCCGCCGCTGCCGCCGGTCAGCGTCGAACCGTTGGTGCTGAACACCAGGCGCTGATCGCCCACGGCCGCCGGCGTGGGCGATGGCGGGGCCGGCTCGACCGCGGCGGCCTCGGCGCCCGTGAGCGCCGCGGCCAGCCAGCCGATCGGCGCGGCGGCTTTCATGGCCATTGCACCACGGTGTTCGAGCCGGTGGTGGCGCTCTGATCCTCGGCCGCGACGCGCGCCATCGGCAGGAAGGCGATCACGTACAGCCGCGCGTCCTCACCGGGCATAGCCACTGCGGTGGTCGTGACCTGGTACATGCGCCGCATGACGGTCACGTGCATCTTGTGGCGGCCGCTCAAGCCCGGATCCCACCAGCGTGTGGCCGGGTTGCCCTGCTGCACCAGGCTCGACACCTCGGCGCCGGGACTGGCCCCGCCAAAGAGCGCGCGCGCCGGCTTGTTGAGAGCCACCACGCGCCCCTGAGCGTCGGCCACGAGGGTGGCGTACTCGGCGACGTCGAGCGCGGCCTTCACGCAGAAGTCCTCCGTCGTATCGTTGATCACTACCAGCGCGAATCGGCGCCCGTGCTGCGCGAGATGCTGCACGCGGATCTCGGTCGCCAGCAGCCGCCCGCCGAAGCGCACCATGGAGAGCGGCTCCACGCCGTCCGCGCCGTCGACGAGCCGCTCGATGGGCTCGGGGTAGGACAACTGGATCGCCTCGAAGAAATCGCGGCCGACGACCGGCTCGGCGCCGCTGAGGAAGTTCTTCAACGCGATCCCGCTCGCGCCCACCACCTCGTGCGTGCCGGCGTCGAGCAGAACCGCCGCCACCGGCAGCTGCTCCACGAGCGTCGCCCATAGTTCCTGACTGCGCGCCGCTTCGGCACGCGCCGTCCACATCTGCGCGGCGAGTCTGTCGAAGACGTTCGCGAGATATTCCGCTGCGACGGCGCAGGCGAACATCACGACCACGAACACTTCGAGCAGGACGACGAAGTACTGCGACGGCGCGTAGAAGGCCGCGAACGGCAGGCTCGCGCCGGCGCGCGCGCTGCCGAGCAGCGTTTCGAGCCAGTCGCCGGCCGTACCCAGCCACGGCGCATACCAGCGAAGCTCCGGCGCCTCGCTCGAAGCCGCCAGCAGCACGAGCAGCGACGCCAGCGTGGCCATGAGATACGGCTGCCAGCGCGAGAGAAAGATCGAGCCGATCACCGGCAGGGCGAACACCGCGAGGAACAGCGGATTCTGCAGCCCTCCGGCGTGGTGCCAGATGAAGACCATCGCGGCCACACCGAGGGCGTGCAGGCTCGAGAGCCCGAGCGTCCCGCGCGACTGGCTGCTCGGCCGCACACCGGAGATCGCGGCCAGGACGACGTGGACGGCCGCGAGAGCCAGCAGTCCCGCCGCGGTGGCCGCGAAGTCGATGTGCAGCCCGCTGACGAACCACGGCAGCGCGATACCGAGCAGAATCGCGAATATCGTCAGCAGCCAGGTGTCGTCCAGCAGGTGGACGCGCGGATCGTGCCACACCAGCACCGGAAGGAGTTGTGTCGAGTCGGGCTCGTTCATTGCCGTCGCGCCGCTGCGCGCATCTGACTATTCGGCATCTGCAGATCCTCGGGCGTCTGCACCGCATCGGCGCGGAAGTTGTTGCCTTCGAGAAACGGCCGCGCCGCGAACGTCTGACCGCCGGGCTGCTGGTAGTCCAGCACGTGCAGCGCGAACGCGTGCGGCCGCAGCACCTGGTTGTGCCTGAGGATCGGCGAATCGCCGAGCACGTCGATGCCGTTGAACTTCGGCTCGATGATGGTGTTTCCGACCGCGCTGCTCGGCCGGCGCGGATCGCCGAGCACGAACGCCAGGCCATAGCCGCAGTTGTGGATGCGGTTGGCGCGCACCAGGGCATTCGCCGAGCCGCGCACCATGACGGCATAGGTGGCGAACTGCTCGAGCTCGTTGCTGTCGATGACCGCTTCGCCTGCGTTCTCCGCGACGATCCCCATGGTCGCCCCGCCCTGGATCCGATTGCCACGGATCACCGCGCCCGCGCCGATCAGATGGATGGCGGCATCGCGCGCGTTCGCGAACTCGTTGCGTTCGACGAGCAAGCCGACGTTACCGGCCACGACGCCGCTGCCGTCCTCCGTGAAGTGGTTCTCGCGCACACTGATCGTCCCGCCGCGGCTGTCCGCGCTGCCGCGCACCGCCCAGAGGCCGGCGTCCTTGTCCTGCAGGAAAGTATTACCGATCACCACCGTGTTGCGGTTCGAGGCCGTGAAGCGCACCCCGACCCTGTCGTTCGCGAAGCGGTTGTGCTCGAGGAGGATGTCGCTGGCGTTCTCCGCGACATCCACGCCGACCTCGCAGGACTCCACCGCGCTCGACTGCAGATGGAAATGCCCGGCGCGCAGTAGGATCCCCGTCGCGACGCAATTGCGCAGCACCACGCCTTCGATCGAGGTGTTATCCGCCGTGAGGTCGAGCACCGGCCCCGCGGTCAGCCCGTGCGCGTCGATCGCGGCGCCGGGCTGCTCCGCGACGATCCTCACGCCGTGGGAATTCACCAGCGGCGGCAGCGCCGTCTGCAGCGTGATCGTCCTGGCCTTGAGCACGACGTTGGCCTTGCCCTTAGCGCCGTCGGCGATGAACAGCGCCTCCCGCAATGTGCCGGGCCCGCTGTCGGCGGGGCTCGTGACCTCGACCGTCACCGCGCCGGTGGCCTGCTCCGGCACCGCCCGTCTCGTCTCGTACGACCAGCCCAGCAGCGCAAGAACCCCCAGCAGTACAAACACTCCCACGGCAAGCGCGATTCGCTGTGTGTTGCTCATGATCAGCCCCCCGCGTGTTCGGGCGCGCGTTCACGCGCGTGTTCTAGGATGAAGACGGTGTGCCACGAGCGGCCGACCGCGCGGCGTCCGAAGAGCACGTCGATGGGTATGGACAAGGCCGTGGCCAGGATGAGCGCCGCGGTGCGCACGGGTGGGGCGAGCCGCGGCAGATGCGGCCACAGCCAGATCTTGAACGGCGCGGGATCGACCCCGCGGATGGCCCGCAGCGTGAGCCCGCACTCGGCGAACAGCCGCAGGTAGTCGCTCCGCGGGCGTGCCTGGAAAATCGGGCTGTCGCAGCTGCCTAGGCTGCGATCCGGGGCCGCCTCCAGCAGGACGAGCCTGCCCGCCTCGCTCAGATGGTCGGCCAGGCGGCGCACGGCGGCGCGCAGCGCCTGCGGCTCGAGAATGTGCTGCAGCACCGTAACGCCCAGTATGAGATCGAACTTCTCGCCCGCATCGAGGTGAGCCAGGTCCTGCACCAGGAACCGGCAGCGCGCGAGGACGCCCCGCGCGGCGGCGCGCCGCCGCGCCTCGGCAATCATCGTGGGACTGAAATCGACTCCGGTCACCCGCGCGCCGCGCCTGGCGAGCTCGCGGCACCAGCGGCCCACACCGCAGCCGACGTCGAGCACGCTCGTGCCGGGGCGCACCTGCAGCCAGGGCGCGAGCGCCAGCCGCTGAGAGAGATCGATGACCCGGTTATAGAAGGCGGGCATCCCGTAGGAGCACACCGCGGCGAGCCCTTCGCCTTCGACGGCAAAGCGCTGCGCGCGCGCTTCCCAGTAAGCCTGGGGCGGATGAGAAAGCGCCTTCGAAACTGCCGTGCTCGTCACCGCCAGGTCCTCACCGCGCGCGCCTCGGTCTCAGGCGGTCGCGGCTACGGCAGCGCCCGCGGCCGCCTCCGGCTGCGGCAGCCGTCGCGCCAGCTCGCGCTTCAGGTCCTGCTCGTTGGCGACGGCCAAGCCGTGCTCGGCCATGATCGGCAGCGAGCACAGAATCCAGATCAGCGAGCGCACGCGCGAGGGCAGATGCGCCGCACGGCTCTGCAGCTCGAGGAGCGACGCCTCGAACTCGCGCTCGATCCGCAGGATCGCCTCGCGCACCGCCGGATCGAGCGGCAGGATCTTGGCGGGTTGATCCCACACGACGTCCGTTCCCGCAACCTGTCGGCGCTCGGAGACGGTGAACTGCCTGAGCGCCGGATCGACCGCCATGGCAGCTCCGGAGAACGGAATCACGTACGGATACATTCCGACTTCGCAGCCTTGCTTCAGCCAGCGATACGCCTCGCGCAACGTCGTCGCGACGTCCGCGAGCGTAGCGCGCGGCGAGCTCAGGATGATATCGAGAAACGGTGTGATGCCCAGCGCGAGCGCGTCCGTGAGCGTCGGCTGGATGTGAGAGTAGATCTGCGCCTTGTTGAATTCGGCGAGCACGTTGCGCGAGAAGTTCTCGATGCCGAATCCGAGCACGCGGAAGCCCGCGCGCCGCATCGCGTGGAGCCGCTCGGGCGACATGGCGTCGACCCGATTGGTGCTGATGAACTGCAGGGCCTCCGGCAGCGCGCCGCTTGCCTTCGCGGCGACGATCGCCTCGCAGAGCGGCAGGACGCGCTTGTCCTTCGTGAACACGAAGATGTCGTCCTGGAAGATGATGGTGCGCACGCCCGGGTGCGCGCCGACGATGCGCTGGATCATCTGCACGCATTCCTCGGCGTCGAGTCGCGCGATGCTCGCGACGCTGCCCTGCGCCTCGTGCAGGAAGTTGGTCGAGGAGCAGAAGGTACAGCCCATCGGGCAGTAGTTGAGCGTGATGAGGCGCACCGAGCGGATTTCGGCGAGAGTCGCCTCGCGCGCCGCCTTGCTCGGCAGCGCCCCCACACGGCAGGCCCGCTCGAGCCGCTCCCAGTAGGCGGCGTAGGGCATGCTCTCGTAGGGCGTGTGGAAGATGGCGTCGCGCAGCTCGGTGCGGGTGAGGGCCTGCTGGCGCATCGTCAGGCACTGGCCGTCGGCGCCCCGCTCCGCCGTTCCGGTGACGCCCTTGAGGGGCGCTCCCGCGCGCAGCCGCGCCACGAGCTCGAGCAGCGGCCGCTCGCCCTCGCCGAGCACGACGCAATCGAACGGCCCGAGGCCGAACATGAGCTCGGGCCGGAAGGTGGCCTCCATCCCGCCCGCGAGCAGCAGCGCATGCGGCTGCATCCGGCGCGCCACGTGCGCGAGCTCGAGATCGAAGCGCAGCGTCATGCCAGTGGTCGAGCTGCCGATGATGTCCCAGGCACCCCCGAGGAGCTCGCGCTCGAGCGCCCGCGCCACCGGCATGCCCCCGCAGCAGTTCGGGTCGAAGACCTTGACCTCGGCGCCGGCGGCTTCGAGTACGCCGGCCAGGCGCCACACGCCGAGCGGTGGGGCGAGAAAGGTGTATTCCCCACAGTGCGGGTCGTAGGGTCCGATCAGCAGGATCCGCGGTGAGTCCACCAATCGGGATGCCCTCCTGGCAGCGGTCTCGGCTTGCGCCTAGGGCCGCACGGCCGTTGCAACCATCGGCGGCGGGTCGCCGGGAGGTTGATCAGCGTACTGTGCCGGCACAAGACCGTTACGCACCGCGAACAGCGTGACGCTCGCGGTGTTGTGCAATTCGAGCTTGCGCATCAGATTCGCGCGATGCTTCTCGACCGTCTTCACGCTGAGCCGCAGCGCGAGCGCCACACGCTTGTTGGATTCCCCGAGCGCGACGTGCGTCAGCACTTCGCGCTCGCGCTCGGTGATCCGGGGGAACACTCCCGCCGCCGCTCCCAGGGTCGGCTCGTTGCGGCGCAGATACCCCGACACCAGCCGCGCCGAGACCGGCTCGGAGAAGTACTTCTGGCCCGCGATCACGGAACGGATCGCCTGCAGCAGCTCCGCGCGGCCGGCGTCCTTGAGCACGTAGCCGTCGGCGCCGGCGCCTAGCGCTGCCCGTATGTACTCGTCCGTGCAATACGCGGTGAGCACCAGCACATGCACGCGCGCCGACGCGGCGCGCAGCTGCTCGATGATCCGCAACCCCTGGGTGCCCGGGGGGGCGAGGTCCGTGATGACGAGCGCCGGATCGGTGCTCTGCACCACCCGCACGCCGTCCGCTCCGGTACTCGCCTCGCCGACCACACGGAGGTCGGTTTCCAGCTCGATCAGCGCGCGCAATCCCTCGCGCAGAATTCCGTGAGGCTCGATGATCACGATGCTCGTGTACGTCGAGGATTTGACCATCATAGCCAAACGCCAGCCGGCGTTCCTCCCGCGTTGTGTTGGTTGAAGCTGTTAGGGGAGCCCTGTGATGAGGCGGGCGGGCGATCCGAAGATATGTTGCGCTGAGATCACTGACCGAGCCCTCATGCATACGCACATCCCTGTGCATAAGCCGCGGGCCCCTTCGGTCGCCGCAGCTCCACTCTCCGTAGCCTTAGCCTTACAGGCCGATCACAGCTTATTGCGCGCGCTGCATATCCAACATCGGCGAAAGACTGAACGCAGGATCAGTCGCGCGCCCAAGCGTCCCATCGGGAATTTCCGGATGACGCAGCCCGCATACAGGCGACTGCGCGCCAAAGTGTTGCGGCAAGGCCAGCGATGGCCTGCGGCAAGGCGACGATGGCGGCTTGGCGAGCGGGAACGGGGATCGGGGAATTCCCGATCCCCGGGCGCGCCGTTTCGCGAGGTCGAATTCATGCCTTCGCTGTCTTGGCGCCCCCCCGGGGGCCGGTATGCTGGGCTCATGGATGAATATGTCGGGAGGCCGATCATGGACGAGGCCGCGGCGCACACGGTGCGCTTGAGTGACGAAGACATACTGCGCGAGCGGGTCGCGGAGCTCGCGGCCGATCTGCGTGCGGCAGCCATGAAGGGCGATACGCTGCGCATCACGCGGCTCCTCTCCGACCTGCTGCAATTCAAGCGCCTCACCCCGGAGCGGCGACTGGCGCTGGAGGGCCTCACGCACCTCATCGACTCGATGCGCTCGCTTGCCCTGACGGACGAGCTCACCGGCATCTACAACCGGCGCGGCTTCCTGCAGGCCGGCAAGCGCTTTCTCGATGTCGCCCGGCGCGATCTGCGTTCCGCTTATCTCGTCTACATAGACCTCAACAACCTCAAGGAGGTCAACGACAGCTCGGGGCACGCGGCCGGCGACGATCTGATCCGGCAGACGGGCAATTTCCTGCGCGAGCTGTTCCCGAGCTACGGCGTGCACGAGGTACTCGGAAGGCTGGGCGGGGACGAGTTCGCAGCGCTGACGACCGACCGAAAGTGCCCCTCACGAAGCGAAATCCTGCTTCGCGCCCGGATGCGCCAGGGTCTGGTCTCCGACCGCCACCCGCTGTCGCTCAGCGTGGGGCTCGCGTATTTCAATCCGCTGCTGCCGATCGGCATCAAAGAGCTGCTCGAGGACGCCGAGCAGGCCATGTACGAGCACAAGCGGACGCTGCGCCTCGCCTCGGCCGCGCGCAACACCATTCCGCTCGAGCGTGCGCGCCTGGCCCGCCAGGGCGGGCCGTCGCCCAGCGGCGGCTCCCCGCCGTCGCGCAGGCCTGGCGTTCCCAGCGCACCCGGCACGCAGGCCTGAGCCCGCACGCGCTGACCGCTCGCGACTTTCCGGCGGCAGCGTGCGCGCGCCCCTCAATTGCGCGCCCTTCAATTCCAGAGACGCAGGTTTTGCAGCTCGGATCGTCCGCCGGCGATGTCGCCGCCGCCTCCATGAGCTCCCGCGCCCGGCTGCTCGTCTGCTCCCGGAGTGGGTACGGTGAGGGTCTTCAGGCCTTCCTTCTGCAGCAGCGAATTCAGCGCGGGCAGCTCCCGCGCCGTTAATGCGGCGAAACCCGCGTCGATGTCGCCGAGCTCAGCGCGCATCGCGGCGATGTTGTCGATCTGGTAAGCCGACGGCGGCCCCTCCCACGAGAGGAGCGCTCCATAGAGCTGATCGGTGTGCTCGCGCAGGCGCTCCTCTCCCGTGATCGCCCCACCCTCCTTGGTCGCGACGATCCGCCTGCGCAGCTCGTCGAGCTTGCCGTCTAAGTCGGCGAGCTTCTTGTGCAAAGGATCCTTCTCGGTACGATCCTTGCCGGCCTCCGCCACCTGGGCGCGCAGGCCCGAGATGCGGGCGAAGAGGGCCGACTCGTCGTTGAAGAGCGTGTAGACCTTCATCGCCGCGTCGTACTGCGCCTTGCGGTCGGCGACCGTCCACTTCACGCGCCGGTCGAGGCCCACGGTGAGCTGCGTATCGTAGGTCTTGTCGCCCCTCACCATGCGGATACGATAGGTCCCGGGCGGCACGCGCGGGCCCTGCGTGCCGGCGAAGGCTACCTGCACGGCCGGTGGCACGTGCGGAGGCGAGCGGTGCATGGTCCACACGACGCGATTCAGGCCGCGGCGGGTGCTGGCCGGCAGCTCGTCGATCACCGCTCCGCTCGCGTCGAGCACCTCGATCTTCAGCTTGCCGAACAGGTGCCGGGTGCGCTGATAGTAGGTGACGACCGCGCCGTCCTTCGGGTTGTCGCCCACGAACGCCGCGGCGCCGTTGGCCCAGCCCCCCTGCGCCTCGATGCGCTGCTGCGCGGGGCGTGCCGACACGAAGGCGGCGTCCTGCGAGGCGAGCTCCGGCGTCAGCTTACGCAGCGGCGTGATGTCGTCCACGATCCAGATGCCGCGGCCGTGCGTGGCGATCACGAGGTCGCTGTCGCGCGGCTGCACGACGAGATCGCGCACCGCGACGGTGGGCAGATGCCCGCCCCGGTACTGCGCCCAGTGTGCGCCGCCGTCCACCGACATCGAGAGTCCCAGCTCCGTGCCGAGGTAGAGGAGCTGCGGGTCGACGGGATCCTCCTTGATCACGTGCGCGTAACCGCGCACACCCTTTCCGTCCTTCGGATCGAGGAGCGCCGTCCAGGTGCGACCGTAATCCTTGGTGACGTAGACATACGGCGTCATGTCCCCGAACGTGTGCCGGTCGAAGGCTGCATACGCCGTGCCCGGCGCGTACTGGCCCGCCTGAACCCAGTTCACCCAGCTGTTCTTCGGCAGCCCGCGCACGTTCCCCACCACGTTCTCCCAGTGCCCGCCGCCGTCGCGCGTCAGCTGCAGGTTGCCGTCGTCGGTGCCGACCCAGATGAGGCCGGCGGTGAGCGGGGACTCGCTGATCGAGAAGATCGTGGTGTGCATCTCCGCCACCGAGTTGTCGACCGTGACGCCGCCGGATTCCTCCTGCTTCTGCTTCTGCGGATCGTTGGTGGTGAGGTCGGGCGAGATGCGCTGCCACGTCTGGCCGTGATCGTGCGAGCGGAACAGGAACTGCGCCCCGATATAGATCGTCGACGGGTCGTGCGGCGAAAGCGCGATGGGCGTATTCCAGTTGAAGCGCAGCTTCTTGTAGCGCTTCAGCTCCTGCGCGCCGAGGCGCGGCTGGATATCGCGGGTCTCGTGGGTGTGCCTGTTGACGCGGCCGATGAAGCCTCCCTGGTACTCGGCATACACGTAATCGGAATCGGAAGGGTCCTCGAACATCCAGAACCCGTCGCCGCCGAACATGTTCTCCCAGCGCGAGCTCGTGATGCCGCCCGGGTAGGCCGAATCGCCCACCCAGCTCGAGTTGTCCTGCAGCCCGCCGTAGACGCGATACGGGTCGCGGTCGTCGACGCTCACGTGATAGAACTGCGCGATCGGCAGATTGTCGCTCTTCCACCATCTGTTGCCGCCGTCGTACGAGATCCACAGCCCGCCGTCGTCGCCCGCGAACACGTGTTGGGAATTGTTGGGATCGATCCACAGGTCGTGCAGGTCGCCGTGCATGCCGTTGAAGCCGCCGACGACCGCGAAGCTCTTGCCGCCGTCCTCGGAGAGGATCAGGTTGCCGTCGGTCTTGAAGACGCGCTTGGCGTCCCTGGGATCGACGATCAGGTTGGCGAAGTAGAACGGCCGCCACACCATCCACTGACTCTTGTCGCCCCGCTCCCAGCTGTCGCCGCCGTCGTGCGAGACGAGCAGCCCGGAGTCGGTCGACTCGATGAAGGCGTAGGCGGTTTTCGGCTCGCTCGGCGCAAAGCGTACCGCGATGCGTCCGTAGGGTTTCGGCGGCAGCCCCTTGCCGGAGGCCGTCGTGAGCTCGGTCCAGCTCGCCCCGCCGTCGGTGCTGCGGTAGAGCCCGCTGCCCGAAGGCGCCTTCGGGCTCTCGCCGCCCGATCGGTAGGTCCAGCCCCTGCGGCGGAAGTCCCAGAGCGAGGCGATGAGGACGTCGGGACTGCCGGGCTGCATCGCGACGTCTCCGCAGCCGGTCGAGAGATTCCCGCCCTTGAGCACCAGCTGCCAGGTCTTGCCGCCGTCCGCGGTGCGGTACAGGCCCCGATCGGCCGAGTCGCTCCAGAGCTTGCCGGGCACGCAGGCGTAGACGGTGTCCGAGGCGCGCGGATCGACGAGGATCCGCGAGATGCGCTCGGACTCCGGCAGCCCCGAGAAGGTCCAGGTCTCCCCGGCGTCGGTGGACTTGTAGATGCCGTTGCCGATCGAGACGCTGTTGCGCGTCCAGGTCTCGCCGGTGCCGACCCAGACGTTGTCGTGATGCGTCGGGTCGACGGCGATGGCGCCGATCGACTGGACCGGCTGCTCGTCGAACACCGGCTTGAACGTGGTCGCGCCGTCAGTGGACTTCCACACTCCCCCGCTCGCTGCGCCGACGAACAGCGTCAGCTTCCCCGACCGGTCGGCGAACCCGGCGAGCGCCGCGATGCGCCCGCTCATCGCCGCCGCTCCGATGTTGCGCGCACCCAGACCCGAAATCGCGCCCGAGTCGATCGCGGTTCCCTCGGCCGCGGCGACTGCGGCGCAGCCGATGGTGCCGAGCACCAGGCAGCAGGGCGCTGCGAGCTCCAATCGCATGGATTGTTCTCCTTATCCGCGCCTTACTTTGCGGCGCCTGCGGGCGCGGCCGGGAACTGGAACAGCCTGCTCTCGGCCGCAACGTTCGCTTCCGCCTTCTCGACCTGCACGCTGACGCGCTCGCTCGAGCCCTTCGGTCCCGACTCCACCGCGAACGGGACGTAGACCCCGGCCACCTTCTCGTAGTCACCGTAGTCGACGACGGTCTCGTTGGGCACCCCGTGCTCGATGCGCCGGTTGACGGCGCGGATCTCGAGGAAGTAATCGGGGTCGAGGTAGACGTAGGTCACATCGCCGTTCGGACGCGTGACGCGCAGCTTGTGCGCCTGGGTGCCGTCGATGTCCTCGGTGCCGAGGTAATCGAGCGTGTAGCCCTTTGCCTTGTAGTCGACGAGCACCCCGGTGAAGTCGGCGGCATTCTCGGAGAGCCCCTTGGCGTCGTCGGCCGAGAGTCTTTCCGGGTCCTTGCGGCCCTGGAACGGGTTGATCTGCCACGCCTGCTCGCCGTCGAAGGCCTGCACCCGCGTGAGTCCCTGGAGCTGTACCTCATAGCGGATCGAGCCGGGTCGCCTGATGAGAGCGACGTAGCGCAGCTCGAGCGTTCCGCGGTTGACCCGCAGCTTCCCCGACAGGCGCACCGACTTGAGGGCGGCGAGCTCGTCGGGGCTTCCTTTCGCGGCGGCGTTCTTCGCGGCCAGCTCATCGGCGGTGTAGGCGAGTGCACCGGACGCGGCCAGCATCAATAGAAACGCGGCCAGGTGGCGCATGCGAGCTCCGGGGGTTGGGTGGGGGCGCTATGATGCATTGCCGTTTGCTGCGACACCAGATGCGCTCAGTTCTCATCCGCGAGGTTGGGATCCCGCGCCGGGGGGAGCTCGGCGCGGATCTCGGTGAGTCGCAGCGCCTTGAGGCCCGAGTTGAGAGCCGGGAGCTCACTCTCGAGCTGCCGCCAGGCAGCGAGCAGATCGGCGAGCGCGGCTTCGGCGGCCTCGCACGCCGTACGCTGCGCGGCGGTCGGTGCCGCATCGGCCCGGGTCACCTCGGCATAGAGCGTGCTGAGGTGGTCCTGTACCTCGGTGAGCGTGAGGCGCGCCGCGGCGGCCTGCGCCGGGGCCGCCTGCGCCGGAGCGGCCCGCGCCTGAGGCGCGTCCTTTGCGGGCTCGAGCAGCTCCGACAGGCGCCTGTCGAAGTTTCCCACCGGCTGCGCCGCGGCTCCGCCCGGTGCGAGCGCCGCGAGCTGCTGATGCACGGATCTCGCGGCGAGCAGCGTCCTCGAGGCGCCGCTGAGGAGATCGGCAAGCTTCATGGCCAGATGGAATTGATCGTCGAGCGCACCGTCGGCGAGCTTGACTCGCGGATCCTCCTTGATCACGAGCGGCGCCTCGAGCCGGCGACCGCCTGCGGTCAGGCGCACCAGGTAAGTGCCGGGCAGTGCGACCGGCCCCTCGGGGCCGCGCGGCGTTGCGTGGGGTACGGCGGAGATCGGATAGCCCCGGGCGATCGCCACCGGCGCCGGGTAGTGCAGATCCCACACCCAGCGGTGCATGCCGGCCTGAGCCGGGAGCGTGCGCGGCTCGCGGAGCCAATACCGCGGAATGAGCTCGCGCGAAAGCTCCTCCGCGCTCGGCTCTAATGGGTCGTCGCTGCGGTAGCGCCGCACGAGCTCGCCCTTGCCGTCGAGCACCTCCAGCGCCACCGCGCCGCGCTCGTCGCGCGGCAGGTAATACTCCACGACTGCGCCGGCGGGCGGGTTGGCTGCGAGCGGCTCGTCGGGCGGGATCGGGGTATCGGTCCAGGTGCTGCGGCTCACCCGATAGCTCGCTGCCGGATGGATGAGGACGGCCTCGCGTACGTTCGGGCCGCGCAACTGCCGCAGCCGCGAGATGTCATCGAGAATCCACAGCGAGCGGCCGTGCGTGGCAACGAGGAGATCGTCGCCGTGGACCGAGAGATCCCGCATCGAGGTATGGGGGAGATTGAGCTGGAGCGAGTCCCAGTGCTCGCCGTCGTCGTCCGAGATCCACACCGCCTTCTCGGTCGCCGCGTACAGCAGTCCCTGCCGCTGCGGATCCTCGCGCACCGAGTTCACCGGCGCATCCGCCGGCAGGGCGCCGGCGATCGCCTCCCAGGTCCTGCCGCCATCGCGGGTCCTGAAGAGGTAGGGATGCAGGTCGTCGATACGCAGGCGGCTCACCGAGACGTAGGCCGTGCCCACGTCGAAGTGCGAAGCCTCGATCTGGGTGACCTTGCTCCACGCACCCGTACCCGGCGGAGTCACGTTCGCCCAGTGGGCGCCGCCGTTTCGCGTCAGCCACACGAGTCCGTCGTCGGTCCCGGCCCAGAGCGTGTCGAGGCTCAAGGGCGAGGCGCCGAGAGCGTAGATCACGCCGCGCTGGCGCTCGGCGCCGGGCCGATGCAGCTCCCCGACGCTCATCGGGACGCCGGGCACCTCGCGCGCCAGGTCGGGACTGATCGCCTGCCAGTTCGCTCCACCGTCCTTGGTCTTGAAGAGCCTGTTGGCCGCGAAGTAGAGCGTGTGCGGATCGACCGGCGAGAACATGAGCGGCTCGGTGCGATCGACGCGCACCTCCGCGCCCCGCACCGGAATCGGTGTCACGTTCTGCACCTGTCCGGTCGAGCGGTGAAACTTCGATACCTCGTTGCGACCGCCCCCGTAGATCACGTCCGGATCGAGCGGATCCGGCGCGACGTAACCGTACTCGATCGCCCCGACGGGGTGCCAGTCGCGGTCGGTGATCTCGCCGTCGTTGCCGCGGCTCGCGATGCACACCGAGCCGCTCTCCTGCTGCGCGGCGCACACCTGGTAGGGAAAGGTCGGCGTGACGCTCACGTGGAACAGCTGCGCCGTCGGCTGGTTGAACCAGGAGCTCCACGACTCGCCACCGTTGAGAGTCACGACCGCGCCCTGGTCGCCGGCGAGCGCGATGACGCGCGGATCGCTCGGACTGATCCATAGATTCTGATAATCGTCGCCGCCCGGCGCTCCCCGCAGCGACACCCAGCTCCTGCCGCCGTCGCTCGACTTCATCGTGACGAGGCTCGCGCTGTAAACGACGTCGGGGTTCGTCGGATCGACGCGCAGCACGGGCAGGTCGCCGCCGCCGATGCGCAGCGCCGGCCGCGGATCGGAAGTGATGCGCACCCAGCTCTCGCCGGCGTCGTCCGAGCGGAACACGCCAAGTCCGGCCGCCGAGGAATAATCGCCGGGCTCGCTGGTGCCCGCGGCGGCATAGAGGCGCTGCGGCGCGCTGGGCGCGATCGCGATGTTGACCTGGACGAGATTGGAAGGAAGCCCTGCCGTGAGGGGCTTCCAGGTCGTGCCGCCGTCGGTCGACTTGAACAGCCCGCCTCCCGTGCCCTGGAACTCGTTCTTGTCCTCCCAGGGGCCGAGACGCGACTGCCACAACGCGGCGTACACGATGTCCGGGCGGCTCGGGTCGATCGCGACCGCGGAGCCGCCGGTGTCCTGATCCTTGTAGAGCACCCGCTGCCACGTGACGCCGCCGTCGAGCGAGCGGTAGATGCCGCGCTCGGAATTCGGACCGAAGGGATGACCGAGCACCGCGGCGAACAGGCGGCCCGGATTGTGCGGATCCACGGCCAGCTCGGGGATCTGCTGGGCATCGGCGAGGCCGAGGTGAGTCCAGGTCCGGCCCGCGTCCGCGGAACGGTAGATGCCGTCGCCCACCGACAGGTCCGGTCGATGCAAGCCCTCGCCGCTCCCCACGTAGATGACATTCGGATCCGAGGGCGCGACCGCGAGCGCCCCGATCGACTGGGTCGGCTGCGCATCGAAGATCGGCCGCCACGTGCGGCCGGCGTCATCGGTCTTCCAAACGCCGCCGTTGACCGCGCCGACGTAGAAGACGTTCGGCTGCGACGGCACGCCCGCGAGCGCGCGCGTGCGCCCGCCGCGCAACGGCCCGATCATCCGCCACGCGAACTCCTGGTAGACCCCCGGCGGATAGTGCTGCGCGACGGCGACGGCCGCGAGGCCCCCGAGACCGGCGCACGCCGCCAGGAGAAGGAGTCCCGGCCTGTGGATGCTCATAAGGTCCCCCCCGGCGGTGCGCGAGGTCGTGAATACCATCGCGTTCCACTACAGCGGCCGCTGAGTGCGCTTGAGCCGCACCTTGCCGCCGGCATCGCGGCTCACGACGACATCGTAGCGCTGGCCGCGGAAGGCAATGTTCTTCAGGGTCACCGACCTCCACCCATCCGGCAACACCGGCGGGTAGGCCTCGCTGAGTCCTTTGTCGTCGATGCGCAGCCCCGTCAGCCCGTATACGAAGCTCTGCACGAAACCCGCGGAGGTCGAGAGGATGTAGCCGGCGTTGTTGGCCGCGGTCTCGCTGCGCACGTTGAACGGCGGCTTGAGGAAGCCGACGAGATTGCGGGCAATCCAAACGCCCGCGGCGTTGCCGTCGCCGAGCTCGGCCGCGTGCACCGCGAGCATGACCATCATCATCTCGTTCGGATCGTCGCCGTGGACCTTGAGCTCCTTCAGCTGGAACTCGAAATCGTTGTGGCGCACCTGCTCCGTCATCGGCAGGTCGAGATTGGGATAGGCGAGCCAGGAGAGCGAGGAGCCCATCCAGGTGACCTTGTCGTGCGGCGTGCTCGCGTCGAAATCCAGGTGCCGCTGCTCCCGCGTCGAGAACGGAATGTACATCTGCCGCGCGATCCGCTGCCAGCGCGGGTCGGGCGCGGCGCCGACTTCCCGGGCCGCGGCGACGGCGATGTCGAGCGCCTTGCGCGCGCTCGCGTTGGTGAACGAGTCGTTCGAGACGTCGTCGTACGCCTCGTCGGGCGAGGTGACGTGATGGATCTCGTAGCGATGCTCGGCGGCGTTGAGCTCGACCCGGCTCACCCAAAACTCGGCGATCTCGCGGATGACCGGCCAGCCGTACTCGCGCAGCCAGGCGCGATCCCCGGTGGCGAGGTAGTACTGCCACTGAGCGATCGCGATGTCGGCATTGACGTGAATCTCGCGCCACACGCCGTAGGCGAAATATGGAGTGTGGTCGACGCCCGTCTCGGGATCCGACTCCCACGGGTACATGGTGCCGCGTGCTCCGTACTGGCGTGCGCGCTCGCGCGCCGGCTGCATCGTGCGGTGGCGGAACATCACGATCGGCTTGGCGCGCTCCGGGTACAGCAGCAGCAGCGCCGGGAACACCCAGGAATCGCTGTCCCAGAAGGCATGTCCGGCGTAGTTCGGCGTGAGGGCACAGGCGCCCATGGGCCACGCAGTGCCGACCGTCGTGTTGGACAGGAGGTAGTACAGGTCCGAATGCAGCGCCTGTTGCGCGCGGGCGTCGCCGTCGATCAGCACGTCCGATTGCCAGAGCTCGTGCCAGGCTGAAACGTGCGCCTCGAGCAGCGCGTCGAAGCCGCTGTCGCGCGCGGCCGTGGCGAAGGCCAGCGTCGCCTTCGCATCCCCGCCCCACCCCTCGCGCGACACGGCGGTGTATTTCGCGAACTGGTAGGTCCGGCCCTTCTCGACCGGCACGCTCACCAACAGGCCGAGCCGGTACGGGCCCTTGATCAGCTTGACGTCGGACGGCGAAGCTCCCCCCGGCAGACCGATGGCCGCGGCCTCCGCCATGGCGAGGCCCTGCTCGGCCCGGCCGTCGAGCCAGAACGTCAGGTTGGAAGCGTCGCCGTCCGGTGCGAGCACGTGCGTATCGCCGTGGTACCAGACCGGGGCGCGGTCGGCGGTGGCGGCATTCACCGGCTCGAGCACCGACATGTTGTTCGCATCGACCGCGGTGAGCATCTGTTCGCCGTTCATCGTGCGGATCGGGAAGCGCGGCTGGTGCGGCGCCCAGAGCGCGAAGGAGAACGTCAGGCGCACCGTGCCGGAGAAGTCGGGCGTGATAGCGATCCGCGTCGCGGCCAGGTGCCGCGACGCCTGACTCACGAAGCTCGTGACTCGGACGTCCGTGCTGCGCTGGCTGTCGTCGGTGTAGCGGTAGGTGGTGCTGAGCGTCGCGTCGTGAAGGTTGAGCGTCTGGCTGTAGTTCGCGAACGCCTTGGCCGAGAGCTTGGTCTGGTCGAGCCAGAACTCGCCCGCACTCGTGCCGCCGGTGCTGTAGTCGATGCCGCTCCAGCCGGGGATCGCGGCCGGCCGCGCGATGTCGTCCCTGGCGTAGTCCATGAAGGCGACCACGTAGGCGAGGTTGCCTTCGGTGCCGCGCGGCCCGGTCATGGTCGAGAGATACCCGTTGGCGAGGTAGCTCGGGAAATAGGCGCCGAAGTCCTCGGGCGTGGCGGTGAGGAGAAAGCTCGGATCGGTTTCCGCCTGCGCCGCGCCTGCGGCCACACCGCACGCCGCCGCCCATACCAACATGCTCACCGCGAAGCGCTGCCCGAGCTTCAATCGCACACTCCCGGAACGGCCCGGCGCAGCTGCGCGCAGCGGTTGCTGCGACTGAAAGGGCTGCCGGCGATCACGCCGCGCGGAGCCTATCGTAGGGGCGGGCCTGCTGCAACGACCCGCCGGCACTCGAGAGCGATCCTCCGCGCGCGGCGCACCTGCCGGCGCGCGGCGCACTTGCGGGCGCGAGGCGCGGCCCGGAGCGGGGCGGGCCGTCACTTCGTGTCAGACTCCTTGTGCAGGGTCATCCACACGGCGATATCCCAGGCATTGCGGATACCGATGAACAGGAGCAACAGCGACATGGCCCCGACGACGTACAGGCCCTCGAGCGGCCGGTGCCACATCAGCACCGCACTCGCCGCCAGGCCGCCGTACGCGGACGTCGGCAGGATCGCATTCCAGATCCAGTCCTCGCGCACCGGCACGTAGCGACTGCCCTGACGGCGCAGCCGGGCGGCGACGAGCCCGCCGTAGCTCAGACCGCCGAGCCCCACGACCCCCACACCGGCGCTCAGGGCCGGCACACTCTGATGCGGCATGCTCAGGTACGCGGCCAGCGCCAGGGCCGCCCCGAAATGCACGATCGTCGGTGTGACGAAAGCGTGGAGACCGGCGGGGTGCACGCGCGCCGCGTCCCGGATCAACGCAATCACCACGAACGTGAGTCCCGTCAGTCCTCCGGCCGAGGATCCGATGATGACGTAGAAGTTTTCCCAGCCTGCCAGCGGCGATGCGTCCATCCGGCGATCTTATATCCACGCGCGCCCCCTGGCAGGGGTGGCGTGGCGCCGTGCGCACCCCGCTGCAACGCAAAAGCCGCGTGCGGCGCGGACTTGCACTTGCCGAGCCGTTGGCGCTGAATTCGCCGGGCGGACTGCACGCAGACCACCCGACAGATCAGGGGGAAACCAAGATGGTCGCAACCGACGTCGACACCCTTTCCGCACAAGAGCACGGAATCCAACTCAGGCGCGCCGTGATCGCCGCCACCGTCGGAACCGCCATCGAGTGGTACGACTTCTTTCTCTACAGCGTCGTGACCGGGCTGGTGTTCGCCAAGCTCTTCTTCCCGAAATCGGACCCGCTGGTCGGTACCCTGCAGGCCTTTGCGGTCTACGCCGTCGGCTTCATCGCGCGCCCGATCGGAGCTGCGATCTTCGGCCATTACGGCGATCGCATCGGGCGTAAGGCGGCACTGATCGCGACGCTCCTGCTCATGGGCATCGCCACGTTCCTGGTCGCGCTGGTCCCCACCTACGAGCAGGCGGGAATCTGGGGCGCCGTCATACTCACGGTGCTGCGCTTCATTCAGGGGATCGGCGTCGGCGGGGAATGGGGCGGGTCGGTGCTGATGTCGATGGAGTGGGCGCGCTCCAACAAATCCCGCGGCTTCATCGCCTCCTGGCCACAGTTCGGAGTGCCCTGCGGACTCTTTCTCGCCAACCTGGCGGTGCTCGCCTTCAGCCGCCTCTCGGGCGACCAGTTCCTGCGCTGGGGCTGGCGGGTGCCGTTCCTTCTCAGCCTCTTGCTGGTGGGCGTCGGTCTCTATATCCGTCTCGGCATTCTCGAGACCCCGGTGTTCTCCCGGATCCTCGCGACCCGCAAGGTAGAGAGCGCGCCGCTGCGCGAGGTGCTGCGGCGCCAGCCGCGGGAGATCGTCCTCGCCATGTTCGCGCGCATGTCGGAGCAGACGCCCTTCTACATCTTCACGGCCTTCGTGTTCACCTACGGAGTCGAGACGTTGAAGGTGCCGCGCGATTTCCTGCTGCTCGCCGTGCTCGCCGCCTCGATCCTGTCGTTCGTCTCGATCCCGCTCTCCGGCCACATCTCCGACCTCATCGGAAGGAAGAAGATGTACCTGCTCGGAGCCGCCGCTACGCTGGTGTTCGGTTTCATCTATTTCGGGCTGCTCGGCACGGGCAGCCGGGCCCTGATCTTCCTTGCCATCTTCCTGTCGCTCATTCCGCACGACATGCAGTACGGACCGCAGGCGGCGCTGATCGCGGAGTCGTTCAAGGGTCGCGTTCGCTACAGCGGCGCGTCGTTGGGTTACCAACTCTCGTCGGTGATCGCCGGCGGGCCGGCGCCGCTCGTGGCTGCCTGGCTCTTCAGCAAGTATCACTCCGCCTACGCGATTGCGGGCTACATCGCGGCCTGCAGCGTGGTAACGCTCATCGCGACCAGCCTGATGACCGACTACACCGGCAAGGACATCGAGGGGGACTTCGAGTGACGGTGCGCGCGGCGAGCCGCGGACGCAGTCGCCGCGCACCGGCTCAGGGGTACTTGCTCTCCACGACGCCGCGCACCGGGTGGGTGTCGTACACGAGCACGATCGATTGAAGGCGCCCGGTGCTCGGGTCGAAGTTGAATACGTCCGCGCAGTCGAAGGCCACGCGCGAGCCGTCTTTCAGCCGCCAGTCGTACAGGTAGTAAGCGACCGCGCGCAGGTGCCCCTCGGCACTCACCAGCACGTCGTGCACGGTGAGCCGGGTTCCCTTCGATGACTCGGCGACTTTCTTGATGAACTGCCGCACCGGCAGCCGCCCGAGGAACGGCGACTCGACCCAACCGTCGGGAATGAACAGCGAGGCGGCCTTGTCCGCATCCCCCGCCTCGAGCGCCTTCAGATACTCGTGCACCGTGCGCTGCATGGTTCTTCTCCACAACCATCGCCGGGAGGGCGCATCCGGAACGCCTAACCCTGAAGCGTCCCCGCGCGGCGGTCAAGTGCGGCCCTCTTCGAAGCCCTGCGCTGACTGAAGCTTGCACGCTCGAGACAGGCCGCCCCGGAAGTGACGTGCGTTACCATTGTTTTAACTATCTAATCAATTACTTAGCTCATTAACATCAGATCGTTTCCGAGCGACCGTCGCCGCCGTCTTCACGCCTCGGCGCCTGCCCGCGTCGGTTCGCCGCAACGGCCTCCGCCTTTTGGGAGGGGCACCTCACCGCGATGGCACGGCAGAATACCCCGTCGGCCGGAAGCGGACCGGAGAAGCTGTATAAAGGAACGCGCCGGCCCTGGCCTTACTTAGTTTTCGCACACGGCGCCTCGGGAGAGCCGCGCATGCAGACACGCGTCAAAAATAAGCCGAGCACCACCAAGCGCATGATCGTGATGATCGTCGCGGTGCTGGGATTGGTCGCCGTGATCGCGGGCATCAAGGTGCTGTCGATCATGAGAATGATCGCCGCGAGCAAGCCGCCGCCGCCGGCGGTGGTCAGCACCGCGAAGGCCAATTCTCAGGATTGGCAGCCGGAGCTGCGCGCGGTGGGCACGCTGCGCGCGGTGCGCGGCGCCGACCTTGCCCTCGATGTCGCAGGTCTCGTGACCCGCGTCAACGTGAAGTCGGGTGACGAGGTCAGGCAGGGTCAGCTGCTGCTGCAGCTGCGCGACAGCGAGGACATCGCGCTGTTGCATCAGCTCGAGGCCGCCGCGGCGCTCGCCGACGTCACCTTCGCCCGCGCCCGGGACCAGCTCGCCGTGCAGGTGATCAGCAAGGCCGATTACGACCAGAGTGCCGCGGATCTCAAGGCCAAGCACGCCGCGGTGACGCAGCAGGAAGTCAACGTTGCGAAGAAGCAGCTGCGCGCTCCGTTCTCCGGACGCGCCGGCATCGTCACCATCAACCCGGGCGCTTACCTCAACCCCGGCACCACGATCGTGACGCTGCAGCAGCTCGATCCGATCTATGTCGATTTCCATCTGCCGCAGAAGGATCTGGCGGAGCTGCGCACCGGCCAGAAGCTCACCCTCGGCCTCGATGCGTTTCCGGGCAGGACGTTCGGGGGCACGGTGAGTGCGATCAGCCCGAAGGTCGACAGCGACACGCGCAACGTTCAGGTAGAGGCGAAAGTACCGAACCCGGATCGCGTGCTGACGCCCGGCATGTTCGCCAGCGTCAGCGTCGAGGTCGGCTCGAAGCAGCGCCACCTCACGCTGCCGCAGACCGCCGTGGTCTATAACCCGTACGGGGAGACGGTGTTCGTGGTCCTGACCAAAGCCGAGGCCGACAGGCGGCAGGCTGCAGAAGCGGCCGCGACCGCGGCCGCGAACGACGACCCGCCGAAAGAAAAACAGCAGGATCAGAGGGCGGCCAAGAAGCCCGGCAAGGGGCCGCAGCTGCCGCCGGACGCGCTCGTGGTCCAGCAGACCTTCGTCACCACCGGGCCCACGCGCGGGGATCAGGTCGCGATCCTCAAGGGCCTCGACGAGGGCGTCGAGGTCGTCACCAGCGGACAGATCAAGCTCAAGAGCGGTGCGCCGATCCGCATCGACAACAGCGTGCAGCCGGCCAACAGTCCGAATCCGACGCCCCAGGAGCATTGAGTCCCGCCGCGCGAGGGCCGAGCGATGAGCTTCACCGATACCTTCATCAATAAACCGGTCCTGGCGATCGTGGTCAGCCTGTTGATTCTCGTGCTGGGGCTGCGTGCCCTCGCCGATATCTCGGTACGCCAGTATCCGAAGACCGAGAACGCGGTGGTCACGGTCACCACCGCCTATTACGGCGCCGACGCGCAGACGGTCGCCGGCTTCATCACCCAGCCGCTCGAGCAGGCGATCGCGCAGGCGCAGGGCATCGACTACCTGTCGTCGAGCAGCGCCACCGGGCAGTCGACCATCACCGCCACCTTGCGTCTCAACTACGACGCCAACCGCGCGCTCACGCAGATCCAGACTCAGGTCACCTCGGTGCGCAATCAGCTCCCGCCGCAGGCGCAGCAACCGGTGCTGAACATACAGGTCGGCGAGACGATCGATGCGATGTACATGGGCTTTCGCAGCGACGTGCTGCCGTCCAACAGCATCACCGATTATCTGGCGCGCGTCGTCAAGCCGAAGCTCGACGCCGTGCAGGGAGTGCAGACCGCGGAAATCCTCGGCGGCCGCCAGTTCGCCTTGCGCGCCTGGCTCGACCCGGCGCGCCTCGCCGCCCACGGCGTCACGGCCGCGGACGTCTACCGCTCGCTCAGTGCCAACAACTATCTGGCCGCGGTCGGCACCACCAAGGGACAGGCGGTCAGCGTCGATCTCACCGCCGGCACCGACCTGCATTCGGTGGAGGAGTTCAAGCAGCTCAGCATCAAGCAGAGCAACGGCGCGATCGTGCGCCTGCAGGATGTCGCCACCGTGGTGCTCGGCGCCGAGGACTACGACGCCAACGTCTCCTTCAGCGGCAGGCTGGCGGTGTTCATCGGCATCAAGGCGGCGCCGGATGCGAACATCCTCGACGTCGCGCAGCGGGTGCGCGACGTGATGCCCGACATCCAGGCGCAGCTGCCGACCGGCCTGTCCGGCGAAATAGTCTACGACGCCACGAAATTCGTCAGCGCATCCATTCGCGAGGTCGTCAAGACCCTGATCCAGGCGCTGCTGATCGTCACCGTGGTGATTTTCCTGTTCCTCGGCAGCGTGCGCGCCGTGATCATTCCGGTGCTCGCCATGCCCCTGTCCCTGATCGGTACGTTCTTCGTCATGCTGGCGCTCGGCTACTCGATGAACCTGCTGACGCTGCTGGCGCTGGTGCTCGCGATCGGGCTGGTCGTGGACGACGCCATCATCGTGGTCGAGAACGTCGACCGGCACATGAAAGAGGAAGGCAAAACGCCGTTGCAGGCCTCGCTCCTCGCGGCCCGCGAGCTCGGCGGCCCGATTCTCGCCATGACGGTCGTGCTGATCGCCGTGTACGTGCCCATCGGCTTCCAGAAGGGGCTGACCGGCGCGCTGTTCACGGAGTTCGCCTTCACGCTCGCGGCCGCGGTCACCGTTTCCGCCGTCATCGCGCTCACCCTCTCGCCGATGATGTGCTCGCGCTTCTTCCGCGCCGAACAGGAGGGCGGGCGCTTCGTACGGCTGATCGACCGGGTGTTCGAGCAGGTGCGGCGCGCTTATCAGCGCGTGCTGCAGGGGCTGCTGCAGACCTGGAGCGTGGTGGTGGTGATGGGCCTGCTGCTGTTCGTCGCGACGTTGCTGCTCGGCATGACTTCCAAGTCCGAGCTCACGCCGGAGGAAGACCAGGGGTTCGTCTTCTACCAGCTCAAGGCCGCGCCGGATGCGACCGCACAGCAGATGCTCGGCTACTCGCAGCAGATGTTCGCGATCGGGAGGAAGCTGCCGGAATACGAAATGATGTTCCAGATCATCACCCCGGGACAGGGCTTCGGCGGCATGCTGTTCAAGCCCTGGGACCAGCGCAGCAAGTCCGCCGCCCAGCTGCAACAGGAGCTGCAGGCAAAGTGGAGCGTGATCGCCGGCGGCCAGATCTTCGTCTTCTCGCTGCCGGCCCTCCCGGGAGCGGCGGGTGCGCCGATCCAGGTGGTCATCAACACCACCGAGCCGTTTCAGAATCTGAACGAAGTGGTGCAGGCGGTGCTGGCGAAGGCCCGCGACAGCGGCAAGTTCTGGTTCGTCGACACCGATCTCAAGATCGACAAGCCGCAGTCCACCGTGGTGGTCGATCGCGACCTGATCTCCACCCTCGGCCTGACGCAGCAGGACGTCGGCAGCGCCCTCGGCGACGCGCTCGGCGGCGGCTATGTCAACTACTTCTCGATCGCCGGGCGCTCCTACAAGGTGATCCCGCAGGTGCTGCAGGCCGATCGCCTCAATCCCAACCAGGTGCTCGACTACTACGTGCGCGCGCCGGGCGGCGCGGTGCTGCCGGCCTCGACCGTGGCGAGTCTCAAGCGCACCACCGTTCCGCAGTCGATCAACCGCTTCCAGCAGCTGAACTCCGCGACCATTACCGGTGGCGGCGGCATGTCGCAGGGCGAGGCGTTGCAGTTCCTGCGCAATGCGCTCACCGAAGCCGCGCCCAGCGGCTATCAGCTCGACTATTCCGGCCAGTCGCGCCAGTTCGTGCAGGAGTCCGGCGGCTTCGCGACCACGCTGATGTTCGCGGTCATCATCGTGTTCCTCGCGCTCGCGGCGCAGTTCAACAGCCTGCGCGATCCGATCGTCATCCTGGTGTCGGTGCCGATGGCGCTGTTCGGCGCGCTGATCTTCGTCAACTTGATATCGAGCCTCAACATCTACACCCAGGTCGGCCTGGTCACGCTCATGGGCCTGGTGTCCAAGCACGGGATTCTGATCGTGCAGTTCGCCAACGAGTCGCAGCGTGCCGGCATGAGCAAACGGGACGCGATCATCCACGGGGCCGCGGTGCGCCTGCGTCCCATCCTGATGACGACCGCGGCCATGGTGCTCGGCGTGATTCCGCTCGTGATCGCCTCGGGCGCCGGCGCCGCGGGACGCTTCGCCATGGGTCTCGTGATCGCAACCGGTCTCTCGATCGGCACCTTGTTCACGCTGTTCGTCGTGCCGGCCTTCTACATGCTGCTCGCGGCGGACCATCACGCCGAGGAAGCCAGGCGCGTCGAGGTCGGACTCGGCGGAGAGGGAGAGCCCGGGCGGGCCTAGGCGCGCGGCGGCCGATAGGCGAGCTTGCTGTAGGTGCGGTCCAGCAGGGAGTCGGGCGCGGGGCCGGTCTTGTGCTGCGACTCGCGCAGCAGCGCGGCAAACTGGGTCGCCGGCACCGCGGGGCTGAACCAGAAGCCCTGGTACTGATCGCAGCCGAGGGATTGGAGCACGTTGAGCTGCTCGCTGGTCTCGACGCCCTCGGCCACCACCTTGAGGCGCAGGCTATGCGCGAGCGAGACGATCGCTCTCACGATCGAGGCGTCGTCGGCCCGCGATATCAGCTCGGCGATGAACCCCCGGTCGATCTTCAGCTTGTCGATCGGGAAGCGTCGCAGGTAGCTCATGCTGGAATAGCCGGTGCCGAAGTCGTCGACCGATACCACCACGCCCATGCGGCTCAACTGCTCGAGAATCGTCACGGATTCTTCCGGGTCGCTCATCAGCGCGCTCTCGGTGATCTCGACCTCGAGAAAGCGCGGCTCGAGCTGTGCAGCCTGCAGCGCCTCGCGGATCATCTGCAGGAGGTTCCCTTGCCGGAACTGGAACGCCGACAGATTGACCGCTACGCGCAGCGGCGGTAGCCCCTCGAGCTGCCAGGCGCGCGCCTGACGGCAGCTCTCGCGCACCACCCACTCGCCGATCCCGTCGATCAGCCCGCACGACTCCGCCAGCGGGATGAATTCCCCCGGCGGCACGAGGCCCCGGTGCGGATGCCGCCAGCGTACCAGCGCCTCGACGCCGTGAATGAGGCCGGTCTTGGTGTCGACCTTCGGCTGGTAGTGCAGCTCGAGCTGCTTGAGCGAGAGCGCCTGGTGCAGGTCGCTCTCCAGCTTCACCCGCTCCTGGGTCGCGGAATTCATGCCTTCCGCGTAGCACTGAATGTTGTTCCGGCCGCGCTGCTTGGCGCAGTACATGGCGGCGTCGGCGTTGGCGATGAGCGCCTCCGCGCTCTTGCCGTCGGCCGGAAACATGGCGATGCCGATGCTCGCGGAGGTGTGCAGGTCGACGCCGTCGAGACGGATCGGGAGCTCGAGCGCCTTGACGGCGCGCCGCGCGATGTGCTCCGCGTCCTCGTGCTTCGCCAGTCGGTCCATGATGAACAGAAACTCGTCCCCGCCGAGGCGCCCCACCGTGTCGGTGCCGCGCGCGACGCCCGCCAGGCGGTGCGCCACTTCCTTGATGAGCGCATCCCCGGCGCGGTGTCCCAGCGAGTCGTTGACGACCTTGAAGCGGTCGAGATCGAACATGGCGACCCCGAAGCTGTGTCCGTCCTGCTCGGCGTGGGCCACCGCCTGCGACAGGCGATCGTCCAGCAACACGCGGTTCGGCAGGCCGGTGAGGGCGTCGTGGCTCGCGAGGTGACGCAGCTGCTTATTGGCGGCCTCCAGTCCCTGGGTGCGGGCCTCCACGACGCGCTCCAGATGCTCGACCTGACGGCGCAGCGTCCGCTCGTTGTCCCACTTGCGCGTCAGCGCGTTGGCACACTGCAGCACCTCGATGGGCTCGAACGGCTCGACCTGACGGCGCAGCGTCCGCTCGTTGTCCCACTTGCGCGTCAGCGCGTTGGCACACTGCAGCACCTCGATGGGCTCGAACGGCTTCTTGATGACCAGCGGCTTGTCGGAATGGTCGAGACGCGCGACCACCTCGGTCCAGTCGTAATCGGAGTGCGCCGAGCAGATGACGACCTGCACGTGCGGATCGAGCTCCCACAGGCGGAGAATCGTCTCCAGGCCGTCCCAGCCGGGCGGCATGCGCATGTCGATGAACGCCATCGAGTAGGGGCGCTCCTCCTCGAGCGCCCGCCTGACCCGCGCCACGCCCTCCTGCCCCTGGAGCGCGGTGTCGATCTCGAATGCCGGGCGCGCGACGCCTGGGGCCGCTTCACCGAGCAGCAGCCGCTCGGCCGCCAGGAGCTCCGCGCTGCTCTCGGTATTGCCGCCGAGGATCTTGCGGAAGTCCTCGTGGATGGCCGCGTTGTCGTCGACGACGAGCACCCGGCGGCTGATCGGCAGGGGGTGGCTAGCCATGTGCGTTCCCGGGTGGCCCAAGGGGCAGCTCGACGACGAAAGTGGCGCCGCAACCCAAGCCCGGGCTCTCGACGCGCAGCACGCCGCCCATCTCCTTGGCGGCGAGCGCGCCGCTGTGCAGCCCGAAGCCGTGCCCGGTCTTCTTGGTGGTGAAGCCGTGAGTGAAGACACGGCTCATGTGCTCGGCGGCGATGCCGACGCCGTTGTCGGCGACCGCGACGCGCACTCCGGTCGCGCACCGCTCGACGCTGAGGGTCACCCGCCGCTCGCGCTCGCCCGCAGCGTCGCAGGCGTCCTTGGCGTTGCGCAGCAGGTTGACGAGGATCTGCAGCACCTTGTGCTTGTCGACGGTGATCTGCGGCACGTCCGCGAACTGGCGCACCACTTCGATGGCGTGACGCTCGAACGCGCTGGCGTTGATCCGCAGGCTCTCCTCGACGAGGCGTCCAACGTCGATAGGCTCGGCTGCGCCACCGAGCTTGGCGTAGCGCTGCTGCATGGTCACGATGTCCTTGATGTGGTCGATGTTGCCCCTGAGGGCATCGAGCTCCTGCAGCGCGTTACTGTTGTCGGCGCTCAGGTGACGCGACAGCTCCGCCAGGTACACCGGCAGCACCTTGCCCCGCGCGTCGTGCGCCACGAAGCTCCCGAGATCGCCCTGGTGCTCCTCGAGGAGCGCCACGACCCGGGTGAGCCCCGCCGCGCGCGATCGCTTCAGGCTGTCCGCCACCAGGTTCGCCGAGACGTTGACGCTGTTCAGCACGTTGCCGACGTTGTGCAGCACGCTCGTGGCCACGTCGGCCATGCCTGCCTGTCTCGAGGCGTCGCGCAACTGCTGCTGCAGGAGGTCCTCGCGACGCTGGGCCGCGACACGCTCGGTGACGTCGAGATCGATGCCCACCATGCGCACCCCCTCGCCGGCCGGGTCGCCGACCACCGCAGCGACGGATTCCAGGTGAGCGATGCTCCCGTCCGGGCGTACGGCGCGGTACTGGGTGCGGAGCGGTTTGCGCTCCCCCATGGCGGCGGTCATCGCCGCACGCGCGCCGTCGCGGTCCGCGGGGTGAATCAGCTCGAGCCAGCCGCTCAACGTCGGCTGGAAGTTCCCCGCCGACACCCCGTACAGCTCATTCATGGTGTCGCTCCACCATACCGTGCCGCCGCTCTCGTCCATCTCGTAGACACCCGCGCGCGCCGCGCGCGTCGCCACACGGAAGCGGATCTCGACGGTCTCGAGCTCGGCGCGGCGCCGCCGCTCGATGGCGGCGTCCGCCTCCAGCTGCCGCCGCAGCCGCCGCCGCGTCGCGAGCACGAAGACGACCGTGAGCATCCCGCTGATGAGGAGCGCCAGGCTCACCTCCTGCTTCTGCACGCGCGCCGACTCGACCGCGTCCTCAACGACCGCGGCGTCGCGCCGCTCGAAGCTCTCGTCGATGGCGCGGGTCTCGTGGTCGGCGCCCGCGATCTGCGGACGCAGCGCCATCAGCCGCTCGAGCGTGGCGCCGCTCGCCACCTGCGCCGCCAGATTCGCGACCTGCCCCGGCGTATCGCCGAGAGCTGCCGCCTCGCCGCGCTCGGCGAGCCGGGCGAGGAGCGCTGCGGTAGTGTTCAGGGCCTCCGCGGACTGCCGCCCGAGCGCTCCCGTGTCCACCGCATCCGCGGCGCCGTTGGTGAAGGTGCGATAGTTGGCGCGCGCCTCGTTGGCGAGCGTACGCAGCGGGCGCGACTGCTCGAGCGCGGCGGCGCGGCGGGCGTCTGCCGCCATCTGCGCGAGCAGCACGAAAGCAATGGGCACGGCCACCGCAAGGAACTGCAGCGCGATCAGGCGGTCCGTCGAGCGCCGCATCGCGCCCTCCCGCAGACGGGCCCCGCTCGCATCCGCAAATGACTGGTATGACCGACAAAAAGCATGAGGCTCCCGAATGTGAGGCAGGTCACGTCCTGCGCGCGCACCCGACGGCAGGATCGCCGGCTTCCACGCACGGTGAAGCGATAACATGTTGCCTGGGGCAGGAACCGGGAGACGGGTCACGCTTTGCCAAGCTACAAGGGGCGACATCCGTGCGGCGTGACCGCCTAAGCAAAATGAGTGACGCCGGCAATCGGCTCCGGCCCGTATGCGCCGCCCCGGGCGCCCTGCGCCGCATCCTGTGTCTGCTGGCTGGCACGGCGCTCGCCGCGCCCGCCGTGCGGGCCGGAGGCTTCGACTTCGCAGCGCTGCTGACGCTCGTCAGGAGTCAGGATATCGGCAGTGTCGAGGAGCTGCTGGCGGCGCTCCCGGCCCCGCAGCGCAGCCGCTACGCGCTCGTGTTCGAGAGCCGCAGTCTCCAGGGGGCGACGCCGGAAAATCCGCGCGTCATTCTCTTCGGACCGGATGCCCGGATCATCCTGACTTTCAACGGCAGCCCCGCGCAGCGGGGCTTCCGCGTCGTCGAGACGATGGAGTTCGACGACGGGGAGAAGGAGTTCCGGCTGCGCGAGCTGGTGTTTCCCGACCCTGCGGCCGGCGCCGCCCAGGTCCAGGTGTCCGAGGTGAATCCGCCGCACTGCGCCCGCTGTCACGGGGCGCCTCCCCGGCCCGTGTGGGACAGCTTTCCGCTCTGGCCCGGCGCCTATGGCGAGCGCTATGGCGCCAGGCTCTCGACGCGCGAGCGCACGGGGCTCGCGGCGTTCCTCGCGCGCCAGCCGACGCACGCGCGTTATCGTCAGCTCCTCGCGGTACAGCGCTTTGCCGATCCCGGGACCTTCCGACCGGGTGCGCGGAAGCAATACGCCGCCGTCGCACAGGAGCCCCCGAACGCCGAGCTCGGGATTGCGCTCGCGAGGCTCCAGTCGCAGTCCATCGCGCGAGAGCTGGCGCGGCGGCCGGCCTTCGCCTCTTATCAGTACGCGTTGCTCGGTGTCGCGGACGCCTCCTGCGGGGGGCTCGCGGAGTTCTATCCGCGCTCGCTCTGGAGCGAGGCGCGGGCTGCTCTCGAGCGCTTCGCCCGCGACACCGCAGCCGCCAACGCCCGCGAGGCGCAGCTCAAGTCGGGGCGCGCCGCCGACGGCGGCCTACCGCGCACCGCGCGCGCCGCATCGAGCGATGATGCCCTGGTGCCGCTGCGCTTCGTCGCCGAATCGGCGCTCGGGGTGGACACGCGCGGCTGGACGCTGGCGCTCGAGAAGGGCACCTACGATTTCACGCTGCCTCCGCCGGCCGCACAGCCGCTGCGCGAGGGACTGCTGGCGGAGGTCGCCGCGCGCGACGCGAGCGTCCAGGACCTGAGCCGCTATTCGACCTCTTCCGACGGCGATCGCTACTGCAGTTACCTCAAGCGCCGCAGCCGCGCAGCCCTCGGCGCTTCGAAGGAGGAGTTGTCCGCCCTGGGGAGCGAAGTCGCGGAAGCTCCGTCCGCCGCGCCCGGCGCTCCGGCCACGAGTCCCGGCCCCGCGGGCCGTCCGGCGGCGCTGCAGCTGTGCATCAACTGCCACGAGACGGGGGTCGCACCCCGGCTGCCGTTTTCGGATCCCGCTGAGCTCACGCGGCAGCTGCGCCGCCGGCCCGCCGCGCACGGCACTCTGCTCGACGAGATCCGGTTTCGCCTCTCCGCCGCAGCCGGCACGCAGCACATGCCGCTCGGCGTGAATCTCTCGGAGGCCGACCGCGAGACCCTCGAGCGCTACTTCAACACGCTCGCGACCGCGGAAAACTAATCTGATTGGTGGGTGCTGACGGTCTCGAACCGCCGACCTTCACCTTGTAAGGGCGGATCGGCGCGGCAGCTACGAATCTTGCCGACTGCACTGCGGGCGGAAGCGATTGACGAAGACGGAAGAGGAAGAGACCATCATCATGAGCCGCTCCGGCAGATCCGCATATGAACGAAGCTGATAAATCAACAGGAAGCCGCTCACGCGCAATCACAGGCGCGATCAGCCACGAAGGCACGGGTGACCTTCGATACAGGCAACGAGTGCGCCGCCTGGGAGCCCGATGGGAGCATGCCGCAATTTTCCTTGCTCTGCTTCTTCCGTTGTCTCTCGTTGCGCAGGTGGCACGGGATTTCTCTGAGGTCCATATCGGCGCATACGATGCGGATGCGTGGAACGGAATCGTATTCGAGTCCAAAGCATATGGGCAACGAGTGCCCTTTGCCATTCGCATCGGTTCGAAGACCGGCACCTTTCTCGACGGAAATCGCATCTTTGATGCGGTCAGTCTGGTCGGACCTCACGCGCCAGATGGATCCTACTCACTTCTCGGCTGGCGACACCGACCCCGCGCGGCAACCATCACCCTTGAATGGTCCCGCATTGACGAGACAACAGTGGTCGGGAGACTCAAGGCTCCGCAAGATGTGCAACTCGTGCTGGAGGCCTATAGTCCGGGCGCCGGTGATTTCGCGGGAACCTACAGCGTCCGCCCACAAGAGGCTCAGATCAATGGGGAGCATTTCGTAGACGGTGTATTCGGGAAGGCTGCCCACTTCGTTGTCGCTGTTGATCGCCCGGTGGTCGGCGCCGGGCTATTTTCCGAGGTAAACCAGCTGCAAAAAATGATGGATGCCGGCCAATTAGCAAACCCCTCGAAGGAGAACAAAGCCGACGTAGTTGGCGTTCAACTCGCAGTTGACAGCCATCAGTCGCATGGAGCGGCGGGTCTTCAATTTGCGGCGTCAGCCAGGCGTGGCGCTCATTTCGTCGCCAAGATCGGCTGGAATCCCGCGGAGATGTCGCAATACGTTCATCGACTGCTGGCCTCAGGGCAGATCGCTTCGATTCTTGATCGTAACGCGGAATCTTATGCCGGCCGTCGACCTCACATCACCGGGCTCTTTGCAGGCGCCCCAGAAGCCATCGGCAATTCCCTGTTCTGGAACAGCTTGTACGTTCCGGCGCTCGGTCTGGAGTTTCCCAGCATCAGTCGCAATTGGGCTCATGGCTTTGGCGGATGGGTTGTTGGTGAATGGGATTGTTTCTTTGGCTCGCTTCTGACCAATGTCGAGGATTCGCAGCAGACATCTGCTGGTGTGCGGGCAATTCTCCTGGCTCAATCTCCCAACGGAGTTGTCCCCAATGTCGATGCCGCTAACGGTATCAGCCCAGATCGATCCCAGCCTCCGGTCGGCGCCTACATCGTGTGGAAAGACTATGCGCGAAACCCCGACATTGAGCAGTTGCGATGGGCGTACCCCAGACTGAAGAAGTGGCACGAATGGTGGCTGGCGAACCGCGGCGATGGACAGGCCTGGAGAGATGGAAACCAGGACGGTTTGCTCGAGTGGGGCAGTGACCGCGGCGCGACCTTTTCCGTCGGCGGGCGTGGCTTCCTCGTCCAGGCCAAATGGGAGAGCGGGATGGACGACAGCCCGATGTACGACGACGTCACCTACAATCCGAAGACCTACACAATGGAACTCGATGATGTCGGCCTCAACTCTTTGTACGCCCTGGATGCCGAATGTTTGGCCAAAATCGCCGCCATTCTGGGCTATGAGGATGACAACCGACGTTTCGTGGCCGAGTACGACAGAGTTAAAAGCCTGGTGCGCCAGCTCCTGTGGAACGAGCAGGATGGCATTTTCGAGAACCGGTATTGGGATGGCCGTTTCTCGAAGAGACTCTCACCCACGAACTTCTATCCGCTAGTCGCCGGTATCGCGACAACCAAACAGGCAAAACGCATGGTGCGTGAGCATTTACTCAATCCCGAGGAGTTCTGGGGCAAGTACGTCATTCCAACGATTGCCCGGAACGACCCCGCATTTCAGGATCAATACTATTGGCGAGGCGACATCTGGGGGCCTACAAACTACCTCGTCTATCAGGCAATCAATCGCTACGGCGAAGACGAGGTAGCGCTGGAGTTTGCCGAGAAGAGCTATGACCTGTTCATGGAAGACTGGCAAGCCCATCAGCGAACCAACGAGCAATACTATGCCTGGGGAGGGAGCGCAGGAGGAGACGTTCATTACACGTGGGGCGCCCTCTTGTGCCTCATCGGGATGCAACAGTTCATCGACGAAAATCCCTGGGACGGGCTTCGCTTTGGAGCACTACAACCCCCGCGCGAAGGTCAACTCCTCGGTGTCATGTGGAAGGAGCATCGCTATGATGTGACGATCGGCCCCGCTCTCACGTCGGTCAGGCGGGACGGTCAAACTCGTTTCGACGCCGATGCCGGTGTAGTTGTACGGAACTACAGCGTTACGCCCGATGGCCTGTCGTTCTCGATGAGGACGGCTCGCACTACCCGGATAGAGACCATGGAGGCAAACTCAGGTGCCGTTTCATTAATGGTCGATGGTGGTCCCGCGCGCCACCTCCCCGTACGGGATGGAGTTGTTACATTTACGGTTCCCGCCGGGAGCCACAGCATTTCGGAAACCTGGGGTGATCGCCTCTGACCGAGTCGCGCACCGCCCTGGGGGAATTTCGCCGAGGCCGCTTAGCCCTATGATTCACGATCTTTCTGTTGAACATCACCCCATCAGTTCGCTTTTTCCTGATGTGAATCATCGAACGCTGGCGGAGTACCAGCTGCACCCCAAGCAGGTCGACTTCTTTCACGAATATGGCTACTTGAGCGGAGTCCGCATTCTCTCGGACGAGCAGCTGGAGGCGCTCGGTCAGGAGCTGGCCCGGCTGCTGGATGCGTCACCAGAAGAACGAGCATTGTTTTACGAATACAACTCGAACGAGTCAACCGATCCCAACCATGTGCTGTTCCATGCACTCGGCGCCTGGCGCATCGCGCCAGGCTTTCACGATCTGCTCTGGCACCCGGCATTCACCGTTCCGGCGGCGCAACTGTTAGGCGGCTCCGTTCGCTTCTGGCACGACCAGCTGTTCTGCAAACCCGCTCATCACGGGGGACTTGTTGCCTGGCACCAGGATTACTCTTACTGGACCCGAACTCAACCGCTTGCCCACCTGACTTGCTGGATTGGTCTCGATGATTCGAACCGCGAAAACGGCTGCTTGCATTACATCGCTCGCAGCCATCACTGGCCGGATCTGCCCATCACCGGGCTGGCAGGAGACATGACCGCCATCAATGCGGTTCTGAACGAGGAACAGCGACGCGAGTTTCAACACCCCGTCGCGGTTGAATTGAAGAAAGGCGAAGCCTCGTTCCATCATCCACGTCTGGTGCATGGATCATTTGCAAACCATTCTGATCATTCCCGCCGCGCGACGGTAGTTAATGTCATGAAAGATGGCGTGCGCTCTGCAAGCAATGACCCTTTGCTTCAAGGCATACCGGCAATCCCAGCCGGCGAGAAGGTCGAGGGGCGGTTCTTCCCGCTGCTATATGCTCCAGCCGCGCGCTCCTGAAATTTGCGGAGCAAATCAGCCTTTTCATCGATGACACAGCACAACAGATCACTCGTCACCGGGCTGACATTTGTCGCTACGCTGGGGGGTCTGCTATTCGGTTATGACACTGCGGTGATCTCAGGCGCCGTCAGTGCCATTGACGCGAATTTCATCGAGCCATTGAATCTGTCCGAAACCGCCCGCAGCAGCCTGTCGGGGTGGACGGTATCGAGCGCGCTGTTCGGCTGCATCATCGGTGCGGTGATCGCCGGTTGGGTGGGTAAACGACTCGGTCGCAAGGGGGGCTTGCTGGTCGCGGGCGCGCTCTTCCTGCTGTCGGCGGTGGGGTCGGCCTATCCCGAGCTCGGCATCGGGCCGATCGGCGGCATGGGGCCGCGGGCGCTGACGCCATTCATCTTCTATCGGATCCTCTGCGGCGTCGGCGTGGGCATGGCTTCGATGCTCTCGCCGCTGTACATCGCCGAGATTGCGCCGAGCCAGATTCGCGGGCGGCTGGTTTCCTTCAACCAATTGTCGATCGTGTTCGGCATGCTGCTGGTCTATTTCGTCAACTGGGCGATAGCGTCCCAGGGCGACGACGCGTGGATCAAGAGCACCGGGTGGAGACTGATGCTGGCATCGGAAGCCGTGCCCGCTGCGCTGTTCGTGGGGCTGCTGCTGTGCGTTCCGGACACGCCCCGCTGGCTGGTGATGCAGGGACGCAGCGCGCAGGCCCTGCGGATTCTGATTCGTTTGCTGGGCCACGGCGCGGCGCAAGCGACGGTGGCAGACATCGAAGCTTCGCTCCGGGTGCAGACGGACCGGGTGGCGCCCAGCCTGTTCGCTTTCGGTTCACGCGTCGTCGTGGCCGGCATCATGCTTTCCGTCTTCCAGCAGTTCGTCGGCATCAACGCGGTCATGTACTACGCACCGCTGATGTTCAAGAACATGGGTGCGACCACGGACACAGCGCTCTGGCAGACGATCATCGTGGGTCTCGCAAACGCGCTGTCCACGATCATCGCCATCCTGACTGTCGATCGCTGGGGACGAAAGCCGTTGCTCATCGTCGGTGCACTCGTTATGGCCGTCGCGATGCTGGCGCTCGGCTTCCTGTTCCAGGCCCGGTTGGTTGGGGTGGGTGCGCTGTGCGCGGTGGTGATTTACAGCGCCGGGTTTGCGCTGTCGTGGGGACCGGTAACCTGGGTGCTGCTCTCGGAGATGTTTCCGAACGCGATCAAGAACCGTGCCCTTGCCATCGCGGTCGCCGCCCAATGGATCGCCAACCTGTTCGTTTCCTGGTCCTTCAAGGT
>Ga0209472_1000102_pt1 | contig 48993 bp, 47 predicted proteins | sample GraSoiAngelo_130_FD_185887 | JGI IMG/M metagenome (GOLD analysis project Ga0209472, IMG submission 185887) | Grasslands soil microbial communities from the Angelo Coastal Reserve, California, USA - 14_0929_02_20cm (SPAdes) (version 2) | ecosystem: Environmental > Terrestrial > Soil > Grasslands ... | reverse complement strand
CTTTACCTGTCGCCTGAGTTCGCCGACACGCGGGAGGCCTTTTTCAAGGTCAAGGGACATTCGGTTCGCCTGGGTCTGGTGCGAATCGTTCTCGCAGTTCATCAGCGCCGCCAGGTATCGTTGAGCCTATGATCTCGAAAATGATCTGCTCAAGCGCGAGGCTCTGCGCGCTCGCCGCCGGCCTGTCGGTCCTCTCGGCCTGCAAGACGCCGCCCCCTGCCCCGGTCGACCCGGTTGCAAAGGGACGCGAGATCTTCTTCAACGAAACCTTCGGTGGCAACGGCAGGACCTGCGGGACATGCCATCCGGCGGAAAATAATTTCACGCTCGACGCGGCCTTTATCGCCACGCTGCCGCCGGACAACCCGCTGTTCGTGGCCGAAACCAACGCCGAGCTCAGGAAGAACTTCGAGAACCCGAAGCTGATGCGCCAGTTCGGCCTGATCCTCGAGAATCTGGACGGTTTCGACGACCTGGAGAACAAGTTCGTCATGCGCGGCGTGCCGCACGTGCTGGCGATGCGGACCTCGGTCAACAGCAAGCAGGGCCCGCGCACGGGCTGGTCGGGGGACGGCGCGCCTGGCGACGGCACGCTCAGGTCTTTCGCGACCGGCGCCGTCATCCAGCATTTCACCAGGACGTTGAATCGCGTTGCCGGGGTGGATTTCCGGCTGCCGACGGCCGAAGAGCTCGATGCGCTCGAGGCGTTCACGCTGTCTCTCGGCCGGCAGCAGGACCTCGCGTTGCCGCTCCCGCTCAAAGGCAGCGTCGCGAAGCGCGGCCAGGAGATCTTCCTCGACAATCGGCTGGGCAAGTGCAATCTGTGCCACGCGAACGCCGGGGCGAGCGCGAATTTCGGCGGCGGCAACCTCGGCAACGCCAACTTCAATACCGGCGTCGAAAGTCTACCCGACCAGCCGGCCAAGCTGACCGGCGAGAAGATTCCGCTGGACGACGGGTTCGGCAGGCCAGGCAACAACACGTTCAACACGCCACCGCTGGTGGAAGCCGCCAGCACCGGCCCTTTCTTCCACAACAATGCGATTGAAACCATCGAAGGGGCGGTCGCGTTCTACAGCGGCGACAGCTTCAACAAGTCGCCCGCAGGGCAGGTCCTGGCCGCGAGCGACCCGCAGAAGGTCGGGATCAAGCTCGACGCAACGCAAGTGGTGGCGGTGGCCGCCTTTCTGAGGGTCCTCAACGCCGTGGAGAGCATTCGGCAAAGCATCGAGCTCCTGGAGGCCGGCGCCCAAGAGGGCTCCGCGGCGCGCGAGGAGGACAAACAGTTGCTCCGGCAAGCCGTGATCAAGACCGAAGACACTATCAGGGTGCTCGAGGCCGGGGGGCTGCACCCCGAGGCGGTAGCGCATTTGCGAGAGGCCGAGGAGCTGGCAAACAAGGCGGCTCGCAGCTTCTTCGGGCGGCAAAGCCTGATCATGCAGGCCATTGAACGACAACGGAACGCGCGCGCACAACTCGTCGAGGGCTTCTGAGAGGGAACAGCTATGTCCAATTACTACCTTGCACTCGTAATCGTGGTCGTGGCGCTGGCCGGCGTCTCGGAGGCCTTCGGACAGCAGGCGACCGAGATGTACATCCCGATCGGCCAATCCCCCGGGGTGTCCGGCAAGTCCACTCTGCTGGCCACGATCGAGTCGGTCGATCCCGGAAAGCGCACGCTGACGGTCTCTGGTCCGGCGGGGAGCCGGAAATTCCAGCTGGCGGACCGCACGCTCATCTGGATAGACCGGTCCGCGCAGAAGCAGCGGAATCAAACCGGCACACTGGCCGACCTGCAGCGGGGCCGAAAGGTCGAGATCAAGCCGGACGAAGGCGCCGGCCAGGCGGTTGCGAAGTGGATCAAAGTTCAGCTCTAGACATCGTTCAGGCCGATCTGGGGCGGGACGAGCATCGAGCCGCCGTGCTCGCCCTGACGGCGGCCTATGCCCTCGACCCGATGGGCAAAGGCAGCGCTCTTGCGCAGGAGGCCCTCGAGCGTCTCATCGATGGCCTCAGGCGGCACCCCACGACGCTCATCTTCCTCGCCTATCTGCAAGGGCAGGCGGCGGGAATCGCCACCTGCTTCCTGGGATTCTCGACCTTCTTTGCGCGGCCGCTTCTCAACATCCACGATTTTGCGATCCTGCCGCAGCACCGCGGTCGCGGCCTGGGCCGGCACCTGCTGCGCGCGGTGGAGGCAAAGGCGCTCGAGCTCGGCTGCTGCAAGATCACCCTGGAGGTGCAGGAAAAAAATGCGCGGGCGAGGCGCGTGTACGAGCGCGCCGGGTTTGCGCAGGCGGTGTACCGCGAGGCGACGGGCGGGTCGCTCTTCTATGCCAAGATCCTCGAGGAACATGCGCCCGGTTGAAATCAGGCCGCTGGCGCTGCTCTTTCTCGCCACGCTGGCGGCGGCGCAGCCGGCGGAGCCGCCGAACGGCGTGCTGCTGGTGGCCAAGCCGGACCTGACCGACCCTAATTTCCGGGAGACGGTGGTGCTTGTCACGCAGACACCCGACGCCCAGACCGTCGGGGTGATCCTCAATCGCCCCACTGAAAGGAAATTGTCAGGTGAGAGCGTGTTTTTCGGCGGTCCGGTCCTGCGCGAGACTATCGTCGCGCTCTTTCAGTCGCGCGAGCGGCCCGAGTCGCCGGCGTTTCACGTCCTGCCAGACGTCTATCTGACGATGCAGTCAGAGACCGTCGAGCGCCTGCTGGCGCGCCCGGGACAGCGCTTTCGCCTGTATGCCGGATTCTCGGGCTGGGCGCCCCTTCAGCTCCAGGCGGAGCTCGCGCGAGACGGCTGGTACGTGCTGCCGGCAAGCGCAGACCTGCTGTTCCGCAAGGACACCGCCGGCCTGTGGAGCGAGCTTCTCGCGAAGGCGCGCGGCGAGCAAGCCCTGAAGAAAATCCTACGGGCTGTAGCGTTGCGTTGAAAGGGAAAGCCTTGCGCCATAGGGCGGCGCGAGAAGCGCGGCGAGAATCGCGGCGCCGCAGCGTATACTTCGCCTATGAAGCAAGTCCTCCGCAGCCTGCTGCTCCTCGCGGCGTCCGCGCTCGCGGCCCCGGCATTGTCTCAATCGCAGGAAGACGCGATGCTGCTCGTGGCCCACCCCGCGTTCCGCGACCTCGAGTACCGGCAGACGGTGCTGATCGCAGCGCCCGCGCCGAACGGGGGGCACGTCGGCGTCATTCTCAATCGCCCCACCAGGCGCTCGCTCGGCAGCCTGTTCCCCGAGCACGAGCCGTCCAAGAAAGTGGTGGACCCGGTGTATTACGGCGGGCCGTTCTCGCGCGGCGCGCTGGTGGCCCTGGTCAAGGCCGACAACACGCCGGGCGCTGGCGCCGTGCTGCTGATGAAGAACGTGTACCTCGCGTTCCGCGCCAACACCATCGATCACGTCATCGAGACCACCCCCAACGAGGCGCGCTACTTCGTGGGCTACGTCGGCTGGCGTCCGGGCGAGCTGAAAAGCGAGATCGACCGCGGCTTGTGGTCGGTGCTCGACGCCGACGTCGAAGTCGTCTTCCGCAAGGACACCGACGGCATGTGGGAGGACCTCCTGCAAGCCACGCGCCGCATCCGGGCCAGCCTCTCCTACTGAGATTTTCGGGGGCCGGCGGCCCCTTCCTCGCTGGAATAGTGGCAGACTGGCGCTGTTATCTCTCGGAGGAGGGGTCATGAAGCGTACACTCGTCTTTCTGTTTTCCATCGTGGGTCTGGCTTCCTGCGCGACGAACCCGCGCGAGCAGGGCCTGGTCAACCGGGCTGCCGATGCGTTTGGCGGCGACACATGGGCCAGCGTCAAAACCGTGACGACCAAGGGCAGCGTGAAGCAATGGGAACCCGAGCAGTCGGACGTACCGGGCGGGGAAATGCGCTTTGCCAATGAAGCCAGCTTCGAAACCACCGTGGACCGGGCGAGCCGTGTCGGCCGAACCGACTGGGAGAAGAAATTCGCCTACCCCGCGCCACGCACTTACAAGTTCAGCGAGATCCTCACGCCGGACGCGGGTTATGTGATCGGCATCGACACGACGGCACGCAATGCGCAGAACTTGCAGATGAATCCGCCGGCGCACGCGATGTCGAGCTTGCGGCTCGCTACCGCGCAGCGCGAGCAGCGCCGCGGCGCGATCAACAGCCTGGTGCTCGCCATGCGCAGCAATCCTGATCGGGTGCAGGCCGCGCCCGATCTCGTGGTCGCCGGCCGCTCGTATCCGGCGGTTGCGTATGAAGACTACATCGTCGCATTCGATCCGCAGACGGGTCTGCCGGCACGCGTGCGCACGCTCGATTACGACAACGTGTGGGGCGACGTCGATTACGACCTCGTCTATAGCGACTGGCGCGACGTCGGCGGCGCCGGCAAGATTCCGTTCAACCGCAAATACGAGCTGAACGGCCGCACGGTAGCCGAGATCACCTACACCGATGCGCGCGTCAACCAGCCGATCGATAGCGCGCGGCTCGAGGTACCGGCGGCACTTCGCGCCAACGCACCCAGGCCGGCAGCCGGCAGCGTGCCTTACCAGTGGGTGCTGCGCCGCCAGTTCATCGGCACTTACCTCGATTCCGAGAACCTGAGCTATGACTCGCGCGCCGCGGGCGGCGGCCTGCGGCTGCAGGAGCTCGCGCCGGGCGTGCAGCACGTGATCGGCGGCTCGCACAATAGCCTGCTGGTGGAAATGAGCGACTACCTGATCGTGTTCGACGCGCCGGTGAGCGACGCGCAATCGCTATGGGTGGTGAACGCCGCGAAAGAAAAATTTCCCGGCAAGCCGATCCGCTGGGTGGTGCTGACGCATCATCACATGGACCACACCGGCGGAGTTCGAGGCTTCCTCGCCGAGGGCGCGATCCTGGTCGTCGGCCAGGGCGCGGGGGCGCATTTCCGCCGCGTGCTGGATGCTCCTGCCACGCGCAACCCCGACCTGCGACCGCGCGACTTCAGGGGCACGCCGATTCTCGAGGTACCCGAGAGCCACGTCATGTCCGATGCCCGCGGGCGCCAGGTCATCGTCTACCGCATCGACAACCCGCATTCGAAGTCGTACCTGATCGGCTACGTGCCCGACGCGAAGCTGGGCTATGTCACGGACCTGTGGAGCCCGGGACGCGATCCGCTGCCGGCGAAGATCACGCCGCCGCTCGCCTCGGTCGTGACCGGCGTCAAGAAGCACGGCATAGAGCCGGCGCGCTTTGCGGGCGGGCACGGCTCGAGCGGCGACTATGCGCCGCTCCAGAAACTGGCGAGCGAATAATCCCCTAGGCCGCGACGCGGGCGGGCGCTTTCTCGAACAGCATGCGCCCGCCGCGGTAATCGACGCGGATGCTGTCCTTGGGGGAGAAGCGGCCTTCGAGGATCGCTTTCGCCAGCGGGTTCTCGATCTCGGACTGGATGGCGCGCTTCAGCGGCCGCGCCCCGTACACCGGGTCGAAGCCGACCTTGGCGAGCTCGCCCAGAACTGCGTCGGACACGTCCAGCCCGTAGTCCATCTTGGAAAGTCTTTTTTGCAGAACCCCCAGCTGGATGCGCGCAATTGACTTGATGCTGTCTTCGCCGAGCGCGTGGAACACCACCACCTCGTCGATGCGGTTCACGAACTCGGGCCGGAAATGCGTCTTGACTTCCGCCATCACCGCGGCCTTGACGACGGCGTAGTCGCTTCCCGCCATGCTCTGGATCATCTGCGAGCCCAGGTTCGAGGTCATGACGATCACCGTGTTCTTGAAGTCCACGGTGCGCCCCTGGCCGTCGGTCAGGCGGCCCTCGTCCAGGACCTGGAGCAGCGCGTTGAACACGTCGGGGTGCGCCTTGTCCACCTCGTCGAACAGGATCACCGAATAGGGCTTGCGCCGGACCTGCTCGGTGAGCTGGCCGCCCTCGTCATAGCCGACGTAGCCCGGCGGCGCGCCGATCAGGCGCGAGACCGAGTGCTTTTCCATGTACTCGGACATGTCGATGCGGATCAGGTGATCCTCCGAGTCGAACAGGAATGCCGCGAGCGCCTTGCTGAGCTCGGTCTTGCCGACGCCGGTTGGTCCGAGAAACAGGAATGAGCCGTAGGGCCGGTTAGGATCGGCCAATCCGGAGCGAGAGCGCCGGATCGCGTCCGACACGAGCCGTACCGCCTCGTCCTGGCCGACGACGCGCTCGTGCAGCTTGTCTTCCATCCTGATCAGCTTCTCGCGCTCGCCCTGCATCATCTTCGCGACCGGGATGCCGGTCATGCGCGACACCACCTCGGCGATCTCTTCCGCGCCGACTTGCGTGCGCAGCAACCCGGGCTTTTTCGAGTCAGGTTTTTTTTCGGCCTGTTTCAGTTGAGCTTCAAGCGGTGGAATCTTTCCGTACTGGATCTCCGACATCTTCTGCCAGTCGCCCTTGCGGCGCGCCTCTTCCATCTGCAGCCTGAGCTTCTCGATCTCCTCCTTGATGTGCTGGGTGCCCTGCAGCGCGGCCTTCTCCGCCTTCCACTCTTCCTCCAGGTCGGCGTATTCCTTTTCGAGCCGGGCGATCTCGCTTTCGATGAGGGCTAATCTCTTTTTGGAAGCTTCGTCCTTCTCCTTCCTCACCGCTTCCCTTTCGATTCTGAGCTGGATCAGGCGCCGCTCCAGGCGGTCGAGCGCCTCGGGTTTCGAGTCGACCTCCATCTTGATGCGCGCCGCCGCCTCGTCGATCAGGTCGATCGCCTTGTCGGGAAGGAAGCGGTCGGTGATGTAGCGCTGCGAGAGCTCGGCCGCGGCGACGATCGCCGGGTCGGTGATCTCGACGCCGTGGTGGACCTCGTAGCGCTCCTGCAGCCCGCGCAGGATGGCGATGGTCGCCTCGACGCTCGGCTCGCCGACCAGCACTTTCTGGAAGCGGCGCTCGAGCGCGCCGTCCTTCTCGATGTGCTTGCGGTATTCGTCGAGCGTGGTGGCGCCGATGCAATGCAGCTCGCCGCGCGCCAGGGCCGGCTTCAGCATGTTGCCGGCGTCGATCGCGCCCTCGGCCTTTCCCGCGCCGACCATGGTATGCAGCTCGTCGATGAAGACGATGGTGCTGCCCTCGTCCCTGGCCAGCTCCTTCAGCACCGACTTGAGGCGCTCCTCGAACTCGCCGCGGTACTTCGCCCCGGCGAGCAGCGCCGCCAGGTCGAGCACCAGCAGGCGCTTGTTCTTCAGGCTCTCGGGCACCTCGCCGTTGACGATGCGCTGCGCCAGGCCTTCGACGATCGCGGTCTTGCCGACGCCCGGCTCGCCGATCAGCACCGGGTTGTTCTTGGTGCGGCGCTGCAGGATCTGGATGCAGCGGCGGATCTCGTCGTCGCGGCCGATCACCGGGTCGAGCTTGCCCTGGCGGGCCCGGTCGGTCAGGTCGAGCGTGTACTTCGCGAGAGCCTGGCGCTGCCCCTCATCGCTCTGGGAAGAAATCGCTTCCCCGCCCCGGACCTGCTCGATGGCCTTCTCAAGCGACTGCCTGGCAACCCCGGCGGACTTCAGGATCCTTCCGGTCTCTCCCTTGTCCGCCGCGGCGGCCAGGAGGAACAGCTCCGAGGCAATGTACTGGTCGCCGCGCTTCTGCGCTTCCTTGTCGGCGACGTTAAGGAGCTGAGCGAGGTCGCGCGACACCATCACCTCGCCGGGGGTGCCCTCCACCTTGGGCAGGCGCGCAATGGAGTCGGAAAGAGCCTTCTTCAGAGCATTCGGATTTCCGCCCGCCTTGCTGATAAGCCCGGCCACCCCGCCGTCCTCCTGGTTGAGGAGGGCGAGCAGCAGGTGCTGGGGCTCGATGTACTGGCGGTCCTGGCCCAGCGCATTGCTTTGCGCCTCGGCGAGGGCCTCCTGCAGCTTGGTAGTGAACTTTTCGAAACGCATCGTCTTGATCCCTATGGCCATCCTGTTACGGCTGTAGCCGAGATGGGGGCTGCCGGGACACATTCAAGCGGGTTTTTGCTAGCACAATAGCGCCATGGAGCGACGCGCCCAGTTCAACCTCGCCTACCTGCTGTTTGCGCTGATCGCCATGCTGGCGCTGCAGCAATGGTGGCAGCGGGTGCAGACCGTCGAAGTGGTGCCCTACAGCGAGTTCGAGAAGCTGCTCGCCGAGCACCGCATCGACGAGGTGGTGATCTCCGACCAGCGCATCACCGGCAAGCTCAAATCCGCCGAAGGCGGCAAGACGGTTGCCGTCGCTAACCTGGTGCCGCCGGACCTCGCCGAGCGGCTGTCGAAGTACGACGTCAAGTACACCCGCGTCTACGAGAGCACCTTCGTGCGCGACCTGCTCTCCTGGATCCTGCCGGCGCTGATCTTCTTCGGCGTCTGGTACCTGCTCGCCCGGCGCATGGCGAGCTCGCAGGGGCTCGGCGGCGGCTTCATGAGCATCGGCAAGAGCCGCGCCAAGATCTATGTCGAGAACAAGACCGGGGTGACGTTCGCCGACGTGGCCGGCGTCGACGAGGCCAAGGCCGAGCTGCAGGAGGTGGTCGAGTTCCTGAAGGAGCCGAAGAAGTACGGCCGCCTCGGCGCCCGGGTGCCGAAAGGCGTATTGCTCGTCGGCCCGCCCGGAACCGGCAAGACGCTGCTCGCGCGCGCGGTCGCTGGCGAGGCGGGCGTGCCGTTCTTCTCGATCTCGGGCTCGGAGTTCGTCGAGATGTTCGTAGGCGTCGGCGCCGCGAGAGTCCGCGATCTGTTCGAGCAGGCGCGGCAGAAGGCGCCGGCGATCATCTTCATCGACGAGCTCGACGCGCTTGGCCGGGCGCGCGGCGCCTCCGGATTCGGCGGGCACGACGAGAAGGAGCAGACCCTGAACCAGCTGCTGGTCGAGATGGACGGGTTCGACCCGAGTACCGGCCTGGTATTGATCGCGGCTACCAATCGGCCGGAGATCCTCGACCCGGCGCTGCTGCGCGCCGGGCGCTTCGACCGCGTGGTGCTGGTCGACCGCCCTGAAAAGAGGGGACGCCTGCAGATCCTGCAGGTGCACGCTAGGAAGATTCGCCTCGGCCCGGACGTGGACCTGGAGAAGATCGCGGCGCTCACGCCGGGGTTCTCCGGCGCCGATCTCGCCAACCTCGTCAATGAGGCGGCGCTTCTTGCGACGCGCCGCGGCGCCGATGCGGTGACGCTCGAGGACTTCAACCAGGCGATCGAGCGCATGGTGGCCGGCCTCGAGAAGAAGAACCGCGTGCTGAACGAGACCGAGCGCCGGGTGGTGGCGCACCACGAGATGGGCCATGCGATGGTCGCCATGGCGCTTCCCGGCACCGATCCGGTCCACAAGATCTCGATCATCCCGCGCGGCGTCGGCGCCCTGGGCTACACGATCCAGCGGCCGACCGAGGACCGTTTCCTGATGACCCGCAGCGAGCTCGAGAACAAGATGGCGGTGCTGCTCGGCGGGCGGGCGGCCGAGGAGGTGATTTTCGGGCACCAGTCGACCGGCGCGGCGAACGACCTCGCCAAGGTGACTGACATCGCGCGCAGCATGGTGATGCGCTACGCCATGGTGGAGTCGCTCGGCCACATCGCGTACGAGGAGCAGCCCGCTGCCTTTCTGGGCGCTCAGCCTTTTCAGAAAAATCGCGAGTACAGCGAGGCCACTGCCCGCGAGATCGACATCGCGGTGCGCGACATCGTCGACGCCGTCTACGAGAAAGCCAAGGCGATCCTCACGCGCGAGCGCGCCGCGCTGGAGCGCTGGGCGCAGAAGCTGCTCGAGAAGGAGACGCTCGGCGAGAGCGAGCTCGCCGAGCTCAGGGCTTCGTTGCGCCCTGCCTGAGCCGCCAGCGCTCGGCCGCGTCGTCGTCCGAGGATTTCGCCTCGACCCAGCGCGAGCCTTCGGCCGCGTGCTCCTTTTTCCAGAACGGGGCGCGGGTCTTGAGATAATCCATGATGAACTCGCACGCGGCGAAGGCCTCGCCGCGGTGAGCGCTGGCCACCGCGACGAGCACGATCTGGTCGTTCGGCCGGAGATCGCCGTAGCGATGGATCACCGTGCAGTCGATCACCTGCCAGCGGGAACGCGCTTCCTCGGCAATTTTCCTTATTGAGTTCTCGGTCATCCCCGGATAGTGCTCGAGCGTCATCGCCACTTCGCGCACCACGCCGACGAAGCTGGCCAGCGCGCCGACCCGGGGGGTTTTCGAAAGAAGTTTGAGCTCGGAACTGACGTCGAAATCGTCCCGCTGAACCGAAATTTTCATCAGCCCCCCGTCACCGGCGGGAAGAACGCCACTTCGTCGCCGGGCTTGATCGCCGCGCCCGGCTTCACCATGTCCTGGTTCACCGCGGCGGTCACGCGCCGTGTCTCGGCCAGGACTTCCGCCCACCGGCCGCCGCGGGCGCGCAGGTGGGCGCGCAGGCCGCCCACCGTCGAGATCCCGGCCGGCACCTCGATTTCCTCGAGCTCCCTGCCGAGCTGCTCCTTCACGCTGGCGAAGAAACGCACCGTCACTTTCACCGATACAGCTCCGAATAAGGCAGGAAGCGAACCATGTCGCCCTTCCTGATCGCGTGATGCGGCGGGTTGTCGACCAGGCCGTCGGCCCACGCCGTGGAGGTGAGCACCGCCGAATCCTGCGTCGGATAGAGATCCAGCCCGCCCTGCGCGTTCCATTTTACGCGCAGGAACTCCTGCCGGGCATCGGGCTGCGGCCACGCAAAATCCGCGCGCGCCCCCACCGCGCGCGGCAGGACGTCGGTCGCGCCCTGGGTCTTGAGGAGAAACGGCCGGACGAAAATCAAGAAAGTGACGAAACTGGAGACTGGATTGCCCGGCAAGCCGATGAATGAGGAATTCAGTACCCTGCCGAAGGCAAGAGGCCGCCCGGGCTTCATGGCGATCTTCCACATGAGCAGCGCCCCCTCCGCCTCGACCGCGGGCTTGACGTAGTCCGCATCTCCGACCGAAACGCCGCCCGAAGTGACGATGAGGTCGCATTCCGCGGCTGCGCGCCTTAGCACTTCGCGCGTCGCGTCGAGGCTGTCCGGAACGATGCCGTAGTCGCGCACCTCGCAGCCGAACACTTCGGCGAGCCCGCGCAGCGTGAAGCGGTTCGAGTTGTAGATGCACCCCGGCGCGAGCGGCTCTCCCGGCATGACCAGCTCGTCGCCGGTAAAGAAAAGCCCGAGTTTGATTCTCCTGAAAACAGGAAGGGTCTTGATGCCGACAGAGGCCGCCAGCCCGGTGTCCTGCGGGAGCAGCCGTTTCCCCGCGGGGAGGATCTCCCCGCCTTTGCGCACGTCGCTGCCGGCAAGCCGGATCCAGTCGCCCGCGTTGGGCGCTTTGTTGATCAGCACTTCGTCGCCGCGAACCTCGCAGTGCTCCTGCATCACTACCGCATCGGCGCCCGGCGGGATCGGCGCGCCGGTGAAAATCCGCGCCGCCGTGCCGGGTTGCAGGGGTTTTCCAGTCGAACCCGCCATGATCTTTTGGGCGACCCGCAGCCTCGTCCCGTCGATGGTACGCACCGCGTAGCCGTCCATGGCGCTGTTGTCCATCGGCGGCACGTCCATCGTCGAGCGCTGCGCTCGCGCGAGGACCCGGCTGGTCGCTTCCAGCGTCGGAATTTCTTCCAGCTCGGACACTACTTTCGAATGGGAAAGCAAGATCTCGAGTGCCTCGTCTACGGACAGCAGGTTCTTGTTCATGCGAGTTTCAGGTATTTGACGATGAAGTTCTCAATTCCCGGGTGATCATCCAGGTGCAGCCACGGCAGCTTGGTCTCGATGCGCTCATCGCTCGCGACGGCGACGATATGCGGATCGTTCGGATGCAGCAGCGCCTCGCCGGTCGCGGCGCGCCAGACTTCGAGCTTGGGGATGGCGGCGAACTTGAACCCTTCCACCAGCAGCAGGTCGCAGGGCGAAAGGCGCTCGAGCTGCTGCTCGAACGCCGGCTCGTGCGCGCCGCGCAGCTCGTGCATCAGCACCCAGCGCCGCGACGAGGTGACGAGGACTTCGGCCGCGCCGGCGTGGCGGTGGCGCCAGGAGTCCTTGCCCGGCTGGTCGACGTCGAACGTGTGGTGCGCGTGCTTGATCAGCGACACGCGCAGCCCGCGCTGCACGAAGCGCGGGATCAGCTTCTCGATGAGGGTGGTCTTGCCGCTGCCCGACCAGCCGGCAAAACCGAAGATCTTCATGGTGGCGGATTCTAGGACCATTCCCCTGCCGGTTACTCGGCCACCTCGATGCGCTGCGCGCTGACCCGCAGGCGCGTGAGGATGGCGAGGCGAATGATCTCCGGATCGTGCGTCGCGATGAGAACGGTATGGCTCTCGGTGATGAGCGCGCGCACCAGCTCGAGCACCTGCGCGCGCGCCTCGCCGTCGAGATTGGCGGTCGGCTCGTCGAGCAGGAGCAGCACCGGGTTGAGCACCTTGGCGCGCGCCAGCGCCGCTCTTTGCTTCTCGCCGCCGGAAAGCCGGTGCGGCGGCACGCCGTGGCGCGCGGCAAGCCCGGCCCAGGCGAGGGCTTCGGCGGCCAGGGCGGCGCGGCGCTCGCGCGCCATGCCGCGGCGCGCGAGCCCATATTCCACGTTGTCGGCAAGGCTCGTCCTGAAAAGATAAGGCTGCTGATGCGCGTACACGATCTCGCGGCGCCAGGGTTCCGGGTACGGGCCTGCCGCAGCGGCCTCGCGCGCCCGGTAGACAAGTTTTCCTTCCTGGGCAGAGTCCAGGCCCGCCAGCACGCGCAGCAAGGTCGTCTTGCCGCTGCCATTGGGCCCGACGAGGACGTAGCCGTTCCCGGTCTCGAGCTCGAGCGACGCGGCGTCGAACAGGACGCGCTCGCCGAAGCGCTTGACGATGCCCTCGGCCTTGAAGAGCGGGCTCACTCCAGGCCGCCTTCTCCCTGCAGCCAGGCGAGCGCGACGTTGACGCCGACGGCGATGACCATCAGCACGAAGCCGAGCGCAATGCCGTACGCGAACTCGCCCTTGGAGGTCTCGAGCGCGATCGCGGTAGGGATGTTGCGCGTCAGGCCGGCGATATTGCCGCCGACGAGCAGCGCGCAGCCGACCTCCGACACCACGCGCCCGAAGGCGTTGACGAATCCCGCCGTCACCGCGAAGCGCACCTCCCAAAGCGTGGTTCCCATCGCGCGCAGCGGACGCGCGCCCAGGCAGCGCGCCGTCTCATAGATGCGCGAGTCTGCGCCCTGCACTGCCGCCACCGTAAACACCATGAGAATCGGCAGCGCGATCACCATGTAGCCGATGAGGATCGCCGCAGGCGTGAAGAGAAGCTCGAACGCGCCGAGCGGCCCGCGCCGGGAGAGGACCAGGTATAGAACCAGCCCGACTACCACCGTGGGAAAGGAGAGAAAGCCCTGCATGGCGACGACGAGCGCGCGGCGTCCTGGAAAGTGGATGCGCGCGACGACGAAGCCGAGCGGCACGCAAAGCGGCGCGAGCAGCGCCAGCGCAGCCACCGATACCCAGAGCGAAAGCCAGATGATGCCCCACAGCTCGCGGTCGCCGCTGAACAGCAGGGCAAAGGCCTGCCGCGTCGGCTCGAGCAGATCCATGCGCCCCTATTTCGCCGAAGGAAAGAAAAGCTGCGCGCCGCCGACCTTGTACCCGGCGATCGCGCGCTGGCCTTCGTCCGAGGTCAGCCAGTCGATGAGCCTGGTTGCGCCGGCGTGGTTGATACTCGGATGCCGCGACGGATTGACCGCGATCACGCTGTAGGGATTGTTGAGGCGCGAGTCGCCCTCGACCATGATCTGCAGATCGGTCTTCTTCAGGTAGGCGAGATAGGTGCCGCGGTCGGTGAGGGTATAGCCGCGCTTTTCATAGGCCATGATCAGCGCCGTGCCCATGCCCTGGCCGATCGACAGATAATAGCCCTCCCATCTAGGCTCGACCCCGGCGGCGCGCCAGAGCTGCAGCTCCCGCAGGTGCGTGCCCGAGCGGTCGCCGCGCGACACGAACGCGGATCCGGCGGCGCGAATGCGCTTCAGCGCTTCGGCGGCGTCTTTCATGCCGCGGATCTGCGCCGGATCGGCCGGCGCGCCGACGATGACGAAGTCGTTGTACATTACGTCGCGCCGCTTCACGCCGAAGCCCGCGGCGACGAACTTCTCCTCCGACTCGCGATCGTGGACCAGCACCACGTCGGCATCGCCCTGCTCGCCGATCTTCAGCGCGGCGCCGGTGCCTACCGCCACGTATTGCACGGTGATGCCGGTTCGGCTGCGAAACTTCGGCAGCAGGTAGTCGAGCAGCCCGGTGTTGGCGGTGCTGGTGGTGGTCGCCATCCTCACTGTTTGAGCCTGTGCGGTGGCGGCGCACAGCAGGGTTGCCAGAGCGAAAACGATGCGCTTGATCATGAGCGGGATTGTACTTGGGCGCCGTCGTCTTTTTTTTTGGTAGCATCGAGCGCATCCGCTACGCTGCCGCGCTCGCCATCGCACTCGCCGGGCTCCTCGCGCTCGTCGTGCTCGCCTTGCTGGTCGGGCGTTATCCGCTTTCGCTCTCCGACCTCCCCATGCTCAAGGCGGTGGTGCTCGAGATCCGCGGTCCGCGCGTGCTGGCGGCAGCTCTCGTGGGCGCGTCGCTCGCTGCCGCGGGCACTGTGTACCAGGGAATCCTGCGCAACCCGCTGGTGTCGCCCGACATCCTGGGCGTGTCGAGCGGCGCGGCGCTGGGCGCGGTGCTGGCCATGCTGCTTTCCCTGCAGATCATCTTTGTTCAAATCTTCGCCTTCGGCGGCGGCTTGCTCGCGGTGGCGCTGGTCTACTGGATCGGCAGCCGGCTGCGCGGCCATGATCCTCTGCTTGCGCTCGTCCTCACCGGCGTCGTGGTAGGCACTCTGCTCGGCGCGGTGGTCTCGCTGCTCAAGACGCTCGCCGATCCGCTGGGCCAGCTGCCCGCGATCACGTTCTGGCTGCTGGGCAGCCTCGCCTCCGTGGCGCCGCGAGAGCTGGCCGTCGCGGCGCCGCTCGCGGTCGCAGGACTGATTCCGCTCGTGCTCCTGCGCTGGCGCGTCAACCTGCTCACGCTGCCCGACGACGAGGCCCGCACCCTGGGCGCCGACCCCGGCCGGCTGCGCTTGCTGGTGATTGGCGCCGCGACCTTGATGACCGCGGCGGCTGTCGCCATCAGCGGCATCATCGGATGGATCGGGCTGCTCGTGCCGCACGCCGCGCGGCTCCTGGCCGGGCCGGGCTTCGGCAGGCTGCTGCCGCTCGCCATGCTGCTCGGCGCGGCGTTCCTGCTGGCGGTGGACACGCTGTGCCGCGCCGCCACGGCGGTGGAGCTGCCGCCGGGCGTGGTGACCGCCCTGATCGGCACGCCGCTGTTCCTGTGGCTGTTCGCGCTGTCGCGGCGGAGCTGGTGATGCTCGCCGTCGAGTCGCTCGCCTTCGGCTATCCGCACCATACTGTCGGGCGCGACGTGAGCTTCGCCCTGGACGCCGGCGAAGTGATGTGCGTGCTCGGTCCTAACGGCAGCGGCAAGACGACGCTGCTGCGAACTCTGCTGGGTCTCTTGCCGCTACACGGGGGAAAGATTCTCTTCAACGGGAAAGATTTTGCATCTTTCCCCCGCCGCGAAATAGCGCGCCTTGCTGGCTACATTCCGCAGGCCCACCAGCCCTACTTCGCCTACAGCGTGCGCGACATGGTGCTGATGGGCCGCAGCGCCCACCTCGGCACTTTTTCCATGCCAGGAGCCCATGATCTAGAGGTGGCGGCGCGAGTGCTGGAGTCGCTGGGAATCTCGCAGCTCGCCGACCGGCCGGTCACGGAAATCTCGGCCGGCGAGCGCCAGCTCGCGCTGGTCGCGCGCGCGCTCGCGCAGGAGCCGCGCCTGCTGGTGATGGACGAGCCGACGGCCAGCCTGGACTTCGGCAACCAGGTGCGCGTGCTGGAGCGCATCGCGGCGCTCGCCGCCGGCGGCATCTCGATTCTCTTTTCCACTCACGATCCCGACCACGCCTTCCTCGCCGCGCAGCGCGCCCTGCTGCTCGCCGAAGGCCGGGTTCTCGCGCTGGGGGCCCCGCGCGAGGTGATCCGGGCGGACACGCTGCAACGGCTCTACCACGTCGCGGTGCAGGTGGTGCCGCTCGAAGGCGGCGGACACACCTGCCTGCCCGCCCTGAAGTGATCCCTTTTTCGCAGGCCGTGCGCTTCTGGCTGAAGCTCGGCTTCATCAGCTTCGGCGGGCCGACCGGGCAGATCGCGATCATGCACCACGAGCTGGTCGAGCGCCGCAGGTGGATCTCCGAGGGGCGCTTCCTGCACGCGCTCAACTACTGCATGCTGCTGCCCGGTCCCGAAGCCACGCAGCTGGCCACCTACATCGGCTGGATGATGCACCGGACCTGGGGCGGCATCGTCGCCGGCGGGCTGTTCGTGCTGCCTTCGGTGTTCATCCTGATCGCGCTATCCTGGATCTACCTCACCTATGGCGACGTCCCGCTGCTCGCGGGGCTGTTCTACGGCATCAAGCCGGCGGTAGTCGCGATCGTGCTCGCCGCGGCGCATCGCATCGGCTCGCGCGCGCTGAAGAACGCGTGGCTGTGGACGATCGCCGCCGCCGCGTTCATCGCCATCTTCGCATTCGACGCGCCGTTTCCGGCGATCGTCATCGCCGCGGGGATAGCCGGCTATTTCACTCCCGGGAAATTCAGCTCTGGCGGCGGGCACTCCTGCGCGCACGCCAGCTTCGGCCCGGCGCTGATCGATGACCACACGCCGACGCCCGAGCACGCACGCTTTTCCTGGAAAAAGTTTTCGGCGTTCGGGTTTGCCGGACTGGCGCTGTGGGCCCTGGTCCTGGGCGCGCTGGCGGCAGCCCATGGCTGGGACGGGACGCTGACGCAGATGGGCTGGTTCTTCACCAAGGCGGCGCTGGTGACTTTCGGCGGTGCTTACGCCGTGCTGCCGTACGTGGTCCAGGCGGCGGTGGAGCAATATCACTGGCTCACCGCGCTGCAGATGATCGACGGGCTGGCGCTCGGCGAAACGACGCCCGGGCCGCTCATCATGGTAGTGGCCTTCGTCGGTTTCATTGGGGCCGGCGTTGCCGGGGCGCTGGTGGCGACGTTCTTCACCTTCCTGCCCTCGTTCATCTTCATCTTCATGGGCGCGCCCTTCATCGAGACCACGCACGGCGACCTGCGGTTCACCGCGCCGCTGACCGGAATCACGGCCGCCGTGGTGGGGGTGATCCTCAATCTCGCGCTGTTCTTCGCCTACCACGTGCTGTGGCCCGAAGGGCGCTCCGGTCCCTTCGACTGGCCTTCGGCCGTCATCGGCGTGGCCGCCTTTGTCGCGTTGTTCCGGTTCAAGGCCGGCATAATTCCGGTCATCGCCGTGTGCGCCGCGCTCGGCCTCGCCGCCAGGCTGCTGCTCTAGAGGAAAGCTCATGTCCGCTTACGTGATTGCCGAAATCGAGATCACGGACCCCGCCGCCTACGAGGAGTACCGCAAGCAGGTGCCGGCGGTCGTCGGCCGCTACAGCGGGAAGTTTCTGGTGCGAGGAGGAAAAACCGAATCCTTGGAGGGCGGCTGGTCGCCGCAGCGCCTGGTGGTGCTCGAGTTCGCTTCGCTCGAGCAGGCGCGGAACTTCTATCGCTCGACCGAGTACGCGCCGCTCATCAAGCTGCGGCAGAAAGCCTCGCGCGGGCGCCTGGTCCTCGTCGAGGGCGCGGCGTAAAGGAGCGTTCGCATGGGTCAGCAAGGAGCAGGCGAAAACCGTCGTTGGACGCCGGTCGCCGACGACGTCTTCTCACCGGTGGTGGCCGCCCCCGCCGAGCGGACCATCTCGCTGTTCATCCGCGGTCCCCGGGGAGATCTCCTGCACCGCCGGCGCGACGTTGATACATGGGGAGAGCTGCGGTCGTTCGGGGTGCCGCTCGCGCGCGTCAGGGGGTCGCAAGTTCCAGTGCCGGTGGACTGGCCGCTTGCGGCGTGCAGCACGGGCCCCGAGGAGATCCAGCTTCTCGCCCGAGGCGCCGAGGGCGAACTGCTCCACGGCACGCTGCGCGGCAACGAGTGGGACGGCTTCGAGTGCGTCGGTGTTCCCGCGGGCCTCGGTGGCGCGCCCCTGGGCCTGGCGAGCGCGCCCAGTGCGTGTAGCCGCGTGCCGGGGCGAATGGACGTGTTCGCCATCGGCGCCGCGGGGGCATTGCTGCACGCGACCTGGGATGCGGCAGGCTTCAGCGAGTTCGAGTCCCTGGGGGGCGTCGATTTGCCCAACACGAGCCCCGGGCCCATCTCCGGACAGGTGTCCGCATGCAACTGCGGTGACCGCCGCATGGGCGTCTTCGCGCGCGGCCCGGCCGGGGACCTCCTGCTCAAGTGGTGGAACGGCTCCGCATGGAGCCCATTCGCCTCGCTCGGGTCGCCCCAGGAACCCGACTGCGTCTATCCCGCGGTGCGGCGCGCCGCGCCGATCTCGAGCGCGCCCGCCGCCTGCGGTGGAGGCAGCACGCGGCTCGACGTCTTCGCCCGCGGCCCGCGCGGCGACCTGCTGCACAGCTGGTGGGACGGCCAAGGGTGGAATGTTTTCGAGTCCCTGGGAATGCCGCGCTCGCCCTCCACCGGCGCCTGGATTCCCTTCACGGGGATCTCGCTCGCCTGCGCCTGGGAGAAATTCCGCCTCGACGTTTTCGCGCGCGCTGCGGACGGAAAACTATACTCGGCCTCGTCGAACGGATCTTGGCATCAGGCCGGCCTTTCGCCGGAGAGCGGCTCGCGAACGGATTTATGAGGAAATCTCATCTGTCTGCCACTGACCCAGCGCGCGTTGACATGCGTTCGAACGCGAGCGTATCGTCGGATCGGCGGATTCCCGTTCGTTCCGGCGCCGACGTATAGCGCGCGGACACAGCCCTGCCCGGCGGTTCGCCGGGCCCCTCAGTTCTAAGGAGACATCACATGCCTGGATCCAACGACTGGAAGGAAACCGGAGGCAAGTGGGAAGACGACCACACCTTGCTCAGCGACGAGCAGCTCGCGAAGTGCACGCGCGCGTATGACGCCGAGGACGCCGATTTCCCGTCGCCGGTGCCTACGCGCGTGGTCTCGAACGGGGAGTACATGCCGCCCCCGCAGAGCCAGACGCAGAAGAAGGTGGAAGCGCGGATGAAGGAGCTGGCCGACGGCGCGGCGAAGAAGCTTGGGATCAGCCGCCGGCGTTTCCTCGGCTCGAGCGGCGGCATGGCGGCGGCCTTCCTCGCTATGAACGACGTGCATGGCCAGTTCTTCAACGTCGACAAGGAGGAGATGTTCGAGCCACACCACGTCAAGAACCGCCCGCCGAAGGACCTGTTCGTCGTCGACGACCAGCTCCACGTCGTGCGCGGCACCTCCGGCATCGGCGCAGTGGCCTTGCGCGCGATCGCGCAGGGGCCGACGACGCCCGGGTTCACCAGCAACCCGTTCAACCCGAATAACGTGCCCGACGAGCACGGCAACCCGTGGGGCGTATGGAACCCGGCGCTGATCGGCTTGCCCGTCACCAATGACATGTTCAACATCGTCAACTTCATCCGCAGCATCTACTTCGACAGTCAGGTGACCGTTGGCATGATCAGCAACGTCACCGCGTTCGCGTCCGGACCGAGCGGCCAGAACCCGGGACAGCCTTCGCAGGACGTGGAGGACGCACGCACGGGCGAGATCCTCACCGCCAAGCAGACCGCCGCGGGGCGTGACTTCATCAACAAGCTGGCCGGCTCGCGACGGGCGATGGCGCACGGGCTGCTCTACGTCGGCAAGGGGAACCTGGACTACATCCAGTACCAGATCGATAACCACCACCCCGACGCCTGGAAGGGCTACAACATCTCCTACGCGGCGAAGGTCGACTCGGGCGTGATGAGGCAGTGGCGGCACGATGACGAGAACGTGGCCTACCCGACGTTCGAGCTGATCAGCAAGAACGTCCGCCAGCACAAGCTGGGTCCGGGGGGCAACGTCATCGCCGTACACAAGGGGCTTGCCCGCGGCCTGCCGCCGAAGCCGGAGAACGGCTATCCGTCCGACATGCCCAAGGCGCTCAAGGACTGGCCGCACCTGAACTTCCTCACCTACCACTCCTGCATCCAGGACACGTTCTTTGACGATCAGGCGCTGGCGCAGATCCAGGCGAGCGAGGCAGGGACGCGGCCGCTCCTCAACGGAGTGCCGAACATCGACTGGACGACGCTATACGCGCAGCTCACCGGCCACTTCAAGAACTCCTACGCCGAGATCGGGACCACCTTCGCCTCCTCGGTGGTGACGTTCCCGACGGTGACCGCGCACATCCTCGGGCAGCTCCTGCGGTACAAGGGTCCGAAGCGCATCGTCTTCGGATCGGACTCGCTCTGGTACGGCAGCCCGCAGTGGCAGATCGAGGCGCTCTGGCGGTTCCAGATCCCGGAGCGCATCGCGGAGCGCTGGGATTATCCGCAGCTGGACGAGGACGACAAGCGCGACATCCTGGGACGGAACTCGGGCAAGCTGTACGGGCTCGAGCCGCGCTCGGGTGCGGCGTACGGGCCGCTGCCGTCCGACTTCGAGAGCAGCATCACCGACGACCTGAAGCGGCTCTGGGAGATGGCGCCGTACGACCACATCCCGAACCTGGAAGCGAAAAAGGACGACTTCAACGTCTATCGGGAGCGGTACCTGGCCATGGGCGTAGAGCCCAGGAACACGCGCTACGGGTGGGTCCGCACCTCGCTCTGAGCCGTTCGCCCCGGGGGGGCCGCGTCAGTGGCCCCCTCCTCATTGGCAGCTTTCCCGGCGCTCGCAGCCTCGTATCCGGTTCCTGTTCGTCGCTTCCGTAGTTCGACAAGAAAAGGGCGCCTTGCGGCGCCCTTTCCACTCCTCCTCCTCTGCAATCAGCGGCGCTGGATCACGGCGCAAGCGAGGCGCGCGCCGGCGTTACCGGTAGGCTGTGTCCTGTAGTCGTCCGGGTCGGCGTGGACGATGAGGCCGCGCCCGACGATGCTCGTCGGCCCCGGCGTCACGGTGATGATGTCGAGATCGGTCTCGAGCGCGGCGTTGCCGTACAGGTCGGCCTTGAGGGCGGGCATGTCGCCGGCATGGCGCTCGGGCGTGTCCGGATGCCCGTGCGGCCGGCCGAGCGGATTGAAGTGCCCCTTGGCGCTCATGCCGTCGCCCGAGCTGCAGTCGCCGGCGTCGTGGATGTGAAAGCCGTGCTCGCGTTCCGGCGTGAGACCGGAAACCTGCGCGACCACATGCACTTTGTCGCCCACCTGTTGGAAGGTCGCGTTGCCTGACACGTTGTTGCCCGTGGTGGGCTGCAGGCGAGCGGTCGCGCTGGGGGCATCGGCGGGAATGCTCTGGCATCCCGCCAGCGCTGCCGCGGCCAGCGCGGCCAGGCTGGCTTTCACTTCTTCCTCGCGTCCATCGAGACGCCCTTGTGCTTCTTGTAGTTGGCGACCGCCCTGTCCTGCGCTTTGCCCAGCTCCGCGGCTTCCTTCGCCTTCGCGGCAGCCGCCTTGTCGGCCTCCGCGGCCTTTTCCGCATCGGTTTTCGCCGGAGGCGCCGGAAGCTTGGCGTACGAGGCACCCATCACTAACGCGCCAGCAAGCGCGATGAGAATCTTCTTCATGTCTTCTCCTTCATGTGCGGCGCCCCGGCGGGAACTGCGCCGGCGGCGGGTGCGCGCGAGGCGGATTTCACTTCTTTGTACCAGAGGTCGTGGTGCTCCTTCGCCCAGGTCTCGTCGGTGTAGCCGGTGCGCATGTTCCCGTAGGCGCCCTCGACGCCGATCGTTCCCATGTAGATGTGGCCGAAGGAGATCGCGATGTAGAGCAGCGCCGCCGACGCGTGCCAGATCCAGGCGTCCTGCATGACCGCGCGCGTCTGATCGAAGTTGGGGAACAGCAGGATGATCCCGCTCCAGGAGACGATGACGCTGAGCAGGATCACGCCGCCCCAGAACCAGGCCTTCTCGCCGGCGTTGAAGCGCCCCGACGGGATGTGCTCGCCGCGCGCGAAGAACGCCCACGCCTTGCCGAACCACATCCAGTCGTAGGACTTGGGCAGGTTGTCGCGCAGCCACATGAAGATCATGGCGATCACGGAGACGATGAACAGGGGCGCGATGAAGTTATGCAGGTTCTTGCCGAGCGCCGTGAGCCAGGCGAACAGCGTGTAGCCGATGACCGGGAGCAGCAGGTACTTGCCGAACAGCATGATCAGGCCGGAGATGCCGAGCACGCAGAAGCTGATGGCGGCGGACCAGTGCACTACCTGCTCGAGGGTGCTGAAGCGGCGAATCAGGCGGCCGCTCGGCCGGTCGTGCAGCTTGACCGGCCCCTTCCAGAAATAAAAGCCGAGGATGACCACCGCGATCACCGTCACCAGCAGCCCGCCGTAGAAGGTCACCGGCCCGTTGCGGAACTTGCGCCATGCCTCGCCCGCGGTGGCCGTGACGTTCTGGCCCGGGAAGCGCGCCGGCGGCTGCACCAGCACTTCGGTCTCGCGGCCCTTGATGGTGGTGAAGTTTTTCTCTCCCGCCTTCACGTCGCGCCAGACCGGCGCGTTGTTGCCGGGCTGCTCGGCCTGGCGTTGCTGCTGCTGCTGGGCCTCGGACTGAGCCCAGGCCGCGCCGGCGAACTGCATAGCCAGCGCCAGGAGAAAAACCCTCATCGTCGGCACCTTACTGGTTTATGCGTACGTCTTCGTTCTGGCCGAGCTGGCGCGTCTTGATCTGGTTTTCCCAGCTCGCGCGGTCGCCCTTCGTCCACTTGCCGCTGCCGTAGGCGAGCGGCGCGTTGTCCCAGGCCTGCGTGTCGGGCTTGCCCTGGTACTTGCCTTTCTTGAAGTCGGCGACCTGCTCGCGCTCGGCACAGGCCGCAAGCCCGAACAGGGCAACCAGGAGCAGGACCCGGATCACGACCTGCCCCGCGCCGGTTGCTGCGCGGGCGGCTGCGCACCGGGCTTGCCGGGACCGTAGGCCGTGCCCCAGCCCCACACTTCGGAGCCCTTGCCGCGACGTACCACGCGATCGCGGTAGATGTCGGCGATCACGTCGCCGTCGCCGCCGAGCAGCGCCTTGGTCGAGCACATCTCGGCGCAGGCCGGCAGCTTGCCCTCGGACAGGCGGTTGCGGCCGTACTTCTTGAACTCGGCCTCGCTGCGATCGGGCTCGGGGCCGCCGGCGCAGAAGGTGCACTTGTCCATCTTGCCGCGCAGGCCGAAAGCGCCGGCCTGCGGGAACTGCGGCGCGCCGAACGGGCAGGCGTAGAAGCAGTAGCCGCAGCCGATGCACAGGTCCTTGTCGTGCAGCACCACGCCGTCCTCGGTCTTGTAGAAGCAGTCGACCGGGCACACCGCCATGCACGGCGCGTCCGAGCAGTGCATGCAGGCCACCGAGATCGATTTCTCGGCGCCCACGATGCCGTCATTGATGGTCACCACGCGGCGGCGGTTGACGCCCCACGGCACTTCGTTCTCCTGCTTGCACGCGGTGACGCAGCCGTTGCACTCGATGCAGCGCTCGGCGTCGCACAGGAATTTCATTCTTGCCATGGCGGCCTCCTTATGCTCTTGCGACCTGGCAAAGCGTCGTCTTGGTTTCCTGCATCAGCGTCACCCGGTCATAGCCGTAGGTCGTCGCCGTGTTCACCGCCTCGCCGCGGACAATCGGCGCGGCGCCCTCCGGGTAGTAAGGCAGCATGTCCTGTCCTTGCCACCAGCCGGCAAAGTGGAACGGGATGAACACCGTGTCGGGGCCGACGCGCTCGGTGACCTGCGCCTTGACCTTGATCCGCGCGCCCGAGGGCGTGCTGACCCAGACGTATTCATTGTTCCGGATGCCGCGGTCGGCGGCCGCCTTGGGGTTGATCTCGACGAAGTTGTCCTGCTGCAGCTCGGCGAGCCACGGGTTGGAGCGCGTCTCGTCGCCGCCGCCTTCGTACTCGACCAGGCGGCCGCTCGTCAGGATCAGCGGAAACTGCTTGCCGGCGTCGCGGTTCTTCTGCTGCACGGTCTTGAACAGCGTCGGCAGCCGCCACAATACCTTGACGTCGTCGTGCGTCGGCCACTTGTCGATCAGCTCGGCCTTCGGCGTGAACAGCGGCTCGCGGTGCAGCGGCACGCCGTCGGGGAAGTTCCACACCACGGCACGCGCCTTCGCGTTGCCGAACGGGTGGCAGCCGTGCTTCATGGCGACGCGCTGGATGCCGCCGGAGAGGTCGGTCTTCCAGTTCTTGCCCTCGGCTTCCTTCTTCTCCGCCTCGGTGAGGTCGTCCCACCAGCCCAGCTTCTTCAGCAGCACGTGGTCGAACTCGGGATAGCCGGTGGTGATCTCCGAGCCCTTCGAGTACACGCCGTCCTCGGCCAGCAGGTTGACGCCGTCCCTCTCGACGCCGAAGTTGGCGCGGAAGCAGCCGCCGCCGTCCATGACGTGCTTCGAGGTGTCATAGAGGTTGGGCGAGCCCGGGTGCTTGATCGCCGCGGTGCCGTAGCAGGGCCACGGCAGGCCGAAATAATCGCCGGTCAGATCGTAGCCGGTCTTGGCGTCCTTGCCGCCGCGCGCGCGCAGCGTCTTCACATCGAAGACGTGCATGTTGCGCATGTGCGCCTGCAGGCGCTCCGGCGACTGGCCGGTGTAGCCGATGGTCCAGCAGCCGTTGTTGAACTCGCGCGTGGTGTCCTCGATGCTGGGCTCCTCCATGCCGCCCTTGGCCTTCACCAGCCGGATGTTCTGCTTGCCGTCCTTCTTGCCGACGAACTGGTCGGCGAAGCCGAGCTTCTGCGCGAGCTGGTACATGATCATCTGGTCGGTGCGCGACTCGAACAGCGGGTCGATCACCTTCTCGCGCCATTGCAGCGAGCGGTTCGAGGCGGTCACGCTGCCCTCGGTCTCGAGCTGCGTTGCCGCCGGCAGCAGGTAGGCGCCGTCCTTCCTCGCCATCGCGAACATCGCGGCGGTGGCCGAAGGATATGGGTCGACGACCACCAGCAGGTCGAGCTTCTTCATCGCCTCGAGCATGTCGAGGCCGCGGCTCTGCGAGTTGGGCGCGTGGCCCCAGTAGATGACGGCGCGGACGTTCGAGTCCTGGTCGATGTTCTCGGTCTTCTCGGTGACCGCGTCGATCCAGCGCGACACCGTGATGCCCGGCTTGCCCATCATCGCTTCGGACGGGTATTGCTTCTTCAGCCAGTCGAGGTCGATGTTCCACACGCGCGCCCAATGCGCGAACGCGCCCGGCGCCAGGCCGTAGTAACCCGGCAGCGAGTCGGGGTTGGGGCCGATGTCGGTCGCGCCCTGCACGTTGTCGTGGCCGCGGTAGATGTTGGTGCCGCCGCCGGAGCGCCCGACGTTGCCCAGCGCGAGCATCAGCACCGCGCTCGCGCGCACGATCGCGTTGCCGTTGGTGTGCTGCGTCTGGCCCATCGCCCAGATGATGAAGCCGGGGCGGTTCTCGGCGAGGATCTTCGCCACCTCGTGCATCTCGGCTTCGGGCACGCCGGTGACTTCCTCCACTGCCTGCGGCGTGTACTTGGCCATCACCTCTTCCCTGACCTTGTCCATGCCGTAGACGCGGGTGCGGATGTACTCCTTGTCCTCCCAGCCGTTCTTGAAGATGTGGTACAGCAGTCCGAAGAGGAACGCCACGTCGCTGCCCGAGCGCACGCGCACGTACTTGTCCGCCTTGGCGGCGGTGCGGGTGAAGCGCGGATCGGCCACGATCACCTTGCAGCCGTTCTCCTTGGCGTGCAGCGTGTGCAGCATCGACACCGGGTGCGCCTCGGCCGCGTTCGAGCCGAAGAAGAGCAGCGATTTCGAGTTCTGCTCGTCGTTGTACGAGTTGGTCATCGCGCCGTAGCCCCAGGTATTGGCGATGCCGGCGACGGTGGTCGAATGGCAGATGCGCGCCTGGTGGTCGGTGTTGTTGGTGCCGAAGAGGCGCACCCACTTGCACAGCAGGTACGACTGCTCGTTGTTGTGCTTGGAGGAGCCGATCCAGAAGGTCGCGTCGGGCCCGCTTTCCTTTCTGATTTGAAGAAGTTTTTGTGAAACTTCCTCGTAGGCCTGATCCCATGAAATCCTCTTCCACTTGCCGCCCTCGAGCTTCATCGGGTACTTGAGGCGGTGCGAGTCGTGGGTGATGCCGTGCTCGCGGATCGAGGCGCCCTTGGCGCAGTGCGCGCCGAGGTTGATCGGCGAGTCGAACACCGGCTCGTGCCTGGTCCAGACGCCGTTCTCGACCACCGCATCGATCGCGCAGCCCACCGAGCAGTGCGTGCAGACCGTGCGCTTGATCTCGACGCTGCCGGCGGCCTCGTTCTTCGCCTCGGCGGTGCCGATCATGCTGTAGGGCAGCTGCGCGGCCACCGCTGCGGCGCCCGCGGTCACGCCCGAACGCTTGAGGAAGGTCCGCCGGTCCATGGTTTTTGCGAGACCGGCCTGCAATCCCCTCGCGAGGCGCGGCTCGGCCGCTGCGCCCGCGGATTTTCTGGTCAGCAGCATGGCGACCTCCTCAGACCTTCGTGGTGCGGTAGTAGTTGCTGACGTGCTCGCTGGCCTGGTAGCCGCGCGTCGCACGCTTTTTATCTTTCCCCTGGGAATTAGAACCAGAACTCTTTGCCATGAAAGCCGCCGCCGTCGCGGCGCCGCCGGCGCCCACGGTCAACAGGAAATTGCGCCGGGAGAGGCGCCTGGTGCGCTCGGTCATGACTGCCTCCTAGATCTAATAATTCTGGCTGCCGGATACGCGCCGATTCTAGAGCATTTCAAATGCGGCAAGCTCAAGCTCGAAGAAGCTTTTTGCGAAGCGGGCGACCGGCTCGTAGAAATGGGTTATCTCCGACTCCGCTATTGCATCGCACAATCGCCCCGCTGCCGGCTGGATCCAGCGACTGAAAAACCGCTGCTGGTCCGCAAGTTCCGCTTTTTGCTCCGCAATGAGATGCCGCATCGTCTCGCACAGCGCGGCGATGTGGTCCTCGGGCTCGCTCGTCCCGCCGCGGCGCGCCAGGCCCAGCGCGGCCAGGTCGGCGCGCAGCTCGGCGAGCGGCGCTTCGCTCGTGTAACGGATGGAATAGGCGCAGGCATAAAGTGTAACCGGCGCCTTGCCGGTGCCGACGAAGGCCGTCTCGTACTCTTCGCGCACTGCGTCCGGGTCGGCGCCGGCCGCCGCGCGGGCGAGCTCGCGCCACGCGGGCGCGATGCCGCCCTCCTGTGCATCGATCGCGTCCGCCCTGGCGATCGCTTGCAGGAGCGCCGCGTCCGGGGGCGCATAGAACAGCCGCGCCAGCAGCCCGTAGAAGTTGGCCCGGGCCGCCTCCTCCGGGTTCATTTCTTGAAGTCGAAAATCGTCGCTTCGGCGCGATTTTCCATCATGTCGACGACGCGGCAATCGCCGCACATCTGGAGGCGGCGCAGGGCCCCGTCGCCGGCAAACATCGAATGGCCGCCGAGCTTGCCGAGCATGCTGTCGACCATCAGCCGCGTGCCGAACGGCTTGCCGCAGCGCACGCAATGGAACGGCTCGGCTTCGTTCAGCGTCACGGCCTGCTTCGCCTGGGGGCCGAACAGGAGCCGCGGCACCAGCTCGATCGCGTCCTCCGGGCAGGTTTCGGCGCACAGGCCGCACTGCACGCAGTTGCGCTCGATGAAGCGCAGCCGCGGCGCGTCGGCGGCGTCGAGCAGCGCGCCTTCAGGGCAGGCGCCGATGCAGGCCTTGCACAGCGTGCAGGTCTGCTTGTTGACCGCCAGGGCGCCGAATGGCGCGCCGGCGGGCAGCTCGATTTCCTCGATTTTCCTAGGAGCATTCGCAGCCAGATGATCGAGCTCGAAATCGAGCGTGGTGCGCTTCTCGGGCGAGAGGTTGAAGCTGGCCGGTTTCGCCACCGTACTGGCGGGCGAAAGTTCCCACAGGGATTTCTCTACCTCCTCCAGAACTTCAAAGTGCGTGCCCGCATAACCCAAGCCATGCAGAATGGCCTCACCCAGCGCCATCTGCTCGCGCAGCGCCGCCGCATAGTGCTCTGATTCCTTCGTCGATACCACCACGACCTGGCTTGCGCCATAGCAGATGGCGCCGAGCAGCGTGTCGAGGCCGATCGAGGCGACATGGAACACCTCAAAGGGGATGGCGCGCGCCGGAAGCCCCTTGCCGCCTCGCACTGCCTTGCGGCCGGCGGCCTGTACCTGCGAGCGGCCGCTCTCGGTGTCGTGGAATACGAGGCAGGCGTCAATACCACCCGCTTCGCGATAGGTCGAGAGCAGCGTCTTCAATCTCATGCCGATGTCCGAAACTCGCGGATACGCATAGGTCATCGCACCGGATGGACAGACGGTAGCGCAGCCGCCGCAGCCGGCGCACAGGTGGGGCTCGACCTTGACGTGATCGCCGTCGGCGCGGATCGCGCCGGTCGAGCAGACCTCGAGGCAGCGGTTGCAGCCCTCGATGCCCGAGCGGGCGTGGGCGCAGATCTTTTCGCGGTAGGCGAAAAAGCGCGGCTTCTCGAACTCGCCCACCAGCTGCGCCAGCTTCGCCGCGGCGAGCGCCTGCGCGAGCGGATCGGCCCCGGGCGCGAGGTAGCCCTGCGGCAGGTCCGGCATGCGCAGCAGCGGCTCCGTCGAGAGATCGAGCACCAGGTCGAAACTTTCCTTGCGCGCGCGCTCCGCGCGCGAGAAATCGACCGCGCCGATCTCGCCGCAGGCCGCCACGCATTGGCGATGGGCCTTGCATTTCCCGAGGTCGATCTGGTAGCTGAAGTCGATCGCGTTCTCCGGGCAGACGTCGATGCACTTGTTGCAGCGCGTGCACACCTCGAGGTCGATCGGGTTTTCCTGCTGCCACTCGACTTCGAAGGCGCCGAGCCAGCCCGCGACGCGCAGCGGCTTTCCGGACCACACCGGGAAGCTGCGCTCGGCGGGAAGCTCGCCACCCTCCTGGCGCGTGATCAGCACGCTGGGTTGAAGATGAGTTGAAAATCTTTTTGCCCATTCGAGGGCGACCGCGGAGGGGCCGATGACCAGGATCTGGCCGCCGGACTTGTACTCGACGTTTGGCACCGGCTCGGGCTCGGGCAGCGCCGCAGCGGCCAGCAGCGCGGCGATTTTCGGCGTCGCCTGCCTGCCTTCGGCCGACCAGCCCGCCATCTCCCGGATGTTGACGAAGCGCAGCTCGGCCTTGGACCCCGCCGCCTCGGCGAGCTCGCCGAAGAGCGGCGCCTCCTGCGTGCAGCCCACCAGGAGCGACTCCTCGCCGAGCGCAGCCTGGAACCGCCCGGCCTCCTTGCGGCACAGCTCGGTGTGGATGGGGAGCGGGGTTCCCGTTTTCAGCGCCGACGCCAGGGCCTGCGCATCGAGCGCGATGGTCTTGTTGCAGCTGCACAGCTTAAGCGTCTTGTCTTTTATCGCCATGGTTCTCGATCGGTTCAACCGCCTTTGCTTCCTCGGCAGGTTTTTCTTCCTCTTGCTTAGAGACCAGAAGCGTCTGCCGGGCGTGCTCGAGACGCGCAAGCAGCTCCTCGGTAACCGGCTCTGCCTTGGTGTAATCGTCGATATAGGTGTCGAGGCCGTCCATGACGTTGAAGCGCGGATCGGAAAACAGCTTCTTCAGCGCAGCGCGCTTCACGCCTTCCTCGACCTTCGAGTGCATGAACGCCTTGAAATCGGATTCGAACGTGAGGCTGTCGAGCGGCGGGAGCTGAGGAGGGTTCTCCGGGGCAGCTGGCTTTTGCGCAGCCGACTCGCGCTTCAACCTCGACCAGCGCCGGAGAAAGTCCTGCTTCTCTTCGCCCATCAGCCGCGCGCCCGGTCTTTGGGCGACAGGAACGATTGCGGCTTGATGCGCTTGCTCGGCTCGGGGCGGTAGTTCTTCTCGACGAACTCCCCTACCCACGCGAACACCGCGGCCGGCATCGCCACCGAATCCACCTGCTCGCCGCCGTCCATCCAGCGGCTCGCCTCGTCGTAGCTCACGGTGACGAACTGCGGCACCGCGCGCTCCTGCTCCATGCGCCACATCACGAACACGCGCGGCTCCTGCGTCGACACGTTGTGGTAATAGCCCTCGGATTCCGAGCGGTGCAGGACCATCTCGAACCCGGGATAAAGCCACTGCGTGGCCCCGGCCTGCTCGACGATGACGCGCGCTTCGCCCGGGGCGTCGTAGTCGGCAAGCACGCCGACCGCTTCCCAAATCTCGCTCTGCCAGCGGTTGTCCATCGGCCGGCGTTGCATGATTACCGCAACGCGTTTTTTCATCGATTCCATGCCGCGACTATACCCTTGTCTGCTATGATTTTTCAGGAGTAACACCATGGTGATGAAGGTCATCCCGATCAGTTCCGGCCGAACCCCCGCGCCTGCTTTCGCCGGCGGGACGCTACGTGACACGCTCGGGCGCTCGATGCACGACCTGCGCATCTCGGTCACCGACCGCTGCAACTTCCGCTGCGTGTACTGCATGCCGCGCGAGGTGTTCGACGCCAATTACACGTTCCTGCCGCACAGCGCCATCCTCAGCTTCGAGGAGATCGCGCGGCTGGCGCGCATCTTCGTCGGTCTCGGCGTGGAGAAGATCCGCCTGACCGGGGGCGAGCCGCTGGTGCGCCGCGACCTCCATCGACTGGTGGCGATGCTCAAGGAGCTCGATGTGGAGCTCACCTTGACGACCAACGGCTCGCTTCTGGCCAAAAACGCGCAAGCCCTGGCGCAGGCCGGCCTGGACCGCGTCACGGTCAGCCTGGACTCGCTCGACGAGGCCACCTTCCGCGCCATGAACGACGTCGATTTCCCGGTGGCGAAAGTGCTCGAGAGCATCGACGCCGCGGCCGCGGCCGGCCTTTCGCCGGTGAAGGTCAACATGGTGGTGAAGCGCGGCGTCAACGATGGCGACATCCTGCCGATGGCCGAGCGCTGGCGCGGCAGCGGCCACATCGCGCGCTTCATCGAGTACATGGACGTCGGCAGCTCGAACGGCTGGCGCATGGACGACGTCGTGCCCTCGGCCGAGGTCGTGCGGCGCATTTCCGAGCGCTGGCCGCTCGAGCCGGTCGGCGCCAACTACGCGGGTGAAGTCGCCGCGCGCTGGCGCTACGTCGACGGCGCCGGCGAGATCGGCGTCATCTCGTCGGTCACGCAGGCTTTCTGCGGCAGCTGCACGCGGATGAGGCTGTCGACCGAGGGCGCGCTCTTCACGTGCCTGTTCGCGCAGTCGGGCCACGACCTGAAGTCGCTCCTGCGCGGCGGCGCCTCGGACGAGGAGATCCGGGACCAGATCGCCGCGGTCTGGCAGCGCCGCGCCGACCGGTATTCCGAGATTAGAACTTCTGAAACTGCAAAGCTGCGCAAAGTCGAGATGTCGTACATCGGTGGCTAAGCACCGACCGCAGCTGACCAACGCGGCGCGGCCCGCCACTTTCGAGGTCGAGGCCTACAACGAGCGCGGCGAGATGGTGCCGACCGCGATTGCGGGCGAGCATCCGCTCACGCTGTACGTCGACAAGCGCGAGATCGTCACGCTGATGACGCTCGGCCATGCTCCCGAGGCCCTCGCCATCGGCTACCTGCGCAACCAGCGGCTGGTTTCTTCGATCGAGGAAATCACCGCCGTGCAAGTCGACTGGGAAACGAATTCGGTGGCGGTGACGACCCACAAGAGGAGAAATCTCGAAACGAAAATGCAGAAGCGCACGGTCACCACCGGCTGCGGCCAGGGGACGGTGTTCGGCGACCTGATGGAGGAAATAGAAAGCGTCAAGCTGAGAGATGACGTGACTCTCACCGACGCGGACCTTTTCGTGCTGCTCGAGAAGGTGCGCAAGCACGAGACCATCTACAAGCAGGCCGGCGCGGTGCACGGCTGCGCGCTCGCCACGGCCGCGGGCGAGATCCTGATGTTCGTCGAGGACGTCGGCCGGCACAACGCGGTCGACGCCATCGCCGGCTTCATGTGGCTCGACGGCATCGACGGCTCCGACAAGCTGTTCTACACCACCGGGCGGCTCACCTCGGAGATGGTGATCAAGTGCGCGCAGATGCGCATCCCGTTCCTGGTGTCGCGCTCCGGGCTCACGCAGATGGGCCACGCGATCGCAAGCCAGGTCGGCATCACCATGCTCGGCCGCGCGAGCGGCAAGCACTACCTCGCGTTTACCGGGAAGGAACGCCTGGTCAAGACCGCCTCGCAGCCCAGCGAAATCGCGTAATCAACGCGTAATCAGGGACAGACCACGTTTTCCTGGGATCTTCGATGCTCTAGTTTGTGGCAGGCGATGATGTAGGGCTGGCGCGCGTTAACTGCTGTTCGATGCTGATCTGATGCGTCCGCTCGTCTTGAAAAAAAACGTGGTCTGTCCCTGATTTAAGCAGGAGCTGCAGCGGTGATCGTTTTGCGGGAAGGAAAGAAAAACGACGCGACCAGCATCCCGGCGGCGAGCGCCGCCAGCACGAGGAACACGTTCCTGAAGCCGCCCGCGGTGCGGTGAAGCAGCGCGATCATCGGCACGGCGACCGCAGCGACGCTCAGCGTCACGACATAGCGCACGGCGAAGACGCGCCCGCGGTACTCGTCGGCGCAATACCTGCCGACGATCGCATCGTTGAGCGGGATCTGCCCGAACACCGCCAGCATCATGAGGAGCGCCCCGGCGAGCATCGCCCAGCCCTGCAGGTTGGCGGCCAGCGCGAGCAGGGGGATCTGGGCTAGCGCGATGCCGATCATCAGGCGCCGCAGCTCGAAGCGGTCGATGAGCGAGCCCATCGCCAGCTGCGCGAACGCCGCCAGGGTGTAGACGAACGCCACCAGCGCGCCGATGCCGAGGTTGCTGTGGGTGAGCGCCTGCAGGCGCTCCTCGAACAGCTTGGGCATCGCGATGGTGGTGGAATTGAAGATCACGCCGCCGCAGCTGGTCGCGACCAGAAGAATGACGAAGATGCGCGCCATCGTGCGCCGGTCGAGGTTCAGGCCGATCGAGCTCGATCTCTTCCGCAGCGGTCCCGGGTCGGGCACCAGCGCGAGATAGGCGGCCCCGGCGGCGATCGACGCGATGCCCGGCACGAAGAACGCGGCGCGCCAGCCCCACAGGTCCATCAGCGCGCCCGAGACGATCGCCGCCGCGGCGAGGCCGAGGTTGCCCCACAGGCCGTTCCAGCCGAGCGCGCTCCCCAGCTTCGCCGGCGCCGCGACCAGCATGGCGATGCCGACCGGGTGATAGATCGCCGCGAACATCCCGGTGAGCGCGAGGCCGACGCCGATCTGCCAGGGCGAGCGAGCGAACCCGGTGAGGAAGAGCGCCGCGCCGATGCCGAAGAAGAACAGCGCCATCATCCGGTAGCGGCTCCAGTGATCGGCGAGCCAGCCCGCCGGCAGCGCAAAGGCGCCGAAGGCGATGAAGCCGCCGAGCGCGAGCGGCAGCAGCTCGGCGTAGGGACGGCCCCAGTCGCGCGCGAGCGCGATCACCACCGTCGGAAACACCAGCATCACCAGGTGATCGAGGAAGTGGCCGAGGTTGAGGAACGGGACGAGAAAGCGGTTGTTGTTCATGGCGTGAAGCTTACTCGTAAAATCCGTTTTCATGAGCCAGGTGAGCGGCATCGTTCTCGCCGGCGGCCAGGGCCGCCGCATGGGCAGCGTCGACAAGGGCCTGCAACCGCTCCACGGCAAGCCGATGGTGCAATGGGTACTCGGGCGCTTCGCGCCCCAAGTGGACGAGGTGCTGATCAATGCGAATCAAAACGTGGATCAATACCGTGGATTCGGCCATCGAGTGATCACGGATGAAATCGGCGGCTTCGCCGGGCCGCTTGCCGGCTTGCACGCCGGGCTGAAGGCGGCGATGCATCCGCTGGTGGCGACCGTGCCGTGCGACTCTCCATTCCTGCCGGACGATCTAGTGAAGCGGCTCAAGGCTGCCTTGGGCGACAAGGATCTCGCGGTGGCCAAAACCGGCAGCCAGCCCCATCCTGTCTTTGCGCTGGTCAGGACCAAAGTGCTGGAGAACCTGGCGGCGTTCCTGGCCGGCGGCGGCAGAAAGATCGATGCCTGGTATGCCTCGCTGCGGGTGGTCGAGGTGAGCTTCGACGACGAGGCCGACGCCTTTCGCAACATCAACACCGTCGAGGAGCTGAACAAGGCATGACCAGCCTCGCCGAGACGCTAAGCTGCCTCGACGGCTACGACCCGAACGCGCTGCACGTAGACAAGGCGCGCGAGGCGATCCGCAGCTGCCTCGTCCCCATCGCCGAGACCGAGACCGTCAAGGTCCGCGAGGCGCTCGGCCGGGTGCTGGCCGAAGAAATCGTGCCCAGGATCAACGTCCCGGCGCACGACAACTCGGCGATGGATGGCTACGCGGTCTGCTTTTCCGACCTGAAGGGCGAGGAGAGGGTCCTGTCAGAAGTCGGGACCGCGCTCGCCGGCCGGCCGTTCGGCGGCAAGGTCGGCCCGGGGGAATGCGTGCGCGTGATGACCGGCGCAGTGATGCCGCCAGGCACCGACACGGTGGTCATCCAGGAAGCGGTGCGCGCCGAAGACGGCAAGATCCTCATCCCGAAAGGGCAGAACGCCGGGCAGAACGTGCGCTCGGCAGGGGAGGACCTCAAGGTCGGCGTCCCGGTGCTGGCGCCAGGAAAGCTGCTGCGGCCGGCTGAGCTCGGGCTCATCGCTTCGCTCGGCCTCGCCGAAGTGCGCGTTCGGCGCAGGCTGCGCGTCGCGTTCTTCTCGACCGGCGACGAGCTCGCCTCGGTCGGCGCCGCGCTGAAGGAAGGCGAGGTCTACGACTCCAACCGCTACACCCTGCACGGGATGCTCGCGCGCCTCAACGTAGAGTTAACTGATTTCGGAGTAGTGCGCGACGATCCGGGAAAGCTCGAGATCGCGTTTGCGCGGTCCGCCGCCGCCGCCGACGCCGTCGTCACGACCGGCGGCGTCTCGGTCGGCGAAGCCGACTTCACCAAGGAGCTGATGGCGAAGGTCGGCGAGGTGCTGTTCTGGAAGATCGCCATGCGCCCGGGCCGGCCGATGGCGTTCGGAAAAATAGGCCATTCGTTTCTGTTCGGCTTGCCGGGCAACCCGGTGGCGGTGATGGTGACGTTCTACGCGCTTGTGCGCGACGCGCTGCTGCACTTGTCCGGAAGGACCGATGACTATGCCGTACCGCTTTTGACAGCAGTTTCTTCAGTTCCTATCAGGAAAGTACCTGGACGCACGGAGTACCAAAGAGGCATCCTGTTCCGCGAAGGCACCGAGTGGAAAGTGCGCACCACCGGCCAGCAGGGCTCGGGCGTGCTGCGCTCGATGTCTGAGGCGAACTGCCTCATCGTGCTCGAGCACGAGCGCGGCAAGGTCGAGGCCGGCGAGGCGGTGCAGGTCCAGCTGTTCGAAGGCCTGGCGTGAGCCCGGGCACCAACCGCGCCTACGTCTGATCCCAAAGCATCGCCGCGCCGCGTACGCCGCTCGCATCGCCGTGCGCCGCCCGCAGCAGCGGAGTATCAAAGCTGCGCGCGTACACGTAGCGCGCGAGCAGCGGCGGCACCTCGGCGTACAGCTGCTCGAGATTGGACACTCCGCCGCCGAGCACGATGACGTCGGGATCGAGCAGGTTCACGACGTGCGCGAGGGCGCGCGCCAGCCGGTCCTGGTAGCGCGCCAGCGCGGCGCTCTCGCCCACCGCGGTCTTCTCGCGCGCCAGCGCCGGCCCGGATACGAACTGCTCGATACAGCCCGAGCGCCCGCAATAGCACGCAGGCCCGGGATGCTCCTCGCGCGTCATCCAGGGGAGCGGGTTATGCCCCCACTCGCCGCCGATCGCATTGCGGCCTTCGAGAACGCGCCGGTCCACGGCGATGCCGCCGCCCGCGCCGGTGCCGAGGATCGCGCCGAACACGACCCGCGCGCCGCGCGCGGCGCCGTCCAGCGCTTCCGAGAGGGCGAAGCAATTGGCGTCGTTGGCGACCTGTACGCCGCGTGCCAGCGCAGCCTCGAGGTCGCTCTTGAGAGGCCGGCCGTTGAGCGGCGTGTTGTAGGCGTTCTGCACCAGCCCCGAACGCGGCGAGAGCGCGCCGGGAATGCCGACGCCCACCGTGCACTGCTCGCCCGCATCGCGCTCGACCGCCAGGATCGTCGCGGACAGAGCATGCAGGGCCTCTTCGTAGGAGCCATGCGGCGTAGCCGCGCGTTGCCGCCGCGCCACGCGGCCTTCCCGGTCCAGCAATGCCACTTCGACCTTGCTCCCGCCGACATCGACGCCCAGGCGCATCAGAACGCCTGGTCCCAGGGCAGGGAAAGCCGGGTGGCCGAATTGATCAGCCCGACCATGCTGTAGGTCTGCGGGAAATTGCCCCACAGCTCGCGCGTGGACGGATCGACGTGCTCGGCGAGCAGCCCGTGCTGGTTGCGGCATTCGAGCAGGCCCTGGAACAGCGCCCTCGCCTCCTCGCGCCGCCCGGTCGCGGCGAGCGCATCGACGAACCAGAAGCTGCACACCAGGAAAGCGTTCTGCGGCGCGCCGAAGTCGTCCGGCTCCGTGTAGCGGAAGACGAAGTCGCCCTTTTTCAGCTCGCGCTCGACGGCCGCGATGGTGGACACGAAGCGCGGGTCGTTCGCGGCGAGGAATCCCAGCTCCACGAGGAGCAGCAGGCTCGCGTCCAGCCCATCGCCGCCGAACGCGGCGGTGAAGCTGTTGCGCTTCTCGCTCCACGCCCGCTCGCAGATCCCCCGGTGGAGGCGGTCCGCCAGCGCTCGCCAGTGCGCTGCGCGCTGGGCCAGGCCGAGCCGGGCGGCGATCTTGGCCAGGCGATCGCAGGCCGCCCAGCACATCACGCTGGAGAAGGTGTGCACGCGCCCGGCGCCACGCAGCTCCCACAGCCCGGCGTCGGGCTCGTTCCACACCGCGGCGGCGCGCTCGCCGAGCGCCTCGAGCTGGGTGAACAGCGCCTCGTGGCCGGAGCGTATCAGGCGCCGGTCGTAGAACACGTGCGTCGCCGCGAGCACCGCCGAGCCGTAAACGTCGTTCTGCACCTGCGCAAAGGCCTGGTTGCCGACGCGCACCGGGCCCATGCCGCGGTACCCCGGAAGCGAGGCGATCTCGCGCTCCTCCATCTGCGCCGCGCCGTTGATGCGGTACACCGGCTGCAACCGCGCCCCGTCCGTGCCCGCTGCGAGGTTGATGATGTAGCCGAGGTAGCGCTCCATCGTGCGCGTGGCGTTCAGCCGGTTGAGCGCGCTGATGGTGAAGTAGGCGTCGCGCAGCCAGCAGTAGCGGTAATCCCAGTTGCGCCCGCTGCCGGGCGCCTCGGGAATCGAGGTGGTGACCGCCGCGACCACCGCGCCGGTGTCGTCCACTGCCGAGAGCTTGAGGGTGAGCGCGGCGCGGATGATCTCGTCCTGCCACTCGAAAGGAATCTGCAGGTCGCGCACCCAGTCGTGCCAGTAGTCGGCGGTCTCCTCGCGGAAGCGGCGCGCGGTCTCGGCCACCCCGCCCTGCAGCGTCTCGTCGGGGCCGAGCAGGAACGAAAGCGGACCCTGCAGCACGAAAGGCAGCTCGTCGACCAGCGCCGTGATCGAGCAGTCGGTGGTCACGCGCATCACGTAGTTATCCGCGACGAAACGCACGTGGTTGCTGCCATAGGTGAGAGCCGGCCGCTTGGCGCCGTATTGCGACGCGGGGCGCAGAAGGATGCGCACGCGCGGGCTGCCTGCAACCGGACGCAGCTGACGCACCATGGTCATCGGGCAGAACAACCGGCCGTGGTGCCGGAAGCGCGGCGCGAAATCGGTGATTTCGACCGCGCCACCGCGCCGATCGTAGAGGCGCGTGACCAGGATGGTGGTGTTGGTCAGGTATTCCTGCTCGCTGCGCGCAAAATCGACCAGCTCGACCGCGAAAAAACCGAAATCGCCGTCGCCGCGGCGCTCGCGCAGCAGGGAGCAGGCGGCAGGATCGCCGTCCATGCGCGGTAAGCAGGCCCAAACGACCTCGCCGCGGCTATCGAGCAGCGCCGCGACGTTGGCGTTGCCGATGATCGCGAGCTCGAGCGACTGGCTCACGGGGTGCGCCCGGCGCCGAAGCGCGCCACCCATTCGTGCAGCCAGGCGCGCACCGCCAAGGCGTCGACGATGCGCCAGCGCGCCCCGGAAGACCCCGGGCCCACCTTCACCGACTGCCCGCCGAGCCGGTTCACCACGCCGAAGCCGTATTCGTCAGTCTGGTCGTCGCCGAGGAAGACCGGCGTGCGCCCGGCGAACGGCGGCTCGCGCATGAATTCCTCGATCGCGCTGCCCTTGTCGCGGCCCGAGGGTTTCAGCTCCACCACCATCTTGCCGTCCAGTACTTCGAAATCCTCGCCCAGCCGCTCCGCCGCCTCGCGCAGCGTCGCCTGCGCGGCGCCGGCGAGCTGCGGCGCCATGCGGTAATGCAGCGCAAGGCTGTGGCCCTTGTCCTCGAACAGCAGCCCGGGGTGACACGCGGCGAACTCGCTGATGCGCGCGGCTGCGCCGCGCAGCGCCGCCGTCGGAAACGCGTGGCGGTGCACGGCCCCGCTCGCATCGCGGCGCTCGACGCCGTGCTGCCCGGCTGCAGGCAGCCTGAGCGGCGAGAACAGCGCGTCGATGTCCGACACCGAGCGGCCGCTGATCAGCGCGAGCGCCCCGCCGGCCGCCCGGTGCAGCTCGGCCAGCAGCCTGAACAGCGGCTCGCCGGGACGCACCGCGTCGGGCCGCTCGGCGTGCTCGAGCAGCGTGCCGTCGATGTCCAGAAAGAACACCCAGTCGGCCGCAGGCTCTGGCAGGTCCATCAAAGCGCCCGCGACTCGCGACGCGCTGCGCGAGTCCGTGCCATGACGCGCCGGCGCTGCCGCATGCGCGCGGCATCGAGAAGCATCCTGCCGGCCCAGCGGTATACATTGAACTCCTGCACCAGATGCCGCATGGTGCGCATGCGCGCGCGGCGCTCGCCCGGCTGCATGGTGAGCGCGACGTGGATCGCCACCGCGCTCTGCTCGATGTCGTAGGGGTTGACGATCAGCGCCTCGGGCAGCTCGCGCGCCGCGCCGGTGAACTGCGACAGGATCAGCACGCCCTGCTCGTCGTCGCGCGAGGCGACGAATTCCTTCGCCACCAGGTTCATGCCGTCGTGCAGGCTCGAGACGTAGCACAGGTCGGCGGCGCGGTACAGCTCGTACACCCTGCTCGCATCGTAGTGCTCGATTCGAAGCAGGATCGGATCGTAGCCGGGACGGCCGAAGCGCCGGTTGATGCGCTCGGCGAGCGCACGCACCCTGGCGTCGAGGTTCTGGTATTCGTCGATCGAGGAGCGCGACGGCGCCGCCAGCTGCGCGAAGCAGAAGCGCCCGACCCAGCTCGGCTCGAGATCGAGCAGGCGCTCGACCGCCATGAAGCGCTCGAGGATGCCCTTGGTGTAGTCGAGCCGGTCGACGCCCACACCGAGGAGCATCTCCGCGCCGAGGCCGAGCTGCTCGCGCACGCGGGTGCGGCACTCCGCGACCGGCGGCAGCTTGGCGAGGGGCGATGGCGGCCACTCGATCGAGATCGGATAGCGCCGCACCTCGGTGGGCTCGCCGCCGTGCGAGATGCTGAACGTTTCGCGGTCGACGCGCGCCTCGAGGAACCGGTCCACGGTATCGAAGAAATTGTTGCAGTGGAACTGGGTGTGGAAGCCGATGATCGAGGAGCCGAGCAGGCCCGCCAGCACCTCCTCGCGCCACGGCAGGATGCCGAAGGCCTCGGGATTGGGCCAGGGGATGTGCCAGAAGGTGATGATCGTGGCTTGCGGCAGCCGTTCGTGAACCATGCGCGGCAGCAAAGTAAAGTGGTAGTCCTGCACGAGGACGATCGGGTCCTCGGTGCGCGACTCGTCCACGACGGTGTCGGCGAAGCGGCGGTTCACCGACTTGTAGTGCGTCCAGTCCTCGGCGCGGAACACGGGGCGCGTGTGCGCGATGTGACACAGCGGCCAGAGGCCCTCGTTGGCGAGGCCGTAATAGTAGCCCTGCTCCTCCTCTTTCGAGAGCCACACGCGCCGGATGCGATACGAGGGTTTCTCGGGCGGCACCATCACGTGGTCCTGCTGGTCGACCGTGTCGCGATCGGCCGAGCCCCCGCCGTGCGCGATCCAGGTCCCGGAGCAGGCGCGCATGACCGGCTCGAGCGCCGTCACCAGGCCGCTCGCCGGCCGCTGGATCTCGATCACGTTGTCCTTGCGCCGCACGTGGATGTAAGGCTCGCGGTTGGATACGATCAGCACCTCGTCGCCTTTCAGGTCCTCGCGCAGGATGCTGCGCAACGCGTTCGGGCCCCAGAGGATCTGGCTTTCGTCGCGCGCGTGGCGCTCGGCCTCGAGGTCGCGAACCAGCGCCTGCAGGTCCTTGGCGATCGGCCGCAGCTCGGGCGCCGTGACCCCGAGGCCGTCGCGCGCGCCGAGCGGCGCCTCGCCCGAGATCAGGCCCTTGATTCCCGCCACCCAGCCGCGCCAGCTGATCTCGGCGATCACCACCGTGATCAGCGCCACCACGGCGGCGATCGCCGCGAACAGGTAGAAGATGTACTTCTTGGTGTCCTCGCTGCGCCGCTGCACGAAGCTCATGTCGTGCACGATCACCAGCTCCCCCAGCGCCTCGCCCTCGGCGGCGACCGGGTTGACCGACACGTGCAGCGGCCCGCGCTCAAGCTGCACCAGCCGGCTTTGCGACACCGCCTCGCCGGCCTGCGGGCAGCGCACGCTCTCGGGAAACGTGCTGGTCGCATAGAGCATCTTGCCGGCCGGGTCGCAGAAGCCGATCGCGAAAATGCGCTCGTCCTGGATGATGCGCTCGAAATAGCGCAGCACCTTCTGGCGTGCGCGCGGCTCGCGCACCAGCGCGGTGAGCGGTTCCTGCGCCGCATTGGCGATGGTCGTCGAGCGGATCTCCAGGTCGCGAACGAACCACTGCAACGTCAGGCGATCGACCAGCGGCACTACTGCGTAGGCGATCGCCGTGAGCGCGATTCCGAGCGGAACGATGAAGCGAAGGGATAGCCGCATAACGTTTGACCTGCCCAGCGCTGCGGACCTGCTAATTAGACCACATTGCGCCGCGGTTTGCTCCGACCCCCGCCCTAGATCGCCATCACGCGCGCGAGCTCGAGCAGCGCCGCGTCGGCCGGCCGCGTGCGCCCGGCGATCTCGGCAAGCGGCGTGGTGACGATCTCGTTGCGGGAGGCGCCGACCAGCATGCCGTGCCGTTCCTGCACGAGCGTTTCTACCGCGGCTGACCCAAGCCGAGTCGCGAGGATACGGTCGGCGGCTATAGGAGCGCCTCCACGCACTACATGCCCAAGGCGGGTGACGCGCAGCTCGAAGCCGATCGAATCGCGGCTCTCGGCGTAATGCCGCATCAGCTCCTTCACGCCGCAGCGCGCGCCCTCGGCGATGACGACGAGGGCGTGCGTCTTGCCGCGCTGGTAGGCCCCGCGCAGCCGCTTCGCCACCTCCGCGGGCGCGATCTCGCTCTCGGGCAGCGCGATCACCTCGGCGCCGCCGGCGATGCCCGCCATCAGCGCGATGTAGCCGCAGTCGCGCCCCATGGTCTCGACGGCGAAGGCGCGCGAGTGCGACGAGGCGGTGGTGCGCAGCCGGTCGATCGCCTCGAGCGTGATGTTGACCGCGGTGTCGGCGCCGATGCTGACATCGGTGCCGTAGACATCGTTGTCGATGGTGGAGGGCACGCCGACGACGGCGAAGCCTTCGCGGGCCAGCATGGCCGAGCCGGTCTGCGAGCCGTTGCCGCCGATCACCACCAGGCCGTCGATGCCGCGGGCGGCGAGGTTGCGCAGCGCCGCGCTGCGCCCGGAGGGCTCGGCGAACTCGGGGCAGCGCGCGCTGCCGAGCACGGTGCCGCCGCGCTGCACGATGCCGCCGACGTCGCGCGCGCGCAGCGGCTCCATGGTGTCGGCGAGGAGCCCGGCGTAGCCGTTGCGCACGCCGAATACTTCCGCCCCGCGGGCGAGCGCGGCGCGCGTCACGGCGCGCACCGCGGCGTTCATGCCTGGCGCGTCGCCGCCGCTGGTCAGCACTGCGATTCTTTTCAAGCCCTATTCCTGCGGCAAGCGGACTACGTTCGCGGCCGGCTGCTCCTCGGGTTCCGGCAGCGCTTCGACGTCCTTCAGCTTGCGCTCGATCTGGCGGGTGCGCGTCTCGGCCTGATCGATCGAGTTGGCGACCGCCTGCAGCTGGCGCTTGGTGCTGGCCAGTACTTCGGCGAACTTGCCGAACTCGCTCTTCACCGCGGCCAGCACCTGCCAGACCTCGGAAGTACGGCGCTCGATGGCGAGCGTGCGGAAACCCATCTGCAGGCTGTTCAGCAGCGCGCTGAGGGTGGTCGGCCCGCAGACCGTGACCCGGCAGTCGCGCTGCAACTGCTCGAACAGCCCCGGCCGACGAAGGACTTCGGCGTAAAGGCCTTCGAACGGCAGGTAGAGGAGCGCGAAATCGGTGGTGGCCGGCGGCTCGACGTACTTCTCGGCCATCGCTCTGGCCTCCAGCCTGACCCGCGCCTCAAGCGCCTTCGCCGCGGCCTCCATCGCCGCCGGGTCGGCGGCTTCCTGGGCATCCTGCAGCCTCTGGTAGTCCTCGAGCGGGAACTTGGCGTCGATCGGCAGCCATACCGTGCCGGTGTGGGGGTCGTGGCCGGGCAGCTTGATCGCGAACTCGACCCGCTCGCGCGAGCCGGGGCGGGTGGCGACGTTGGTCTCGTACTGCTCAGCGGTCAGGATCTGCTCGAGGAGCGCCGCGAGCTGCACTTCGCCCATAACGCCGCGGGTCTTCACGTTGGCGAGGACCTTCTTCAGGTCGCCGACGCCGGCGGCGAGCGACTGCATCTCGCCCAAGCCCTTGTGCACCAGCTCCAGGCGCTCGGAAACCACCTTGAACGACTCCGACAGGCGCTTCTCGAGCGTGGCGTGCAGCTTTTCGTCGACGGTCTGGCGCATCTGCTCGAGCTTGGCCGAGTTGTCCTGCTGGATGCGCTCGAGGCGCTGCTCGACCGCGCCGCGCAGGGTTTCGAATTGCGCGTTCTGCACGCCGGCAAAAGAGGACATGATGCGGTTCATCTCGTCGCGCGCCTCACGCGCGGAGGTCCTCTCCTTTGCGATGAGCATGGCGATCAACACTACGCCGGCAATCGACACCCCCAGAATCAGCAGCAACAGAAGGTCGTTCACGCCGCTTACCTTACACCGAATCGCGCAGGGTGAGCGCCGGCGAGACGCGCAGCACCTTGCGCGAGGACAGCCACGCGTTGAGCGAGAGCAGCGCGATACCGGCGAGCGGGCCGGCGAGCCACAGCGCGAGGCTCGGAGGCAGGTCGAGCTCGAACACGCGCCGCGCCAGCAGCTGGCCGATCGCCGCGGCGCCGAGCGTGGCGAGCAGGCCCGCGATGGCGCCCATGGCGAGGAACTCGGCGCGCTGCGCGCCGGTCACCTGCGCGCGCGAGGCGCCGTAGACGCGCATCACGGCGGCCTCGCGCCTGCGCTCGTCCTCGGTGGCCACGAGCGCGGAGTAGAGGACCAGCAGCCCGCCGAGCAGCGCGAACAGGAACACGATCTCCACCGCGGTGATCAGCGAGTCGATCACCGCCTGCGCCTGGCGCACGGCGGCGCCCACGTCCACGATAGTGAGGTTGGGGAAACGCGCTGCGAGCTCGTTCAGCGCCTGTTCGCGTCCCGGCTCGACGCGGAAGGCGCTGATGAAGCTGGCGGGATAGGGCGCGAGCAGCGGCGGCGGCGCGATGACGAAGAAATTCACCTTCATCGAATCCCAGCGCAGCTTGCGCAGCGACGTGATGCGCGCGCTGAACGACTCGCCGCCGACGTTGATGGACAATTCGTCGCCGAGCTTCCAGCCGAGGGTGCGGGCGATCCCTTCCTCGACCGAGATTTCATCTCGATTCGGATCCAGCCACCTGCCGGCAACGATCTGATTGTGCCCGGGCAGGGAATCCATGTAGGAGAGGTTGAACTCGCGCTCGATCAGGCGCCGCGCGCGCTCCTCGGCGTAGTCGGCTTCGTTCACCGGCTTGCCGTTCAGCGCGACAACCCGCCCCCGCACCATGGGATAGAGATCAGCTTTGCCGATTCTTTTTTCCTCGAGGAATTGCTTCACCTGCGCGAGCTGGTCGGGCTGCACGCCGAGCAGGAAGCGGTTGGGCGCATCCGGCGGCGCGCTGCGGCGCCAGGCCTCGACCAGGTCGTGGCGCGTGAAAGTCAGGAGCAGCACGGCAGTCAGGCCGAGCGCAAGGCTCGCTACCTGCACCGCGTTGCCGCGCGCATGGCGCTTCAGATTTGCGACTCCGTAACGCAGGCTGCGATTTTTCATCCTTCCCAGGATCCGACGATGCGTAAGACCCTTGAGCGCCAACCACGACAGCATGAAAAATAAAAGCACGGCCGCAGAAAAACCGCCGACCACGTAGCCGCCCAGCGTGAGGTCGCCCGCCTGCCAGATCAGCAGCGCAGCCAGTACGGCCATCCCCAGAGCATAGGCGGCCAGCGCGCTTCCCCTCGGCGCTCCGCTCTCGCGCCGGATCACTCGCACCGCCGGCACGTTTTTCAGCTGCAGCAGCGGCGGCAGCGCGAAGCCGAGGAGCAGCACCAGCCCGACGAGAAATCCCTGCAGGGCGGGCAGCAGGCCAGGCGGCGGCAGCTCCGCCTGCAGCAGCCCGGCGAGGAAGGCCGCGATGCCGAGCTGCGCGGCGTAGCCGAGCACGACCCCGACCGCGCAGGCGGCAATGCCCAGCAAAGCGAATTCGAAACCGTAAAGCGCCACCAGCCGGCGCTGCGTCGCCCCCAGGCAGCGCATCACGGCGCAGCCGTCGAGATGGCGCTCTACGAAGCGGCGCGTGCCGAGCGCGATCGCTACCCCGGCGAGGACCGCCGCGAGAAGCGCCGTCAGCGCGAGGAAGCGCCGCGCGCGCTCGATCGAGGCGCGCACTTCCGGCCTGCCGCTTTCCAGGTTGTCGACTCTTTGCCCCCTTTCCAGCCGGGGCTGAATCGATTTTTCAAAAGCACTGATTTTCTCGGGAGAGCCTGCAGCGTAGAGGTAATACCAGACCCGGCTGCCGGTCTGGATCAGCCCGGTCGCCGGCACGTCGGCGAGGTTCATCATCAAGCGCGGCGCGATGTTGAAGAAGTTGGCGCTGCGCTCGGGCTCGAGCGTCAGCACCGCGGCGACCTCGAAGTCCGCGCGGCCCAGGCGGATGCGCGAGCCGACCGGCGCGTTCAGCGAGGAGATCAGGCGTTCTTCCAGCCATACGGTGCCGCGCGCGGGTCCGCGCTCTACCGGCACATCGGGCGCTATTCGAAGCTTGCCGCGCAGCGGGTAGTTTTCGGTGACTCCCTTGACGCCGGCGAGGGAATTCTTGTCGCCGTGAAAAGCCATGCTGATGAAATTCGCCGCCTGGGCGAGCTGCAGGCTCTCGCGCGTGATTTGTCCGGCCACCTGGGCTTTCCACGGATGATCGGACTGCAGCGCCAGGTCGGCGCCGAGCAGCTGATGAGCATCGCGCAGCAGCGCCTGGCTCACGCGGTCGCCGAAGAATGCGACGCTCGTGACGCTAGCCACCGCGATCACCAGGGCCGCGGCGAGCACGCGCAGCTCGCCGGCGCGCCAGTCGCGCCCCAGCATGCGCAGGGCCTGCCTCACGCGACGATCCGCCCAGCGGCGAGCCGCAGCATGCGGCTGCAGCGCCCGGCAAGGCTCTCGTCGTGCGTCACCATGACCAGCGTCGTGCCGTATTCGCGGTTCAGGTCGAAGAGCAGGCGGATCACGCCGGCGCCCGAGTCGGCATCGAGGCTGCCGGTCGGCTCGTCGGCGAGGAGGAGCTTCGGCCGCACCACGAAAGCGCGCGCCAGCGCGACGCGCTGCTGCTCGCCGCCCGAGAGATGCTTCGGATAGTGATCGAGCCGCTCACCAAGACCTACCCTGTCGAGTATTTCACTGGAGAGCCTTTCGGCTTCCGGGTGGTCGGCCAGCTCCAGCGGCAGCATCACGTTCTCGAGGGCCGTGTAGCCGGGCAGGAGCTGGAACGACTGGAACACGAAGCCGACCTGCATTGCGCGCAGCCTTGCGCGCGCGTCCTCGTCCAGCGCGAAGAGATCCGCGCCGTCGATCTCGACCCGGCCGGCGCTCGGCGTGTCGAGGCCGGCGAGAATCGCGAGCAGCGTCGACTTGCCCGAGCCGGAGGCGCCGATCACCGCCACCGCCTCGCCGCGCGTGATTTCCAGGTCGATGTCCCGCAGAATGACGAGATCGCTCGCGCCGCTCTTCACCACCTTGCCGATGCCCTTCGCCGTCAGAACGTTCTTGTTGTTCATGGTTTTCGCATGCAGCGCCCAGGCCGCTGGGAGATCGATTCTGGTCTACGGGGACAGCTTGTCGGCGGGTTACGGCATCAGCCAGGCGCGCGGCTGGGTGGCGCTGCTTGGCGAGCGCCTCAAGCGCGAGCGCCTCGATTATAGCGTCGTCAACGCGAGCATCTCCGGGGAGACGACTCGCGGGGGCCTGGCGCGCATCGAGCCGGCGCTGGAGCGCCACCGCCCGGCGATCTTGATCCTCGAGCTCGGCGCGAACGACGGCCTGCGCGGCCTGCCGGTGGCGCAGATGACGAAAAACCTCGGCGCCATGATCGAGCAAGCGCAGAAGGCCGGCGCGCAGGTGCTCATCCTCGGCATGCGGCTGCCGCCGAATTACGGGCCGGACTACACGCAGGCGTTCGAAGCCGCCTTCGGCAAGCTGGCAAAGCGCTACCAGGCCGCGCTGGTGCCGTTCTTTCTGGAGGACGTCGTCAAAAAGCCCGACCTGTTCCAGCCCGACCGCATCCACCCGGGCGTCGAAGCGCAGCCGCTCATCCTGGAACGCGTCTGGACGAGGCTGCGGCCGCTGCTCAAGTCACCGTGAGCAGAGCCGGGCCGGCGCTCAGGCGCCCGATGGCTCTCGCCTCAAAGCCCTGCTTTTTGAAGATCTCCAGCACCTGAGCTTCGGCAGAAGTAGCCACCAGCAATCCGCCGCTCGTCTGCGGGTCGGTGAGGAGCTTCTTCTTCCAGTCGGGGAACCCGGCGGGAAGCTCGACTTCGTGGCCGTAGCCTTTCCAGTTGCGCTCGGAGGCGCCGGTGGCGATGCCCTGCTTCGCCCACTCCAGGGCTTCGGGAATCACCGGCAGCGCATCGAACTTCACCTCGCCGGAGAGCCTGGAGCCGCGCAGGATCTCGAGCAGGTGGCCGGCGAGGCCGAAGCCGGTGACGTCGGTAAGCGCGTGCACCGACTCCATCTCGGCCAGCGCCTCGCCCGGCGTGTTGAGCCTGGTGGTCCATTCCACCATGCGCGCATAGCCTTCTTCGGAGAGCTTGCCCTTCTTCAGCGCCGCCGAGAGGATGCCGATGCCGAGCGGCTTGCCCAGGATCAATGCGTCCCCCGCTTTGGCGGAGCTGTTCTTCTTCACCTTGTCCGGATGAACCAGCCCGAGCGCGACCAGGCCGTAGATCGGCTCGAGCACGTCGATCGAATGCCCGCCGGCGATCGGAATGCCCGCTTGCGCGCACACCGCCTGGCCGCCTTCGAGAATGCGTCGGATCACCGACACCGGCAGCTTCTCGAGCGGCATGCCGACGATGGCGAGCGCGAAGATCGGCCGCGCGCCCATCGCGTAGACGTCGGAGAGCGCGTTGGTGGCGGCGATGCGCCCGAAGTCGTACGGGTCGTCGACGATCGGCGTGAAGAAATCAGTGGTGGCGACGAGCGCCTGGCTGTCGTTCAGGCGGTAGACCGCGGCATCGTCTGCGGTCTCGGTGCCGACGAGCAGCTCCTTCGGCAATCCTCGGATCGGCGTCGAAGCGAGAATTTCAGTCAGCACCGCGGGCGCGATCTTGCAGCCGCAGCCGCCGCCGTGGCTGAACTCGGTCAGGCGAATCTTCTCTGGAGCATTCATAGGGTTAGAATTTTAAGGGTGAAACCTGCCGTGCCCGTTTCAGCGTCGCTGTTCACGCAATTCGACTCGATCGTGGACGCCCGCTCGCCCGCAGAATACGCCGAAGACCACATCCCCGGCGCGGTCTCGGCGCCAGCGCTCGACGACGCCGAGCGCGCCACGGTTGGTACTCTCTACAAGCAGGTCTCGCCGTTCGACGCGCGCAAGCTCGGCGCCGCGCTGCTGGCGAAGAACGTCGCGCGGCATGTCGAGACGCTGTTCCGCGGCAAGGACAGCCATTGGCGCCCGCTCGTCTACTGCTGGCGCGGCGGTCAGCGCTCCGGCGCGATGGCGCACATCCTGCGCGAGATCGGCTGGGATGCAGAAACCCTCGAGGGCGGCTACCGGGCTTACAGGAGATGGGTGGTGCAGGAATTGCAGCAACTCCCCCCTCGCTTCCGGTTCGTCGTGATCCACGGCCCGACGGGAAGCGGCAAGAGCCGCTACCTCAAGAACCTGCATCGCTCGGGCGAACAGGCACTCGACCTGGAGGAGCTCGCCGCGCATCGCGGCTCGGTCCTGGGCAATCTCCCCGACCGCCCGCAGCCTTCGCAGAAATGGTTCGAGAGCCAGCTCCTCGCCGCGCTCTCCGCGTTCGATCCCGCTCGTACTGTCTACGTCGAAGGCGAGAGCCGCAAGATCGGCCAGGTCCAGGTCCCCGAGGCGCTCATCGGCCGCATGCGCGCCTCGCCCTGCATCCTGCTCGAAACCGACCTCGAGACCCGGGTCACCCTGCTCCTCGAGGAGTACCGGCACTTCCTCGAGGACACGAGCACGCTCAACACGCAGCTCGACTGCCTCGTCGGCCTGCACGGCCGCGAGAGAATCGCCGAATGGAAAGCCCTCGCCGCGCGCGGCGCCTGGCGCGAGTTCGTCGAGCGGCTCCTCGTCGAGCACTACGACCCCGCCTACCGGCGCTCCTCGCTCCACAACTTCACCCTGCTGCACGAGGCCGAGAAAGTCAGAATCGCGGCATGAGCTGGCAGGGGAAGCAATGCCTGTCCTGACCGTCGGCCATTCGACGCATCCGATCGGCGAGTTCATCGAGCTGCTTCGC
>Ga0209472_1000099_pt1 | contig 50242 bp, 43 predicted proteins | sample GraSoiAngelo_130_FD_185887 | JGI IMG/M metagenome (GOLD analysis project Ga0209472, IMG submission 185887) | Grasslands soil microbial communities from the Angelo Coastal Reserve, California, USA - 14_0929_02_20cm (SPAdes) (version 2) | ecosystem: Environmental > Terrestrial > Soil > Grasslands ... | reverse complement strand
CACGGGCGCTGCGCTCACCGCGGCGGCGGCGGCGGCCGGGGTGCCGGCGTGAGCGTCGCGGGCGGCGACGCCGGCGGCTCCGTGAGCGGCTTCGTCGGCGCGGTCGGCAACACCCCGCTCATCCGGCTCAGGGGCGTGAGTGAAGAGACCGGCTGCGACATCCTCGGCAAGGCCGAGTTCATGAATCCCGGCGGCTCGGTCAAGGACCGCGCGGCGAGCGCGATCGTGCTGGAGGCCGAGCGCCGCGGAGAGCTCCCCCCGGGAGGCACGGTCGTCGAGGGCACGGCCGGCAACACCGGCATCGGGCTGGCGCACGTGTGCAACGCACGCGGCTATCGCTGCGTCATCGTCATGCCCGACAACCAGTCGCCGGAGAAGTACGCTCTGCTCAGGATGCTGGGCGCCGAGGTCCACCAGGTGCCCACGGTTCCCTACAGCAATCCCAACCAGTACCAGAAGGTCGCGCAGCGCCTCGCGGCATCGCTGCCGAACTCCGTCTGGTCCAACCAGTTCGACAACACCGCCAACCGCGACACCCACGCGCGCACCACGGGCCCCGAGATCTGGGCTCAGACCGACGGTCGGATCGATGCGTTCGTCGCCTCCACGGGCACCGGTGGCACCTTTGCCGGCGTCGCGGAGTATCTGAAGTCGCGCCGGCGCGCGGTACGCTGCGTGCTGGCCGATCCCCCGGGCAGCAGCCTCTATGAATACGTGCGCAGCGGGACGCTCAGGGCAACCGGCAGTGGCTCGATCACCGAAGGCATCGGCATCGGCCGCGTCACCCGCAACCTCGAGGGCGCACCGATCGATGAGGCCGTGCACATCGAGGACGGCGAGACGGTGCGGCACGTCTACCGGCTGCTGCACGAGGAAGGGCTGCTTCTGGGCAGCACCAGCGGCATCAACGTCGCCGCAGCGGTGCGCGTGGCGCGCTCTCTCGGGCCGGGACACATCATCGTGACGGTGCTCTGTGACGGCGGGGCAAAGTATCAGTCACGGCTCTTCAATCGCGCCTGGCTCGAGCAGAAGGGTCTGGCCGCGTACGCGGCGACCCCGCCCGAGCGTGCGCCCATCACGCTGGACGCGGCGCTGGTCGCATGACCGTGGCGCCCGAGGTTCCCTGGCTGGTCTTGATGCGCACCTGAGACGGCCCCGCGCCGCCATCCCGATGAACGGCACTTCCGGCCCCGCCGAGCTCGATGCCTTGCGCCTGAGTCTCGAGGTAGCCGCGCGCAGCGTCGGCTTCAGCCTGCCGCTGGCGGTGCTGGTCGCCTGGATCCTGACACGCGCGCGCTTCCCGGGCCGGATACTGTTCGATGCGTTCGTGCATCTGCCGCTGGTGCTGCCGCCGGTGGCCGTGGGCTACGTGCTGCTGATCCTCTTCGGGGCGCGCGGACCCATCGGCGCCTGGCTGCGCAGCCATTTCGGCATCGAGCTGGCCTTCACCACCGCCGGAGCCGCGCTCGCCACCGCGGTCATGACCTTTCCGCTGATGGTGCGCGCGATACGCCTGTCGCTGGAGAACGTCGATCGCGGGTTGGAAGAGGCGGCGCGCACGCTGGGTGCGGCTGCCGTGGACCGCTTTGTCTCGATCACCCTGCCGCTGATGCTGCCCGGGATCCTCGCCGGGGCCGTGACGGCCTTTGCCGCCGGCCTGGGCGAGTTCGGCGCCGTCATCACCTTCGCCTCCAACATTCCCGGCGCGACCCGCACGCTCCCGCTCGCGCTCTACACCACGATGCAGTCACCCAGCGGGGACGCGCTGGCGTTGCGGCTCGCGATGCTGTCGTTGGCGCTCGGCCTGCTGGGGCTGCTGGCCTCCGAGCTGCTGGTGCGGCGCGTGCGCCGCCTGCTCGGCCGCTGACATGTTGCACGTGTCGGTGCTCAGGAGGCGCCCCGGGTTCTGCCTGGAGGCGACCTTCGCCGCACCCACACCCGGCATCATCGCGCTGTTCGGGCGCTCGGGCAGCGGCAAGAGCACGCTCGTCAACATCATCTCCGGGCTCCTCGCACCCGACGCCGGCGAGGTGCGCCTGGATGACGAGGTCCTCACCGACACGCGCGCGGCCATCGCCGTACCGGTCGAGCGCCGGCGCATCGGGTACGTATTCCAGGACGCGCGGCTCTTCCCGCATCTTTCGGTCAGCGGCAACCTGCGCTACGGCGAGAAGCGCGCACGCGCCGCGTCACGCATCATCGGCTTCGACGAAGTCGTGTCGCTCCTGGGACTGGCGCCGCTGCTCGCGCGCCGGCCCCGTGAGCTCTCGGGAGGCGAGCGCCAGCGCGTGGCTCTCGGGCGCGCCCTGCTCGCGCAGCCGCGCCTGCTGCTGCTCGATGAGCCGCTCGCCTCGATCGACGTCGCGCGCCGCGAGGAGGTCCTGCCCTATCTGGAGGCGCTGCGTGACCAGCTCGCGATCCCGATGGTTTACGTGAGTCACCAGTTCGACGAGGTGCTGCGCCTCGCCACCCACGTCGTGCTGCTGGAGGCAGGCAGGGTGCTGGCGCAGGGAGCGGTGAACGAGGTGAGTCTCCGGCCCGAGCTGCAGAGCGTGGTGGGACCGGATCTGGTCGGCGCGGTGCTCGAGGGCGTCGTCGTGCGCCTGGACCCCGACAGCGGCAGCGCCGAGCTCACCGTCGGCACGGGCACGCTGCAGGTCAGTCTGCGGGATGTTCCGCTGGGCTCACGCGTGCGTCTGCAACTGCTGGCGCGCGATGTCATTCTCGCCACTCAGCCGGTGCAGGGCCTGTCCGTGCGCAACGCGCTCGCGAGCACCGTGACGGCGATCTCGAACGATGACTACGGGGCGGTGCTGGTCAGGCTCGACGTGGGCGGGGAGACCGTACTCGCTCGCATCACGCAAAACGCCCTGCGGGCGCTCAACCTGCGCCCGGGGGACGCCGTGTGGACGCTGGTGAAGGCGGTTTCGACGCGCGGGCATGCGTTTCGGCTGGCCGCGGGGCCTTAGTGCGCCGGCGGCGTACAATCGCAGGCCCGCGTCACCTGAGTCTCATGCCAGCACCTCATCCACCACTGGGCGCGTACTACCGCACCGAAGGCGAGCGCAGCGCATGGGTGCGCGGCATTTTCGATCGCACCGCCGCCGACTACGATCGCCTCGAGCGCATCGTGGGGCTCTGGACCGGCTCCTGGTACCGCAGGCGAGCCCTCAGGGATGCGGGCCTGAAGCCGGGAATGAGCGTTGTGGACGTCGGCACGGGCACGGGGCTGCTCGCCTGCGCCGCCGCGAGGATTGTCGGTGATCCCGCGCGTGTCACCGGCGTGGATCCGAGTCCGGGCATGCTCGAGCACGCCAGGGTGCCGGCAGGCCTGCGGCTCCTGAGCGGCCACGCCGAAGCAATTCCCGCCCCGGACTGCAGCGCCGACTTTCTCAGCATGGGCTACGCGCTTCGCCACGTCGGCGATCTGTCCGCGGCGTTCGCCGAATTCTACCGGGTCATACGACCAGGCGGACGCCTGTGCGTGCTCGAGTTCACCCAGCCGGCGGGGGCGCTGCCGCGTGTCCTCGTGAAGGTCTGGCTCAACGGGTTCGTGCCCGTGATCGCGGCACTCGTCGGCCGTCGCGACGCGCGCGTGCTCATGCGCTACTGCTGGGACACCATCGCGGCCTGTGTGCCACCCGGGAAGATCCTGCAAGCCATCGGCGCGGCCGGCTTCGTGGACGTCGAGCGGCACGTCGAGCTCGCGGTATTCTCGGCGTACCGCGCGCGCAAACCCGCCTAGATTCTGTCATGCGAGGCGCTCGCCAGCTCTGCCCGAAAGTCCTGCGCCCGGGCGGACGGAGCATGAGGTTGTCGCGCCCTACGCGTCGGGCACCAGCTTCTCGCTGACCATGGTCAGCACGTCGTAGTTCGCAACCACCTCGCCGCTCTGATTGGTGATCGCCGTGTCCCAGCGCACCTCGCCGTAGCCGGCCCCAAGGCGCAGGGATTTCTCCTTGCAGGTGAGGCGCACCTTGATGCGGTCGCCGGGCTTGACGGGCTTGGTGAAGCGCAGGCCGTCGATACCGTAATTGGCGAGCACCGGACCGTAGGGCGGATCGACGAACAACCCGGCGGCCGCCGACACCAGCAAGTAGCCGTGCGCGACGCGAGCGCCGAAGAGTGGATTGCGGGCGGCCGCAGCCTCGTCCATGTGCGCGTAGAACCGATCGCCCGACAGCTCCGCGAAGCGCTCGATGTCCTCGAGCGTGACCTCGCGCTCGGCGGAGTTGAAGGTATCGCCGATCGCAAGCTGCGCGAAGGGTTTACGGAACGGATGCGTGCCGGGCTGCAGCTCGCGTGCGCCCCTCACCCACCGCCCGGTGACCGCCGTCACGACATCGGGGGTGCCCTGCACGGCGGTGCGCTGCATGTAGTGCATCACGCCGCGGATGCCGCCCATCTCCTCGCCGCCGCCGGCGCGCCCAGGACCCCCGTGCACCAGGTGCGGCAGCGGCGAGCCGTGGCCGGTGGACTCCTTGGCGCAGTGCCGGTTCACGACCACGACGCGGCCGTGATACGGCGCCAGTCCCAGTACCAGCTGCGCCGCGATGGTCTCGTCGGCGCTGAAGATCGAGCCGGCGAGACTGCCGCCCCCGCGCCGGGCGAGCGCGATGGCCTCCTCCACCGTGTCATAGGGGACGAGCGTGCACACCGGACCGAATGCCTCGACCGAGTGAACCGCGCGGGCACTGCCCGCATCGCGGCAATACAACAGGGTGGGGGACACGAAGGCGCCGCGGTCGGCGTCGGCACCCACGGGCTGCGCCCTGCCGGCATCGCCGTACACGACTTGCGCCTCGCGCTTGAGCTTGCCGAGCTGCTCGAGGACCTCGCGTCGCTGGCTCAAGGAGGCCACCGGGCCCATGCGCACGTTCGGGAGGCGCGGATCACCGACGACGATCTCACCGAGCGCGCTCCGCAGCGCGTCCAGCACCTCCGTGACGCGGCCCGCGGGCACGAGCGCCTTTCTGATGGCGGTGCACTTCTGGCCGGCTTTCACCGTCATCTCACGCACCACCTCGCGCACGAACAGCTCCAGCTCCGGCGTGCCGGCCCCGGCGTCGGGACCCAGCACCGAGGAGTTGAGCGAATCGGTCTCCGAGGTGAAGCGCACCGAGTTGGCGCTCACCACCGGATGCTGGCGAAGCTTCAGCGCCGTGGCCGCAGAGCCGGTGAACGACACCACGTCCTGGCAGGTGAGATGCTCCAACAGATCCCCGACGCCCCCGCAGATGAGCTGCACCGCGCCTTCCGGCAGGATCGCGGACTCCACCATCCGCCTGAACACGCGCTCGGTGAGGTAACAGGTCTGCGAGGCGGGCTTCACGATCGCCGGCACGCCGGCGAGCAGTGCCGGCGCCAGCTTCTCCAGCATGCCCCACACCGGGAAGTTGAACGCGTTGATGTGCACCGCGGCGCCCTCGAGCGGCACGCACACGTGCTGCCCCACGAACGTCCCGGTCTTCGACAGCGCTTCCACGCCGCCATCGACGTACACGCGGCTGTCGGGCAGCTCGCGCATGCCCTTGCTCGCGTACACGAACAGCGTGCCGATGCCCCCGTCGATGTCGATCCAGGAGTCGCCCCTGGTCGCCCCGGTGGCGTAGGAGAGCGTGTAGAACTCCTCCTTGTGCTCGGTGAGAAACCTGGCCAGTGTCTTCAGCAGCGCGGCGCGCTCGTGGAAGGTGAGCTTGCGCAGGGCGCGCCCCCCGACCTCGCGCGCGTGCTCGAGCAGCGCGCCTGAGTCGAGCCCGTCCGCGGTGGCGTTGGCGATGACCTCACCCGTGGTGGCATCGCGCAGCGCCACGCCCGCGCCGAGGCCCGCCCACCATTTACCGGCGACAAAACTCTGAAGCTGCATGGTGTCGTTTACTCCCCGCTGACCACCTGGCCGTCGATGCGGTAGGAGCGCCCGCGAAACAGCGCGATGCGCTCGCCGCGCTGGTTGGAAACGCCGATCTCGTAGATGCCGTTGCGCCGGGTGCGCCACAGCTCGCTCGCCTCGGCCGTGAGCTCATCACCCTCGCGGGCGGCGGCCAGAAAATCGATCGTGGCCGCGGCCGCCACGGTGCTCTCGTTGTGCGAGTTGCACGCAAACGCAAAGGCGCTGTCGGCGAGCGCGAAGACGATGCCGCCGTGACAGACGCCGTGGCCGTTGAGCATGTCCGCACGCACCGTCATCACGACTCGCGCCCACCCCGGGCGCATTGCGGTGATCCGCATGCCGAGCGCCTGCGAGGCGCGGTCGCGCTCGAACAGAGCCGCGGCCGCACGCTCGGCGCGATGCTGCGCCCCGCCGGCCGTGCCCGGCGCATCCTTATCTTTCATGAATGAAAATCCATCGGCGCCGCTTCAGCGTCCCGTGAAGCGCGGCGTGCGCTTCTCGGCGAACGCCGCGACCCCTTCCGCGTAATCCATGCTGTGACCGAGCTCGCCCTGGTAGTCGCGCTCGATATCCAGCTGCTGGGGCAGCGTGCGAGTCAATCCCTCGTAAATCGCCTGCTTGGTGCGGGCCAGGGCGCGGGTCGGTGCGGCGGCGAGCTGCCGCGCCAGACCCTCGACCACGGAGGCGAGCTCACCGTCCTCGACGCAACGCCAGATCAGCCCCCAGGAGGCCGCCTGCTCGGCGCTCAACTTGTCGCCGAGCAGCGTGAGCCCCAGCGCGCGCGCCGCCCCGACGAGGCGCGGCACGGTCCACGTGCCGCCCGAATCCGGGACGAGCCCGAGCTTCGCGAACGCCTGCACGAAGCTCGCCGAGCGTGCGGCGATCACCAGGTCGCAGGCGAGCGCAATGTTGGCGCCGGCCCCGGCCGCCACGCCGTTGACCGCCGCGATCACCGGCATGGGCAGCGAACGCAGCGCCAGCACCAGGGGCTTGTAGTTCCTCTCGATCGAGGCGGCCAGGTCAGGCGGCGCACCCCCCGGCGCAACCGCCCGATCGTTGAGATCCTGGCCAGCACAAAAGCCCCGCCCTGCTCCGGTAATCACCAGCACCCGGGCGGGAGAGTCCCTGAGCGCCAGCAGTGCGGCGCGCACCTCGGCGTGCATCTCGGTGTTGAACGCGTTCAGGCGCTCGGGTCGATTCAACGTCAGGCGGGCAACCCCGTCCGCCGTCTCGAAGAGAATGTTCTGATAGCTCACGTGGGACTCCGCTGACCGAAGGCGCTACGGCGTGCAGCGCGGCGGTCACTTCTCGTCGTAATCGAGCTCGAGCGAGGCGGTCCTGACGCGCGACTGACACGCCAGCACGTACCCCTGCTCGAGCTCCCAGTCCTCCAGCGCATAGTTCTGCGCCATCGCCACTTCACCGCGAACCACCTTGGTGCGGCAGGTGGAGCACACGCCCGCGCGGCAGGAGAACGGCAGCTCGATGCCGGCGCGTGCCGCGGCGTCGAGCACCGTTTCGTCATCCATTTTCATGCTGAAAGCGCGGCGCCGGCCGTCCATGAGAATCGTGACCTCGGCTTCTCCGGCCCCCCGCCCCGCTGCCGGTGCCGCAGCCGCACGGGCCGGCGCCTGAGCGCCGCCGCGGGCGGCGTCGGCGGCGGTGGTCGCCACCGTGAAATGCTCCGCGTGCACACGGGCGGCCTCCACGCCCAGCTCGTGCAGTGTGGCGGTGACCTGCTCGATCATGTCGCCGGGACCGCAGACGAAATATTCCCTGACCTCCTCGGGTAGGAACAGTGTCGCCGCGAATTGCCGCACCCGTGCCGCATCCAGCCTGCCGTTGTACAGCGCGACTTCCTGCGGCTCGCGACTCATCACGAAATGCAGCGCCAGTCGCTCGAGGTAGCGGTCCTTGAGCGCCAGCAGCTCCTCCAGGCACATCGCGCGGCCGGTGCCGCTGTTGCCGTAGAAGAGCATCACCCGCGCCGCGCCGCGCGCGAGCAGCGTGCGCACCACCGACAGCACGGGTGTGATGCCACAACCGGCCGCAAACGCCACATAGGTCCCGGCAGCGGCCAGGGGCTCCCGCGGTGTGAAGCTGCCGTTTGGCGGCAGGACGTCCAGCCGGTCCCCGGGGCGCAGCCGCTCGGCCAGGTGGCGCGACATGCGCCCCAGGGCATGCACGCGCGGCACGATGCGCAGCGGCCATTCCCCGGGCGCGTTCACCACTGAATAGGTGCGCCGGATTTCCTCGCCGTCGATCGCAGCGCGGATCACGACGTGCTGCCCCGCGCTGCCGCGGTACTCATCGCGCAGCTCCGCCGGGACCTCCAGCGCGATCGCCACCGCATCCTCCGCATCGGGGGCGAGCTGCGCGACCTTGAGCGGATGAAACTTCAGCATCTTCTAAAGGCACTTGAAGTAGTCGAAGGGCTCCCGGCAGGCGCTGCAGCGGTAGTGCGCCTTGCAGGGCGTCGAGCCGAACTCGCTCACGCGCTCGGTCGTGCGGCTGCCGCAGCGCGGACAGGGCACGAGCGGCGCGTTCCACAGGCGGCGCGGACTCGACACCGGCTCTTGCGGGGGCGCAATGCCGCAGGCCTCGAGCTTCGCATGCGCCGCACTCGTCAGCCACTCGCTGGTCCAGGGTGGCGACAACACCTCCTCGAGCACCGCGTCCGCCAAACCGGCCGCATCGAGCGCCGTCCGCACCGCCGTGCGGATGACCTCGGTCGCGGGGCAACCCGAGTAGGTCGGCGTGATTCCCACATGCAGCCGCCCATCGGCCTCGAACCGCACGTGCCGCACGATCCCCAGGTCCACGATGCTCAGGACCGGGATCTCGGGATCGGCCACCTCGGCGAGCAGCGCCCGGATGGCCTGCTCGCGTGCGGCGGCGCCCCCGGGTTTGATCACGGCGGACATCGTGCCGACCTCACCAGCGTACGCCCGGATAGGTGCGCTGCAGGTGCTGCATTTCCGCGAGCATGTGACCCAGGTGCTCGGTGTGCACGCCGCGCCGGCCATGCCAGGGGTAGGGTTGCGCCGGCGGGCGCTGCAGGGTCGCGGCCTGCAGATCCTCATCGATGCGCGCCGACCAGCGCGGCGCAAGCTCCATGAGCGCCGGGGCGATACCGGCGGCCTGCATGCGTTCATCGACCTCATCGGCGGCGAACAGCTCGGCGGTGAAACGCCACAGGGAATCGAGCCCTGCCTGAACCCGCTCGTGACTCTCCGCGGTGCCGTCGCCGAGACGTATGAGCCAGCCGCTGCTGAAGCGATGGTGATAACGGGTTTCCTTGAGCGCCTTGGCGGCGATGGCGCCGAGACGGCTGTCCGCGGACCTGAGCAGCCCTGCGTAGATCTCCAGCTGCCAGGCATCGATGAGCCACTGGCGCACGATGGTGTGGCCAAAGTCGCCGTTCGGCTGCTCGGCGAGTGTCAGGTTGGCGAAATCCGGCGGATCACGCAGAAAGGCCAGCGCGTCCTCGTCACGCCCCCGGCCCTCGAGCTCGCCCGCGTAGGTGAGCAGCAGCCGCGCCTGCCCGATCAGATCGAGCGCGAAGTTGGCGAGTCCCAGGTCCTCCTCGAGTGCCGGCGCGTGACCGACCCACTCGCCCAGGCGCTGCCCGAGCACGAGACTCGTGTCAGCGAGGCGCAGCACGTAGCGAAAGTGCGCCGCCTGCTGCGCCGGGTCGCGCTCGCTCGGCGTGCGGCTCCTCGCGCTCACAGGTTCTTGACCTCTTCCGGGATGGCATAGAAGGTCGGATGCCGGTACACCTTGTCCCGCGCCGGCTCGAACAGCGCGTCGGCCTCTTCGGGGTCCGAGGCGATGATATCCGCCGAGCGCACCACCCACAGGCTCACGCCCTCCTGGCGGCGCGTATACACGTCGCGCGCGTGCTCGATCGCCATGCGCGCGTCCGCGGCATGCAGGCTCCCGACGTGCTTGTGCTCGAGTCCCGAGCGCGAGCGGATGAAGACTTCATACAGCGGCCAATCCTCGCTCATGAGGCCTCCGGTTCCATGCCGCCTGCGGCCTGCGGTGTGCGGCGGTGTTGCTTCACGGCGTGCGCGGCCGCCGCCTCGCGCACCCAGCGACCGGCCTCATCCGCCGTGCGCCGCGCCTCGAGCCGTTCACGGTTGCAGGGTCCGTTGCCCTTGAGCACCGCGTGGAACTCGTTCCAGTCGATCGGGCCGATCAGATAATGCTGCGTGCCGGGATCGAAGCGCAGCTCGCGGTCGGGGATCGAGAGCCCGAGAAACTGCGCCTGCGGCACGGTGATATCGATGAATTTCTGGCGCAGCTCGTCGTTGCTGAAGCGCTTGATCTTCCAGCGCATCGACTGGGCGGTGTGCCTGGAGTCGGCATCGCTCGGGCCGAACATCATGATCGAGGGCCACCACCAGCGGTTGAGCGCGTCCTGCGCCATCGCCCGCTGTGCGCCACTCCCCTGCGCCAGCGTCAGCATGATCTCGAACCCCTGGCGCTGATGAAAGCTCTCCTCCTTGCAGATGCGCACCATGGCACGCGCGTACGGGCCATAGGAGCAGCGGCAGATGGGGATCTGGTTCATGATCGCCGCGCCATCGACCAGCCAGCCGATCGCGCCCACGTCCGCCCAGGTGAGTGTCGGGTAGTTGAATATGCTCGAGTACTTGGCGGTGCCGGACAGCAGCTGCTCGAACATCTGCGCCCGCGAGATGCCGAGCGTCTCCGCGGCGCTGTACAGGTACATGCCGTGGCCGCCCTCGTCCTGCACCTTGGCGATCAGCACCGCCTTGCGCTTGAGGCTCGGCGCGCGCGTGATCCAGTTGCCCTCCGGGAGCATGCCGACGATTTCCGAGTGGGCGTGCTGGGAGATCTGCCGGATCAGGGTGTGGCGGTACGCATCGGGCATCCAGTCCTTGGGCTCGATCTTGTCCTCGGCATCGACGCGCGCCTGAAAGCGCTGCGCCTGCGCAGCGGACTCGCCGCTGACGGCGGGCGCTGGCTCCTTGCCGTGGGTATCGAGCGCCTGGGTGTACATGGAGGTACCTGCGGCCAAGACCCGGTCTGATATGACACAAGACTAGCACGGAGACGCAGGTTTTTGTGTCACAATTTTCATCAGCCATGAACCGCACCCCGCGCGCGCCGCTACCCGCCCCCGTTCGGGCCCTGCTGCGCAATTTTCGCGCGCAGCGCCCGCTGCGCGGCGGCTCGCTCCTCATCACGGTGTTCGGCGACTCCATCGCCCCGCGCGGCGGTGCGGTCACCTTGGGCAGCCTGATCCGCCTCGCCGCGCCCTTCGGCCTCACCGAGCGCCTGGTGCGCACCTCGGTGGCACGGCTGGCGCGCCAGGGCTGGCTGGCGGGGAAGCGCTCCGGCCGCCGCAGCGAGTACCGCCTCACGCGCACCGGCGCGGAGCGCTTTGCGCAAGCGACCCGGCGCATCTACGGCGAGAGTCCCTCGCTGTGGGACGGGAAGTGGACGCTCGTGGTCGTGCCACCGGGTGGGCCGCGCCGCGCGCAGCTGCGCGAGGATCTGAAGTGGCTCGGCTTCGGGCAGCTCAACCCTTCCCTCTTCGCCCATCCCGGCTGCACCCCCGGACAGGCACGCAGCTGGTTGCGCACTGTACGCGGCGCCGAGGATGCACTGCTGCTGCAGGGCATCAGCACCGATCTCGGCAACGACCGCCGGCTCGCGACGCGCGGCTGGGATCTGCAGGACCTCGCCCGCCGCTACCGCCGCTTCGCCGCGAGCTTCGCGCCGCTGTACTCGGCCCCGAGCTCGGTCGCAGCCCTGCCCCCCGACACCGCGTTCCTCATCCGCACGCTGCTGATCCACGAATATCGCAAGATTCACCTGCGCGATCCGCTGCTGCCGCCGGCGCTGCTGCCGCCTCACTGGGTGGGCGCGCGCGCCTACCAGGTGTGCGGCAGCCTGTACGCGCGGGTGTTCCCCGCCGCGGAGCGCTACCTGTCGGCGAGCGCGCACCGGCTGCATCGGCCGTTGCCGGTGGCGCATCCGGCGGTGCACGCGCGCTTCGGCGGCATCGCGCGTTTGACGCGGCTTGCGGCCCCGAAGCGCAAGATTCGCTTCGGGGTCCTGAGGGGCAAGATCAAAGTGGCCGACGATTTTGATGCGCCCCTGCCGCAGCAGGTGCGGGCCGCGTTCGCGGGCCGGTCGCATTCAGACCGCAAACGTTGACCCGCAGGACGGCTTCACGTATTTTACGTGAACCGGAGCCGACGCCATGAGACCCAAGCACAACATTACGGTTGCGATAGAACCTTCTCTGCTGAAGAGAGCCCGAGCCGTCGCGGCGCGGCGCGGGCGTAGTGTCAGCGCCCTGCTAGCCGATGAGCTGCGGCAACTGGTGGCCGCCGACGCCGGGTACGCGGCGGCACGCAAACGAGCCCTGGCTCTCCTTGCAGCCCCTCTTGCTCTCGGAGGGAGCCCCTTGAACCGCGAGACGCTGCATGAGCGACGTCGTCTTCGTTGACACGAACATCCTGATCTACGCGCACGATGTGGACGCGGGGGCAAAGCGCAGTCGAGCTGCCGAGAAGCTGCGACAACTGTGGGAGTCCGGTGCCGGACGACTGTCCGTACAGGTGTTGCAGGAGTTCTACGTCAACGTGACGCAGAAGCTTGCGACGCCCGTTGCTCGATCAACGGCTCGCGAAGTCGTCAGCAGCTACGGTGCGTGGATTCGCGAGCCGACTACGGCGGAGACAGTGACTCGGGCGATCGATATTGTCGGGTTGGCACAGATTTCGTTCTGGGACGCATTGATCGTGGCATCCGCCGAGCAGGTGGCCGCCACATATATCTACAGCGAGGATCTGAACCCGGGCCAGACGATCGCGGGGGTCACGATCGTCAATCCGTTGGCTGACTAACGCACCGGCCGCCGGTCGATCACGCGCCGCGCCTTGCCGGATGAGCGCTCGATCGAGCCCGGATCACACACCACGACCTGCGTCGCGATGCCGATCATCGCCTTGATGCTGCCCTGCAGTTCACCCTGCAGGCGCGAGCGTCGCGGCCCATCCGCGCTGATGCTCTCCAGACACTCCACCTTCACCGCCAGCCGATCCAGGTGCCCCTCGCGCGTGAGCTCGAGCTGGTAGTGGGGCGCGAGACCTGCGAGCTTCAGCAGCAGCTCCTCGATCTGACTCGGGAAAACATTCACACCGCGGATGATCAGCATGTCGTCCGAGCGCCCGGTGATGCGCGCCATCCGGCGCATCGAGCGCGCGGTCGGCGGCAGGAGCGCGGTCAGATCGCGGGTGCGGTAGCGGATCACCGGCAGGGCTTCCTTGGTGAGCGAGGTGAGCACCAGCTCGCCCGGCGCGCCGGCAGGCAACGCCTCCCCGCTCGCCGGGTCCACGATCTCCGGGTAGAAATGATCCTCCCAGATGACCGGCCCGTCCTTGCTCTCGATGCACTCGCTCGCCACCCCGGGCCCCATCACCTCCGACAGCCCGTAGATGTCCAGGGCCTGAAGTCCCGCGCGGCTCTCGATCTGCGCGCGCAGCGCTTCGGTCCAGGGCTCGGCACCGAAGATGCCGGTGCGCAGCGAGCTCGCCGCCGGATCGAGCCCCTGGCGCACGAACTCCTCCACGATGGAGAGCATGTAGGAGGGCGTGACCATGATGATGTCGGGCCGGAAATCGCAGATGAGCTGCACCTGTCTCTGCGTCTGCCCCCCCGACATCGGTACCACCGTGCAACCCAGCAGCTCCGCGCCGTAATGTGCGCCGAGACCCCCCGTGAACAGTCCGTAACCATAGGCAATGTGCACCATGTCGCCGCGGCGCCCGCCCGCGGCCCGGATGGAGCGCGCCACCAGCGCCGCCCAGGTGTCGATGTCGCGGCGCGTGTAGCCCACCACGGTCGGCTTGCCGGTGGTGCCGCTCGAGGCGTGAATGCGGACCACCTGCTCACGCGGCACGGCGAACAGGCCGAACGGATAGCCGGCGCGCAGATCGTCCTTTTCCATGAAGGGAAAACGCTCGATATCCGCGAGCGTCCTGAGGTCGTGCGGGTGGACCCCGGCCCGCTCGCACTTGTCCCGGTAGAGCGGTACGTTCCCGTAGGCGTGACGCACCGACCACCTGAGGCGCTGCAGCTGCAGGGCGCGCAGCTCGTCCTCGCTGGCGCGCTCGATCGCTTCAAGCTCGGTGGTTGGCTGCCCGGACACGGCAGCCCATCATCCCACTACTGCGGCCAGCCGGTGAGGGTCTGCACGAACACCTGCAGGAAGTGATTGGCCCGGTGGCCGTCCATCACGCGGTGATCCAGGGTCAGCGTGACGTAACAGCGCGGCCGCACCACGACCTTCTGCTCGTCACCCTCCTCTACCACCACCGCTCGCTTCTCGAGTTTGCCCACTCCCAGGATCGCCGCCTGCGGCTGGTGGATGATGATCGGGGCCGCCAGGAGGCTCCCGCTGACGCCGTGGTTCGAGAGGGTGAAGGTGCCCCCGCGCACATCCGCCGGCGACAGGGTGCCCGCGCGGGCACGCCTCACCAGCTCATCCAGTTCGCGCGCGGTGTCGAACAGATCGCGCGCCTGCGCATCGCGCAGCACCGGCACGATGAGCCCCACGTCCTGTACCGCGGTCGCCACACCGATATGGATCGAGTCGTAGATCTCGAGCGCCGTGTCGGTCCAGCGGCTGTTCGCTTCCGGCACGGCGCGGATCGCGGCTACGGCGGCCTGCACGAAGTAGGCGGTGAGCGTCAGCGGCGCCCCGCGGCGCGCGAACTCCTCGCGCCGCAGCGCGCGATCGGCGAGCACCGCGCTCAGGTCCGCCTCGAACACCGTCGTCACGTGGGGCGCGGTGTGCAGGCTCTGCACCATGTGATCGGCGATGCGCTTGCGAATCGCGGTGTGCGGCACGCGGTGGCTGGTGCCGATCCCTTCGGCCGGCGCCCCGGTCTCCGAGTCAGGGGCGAGCGCTGCTGCGGGCCGCGTGGCGCCCGCATCCCGCCGGCGATCCGGTGCGCTGCCCGGGGCCGCCCGCAGCACGTCCTCGACCGTGATGCGGCCCGCCGGCCCGGTGCCGCGAATCGCCGACGCATCGAGCCCGCGCTCACCGAGCAGGCGGCGCACCGCCGGACTCAAGCCGCCCCCAGGTGCCCGCGCGCGGCTCGCGCTGCGCACGGCGACGGGACTGGCGCTCGGCGCGGCCGCAGCGGCGGGCCGGGACGCCGGGGCGAGCGCCGCGGCGGCCGTGACCGCCTCGATGCGGCCGAGCAGCTCACCGGGGGCGATCTCCTCCTGCTCGTGCTTGACGATCTCGCGCAGCACGCCCGTGCCGGGCGAGGCGACTTCGACGGTGACCTTGTCGGTCTCGATCTCGATGAGCGGCTCGTTCTCGGCGACGCGCTCGCCGACCTGCTTGAGCCAGCGCAGGATCTGCGAGCGCGTGCCTTCGGTCTGCTCCGCGGGAGCCCGGATTTCGACGCCGCCGCCCATCGCAAGGCTCACAGGCTCGCCAGCCATTGCATGGACTGGGTGATGCGCCCGACGTCCGGCAGCGCCGCATCGAGCAGCACCGGGCTGTGGGGGCTCGGGATGTCAGGCATGGCGAGCCGCTCGATCGGCGCCTCCAGGCTGAAGAAGCTCTCCTGCGCCAGGCTCGCGGCAATTTCCGCCCCGAAGCCTGCGGTCAGGTTGTCCTCGTGCACGATGAGGCAGCGGTGGGTCTTCTCGACCGAGGCGTGTACCGCCGCCTTGTCCCAGGGCGACAGGGTGCGCAGATCGAGCAGCTCCACGTCGACCTGCGAGCGTGCGCAGGCAAGCTCGCAACGCTCCACCATGGCTCCCCAGCTGACCACGGTGAGCTCGGTGCCGGCGCGCAGCAGCCGTGCCTGGCCAAAGGGCACCACGAACTCGTTACCCGGATAAGGGCGCCGCGCCCAGGCGCCATCGAGCATGGCCCGGTGCTCGAAGAAGATCACCGGATCATTGCCCCGCAACGCCCGCCGCAGCAGGCCCACGGCGTCCTCGGCGTTCGAGGGCACCGCCACCTGCCAGCCTACGCCGTGCACCCACGCGACCTCGTTGGTCTGGCTGTGCCAGGGGTCGCCGCACTTGAAGAACCCGCCCGGCATGCGCACCACCATCGGGGCGGCGAAGCGATTGTGCGTGCGCCAGCGCAGCGTCCCGCAGTCGTTCAACTGCTCGGCCGCGGAATCCGCGTACTTGCGGAACTGGATCTCCGCCACCGGCAGCAGCCCCGCGAGCGCCAGGCCGACCGCCCGTCCGATGATCCCCTCTTCCGACAGGCTGGTGTCGAACACGCGCTCCGCCCCGTACTTGTCCTGCAGCCCGAGGGTCGCCCCGTGCACGCCGCCCTTGGGGCCGACGTCCTCGCCGAACACCACCATGCGGGGATTGGCGGCGAGCTCGACATCGAGCGTGCGGCGGATCGCGGTGAGCATGTTGATGCGCGTGGCTTGCGGCTGCGCCGTCAGGCTCGAAGGGGCGAACACGTGCCGCTCGGGAGCGAGCCCGCCCTGCTCCTGCAGCGAGTGTGTACCGTGGGAACTTTCCGAGAAAACGTGGCGCGTGAGCTCCTGCGGGTCGGGTGGCGGTCGCGCCAGCGCCCGCTCGATCGCCCGCTCGACCTCACGCCGCGCCTCGCTCGCCAGGCGAGCCCATTCCCCCTCCGCCATCACGGCCGGGACCAGAAACTCGTGCAGGTGCGTAAGCGGATCCCGTGCGCGCTCATCCGCGAGGATTTGCGCCGACTTGTAGGCCTGCGTGTCCTGCCCGGAGTGACCGGACAGGCGCGGAACCGTCAGACGCAGCAGCAGCGGTGAGCGCTCCTCGCGCACCCGCGCGACCGCGCGTCGCGTCAGCTCGGCCGCCGCGGGCGGATCGCTCCCGTCGCCCTCGAGGATCGTCAGGCCGGCGAACGCGCGCAGGTTCGCCGCGATGTTGCCGCCGGGGGTCTGCAGATGCGAGCTCACCGAAATGCCAAAGCCGTTGTCCTCGATGTAGAACAACATCGGCAGCTCGAGCGTGGTCGCGATATTGAGCGCCGACCAGAAACCATTGGTGGCGCAGGAGGCGTCCCCGCCGAGCACCACGGCAATGCTGCTCGCGTAGGAAGCATCCCGTAGCACTCCATGCCGGTAACGAATCGCCTGCGCCCAGCCGGCCGCGGGCGTGTACTGCGCCCCGACGCCGCCGCACGCGGGCAGCACGGTCGGGCCGGCGTGGCCCGGGAGATTGAACACCACGCCGATGTCGCGTCCGCCGCTGAAGGAGCCGCTGCGCGCGAGCGGGCCGGCCGCAGCATCTTCCAGGCTCACACCGAGCGCGAGCATCAGCGGGCGCGAGCGGTAATAGACCGCCACCCCGTCGTGCGCGTCCGTGAGCTGCAGCCCGAGCAGGATCTGCGCCAGGTCATGACCGCGCGCCGAGAACTGATAGAGCACCTTGCGCTCGGGCAGGAGGCGGGTCTCCTCGATGTCATCGAGCGCCCGCGAGGCGTGCACGAGCGATGCCACACGTGCCCAGTCGCTCGCCTGGCCGGGCGCCACTTTGGCGCGTGAGGCGTGGGTCATCGCGGCAGGCCGTGCGGACATGGCGCATGAGCTTATGCTCTAAGTCGTGCAATTACCTTGCTTCAATTGCCCCCCTGGGCCCGCTTCTGGCAATATTATTGCGCAACATCAGGAGGCCTGTGACCCGGACCCTCGATCGCCTCGACCGGCGGATCCTCGAGGAGCTGCAGTCGGATGCGCGCATCTCCAACCAGGAGTTGGCGAAGCGCGTCGGGCTGTCGCCCGCGCCGTGCTGGCGGCGCCTGCGGGCACTGGAGCAGGCCGGGTTCATCGCCGGCTATGCGACGCTGTTGCGCGCGCCGGCGATCGGCCTGCCGATTCTCGCCTACGCCCTCGTATCCCTCGAGAACCATCACCCCGAATCGGTGCGGCAATTCGATCAGCTCGTGAAGGAGCGCCCCGAGGTGCTCGAATGCCACTCCATGAGCGGCGCGAACGACTACCTGCTGCGCATCGTCGCCGCCAGCATGGAGGCCTACGAGCACTTCCTCTCGACGCAGCTGCTGCAGCTCGGCGCCGTGCGCTCAGTCAACACCAGCTTCGTGCTGCGCACCAAGAAGTTCACGACCCGGCTGCCGCTCGCCTGAGCTCGCGCTGGCAGGCGCAATCGCTCACGTCGGCGCCGGCGAACCAGAAAGCGGACCCCGGCAGCCGTATGTCGGCGTGGCGCCACGCGGCATCCAGCTCCTGGCGCGCGCGGGCGGCCTCGTGCGCTCTGCCCTGCGCGGTGAGCGCCGCGGCGAGCCCCTGCAGCGCCCAGCCGTTGCCGGGGTTGCGCCGCAGATCCTCCCGGTAGACCTCTTCCGCACGCCTGGCCTGCCCGGCGAGCAGCAGCTGCGCGCCGAGAAGATGGCGGACGGGGAAGAACCAGTCCGCGGGCTCGTTGTACGAGAGCCGGTCTTCGGCGGCGACCGCCTGCTCGAGGAGCGTGATCGCGTCTGCGCCGCGCTCTTCGGATGCGGCGATGCGCGCCGCGACGATCGGCCACGCCACACTCAGCACGTCCCGCAGCGTGTTGAATCCCGCCGCGGTATCCGCCGCAACCGTGACGTCGAGCTGCTGCAAGGCGGCCAGCGCGCCGCGGGCCTCATCGATCCGGCCACGCGCGGCGAGCGCCACGCCGCGGCCAAAGAGATAACCGGCCATGAGACCGCTGGCCCGCGGATCCGGCGCCAGCAGCGCGATCATCTCGTCCCACAGTCCGAAGCGCACCAGCGCCGCGTACTGCTGGGTGAGACTCCAGCCCGAGTCGCCCATGGCGAGCATCATGTCGAGGGGGACGGTCTGCGGCACGCTCTGCACCGCGGCGAGGGTCTCCGCCTTGCGTCCCTCCATGGCCGCCGAGAAGGCGAGGAACGCGTAGTTGTGAGCGAGATACATGCGGTAGTAGTCCGGCGCCGCGGTGGCGCGCAGGTACGCCTGATCAGCCGCGACGCCGCGGCGGTTCGCCTCGGCTGCCTCCTCGTAACGCCCGAGGCGCTGCATGATGTGCGCCGGCATGTGCTCCAGATGCCCCCCCGAGGGCATCATGCCGGGCAGCCGTGCGGCGCAGACCAGCGCCTTGCCGGGATCGGGCGAGGCCTCCATGACGTGAATGTAGTAGTGATTGGCGCCCGGGTGGCCGGGGCTGCGTTGCAACACCGACTCGAGCCGCGTCTCGATCTGCAGCGTCCCTGCGACCGGCTGACCATCCGCGGTCCACAGCTTCCAGGCATGCACGTTCATCTCGCTCTCCGCGCACAGGGTCTGCACGTCCAGATCATCCGGGAAGCGCTCGGCCACGCTGCGCATGGCCGCGGCGTAGGCGCTGAGGACGGCGTCGGACTGCGCGGCTGCCGGCGGCTGCGGCGCCGGATAACGCGCCGCGAGCGCGTCGATGAGCGCCTGCTCGACGGCGGAAGCCCGCGCCGCGCTCTCCTGTGCCTTGTGCAGCGCCTCCCAGGCGACGCGTGCGCGCGTCTCGGCCAGCGCCGCAACGTTGTAGTTCGGTCCTACGGTGAGCGCCACGCCCCAGTAGCACGCGGCGCACGCCGGATCGAGCTGGGCGGCGCGGGCAAAGGAGCGGGTCGACTCGTCGTGATTGAACGCCCACAGGAAGCGCATGCCCTGATCGAAGTACTGCTGTGCGAGCGGCACCGAGGTCGTCACCGCGCGGTGAAAATCACCCAGTCCCTGGAACAGGGAGGCCCCGCGAGCCCACTCCGCAATGCTTGCGGGCACGCGGGGCGCGGCGTGCTCGTTGCCCGCCGGCGCGTCCGCGTGCGCGGCACTGACCAGCACCAGCGTCGCCGTGATCACCGCGAGCGTGCGTGCGCGTTGCATGGTCAGTCGCTCCAACCCTTGCCGGAGGCTGCCAGGCGCTCCAGCAGGGGTGCCGGACGCCAGCGCGCGCCGTGTGTCGGCGCGAGGCGGCGCATGGTCTGCACCACCCGCGCGAGCCCCGCCTGCTGCCCCCAGTACATCGGGCCGCCCTTGTAGGCCGGGAACCCGTAGCCGTTCACATACACGACGTCCACGTCGCTGGCGCGTATGGCGATGCCCTCTTCGACGATGCGCGCGCCTTCGTTCACCAGCGGGTGCAGCAGCCGGTCGAGAATTTCCTCATCGGGGATCTGACGGCGCTCGATGCCAAGATCGCGCGATACCGCCTCGATGAGCGCCAACACCTCCGCGTCCGGGGTGCGCGTGCGTCCCTCGTAACGGTAGAAGCCCTGACCCGCCTTCTGACCCAGCCGTCCCTCGCCCACCAGGCGCTCCAGGATCGGCGAGCGGCGCTCATCGGGAGGCAGCCTGCGGCCCTTGCGGATAGCCAGGCCCACATCGTTCCCGGCCAGGTCCCGTACCGCCAGCGGCCCCATCGCGAAACCGAAATCCTCCATAACGCGATCGATCTGCTCGGGCGTGGCCCCTTCTTCGAGCAGGAATTCGGCCTCCGCCCCGTAGAACATCAGCATGCGATTGCCGATGAAGCCGTCGCAGTTGCCCGCCAGTACCGCAATCTTGCCGAGGGTCCTGGCGAGCGCCATCACGGTCGCGATGGTCTGCCGCGAGGTGTGTTGGCCGCGCACGTTCTCGAGCAGCCTCATGACGTTCGCGGGACTGAAGAAATGCGTGCCCACCACCTGCCCGGGGCGCGAGGTGCTGGCGGCGATCGCGTCGATGTCGAGGCTCGAGGTGTTGGTGGCGAGAATGGCGTGCGGCGCCGCCGCCTGATCGAGCCTGGCGAACACCTCCTGCTTCACCTTCAGGTCCTCGAACACCGCCTCGATGACGATGTCCGCGGTGCCGAGCGCCGGGTACTCTGTGACGCCCTGAATCAGGGCGAGCGCGCGCTCGGCGCGCTCGCGCGTCAGGCTGCCGCGCGCCACCGAGCCGTCGTAGTGGCTGCGCACGAGGCTCAAGCCCCGCTCGAGCGCCTCGCCCGACAGCTCCAGCACCGTCACCGGAATGCCGGCGTTGGCGAATGTCATGGCGATGCCGGCGCCCATGGTGCCGGCGCCGATCACCGCGGCACGCCGGATCGGCAGCGCGCTCACCTGCGCGCCGAGGCCCGGAATCTTGCGTGCCTCCCGCTCGGCGAAAAAGACGTGTACCAGCGCCCGGCGCTGCGGGCTGTCGCGGCACTCGATGAAATACCCGCGTTCGCGCGCGAACGCCGCCTCTTTCGGCAGCGTGCAGGCGGCTTCGATGCTGTCGACGATTCTCCAGGGCGCGAGTTGCCCGCGCGCCTTAGGCTCGAGCCGGCGCCGAAACGCGGCGAACAGCTCCGGACTCACGTCGCGAATGCGCTCGGTCAGATCGCTCGCGATCCGCAGCGGGCGCCGTTCGCCGGCGGCCCGCCGCGCGAGCGCGAGTGCGCCGGCGAGTGCCGGCTCGGCGAGCTCGTCCACCAGGCCCAGCTCGAGCGCGCGCGAGGCGCTCAGGTGGGCGCCGGAGGTGATGGCTTCCAGTGCCGCCTGCGGCCCTGCGAGGCGCGTGAAGCGCTGCGTGCCGCCCGCGCCCGGGATCAGCCCGAGCTTCACCTCCGGCAGGCCGACCCTGGCGCTCGCGGCGGCGACCCGCCAGTGGCAGGCGAGCGCCAGCTCGAAGCCACCGCCGAGAGCCACGCCCTCGATCGCGGCCACGATGGGTTTCGTGCCCGCCTCCATCTTCGCCTGCACCTCGCGCGTGATGGGCGACTTCAGCACCAGGCCCGAGGCCACCTCATTGATATCCGCGCCGGCGGCGAACGTGCCGTCGGCCCCCGTCACCACCACCGAGCGCACGGCCCGATCCTGTTCGGCCCGTTGCAGCCCCTGCAGCAGCCCTTCGCGCACCGCGAGACTCAGGGCATTCACCGGCGGATTGGCGATCGTCAGCACGGCGACCTCGCCTTCCAGGCGATAGTTCACGGCGGGCACTTGTTCCTCCGGGCGAGCGACGGCGCGAATGCGCGCATTGTACGACCCGGCGCGCGCCGCGCGTGCGCCGTGACACCGCCACGCGGCGGTGAGCCGCTACACTGGCGGCGAATGGACAGCGCGGATGTGATCGTGGTCGGGGCGGGCGTGGTCGGGCTCGCGGTGGCGCGGGAGCTCGCGCTGCGGGGCCGCGAGGTCCTGATTCTCGAAGCCGCCGGGCGCTTCGGCACCGGCGCCAGCTCGCGCAACAGCGAGGTGATCCACGCCGGCATCTACTATCCGCGCGGCTCGCTCAAGGCACGCCTGTGCGTCGCGGGCCGTGAGCGCCTGTACGAGTTCTGTCGCGAGCGCGCCATCGCCCATCGGCGCTGCGGCAAGCTCATCGTCGCCACCAGCGAGGCGCAGCTTCCCGAGCTGACCCGGATTGCCGCCGCGGCGCGCGCCAATGGCGTGGAACTGACACTCCTGAGCCGCCCCCAGGCTCTGGCGCTCGAGCCAGGACTCTCCTGTGCCGGGGCGCTGCATTCACCCCTCACCGGCATCGTCGATTCACACGCTCTGATGCTGGCGCTCCTCGGGGAGGCAGAGCGCTACGGCGCGACGCTCGTGTGCGCCAGTACCGTCACGCGCGTGGTGCTCGAGGAGCGCGCGGTGGACATCGGCGTAAATGGCGCCGAACCGGTGCTGCGTGCCCGCACGCTCGTCAACTGCGCCGGGGTGCAGGCGCCGGCGGTGGCGCGCCTGATGGAGGGCTTTCCGCCGCTGCACATCCCGGTGGCGTACTTTGCCAAGGGCAACTACTTCACGCTCAACGCCCCCGCGCCGTTTCAGCGACTGATCTATCCGCTGCCCGAAGCGGGCGGGCTCGGCATACACCTGTGCCTGGACCTGGCGGGGCGGGCGCGCTTCGGACCGGACGTGCAGTGGATCGAGGCGTGCGAATACGCAGTGGACGGGCGGCGCGCCGCGGCGTTCTATGCGGCCATCCGTCGCTACTGGCCCGAGCTCCCGGACGGCGCGTTGCAGCCGGCTTATGCCGGCGTGCGCGCCAGGATCTTCGCTCCGACGCAAGCCGCCGCGGATTTTCGCATCGATGATGCGCACACCCACGGCGTGCCGCCGGTGGTCAACCTGTTTGGAATCGAGTCGCCGGGCCTCACGGCCTCGCTGGCCATCGCCGGCGAGGTCGCGGCCCGGGTGAGCTGAAGATTCGCACGCTGCGGCGCGCGCTCGCCGCGCGCCTTTCAGCTCGCGTGGACCGCCTCGACCTGGATCGCGAGCTTCACATCCATCTTGAAGCCGTAGGTGTCGCCGAACTTGATGCCGTAATCGGCGCGGTTGAAGCTCGCCGAGGCATCGGCACCGCAGTGCTCCTTCTTGTCCATCGGGTAAGTCATGCACTTGAACTGATTGATGGTGAGCTTCAGCGGATGGGTCACGCCGTGCAGGGTGAACTGCCCGTCCACCTCTGTCGGCGCGCCGTTCTTGAAGCCGGCCAGCGTGCCCTTGTAGGTCGCGGTGGGATACTTCTCCACGTCGAACATCTCGGCGGATCTCGCGTGCTCGTTGAGCTTGGGCATGCCGAAGTCGATGGAGGAGGTGTCCACGGTAATATCCACCGTCCCGGTCCCCTTCTGCTTGTCCAGCACGATCGTCCCGGAAGTCTTGTCGAACTTGCCGCGCCACACCGACATCCCGCCGAAGTGATCCGCCTCGAAGCTCGGATAGGTGTGGGCCGGGTCGATCGGATATGTCACGGGCTCGGCGAGGACGGAACCTGCCGCAAGCGCCAGCATTGCAGCCGGCAGCGCAATCTTCATCACGGGAGCCTCCTGGTGGTAATCAGCGCGGCCGTAGCGTAGCGGCCGCCCGGCGAAAGGGCCACCTCCCTTTGTAGGGACCCTTGGCGCGGCGAGCGGCGAGTCAGCGGCCGGCCGGGTGTCGGGCCTTCAGCCCGAGCGCCTTCGCGACCACCTCGTGGGTGATCTCCCCCGCGTGCACGTTGAGACCCGCGGCGAGCCCGGGGTCGCGCCCGAGCGCCGCCTGCCAGCCCAGGTCGGCCAGCGCGCGCACGTAGGGGAGTGTTGCGTTGGTGAGCGCGAGCGTCGAGGTGCGGGGAACCGCGCCGGGCATGTTGGCGACACAGTAGTGGATGACACCGTCCACCACGAAGGTCGGCTCCGCGTGGGTCGTGGGCCGGCTGGTCTCGAAGCAGCCGCCCTGGTCGATGGAGATGTCGACCAGCACCGCGCCGGGTTTCATGGTCGAGAGCATGGCGCGGGTGAGGAGTTTGGGCGCGGTGGCTCCGGCCACCAGCACGGCCCCGACGACGAGGTCGGCATCGCGCACCAGCCGCTCGATGGTGGCGGTGGTCGAGTACTCCGTGCGCAGCGCCGGGCCGAACATGGCCGACAGCTCGCGCAGTCGATCGACCGAGCGGTCGACCACCGTGACGTCGGCGCGCAGGCCGACCGCCATGTCCGCCGCGTGGGTACCCGCGACGCCACCGCCGAGGATCACGACTTTCGCCGGCGGCACACCCGGCACCCCGCCGAGCAGGATGCCGAAGCCGCCATTGGCCTTCTGCAGGCTGGCCGCTCCCACCTGGATCGACATACGGCCCGCCACCTCGCTCATGGGCGTGAGCAGCGGCAGCGAACCGTTGGGCGCCGTGACCGTCTCGTAGGCGATGGCGGTGACGCCGGACTTCATCAGAGCCCTGGCCTGCGCCGGGTCGGCGGCCAGGTGCAGGTAGGTGAACAGCACCTGGCCCTGGCGCAACATCTCGCACTCGGCCGGTTGCGGCTCCTTGACCTTGACCACCAGGTCGGCGCGCTCGAAGACTTCGCTGGCGCGCGCGGCGATCGCGGCCCCGGCGGCGCGGAACTGGGCGTCGTCGACTCCGATGCCGTTGCCGGCGCCGCTCTCGACGAGGACTTCGTGTCCGGCGGCCACCAGCTCGCGCACTCCCGCCGGCACCAGGCCGACGCGGTATTCATGAATCTTGATTTCCCGCGGAACCCCGACGCGCATAGAGCCTCCAGCCTCCTTGATCGGCAGCCAGATTAGGATTCAGCGCGCGGAGACTGTTGCCAAATCCAAGGTCCGGGCCCGCCGGCTATGGCAGAATCTGCGGTCTACCCGCCGTTCTGTGAAGGAATTTTGCGCCCATGGAGCTTGACCGCTACGATCGCGCCATTCTGCGCCTGCTGCAGCAGGACGCCCGCATCACCAACACGCGGCTCGCGGAGAAAGTGAGTCTGTCCGAATCGGCCTGCCTGCGGCGCGTGCGCGCGCTCGAGGAATCCGGACTCATCGAGGGCTACACCGCGCTGATCGATCAGCACAAGGCCGGCTTCCCGGTGAATGTGTTCGTGAGCATCACGCTCGATCGGCAGAGCCAGGCCGGGCTGGAGGCCTTCGAGAGCGCGGTGCGCAAGGTGCCGGAGGTCATGGAGTGCTATCTCATGACCGGCGAGCATGACTACCTGCTGCGGCTGGTGGTGGCGGACCTGGCGGACTTCGAGCGCATTCACAACCAGCATCTCACGCGCCTGCCGAGCGTCGCGCGCGTGCACTCGAGCTTCGCGATGCGCACGGTCACACGCGCGACGAGTCTTCCGGACAGGTAGCCCGCGACTGCGGCGCGCTGGGCGCTAGCCGCGCGCGTAGGCAGGCAGGCCTTGCGCGAAATCGCGCAGCGCGCGGATGCCGCTGCCCTCGGCGCGGCTGCACCATTCACGCAGCTGCGCCACGGCGCGGGCCGGATTCGCGCCCGTGCCGTTCCACAGCAGCTGCAGACTGTCGCGGTACTCGACCACCCGGCGCAACACCTCGTGGCGCTCGAGCAGCTCGCGCAGCTTGCGGCGCGCCTCCTCGGCCAGCAGCGCCGGATGCCGCACCAGCAGCTTTGGCGCGATCACCGGCAGCGAGCCGTGAGGCTCACGCCGCGCCAGCTCACGGCACACGGGCAGCACCACGCGGCGCGCGTAGTCGCGCAGCACGTGCATGCGATGGGTGAAGAGCGCGTTCACGGTGTCGGCGTTCAGGTCGCGCCGCCGGCGCTCGAGCTGCGGGCGCGGCGCGACCCAGCGCACGCGCGCCAATCCCAGGGCGCTGAACAGGCGTATCCACAGCCAGCCGATGTCGATCTCCCAGCGCTGCACCGCGAAGCGCGCCGAGCGCGGGAACGCGTGGTGATTATTGTGCAGCTCCTCGCCGCCGAGCAGCAGCGCCCAGGGCACGAGGTTGGTCGCGGTGGACGGCATCTCGAAGCTGCGGTAACCGACCGCGTGCCCGAGCCCGTTGATGACGCCGCCGGCAAAGAACGGCTGCGCCACGAGGTGCACGGCGATCATCACGATGCCCGGAACGCCGAACAGCAACAGGTGCGCGGCGACGAACACCACGATGCCGTGGTGCGGGTAGGCGCTGTAGAGGCGCCGTTCGAGCCAGTCCTGCGGCGTACCGCGCCCGTAGTTCTTCAGCGTCTCGGCATCCTGCGCCGCGACGCTGTACAGCTCATAACCCTCGAACAGCACGCGCCGCAGTCCAAACACCACCGGACTGTGCGGATCGCCCGGCTGATCGGCGTGCGCATGGTGGCGGCGGTGGACCGCGACCCACTCCTTGGTGATCGCTCCGGAGCTGAACCACAGCCAGAAGCGGAACACGTGCCGGAGCGAGGGGTGCAGGATGAGGCCGCCGTGGGATTGATCACGGTGCAGGTACAGCGTCACCCCGAGAAACATCGTCTGGATGGTGACGAAGGTCACCAGCGCATAGCCCCACACGGGCAGCTCGATCAGGCCATAGGGCAAGAGACTCATCCGGGCGCTCTCCTTCGACGTTTGAGCGAGTCTGGCGCCGAAGGGTAAGGCAATTCCGTGACGTTATGGCGAATTCCTGCTGCGCCGCGGCAGCAGTTCACACTTCCGGCAACCGGCGCGGGCCAGCCGCACAGCCGTGGCGCCGCCGCACGGGTGTGACGCCGCAGCACGCCGGTGGCGCCCCGGCGGCGCCACGCGCATCGCTCCACTCATGCGAGCAGGACGATCTTGCCGATGTGCAGGTCGGATTCCATCAGCTGGTGGGCGAGCGCCGCATCGGCGAGCGGGAAGCGCGAGTGGATCACGGGCTTCAGCCCGCGGGAGGCGAACAGCGGCCACACGTTCTCCCGCAGCGCCCTCGCGATGCGGCCCTTGTTCTCTACCGGCTGGGACCGCAGGGTCGAGGCGGTGAGCGTGAGGCGCTTCGCCATGAGCGAGCGCAGATCGAGCTCCGCCCTGGTGCCGCCCTGCGTGGCAATGAGCGCGATCCTTCCCTCGAGCGCGGCGGCGGCCACGTTGCGGGCCAGGTAGTCCCCGCCCACCATGTCGAGAATGACATCCGCCCCCCTGCCCTCCGTCGCACGCAGCGTCGCCTCGACGAAGTCGCTCTCGCGGTAGTTGATGGCCGCATCCGCCCCCAGTTCGCGGCACGCAGCGCATTTCTGCGCGCTGCCCGCTGTCACGATCACGCGCGCGTCGAACGCCTTGCCGAGCAGGATCGCGGTGGTGCCGATGCCGCTGGCGCCGCCGTGCACCAGCAGGGTCTCGCCGCGCTGCAGGCGCGAGCGCTCGAACACGTTCAGCCACACGGTAAAGAAGGTCTCCGGCAGCGCCGCGGCTTCCTCGAAGCTCAGCTGCGCGGGCACCGGCAGGCATTGCACCGCCGGCGCGGCGACGTACTGGGCATAGCCGCCGCCGGCCACCAGCGCGCACACCCGGGCGCCCTCCGGCGGCTCGCGCACCCCGGGACCCAGGAGCACGACCTCGCCGGCGAGCTCCAGGCCAGGAATGTCGGTCACGCCCGCAGGCGGCGGGTACAGGCCCTTGCGTTGCAGCACGTCCGGCCGGTTGACGCCCGCTGCGACGACGCGAATCAGCACCTCCCCGGCAAGCGGTTGCGGCACGGGCCGCTCCACCGCGCGCAGCACCTGGGGTGCCCCGGGCTCGCGGATCTCGACCGCGGTCATGGTGCGGGGAATCACGGTGCGCGGCATGTTGAAGCGGCGCGGCGCCCCGCGTCAACCGCTCAAGCGGCGGGCCACTCAGGTCGGCGGCGCCGTCGTGCCTTGCGCCGGCTCCACGCGGTGACCACAGCGGTGCTGGAACCTCTCCCGGAACCGCTCGCGCTCCTGCGGCGTCATGCTCGCCCAGCGCTCGCGCCACATGCGCGCTCGCCAGTGACCGTGCCAGCCGCCCCGCCCGCGCAAACTCCCGAACAGGATACGCGACAGCAGCAACAGCCCCACCGCCTGCCAGTACTGCAGCGCCGGTCCCCGAAACAGGCTCGGGACGAGCCAGTTCCACAGGCTCATCACCACCAGGCTCAGGACCGCGATGGCGGCGATCGCCAGCGCCAGCAACGCAGCCCCCTTCACTACCCAACGAGCTCGACCTCTCACATCGCTCTCCTCATGTCAGCAACCAATCGTCCCAGGCCGCCCGCAGCCGCCGCTGCAGGTGCAGCACCGCGTAGCGCTTGCGGGCGAGCAGCGTGTTGACACTCACCCCCGAGCGTGCCGACAGCTCCCTGAAGGACAGACCGTCGAGCTCGTGCGCCACGAACACCTCGCGCTGCTCGGGCGGCAGCTCCCCGAGCGCCGCCTCGATTTCCCCGAGCAGCAGCTCACGGATGACGGCAAACTCCGGTTCGCCATCCGGGGCGGGCAGCAGATCCTCGAACGCCTCGTCGGGCTCCTCGCCCTGCGCCGCGCGCCGGTCCGCGAGCGGCTGCGGCTTGTGCTTGCGAAACCGGTCGATGATGCGATGGCGCGCCACCCGGGTGAGCCACGCGCCCGCCTGCTGCACCGGCTGCATCATGCGGTAGGCCAGCACCAGCTCGTACAGCGCCTCCTGCAGGACATCCTCGGCTTCAGCCGCATCGGCAATGCGCCGGCGGATGAAAGCCAGAAGGCGCCCACGCTCGCGCTGCACCGTGGAGGCGATCTCGCGGTCCTGCGCGGCGGCGATCAGGGGGTCAGTGAGCGCGGCATCCATCTGCTGTTCAAGACGAGTGACTGCGGAAGATATTGTGGCGGGGAACGGACGCGGGGAAGCTAACGCGCGCCCGTGGCATCCGCGCGAGCGAGCGGCCCGAACCGCCAGATCAGGATCGGCAGCACCACGAGCGTCATGAGTGTGGACGTCGCGAGCCCCCCCAGGATGACGCTCGCCATCGGCCCCTGCACCTCCCGGCCCGCCTCGCCGCTGCCCAGCGCGAGCGGCAGCAGACCGAGCGCCGTCACCAGAGCGGTCATCAGAATCGGCACGAGCCGCTCGCGGGTGCTGCGCAGCACGGTCGGCAGGGACCACTGCGCACCCTCGACCGCCAGCAGATGCCCGAGGTGGGCGATCAGCAGGATGGCGTTGCGCGCAACGATGCCGAACAGCGTCACGAATCCGACCAGCGAGCCGATCGAGAGCGTCGCGCCGGTGAGCGCCACGGCGAGCACCCCCCCGACGAGGGCAAAGGGCGCGGTGGCGAGGATGAGCAGCACGCTGCGCGCGTCGCGAAACGCCAGCGACAACAGCAGCATGATGCCGAGCGCGGCGAGCCCCGAGTGCACCAGCAGCTCATGGCGCGCCTGACGCTCGCCGCTCGCGGCGCCGGCGAAATCCAGGTACACCGTGGGTGGCAGCTTCACGCGCCTCGCGACCGCCTTCTGCAGCCGCGCCACGAAACCGCCGATGTCGGAGGTCGTGGGGTTGAGGGTCACCACCTGCCGGCGCCGCGCCCCCTCGTGCATGATGCCGGTGCGCCCTTCGGTGAGCGAGAGTGTGGCGAGGTCCTTCAGCGGCACGGTCAACCCGTTCGCAGTCCGCACCAGCAGTTGCCCGATCGCCTCCGGATCGACGCGCTCGGCCGGCGGCAGCCGCACGGTGAGATCGATCACCTTGTTCGCGTCGTAGACCTGCGCCGCGGTCGTACCCTGGTAAGCCGTCTCGACCGTATCGAGCACGTCGGCGGCGGTGAAGCCGTATTGGCCCAGCTGCTCGGGCCGCAGGTCCACGCGCAGGAACGGTGCTCCGGAGGGGGCCTGCACCTGCACATCGCTCGCTCCCGGCACCGTGCGCGCCACGGCGGCAATCTCGTCCGCCACCCGGTCGAGCTCGTCCAGATCCGGGCCAAACACGTTGACGGCCACGGGCGCGACCTCACCGGACAGCGACTCGCTCAGGCGGTCGCCGAGAAAGGTCAGCACCTCGGTGCGCAGGCTCGGGTAGTGCTGCAGCGCTGCGCGGATGGCCGCCTGGGTGGCTTCTTCGGCGCGGCCCGACATGCGCCCGAGCTCGACGTGAAACTCGCTGCGGTTCGGCTCCCAGGTGTCCTCGCCGGATTCCGCGCGACCCATGGTCTGCTCGACGGTCACGATGCCGGGGATCGCCAGCAGGTCGCGCGCCACGCGCGCGCCGAGGGCCCGCATGGCGGTGAGCGAGGTGCCGGGGGTGGCATACGCCTGCACGACGAAATGGCCCTCGCGAAACGGCGGCATGAGCTCGCTGCCAAACAGCGGCAACGCCGCCGCGGCGAGCAGCGTCACGAGGGCGGAACCGATGATCACGCGGCGCGGGAAGGCGCTCCAGCGGCGCAGCAGCGCCTCGTGACGGTCTTTCAGGCGCGTGAGCCACGCGGCTTCCGCATGCGGCTCGGTGCGCCTGAGCAGCAGCCAGGCGGCGGCGGGTGTGACGGTGAGCGCCACCAGGAGCGATGCCAGCGTCGCCAGCGAGAAGGACGCGGCGAGCGGCGCGAAGAAACTGCCCTGCAGCCCGGACAGCAGCAGCATCGGCGCCAGCACCAGCACCACGACGAAGGTGGCATACACGACCGGCGCGCGCACCTCGAGGGTTGCGTTGTGGATGACCTCGCGGGCCTCGAGGCCGTGGGCGTGTGTGCCACGCAGGCGCCGCACGATGTTCTCCACGCCGATGATGGCATCGTCGACCACCACGCCGAGCGCCACCGCGAGCCCCCCCAGGGTCATGGTGTTGATGGTCCAGCCGACGGCGTCCACCACGATCACGGCGGCGAGCAGCGCGAGGGGAATGGAGACGAAGGTCACGGCGACGCTGCGCAGGTCGCGCAGGAACAGGAACAGCACCAGCGTGATCAGCACCGCGCCCAGCACCACGTCCAGGCGGATGCCGGCGAGTGCGTTCTCGATGAAGTTCGCCGGGCGGTGCAGGCCCGGGTACAGCGTCACGCCGCGCGAGCGCAGGGCCGGGGCGAGCTCCGCCAGCGCCGCCTCGACCGCGCGCGTCACGATGAGCGTGTTGGCACCGTACTGGCTGGAGAGGTTCAGCAGCACGCCCAGTCTGCCCATGATGAGCGTGTCGCCGAACTTCGGCGCCACTCCGTCCGTCACGGTCGCAAAGTCGCGCAGCCGCAGGGGCAGCGCCGTCCCGGCAGGGGCCGCCGGGGCGGGCGCCGCGACGGGCACCACGGCAGCCCCGAGCGCCGCCACATCGAGTGTCTGGCCGCGGCTCTCGATGAGCACGCGCTGGTTGGGAGTCTCGATGAAGCCCCCACCCCGCACCCCGGTAGCGGAGCGCACCGCCGCCACCACGTCGCCGAAAGCCAGGTCGCGCGCGTTCAGCTCCCGCGGCTCGACCTGCACCTGCAGCTGCCGCTCATCGCCCCCGTAGAGCGTCGCCCGGGCGACTCCGGGAACCGCGAGCAGCCGCGGCCGGATGGTCCATTGCACCAGATCGCGCAACTGCATAGGCGAGAGCTGCTCGCTCACGAAGCCGAGCTTCAGCAGGTCCATGGTCGAGGACGTCAGCGGCTCGAGCTTGGGCGGCTTCACCCCCAGCGGCAGCCTCGCGGTGACCTGACCGAGGGCTTCGGCGACGATCTGCCGCGCGCGGTACGGATCGAGGTTCTCCTGGAACACCACGGTCACCACCGACAGCCCGGAGATGGTTTCCGAGCGCACCGCCTGCACGCCGCTCGCGCCGCTGATCGCCTGCTCGATCGGCAGCGTCACCAGCAACTCCACCTGCTCGGCGACCAGCCCCGGCGCCTCGGTCTGCACCGCCGCCTGGGGAGGCACGAACTCCGGGAACACGTCGTACTTGGCGCGCGCCAGCACCAGCACTCCGTACAGGGCGAGCATCCCCGCCAGCACGCACACCACGATCGGAAAACGCAGGGACCAGCGGACGATCGCGGCGAGCACGTCAGTCCCCGCCGCCGGCCGGAGCTTCCACCCCCAGCAGCGCTGCGGCGCCGGCGGCGACGACGCGCTCGCCCGGCACAAAACCGCCCGAGACGAACCACCCGGCGGTGAGCGGCTGGAAGCCCGTCACCTCGCGGCGCACGAAAGTGGCCGGCCCCGTCTGCACGTACGCCCACACCTGCGAGCCCTCGCGCAGCAGTGCGCCGCGCGGCAGGATGACTCCCGCCGCTGAGGCGGGGGCGGGCAGCTGCGCGCTGAGCATCTGCCCGACCGCAAGCTGGGCCTGCGAGCCGCTGAGCTCGGCGAGCACCCCGCGGGTCTGCAGGCGCGGATCCGCGACCGGCAACATGCCAAGCACCTTCGCCTGCATCGTTGCCGCGGCACTGCGCAGGCGCACGACGGCGCCCGCCGGGGGCACCGGCGCCTCGGGGGGCAGCTCGATGCGCACCAGCTCCGAGCGCACGTGCGCCAGATCATTCAGCAGCGCGACGCGGCGCCGCTCCGGCAGGTGCGCCACACCCTCGCCCCACTCGAGCAACAGGCGCCGCTGCGCGCCGCTCACGCGTTGCAGGTCGGCCTGCGCCTGCGCCTCGGCCATCTCCAGTGCGCGCGCCGAGGCGGTGCGATCCTGCGCGTACAGCTGGCGCGTGCGGCTGGCCTCGGCGCGCGAGGCCGCGAGACTCGCGGACGCCGCCGCCAGATCGGCGTCGAGCTGGATCAGCGGTCCCGGGTCGAGCACCCGTGCGGTGCTCGCGTGACCCTGCGGCGCCGGCGCCGCGGTGAGGATCTGCGTCTGCACTCCAAGCCGCGCCTGCTCGGCGGCACTCAGTGTGATCGGCGGCGGGGGGGCGCCGCCGCCTTGCGCGTAACCGGCGCCGCCCGCACCGACGCCCAAGGCCAGCAGCACGCCAAAGCTGCGCCGCACGCGCGCGTACCTCGTCATCTCGTGACTCCGTCGTTGGACACCGACGCGGGCGCCAGGGTTGCTGTGAGCGTGAGCTCCGGTCCCTCGAGCGGCCGGCGCAGCGCATCCTCGAGGGTGGCGAGCGCCTCCTGGGCGGTGCGCACCGCATCCAGCACCTGCAGCTCCGCGAGCGTGTGCGCCACGCGCGCGGCAACCAGCTCGGTACGGTCGTTGGCGCCGGCGTCGAAGCCACGCGCAGTCTGGGCGTAAATACGCTGCGCGGCGTCGTAGACGGGCCCGCGCACCTCGGTGAGCCGCGCGCGGGCCAGCTGCCACTGGCGGATCGCCTCGTCGATTTCCTGCCAGGCGAGCGCGACCGTGGCCTCCAGATGCGCGCCGGCCTCCTCGCGACGCGCCTCGGCCTCGCCGATCGCGCCGGCGTTGCGGTTCATGAGCGGCAGCGTGAGACCCAGGTTGAACTGATAGCGCCTGATCCCGTGATCCCACGTATAGGCCGGGCCCAGGTGCACCTCCGGGTACTGTCTGGCGACCTCCAGGCGCAACGCCTGCTCGGCCGTGCCGTAAGCGACCACCGCGCCGTGCACGTCGGCGCGCGCGAGTAACGCCTCATCGCGGGCGCGCTCGAGCTGCAGCGCATCGACGGCCGGCGGATCGTCGAGCTGCTCCCAGCCGAGCTTCAGGCCCGCCAGCACCTTCACCGGCACACCGACCGCGACCGCCAGCGCACTGCGGGCGAGGCTCGCGCGCCGTCTGGCATCGTGCAGCTGTTGCTCGTCCTGCAGCGCATCGCGCACCAGACGGTCGAGGTCGCCGCGGCTGGCCGCGCCCACCTCGAGGCGCCGGCGCGCCATGTCGAGCTGGGCCTGGCGGTCGGTGTTGACCGTTTCACGCAGGGCGATCTCGCGCTCGGTGATCAGCAGGTCCGCGGCCGCGCGCCGCAGCGCACCGCGCTGCTTCCAGGTGAGCTCGGCAAGATCGTAACCGGCGCGTTGCGCGGCGAGGTCGGCGAGCGCGATGCGCGCGCCGCGCCGGGCCCCCGCGTCCAGCAGCCAATCGGTGACGACGGCCCACAGCCACAGGGGCGCGCCGTCGTGCTGGTTCGCATACTCGGACATGAGTGTCACGGTCGGATTGGGGTGCTCACGCGCCGTGCGGGTGCCGGCGGTCGCGACCCGCGCGCTGGCCCGCCCGGCGGCGAGGCCGTCATTGAAGTACAACATGGCAACCAGCAGATCCGCGCGGTCCCATTGCGGGCGCGGCCAGGCGCGCGCGGGCAGCTGCCGCTCCAGCAGCGCCCGCAGCTGCGGATCGCTCAAGGTACGCTGCGTGAAGCCGACCGCGATGCGCTCCGGGGGGCGCGGGCGCGGCGTGTAGTGGACGCAGGCCGAGAGCAGCGCCGCGAGCAGGCCCACAGCGCCGCCGAGGAGCCGTCGCCTGGTGGTCACTCCTTCCATTGCGACTGCAACGCCAGCGTGCCAGAGCGTCCCTCGACCGTGCCCGCCACGATGCTGCAGCGCGCGAGGCGGGCGAAATCCAGCTGCCCGGCGTAAGTCGCCAGGTCCGTCAGGCGCGTACCGCGCTGCTGCCAGGCGCGCAGCAAGCGCTCGAACGAGGGCAGATACGCGCCGCCCTCGAGCTCGGCGTGCAGTGTGAACACGTGATCGCGCGCGGGCGCGCCGGCCGTGACGGCGAGCAGGTGATCGACGGGATCCATGCCGCGCAGGTCGGTGCGGCCGATCAGCTCATCGAGCGTCGGCAGGGTGGTCGGCAGCTGCGGAACCGCGGCCGCGCCGTGGTCGAGCAGCGGCACAAACGGCCCGGTACCGCGCGTATCGGAGGCATAACGGAAGCCGAGCTCGCGTTGCAGGGCCGCTACGTAACGGTTGGTCTGCCATCCAGCCGCGCCGTGCACGAGCGGCGCCCGGCCGAAGATCTCCACGAACTGATCACGGGCGAGGGCCAGCTCGCGGCGTGTCCACGGCTCACTCGCCCGGGCGACGCGATCCTGCCAGCGCACGTGATCCCAGGTGTGCACGCCGACCTCGAACCCGCGCTGCGCAATGTCCTGCAGCTGCGCGGCGCAGCTCCGGCCGATGTGCGGGCCCGGCAGGAGCACTCCGTACAGCAGCGTCTTCAGGCCGTAGTGCTTCAGCACCGAGGTGCGCTTCACCTTGCCGAGGAAGCCGCGGCGCAAGACGCGCTTGATCGCTCGGCCGGTGTGATCGGGGCCGAGGCTGAAGAGGAAGGTCGCCGGCACGCCCAGGCGCTGCAGCAAGTCCGCGAGGCGCGGCGCGCCTTCGCGCGTGCCGCGATAGGTGTCGACGTCGATCTTGAGGGCAACCAGCGGCACGGTCAGCGAAGCGGCAACGGTGTCGTAAGCTCGCGCGCCCGGGCGGCGAGATCGATCGGCCCACGGTCAGTGGCGGCCGCGCGCAGCGTCAGAACTGCGCCATCGGCACAGGCGATGTGACACTCGCCCTCGGCGGCGAACAGCCGCACCCCGACGCCTGCGGGCGCGCGGCGCGCGCTCACCCGGGTGCGATGGATGTCCCAGCGCTCGCCGGCAATTTGCGCGAACGCGCCCGGAAAGGGTGGCGCCACCGCCCGTACCAGATTGTGGATCTCCAGCGCCGGGCGGTCCCAGTCGATGCGCCCGTCACCCGGCTCACGCCGGCCGAAGTACTGTCCCGGCAGGATCATCTGCGGCCTGCGCGCGGCGGTGCCGGCGAGCAGCAGCGGCAGCGAGCGCGCCAGGATCGTCTCGGCGGCCACGGTGACCTTGGCGAACACCTCCCGGGCGTCGTCATCCTGCAGGATGGGGACGGCGAGCTGGTCGACGATGTCGCCGGCATCCGCGCGCTCGACCATGTAGTGCAGGGTCGCGCCCGTCTCGCGCTCGCCCCTGAGGATCGCCCAGTTCACCGGCGCGCGCCCGCGGTACTTCGGCAGCAGCGAGCCGTGCATGTTGAGGGCGCCCCGGCGGGCGGCGCGCAGGAGCGGTGTGCCCAGGAGCGAGCGGTAGTAGAAGGAAAAGATGAAGTCCGGCTGCAGCTCGCCGAGCGCGCGCTCGAGTTGCGGGTCGTTCGCCTGCGCGGGTGCGATCACCGTGAGTCCATAGTCGGCCGCGGTCGCCGCGACGCTCGCATACCACTGCCTCTCGCGCGCATCGTCGCCGACGGTGACCACCAGCGGGATTTCGACGCCCGCGGAGATGAGCGTCTTGAGGCACCGGACTCCGACATCATGATAGGCGAAGACGACGGCTCGCGCCCGGCTCACTCCGACGCTCCCCGCACGCGCACCGCGCTCGCCAGCGGCGCAGGCAGCTGCGCGGCACCGGCCTGCGCGAGCCGCTCCGTCGCGCCCTGCTCCGCCTGCTCGAGCACCGCCGCCACCATGTAGCGTGGGCGCTGGCGCACCTGCTCGTAGATGCGGCCCACGTACTCGCCGACCACTCCCAGGCCGATGAGCGCCACGCCGATCAGGAAGAAGGCGATGGCGAACAGGGTAAACAGACCCTCGGCCTCGGGACCGACGATCAGGCGGCGGATCACGAGATACACGACCAGGATCAGGGAGCTCAGCGCGATCACCCCGCCGGCCATGGAGAAGAACTGCAGCGGCGCCACCGAAAACCCGGTCATCAGATCGAAGTTGAGTCGGATGAGCCGGTACAGGGAGTACTTGGTCTGCCCGACCGCGCGTTCCCCATGCGTCACCTCGATCTCCACCGGATGGCGCGCGAAGGTGAAGGCGAGCGCGGGCACGTAGGTGCTCATCTCGGTGCAGTGGTTGAGCGCATCGACCACGCTGCGATGGTAACCGCGCAGCATGCAGCCCTGATCGGTGATGCGGATCGAGGTGGTTCTCTCGCGCAGGCGATTCATCAGCCGCGAGGCCGCCTTGCGCCACAGCACGTCCCGGCGCCTCTTGCGGATGGTGCCGACGTAGTCCGCGCCGGCGTCCATGGCCGCGATCAGTCGCGCGATCTCCTCGGGTGGGTTCTGCAGGTCGGCATCCAGTGTGATCACGTAAGTGCCGCGCGAGTGCGCGAAGGCGGCGAGGATGGCCAGGTGCTGGCCGGCATTGCGCGCCAGCAGCACCACCCGCGTCACGTCCGGCCGCCGCTCGAACTGCTCGCGCAGCTCCGCGACGGAAGCGTCCGAGCTGCCGTCATCGACGAACACGACCTCGTAAGAGCGTCCCAGGGCATCGAGCGCCGGGTAGAGGCGCTCGAACAGCAGCGGCAGCCCCTGCTCCTCGTTGAACACCGGAATGACGACCGAAACCTGCGGGCTCATGCGCCAGGCCCCCGCACGATGTCGTTCACCGCCCGCACCACACGCTCGACCTCGTGAAGCTCCATCGCCGGAAACAGCGGCAGCGTCACGGTCTCGCGGCCGATGCGCTCGGCGTTGGGGAACTGCCCCTCGCGATAGCCGAGCGCCCGGTAGGCGCTGAACAGGTGGATCGCCGGATAGTGGACCCCGACGCCGATGCCGCGCTCCTCCATGGCCTCGATGAACTCGCGCCGCGAGATGCGCAGCCGCGCGAGCGGCAGGAGCGGGGTGAACACATGCCAGCTGTGGCCTGCATCCCCGCGCTCCGGCAGGCGCAGCGGCGCATCCGCTCCCCACAGCTCGAAGTAGCGCGCCGCCAGCGCACGGCGCCGGGTGTTGAATTCCTCGAGCCGTCGCAGCTGTCCCAGGCCCACCGCGGCTGCGACGTCCGAGAGGTTGTACTTGCCGCCGGGGAGCAGCGTGTCGAACCCGTCGGGCCCGGACTTCACCTGGCCGTGCCAGCGGTGCAACTCGATCGCCTTGAGCTCCTCGGGCGAGCCGCCCGAGATCGCGCCACCCTCGATGGTGGTGATGTTCTTGTTGGGGTGAAAGCTGAAAACCACCAGGTCCCCGAAGCTGCCGATGCGCCGCCCGCGCCAGGCGGAGCCGATGGCATGCGCGGCGTCCTCGATGACGCGCAGCCGGTGCTGACCCGCGAGTGCATACAGCCGCTCCATGTCCACCGGCAGGCCGGCAAAATGCACCGGCAGGATGGCGCGGGTGCGCGGCGTGATGGCCGCGGCCACCTGCTCCAGATCGATGTTGCGCGAGTCCAGGCCCACGTCCACGAACACCGGGCGGGCGCCCACGCGCACGATGACGTTGGCGGTCGCCACGAAGCTCAGCGCCGGCGTGATGACCTCATCGCCCTTGCCGATGCCACAGGCGAGCAGCGCCATCTCCAGGCCTGCCGTCGCGGAGGTCTGGGTACGCACTGGCCTTCCACCGAAGTAGCTCGACAGCTCAGCCTCGAGTTGCGCGACCTTCGGTCCGCTCGCCAGCCAGCCCGAGCGCAGCACCTCGGCCACCGCCGCGATGGTGTCCTCGTCGATGCTCGGGCGGGTAAAGGGCAACATCGGGTCTACCTGCCTGGTCGAATCATTCATGAGCGGGCCACCACTACGACACCCAGGATGATGATGCCGATTCCGGCGACGCGCTGGGCGTTGGGTATCTCGCCCAGGAGCCACCAGGCGAGGCCGACATTGATGACATAGCCGAGCGACAGCAGCGGATACGCCTGGCTCACCGGCACCCGTGACAGGCCCACCAGCCAGACGAGGACGCTGAGGCCGTAGGCGCACAGCGCATACCATAACGAGGGCACGACCAGCAGGTCGAGCCCCTTCTTCCACACGCCGGCGTCGCCGGCAATGAGCGGGCCACTCACGCGCGTGGCGGCTTTGAGCCCCAGCTGCGCCAACGCGTTGAGCAGCACGCCACACGACAGGATGGCAAAATCGGCAAGCTTCACAGGCGACTCACGGCGACGGTGTAGTTGTCGGCGGCAATCACGCGCCCGGGGAGCCCCTGCCGCCGCCACTCATCCCAGACTCCGGGATCGAAGAATGCCACGGCATCGCCCCCGGCGCTCCAGCGAGCGGCGAATTGCGGCAGCGCCATGCGCTGGTCCGGCTGCTCCTGCAGCCCGAACTGCAGCTCTCCCTCGAAGCCCACCAGCTGCAGCGTGCGCCCCAGGTACGGCGAGAGGGTCTCGCGATACTGACCGACGCTGTAGAGCGGCGTGCGGGCACCGATGAAGGAGCGCGCGGCGCTCACCAGATCGCGCGCCGAGCGCGCCGGCGGGATGACGGTGTACGCGCACAACAGGCACTGCCAGGCGAGGATCGCGCTCGCGGCGGTCACGAGCGGCGCAGAGCGTTGAATGGAGGCTTGCCTCATGAAGCTCACCGCCACGGCCGGCAGCGCCGCCAGCGCCCCGGTGATCGCCCACCACAGCGCCTGATGCGGTACGTAGCTGTTGCGCCGGGCGCTATAGACAAGGAGTCCCGCCGCAACGACCAGCACCAGTGCCGCGCCGATGCGCGCGGCGTGGCGCGCGAGCTCCTCCCCGGCGCCGCTCACTGCGCCGGTGAGGGCCGCCAGCACCGGCAGCATGGGCAGGATGTAGGGGGCAAGCTTGGAGCCGGAGGCCGAGAAGAACACCAGCGTGACCGCGGCGAAGATCAGCAGGAACTTGAGGGGCTTGAACGGCGCTGTCCCGCTGCCTGCGGCGGCGGCCGCGGGCGCCGTGTCGGGGGCGGCGTCTCGCCAGGCCCGGCGGCAGCCCCGCACCAGCGGCGCGATCCATGGCAGCACCCCGAGCAGCAGCAGCGGCAGGAAGTACCACCACGGCTCCACGCGCTGGTGCACCGTGGTGAGGAAGCGCGTGAAATGCTCGTGTACGAAGAAGAATCCCGGGAAGCTGGGATTGCGCAGCGATACCACGACGAACCACGGCGCGGCGATAGCCGTGAACAGCGCCAGGCCCGCGCCCGGGTGCAGCCGCCGCCAGGTGTGCGTGTCACGCTCGCTCAAGCTGTAGAGGATGAGCGCAGCTGCCGCGAGCACCCCGACGACGATTCCCTTGGAGAGCACCGCCAGGGCGCCCGCCCCCCAGGCGGCGAGCATCCAGCCCCGTTCGGCGGCGGATGCCGGCGGGGCGCTCTGCGCCAGGGTGAAAGCCAACACCGCGGCCGTCAGCCAGAAGGTGAAGCCGCCGTCCAGCAGGTTGAGATGGCCGACGATCACGAAGAACGGACTGACGGCGAGCGCCGTCACGGCCAGCAGCGCGCCGTCGCGCCCGTACAGGCGCGCCACCCAGGTAAACACCAGCGGCAGGCACGCGAACGCCAGCCCCACGCTCCACAGCCGCGAGCTCCACTGCTCGAGGCCGAATGCCCGGTACGCCGCGGCCGTCGCCCAGTACTGCAGCGGCGGCTTTTCGAAGTACTTCAGGCCATCGAACCTTGGAGTGATCCAGTCACCGCTCGCGAGCATCTCGCGCGGGATCTCGGCGTAACGGCCCTCGTCGGGATCGAGGAGCGGGCGCACTTCGAGGGTCGCGAACCAGGCGGCGCCGAGGATGACCCACGCCCGCCAGCCGAGCCGGCCGCCGCGCCGCCCCTGCCCTAGTCGTAAGTCCATGCCGCCGGCGGTTACGCCGCTAGATGCCCGCCGCCATCGCCGCAGCGCGCGTGCCGAAGCCTTCCTGCTTCACGTAGAACTCGATGGTGCGCCGGATTGCGGTATCCATGTCGGTGCTTGGCTGCCAGCCGAGATCGCGCCGGGCGGCTTCGACGTTGGGTACCCGCACCTGGATGTCCTGGTAGTACTTGCCGTAGTACTCACCGGCGGAGACGTCGACGACCTCCGTGGCGCGGGCGTTGTCGCGCAGCACCGGAAACTCCTGCGCAATCCTGATGGTGCGCTGCGCGAGATCGCGGATGGAGATGCAGTTGTTCGGGTTGCCGATGTTGAAGATACGCCGGCTGGCGCGGCCATCCTTGTTCTCGAGGATCGTGAGCAGGGCTTCGATGGCATCGTCGATGTAGGTGAACGAGCGCTTCTGGCTGCCGCCGTCGACCAGCTTGATCGGCCGCTTGTAGAGCACGTTGGAGAGAAACTGGGTGAACACCCGCGAGCTGCCTTCCTTCGGCTCCTCGACGTTGTCGAGATTCGGACCGATGAAATTGAACGGCCGGAACAGGGTGTAGTCGAGGTGGTCGCGCACGCCGTAGGCGAAGATGACACGGTCGAGCAGCTGCTTGGAGGCGGCGTAGATCCAGCGCTGCTTGTTGATCGGGCCGTACACCAGGGGACTCGCCTCCTCATCCAGCACCGCATCGGGCGACATGCCGTAGATCTCGGAAGTCGAGGGGAAGATGAGACGCTTGCCGTACTTGACGCAGTGGCGCACGACGTCGAGGTTGGCCTCGAAGTCGAGCTCGAACACCCGCAGCGGGTGGGTCACGTACTGCGCCGGGTTGGCGATCGCCACCAGCGGCACCACCGCGTCGCACTTCTTGACGTGGTACTCGACCCACTCCTTGTTGATGGTGATGTCGCCTTCGACGAAGTGAAAGCGCGGGGTTGGGGGCAGATCGCCCAGCTTGTTGTCCGCCAGGTCGATGCCGTATACCTCCCAGGGCCGGGTGCGCAGGATCGCATTGGTGAGCGCGCTGCCGATGAAGCCGTTTGCCCCGAGAATCATTATTTTCAGTGCCATACCCGTCCTTCCACGCACCTGCGCACCACCCGCGAGCGCTCAACAACGCCCCAAGCGTAAGCGCGTAATGCTAGCATTTTCCGGCATTTTCGGCCGGCGATGGGCCGCGCGCGGACCTGCGGCGCGCTGAAGCACCGGCCGCCCTTTGGACAGGAGATGTCTCATGCGCTCGGTTGGCCGCGATGCCCTGTTCAGCCTGGCGGCGCTCCTGGTGAGCGTGATCCTCGTTCAGTCGCTCTACGCCACCGTCATCCGCCCGCGTGCCGAGGCAATCCTCGCCGAGCCCGCGATCCCGCAGGACCAGCTCAAGCCCGGACAGCCGGTGCCCCACAACCTGCGCTCCCCGTTCGTGATCCTGAAGGATTACGAGCAGGAGGCGGCGCTGATCCTGGCGACCTGGGCGCTGTCGCTGATCGCGTACCAGGCGCTTGCTGTGGCCCGTAACCGGCGCCTGCTGGAGAAGCCCTACATCGAGATCGGCGAAGGGCACGTGGTGCTGCCCGATGACGCGCGCGCCTATGGCCGACCGATCGAGAACCTGCCGCGCGAGGAGCAGGAGATGCTGTTGCCGCGCGCGCTGCTGGTGGCGCTGAATCGCTTCGGAGCGACCCGCAGCGTGCAGGACGCCGCGGAGGCGGTGCGCGCCGAATGCGAGAACGAGCTCGATCGCCTGGACGCGCAGCTGTCCATGGTGCGCTTCACCGCGTGGGCGATCCCGGCCGTCGGGTTCGTGGGCACGGTGCGCGGCATCGGCCGCGCCCTGCAGGAGGCCCAGGGTGCGCTGCGCGGGGACATCTCCGGCGTCACGCTCGGGCTGGGCATCACCTTCAATGCCACCCTCACCGCACTGATCTCCTGCATCGTGGTCATGTTCTGCCTGCACCAGCTGCAGCAGGCCCAGGATCGCCTGGTGCTGGATGCGCGCGGGTACATCGACCGGCGCCTCATCCGCAACATGCGGGTGAACTGACGGCGCCGCGCCCTCAGCAGCAGCGGCTGACGCCGCTCCACTTGCGCCGTTGCGCGTCCTCGTAGAACGCGCGCCGGCTCAAGGGCGGCTCGAGCGCGTGCCGCGCCGCCTGGTGAGCGCGATAGCGCTCATAAGCGTCATCGCCCGAAGCCGCGCGCAAGGCGCTCCAGAGCGCCCCAGCGTGCCGCGCGGCCAGGCGTGCCACGCCCCTCATGGCTGCACCTGCGCCGCCGCGCTGTGCAGGCGGCTTGGCTGATACGGCGCTTCCGAGCTCGAGCGCAGCGCCAGGCCGCGCAGGCGCCGCACGCATATCCTCGCCATGTCGAGAATCACGAACCACAGGATCGCCAGGAGCAGCATCGTCAGCCAGGCATCGAGGCGCTGATTGACTATGAGTTGCGGGGCTACGGCAGCGCGCTCCGGCGGCAGCGCCCCGAGGGCCAGCTGGCGCGCCAGCTCATTGGCGGCGGCGAACAGCCCGACGCGGGCATCGGCGCTGGTGATCTTCTGCCAGGCCGCGGTCGTGGTGACGAGCGCCAGCCATGCCAGCGGCGCCAGCGTCACGAGCGCATAGCGCAGCTTGCCGGACTTGATGATGATCCCGGTCGCCACCGACAGCGCGATGCCGGCCAGCATCTGGTTGGAAATGCCGAACAGCGGCCACAGGATGTTGACACCGCCGTTCGGGTCGATCACGCCGATGTACAGGAAGTAACCCCAGGCGCCGACCATGAGCGCGCTCGCCAGCAGCACCGACGGATACCACGAGGTACGCCCCAGGGGCTGCCACAGGTGCCCGAGCAGATCCTGCAGCATGAAGCGGCCGACGCGGGTGCCGGCATCGAGCACCGCCATGATGAACACCGCCTCGAACATGATGGCGAAGTGATACCACAGCGCCAGCAGTCCCCGGCCGAAGGTGCTGCCGAAAATGCTCGCCATACCCACCGCCAGCGAGGGCGCCCCGCCGCTGCGCGCGAACAGGGTGCGCTCGCCCATGGCGCCGGCGAGCGCCTGCATCTGCTGCACCGTGACCGGGAAGCCCCAGCCGCTGATGGTATGCACCGCCGCCGCCGGGGCCGCGCCCACGACGCCGGCGCCGGCGTTGATGGCGAAGTACACCCCCGGGTCGAGCAGCGTCGCGGCGATCAACGCCATGATCGCCACGAACGACTCGAGCGCCATGCTGCCGTAGCCGACGAGCCGCACGTCCGCCTCGTTGGTGATGAGCTTCGGCGTCGTGCCGCTCGCCACCAGTGCGTGAAACCCCGACACCGCGCCGCAGGCGATGGTGATGAACACGAACGGAAACACCTTGCCGCCGAACAGGGGACCGGTGCCGTCGGTGAACGCCGTCACCGCCGGCATCTTGATCTGCGGGTGCGTCAGCACGATGGCCACCGCCAGCAGCGCCACCGTGCCGAGCTTCAGGAACGTCGACAGATAGTCGCGCGGGGCGAGCAGCAGCCACACCGGCAGGATCGCGGCGCAGAAGCCGTAGAGGATCACGAAGCCCGCGAGCGCGATGGCCGTATAGTCGAACAGGGGGCGCAGCACGGGCTGATGATCGATCCAGCCGCCGGCGAGCAGCGCCAGCAGCATCAGCGCCACGCCGAGGAGCGAGGCTTCCAGCACCCGTCCCGGACGCCACAGGCGCAGGTACAGACCGACGATCAGCGCCGCGGGAATGGTCGCGAACACCGTGGAGCTGGCCCAGGGGCTGTGCTTCATGACGTTGACGATCACCAGCCCCAGCACCGCGCTCAGGATGATCATGATGATGAGCGTGCCAACGAGAGCGGCAAAGCCGCCGAGCGGACCGAGCTCATCGCGCGCCATCTGGCCGAGGCTGCGCCCGTCACGGCGCGTGGACAGCAGCAGGATGATCATGTCCTGCACGCATCCGCCCAGCACCGCCCCCACCAGGATCCACAGCGTGCCCGGCAGATAGCCGAACTGCGCCGCGAGCGTCGGGCCCACCAGCGGTCCCGGGCCGGCGATGGCGGCGAAATGATGGCCGAACACGATCGCGCGGTGCGTCGGCACGAAGTCGCGTCCGTTGTTGAGCCGCTCGGCCGGAGTGGCGCGCCACGCATCCACACTGAGCACGCGGGCCGCGATCCAGGCGGCGTAGAACCGGTAGCCCAGCAGGTAGACGCACACCGCCGCCGTCAGGATCCACAGAGCATTGATCGGCTCGTGCCGCTGCAGCGCCACAGCGCCGATGGCGATGGCGCCGACGATCGCCAGCAGCGCAGCGGAGATTCTCCTCATCATGGGGTGGTCTGCGAGGCGCGCAGGCGCCGCAGTGCGCGGGCGTAGCGTGCCGCGATCGCATCACGGTCGCGATGCCGTCCGTTGCTCACGACCTTGACGCCGGCGCGCCACACGCAGTCGATGACGCCGCGGCCACCGGCGAAGATCCAGCTGTCCAGGATCTCATCGTCGCGCCGCTCGAGCAGCGCCGGATGAGCGGCCGTGAGGCTCACCACATCCAGCGGCGCCCCAGGGGCGAGTCCCGCCGCACGCCCCGCTCCCGCCGTGCCCGCCTGCAGCACCTGCCGGCCACCCGCGAGCGCGCCCTCGAACAGGCAGCGGCCGGTGGAGGCGCCGGCGCCGGCGGCGAGCACGTTGCGCGCGCGTTGCTGCAGGCGCTGCGAGTACTCGAGGGTGCGCAGCTCCTCGGCGGCATCCAGCAGGATGTTGGAATCGCTGCCGATGCCGATGCGGCCGTCCTGGGCGAGGAAAGCCGCGGCCGGGAATATTCCATCTCCGAGACTCGCTTCGGTCAGCGGGCACAGGCCGACCACGGCGCGTCGCGCCGCGACGCCCGCGAGCTCGGCGGCCGTGGCGTGCGTCGCGTGCACCAGGCACCAGCGTTCATCGACCGCCTCCCTCTCGAGCAGCCATTCGAGGGGCGGGCGGCCGCTCCACGCCACGCACTCCTCGACCTCGCGGGTCTGCTCCGCGATATGGATGTGGATCGGGCCGCCGGGCGCGAGTTGCACCACGGCGCTGAGCTCCTCGGGACTCACCGCGCGCAGGCTGTGCGGCGCCACGCCCACGAGCGCCCCGGCGAGCGTGCGCACCGCCTTGCGGCTCGCCTCGACGATGCGCGCGAAGCGCTCCGGGTCGTTGATGAAGCGGCGCTGCCGCGTGGTCGGTGCGGCGCCGCCAAAGCCGCCGTGCGCGTAGAAGGTCGGCAGCAGCGTGAGTCCGATCCCGGTGTGGCTCGCCGCCGCGACGATACGGCCGGCGAGCTCGCCCGGATCCGCGAACGGCACACCGCCGCGATCGTGATGCAGGTAGTGGAACTCTCCGACGTGCGTGAAGCCCCCCTCGAGCATCTCCGCGAACGCCAGCGCGCTGAGCGCCTCGAATTCGTCCGGATCGATGTGCTCGACGAAGCGGTACATGAGCTCACGCCAGCTCCAGAAGCTGTCGTCCCCGGGTCCGCGGCGCTCGGTCAGCCCGGCAAGACCCCGCTGGAACGCGTGGCTGTGCACGTTGGGAAGACCGGGCAGCGCAATCGCATGGCGCTCATCGGTGGGCGCCGGTGCCGCGTTCTCCGTAACGCGCTCGATGTATCCGTCGGTGGCGCTCAGGCGCACGCCCCGCGCCCAACCCTGCGGCAGCAGCGCCGATTCAAACCACAGGCTCGACATGGGATACATTATTGATGATTGGCCGGCACCCCGCAGCTGCAGGAGGTTCGGCCCCGATGATCGAGGAGTCTTCAGCCCCGTGGCTCACGGTGCGGCGCGGCTCCGCGCCCCTGCTGCTGTGCATGCCGCACACCGGCACCGACATACCGGCGGCCGTGGAAGCGGCCCTCGCCTCCCCGTGGCTGGCGCGCAAGGATACCGACTGGTGGATCGAGCGCTTGTACGGGTTTGCCGAAGCCCTCGGCGCGAGCATCGTGCGCACCGGCGTCTCGCGCACCGTCATCGATCCGAATCGCGACCCGTCGGGCGCCTCGCTCTACCCCGGACAGGCCACCACCGAGCTGTGTCCCACCACCACTTTCGACGGCGAGGCCCTGTACCGCGCCGGGTGCGCGCCCTCCCCCGCGGAGGTCGCCGCGCGCCGGCGCCAGTACTTCGAGCCGTACCACCGGGCCATAGAAGCAGAAATCGCGCGGCTGCGCGGCCTGCACCCGGCGCTGGTGGTGTACGACTGCCACTCGATCCGCTCAGCCGTCCCACGCCTGTTCGCCGGTCTTCTGCCTCACTTCAACCTCGGCAGTTTCTCCGGCGCGAGCTGCGCGGCCTCACTGACGCAGGGCATCGAGCGGCTGTGTGACGCAACCGGCCTCTCCCGCGTCACCAACGGCCGTTTCAAGGGCGGCTACACGACCCGGCACTACGGGCGTCCGCAGGGCGGCGTGCATGCCGTGCAGATGGAGCTCGCGTGCCGCGGTTACCTGCGCGAGCCGCTCGGGGAGGTCGACGAGGCTAACTGGCCATGCGCCTGGGATGAGGGATTCGCCGCCCCGATGCGCGCCGTGCTGGAGCGAGTCCTCACGACGTGCATCGGGTTTGCGTCCGAGGCGCAGTCCTAGAAGCGGAAACCGAAGCGGATCGGGAGGTACTCGGTCGGCTCCTGGGTCTCGATGCGCTCGTAGCGCGCCTCGACGAACCAGGACTGGCCGGCCGGCAGCGCGAAGTCCACACCGACGCCCGCGTTCCAGGCGAAACGCGTCGTGTCCTCGCTCGCCACCACCGCGCTGGGCCCGAAGCCCGGCCCGCAGAAGAACGGGTCGCACAGGAAGCCGTTCTGCGTGAGATCGATGCGGCGGTAACCCAGTCCCACCCCGCCGGTCACGTAGAAGCGCGTCCAGGCGCTGACCGGCGCCTCCAGCACCCCGTTCAGGAACCCGGTGACCGTCTGGCCGTAACCATTGTCGACCGGCGTCTGGTTCACCGCCTGACCGAGTGAGATGAGCTGGTCGGTGGCGCTGAAGCGGTTGTAATTCAGATCCGCCCGCAGCATGAACGGCTGCCCGGGAACCGGCCGCAGGGTGAATCCGGTACCGATGCTCCAGCCGCTGTCGAGAAAGTCCGCGGTGCGTCCTTCGGTTACGCTCGCGCCGCCATCGATGAACCACTGCAGCGGGCGCCCGGGCGGGTACTGATACACCTGCGCGAACGCCGGCGCACCACAACCCAACAGTGCCAGGGGCGCGAGTATGCGAATGTAAGACTTCATGCGTTGCATCATCCGGTCCTGCGGCTGAATTGGGACTGAATTGAGACTACGCCGTGCGCGCCCCGGTTCCCGGCGTCTGCCTGAGCCCGCGGCGTCGGCGCAAGCCTCACGCCGCGCGATGCAGCCTGCGACGCATGGCGCGCGCAATCTCGTGGACTTCGCCGATCCCGAGGGCGTTGGCACACAGGAAGAACGCACCAGCGCCGCTGCCGATGACAAGCAGCAGGCTCACGCACTTCGGCCAGAAGCGCTGCACCGCCCAGTCGGCGAGCAGGAAGTGGGCTCCCGTCCAGCAAATCCCCAGCAGCACCGCCGAGGCCAGCGCCACCCTCCACAGCAGCGCGAGCATCGCCCGCGATTCCAGGCGCCCGAGGTGCGAGCGCATGAGGAAATAAAGAATGAGGAAGTTGCTGGTGGCGACGCAGGCGGTGGAGAACGCCAGCCCGCGGTGACCCCAGCCGAAATGCAGGGTGAACATCCAGTTCAACAGCAGATTCAGGCCCACCGCGAGAAAGCTGACCACCATCGGTGTCTTGCGCCGGTCGAGCGCGTAGAAAGCGTTCACCAGCACCTTGAGCGCCGCGTAGCCGCACAGCCCGATGGCGTACAAGCGCAGCGCCGCCGCGGATTCCGCCGTCTCGCGGGCCCCGAAACGGCCGTGCTGGTAGAGCACGGAGATGATGGGCTCGGCGAGCATCATGAGACCGACGCTCGCCGGGATGGTCATGAGAAACGCGAGCCGCATGCCGCGCGCCAGCTCGCTGCGAAACGCCGCGGTGTTGCCGCTCGCCGCCATGCGCGCCAGCAGCGGCAGGGCGACGGTGCCGAGCGCGACGCCGAAAATCCCCAGCGGCAGCTGCATCAGGCGAAACGCCACCGTCAGCCAGAATGTCGGGCCGTCGCCGAGCTGCGAAGCGAACACCGAGTTGACCAGCACGTTGACCTGCGTGGTGCTCGCGGCGATCACCGACGGCCCCATCAGGCGCAGGATCGCCCGCACCCCGGGCTCGCGCCAGCGAAAATCCGGGCGAAAGGCGTAGCCCCCTTGGCGCAGCGCCGGCAGTTGCACCAGCAGCTGCAGCGCCCCGCCGATGAGGGTGCCGATGGCGAGCCCCAGGATCGCGCGCGGTCCGAAGTGCGGGTCGAGCCAGTACCCCAGCGCCACGCCGGCGATGATCGACCCGAGGTTGAAGAAGCTCGAGGCCAGCGCCGGAATGCCGAACACGTTGCGCGCGTTCAGCATGCCCATGACCAGCGCCGCCAGTGACACCAGCAGGATGAACGGGTACATCACCCTGGTGAGGGTTATGGTGAGCACCGCCTTGCCGGGATCGAAGCCGGGCGCGAGCGCGGCCACCAGCCAGGGCGCCGTGATGATCCCCAGCACGGTGATCGCGCTCAGGCAGACCGCGGTGAGGGTTGCGACCTTGTTGGCGAGCCGCCAGGCCGCGGCGTCACCTTCCAGCGCCGCGGTGCGGGTGAACACCGTGACGAACGCCGTGGAGAGCGCGCCTTCCCCGAACAGGTCGCGCAGCAGGTTGGGAATGCGGAAGGCGATGGTGAACGCGTCCATGACGCGCCCGCCGCCAAACAGCGCCGCGAAGATCTGCTCGCGCGCCAGCCCCAGCACGCGGCTGCAGAGCACCGCCAGTGCGACGACCCCGGCGGCCCTGGTGTTCAGTCTTTCAGCGCGGGACTGCGCTCCGGCCGCGGCCGCGGCGGGTGTGTCGCCTGGTGGCATGCGGCCGCCACGGTACCACCGTTAGCGCGCGCTGCGCACGCTGGAGCGCATTTCCGCAAGAACGCACGCGACCAAGGGCCCGGTATGCAGCTGCATCGGAGTGAGCCGCTCCAGCCTCCCTGCCGCAAGTGACCGCGGCTTGCCGTGCCGCGCCGGCACGTTATATTGTTGTAGCGATAATATTACCGCCGGGCGCGCACCGTGCGCCCGAGGACCCGCCGCCATGAACTCCGACGTCATCATCACCTGCGCCATCACCGGCGACGACACCCGGGTCACCAAGAGCCCGCACTGCCCGATCACGCCCGAACAGATCGCGGCTGCCGCCATCGACGCGGCGCGCGCCGGGGCCGCGATCGTGCACATCCACGTGCGCGACCCGGAAACCGGCGAGTTCAGCATGGCGACCCGCCACTATCGCGAGGTCGTCAAGCGCATCCGCGAGAGCAAGGTCGACGTGCTCGTCAACCTCACCTGCGGCATGGGGGGCTATATCTGTGTCGGCCGGCGCGGCCTCGAGGACACCCCGGCCGCCGGGACCGACTTCGTGAGCCAGGAGGAGCGCATGCGGCACGTCATCGAGCTGTGCGGCGAGGGGCTGTACCGCCCCGAGATCGCCACCCTCGACTGCGGTACGCTCAACTTCGGCGATGGCAACCGCGCCTATGTCTCCACGCCCGATTACCAGCGTCAGGGCGCGGGCATCCTGCGTGATCTGGGCGTGAAAGTGGAGCTCGAGGTGTTCGAT
>Ga0209472_1000098_pt1 | contig 50412 bp, 54 predicted proteins | sample GraSoiAngelo_130_FD_185887 | JGI IMG/M metagenome (GOLD analysis project Ga0209472, IMG submission 185887) | Grasslands soil microbial communities from the Angelo Coastal Reserve, California, USA - 14_0929_02_20cm (SPAdes) (version 2) | ecosystem: Environmental > Terrestrial > Soil > Grasslands ... | reverse complement strand
GGCCGGCCCCACACTCTCGACCTTGAGTTGGTCCGGCTTACGGCGTCATCATTACCACGGAAGATCTGTCCGACAAGGCTGTCAGATGAGTTTCGGGCATGCTGTCCAACAATCGTTGGAAGGGGCCGTGATGCGTGAGCGGTTTGATGCGGCGGGTGCCGGGCGACATTGTGCGCCCGCGGCACTCATCCGGCGTGGTCGTGCGGCCCCTCAACTTCACCGTTAGAGAGATCTCCATATGCGTCTCGCTCCGGCTATTCCAGCACTTCGACGGTGGCGCCTCTGGGTCGGGGCGATCATCGTTGCAGAGGTCTGCTGGTTCGCACTCATGCGTCCGCGGCTCGCTGGAAACTTTCACGCGATTCTTATGTTGGCGCTGGATCCTCTAGCGGTCGTTGGATACGTCTACCTGATGGCAGCCGTTTCCGCGTACCTTGCTGAGCGAGAGTGGGATTTTAGGCTTCGCCAGATGATTGTCATAATGCTCGGGCTCAGCGCTGGGTGCTTCGTGTTCGCGCTACTGTGGCTCGCTAAGGTGCATTTTGAAGGCGAGCTTGGCTGAAGGTATGCGGCGTGTGAGCTAACAATCGGTGGGAAGGGGCCGTGAAGGTCGGGAATGTCGCCGGACCCGCGGCAGGACAGTGTGCGCCTGCGGCTCTGATTGGGCCGCGGCGTGTCGCTCGAACACCCAGACCGGTGGCAGCAGTGCACCGGCATGCTGGTGCGTAAGGGCAAGGCCAGAATCACAGTGATATCTGTGCTGAAGCACTCGGACCAGGTCGTCGGAGAGTTCACGGGCGAGTTTGTTGCGGTTGGGACGGCAGCGAAGGCTTAGGCGTCCAAGACGTGCCGAGTAAGGTCTTTGTCGCGGTCGTGGGGTTGTTGCTAATTGGCCTGGGAGTCAATGGCGTTCGCACCGGCAGTGTGCTTGGGCGCATCGGCAGCGTGGAGCGTGCTAATAACCCGGCGTGGTTCTGGTTTCGCGTTGCGCTCTATTTGGGGCTGGGGACGCTTGCATTGTGCTACGTGTGGCAGTGAAGGGTCTGACAGTCGTTGGGAGCGGGCTGTGATCCGTTGCGCCCACGGCGCTGATCGGCGCTTGGCGGCGCTGAGCCTAAAGCTCACCGTCAGGTCGTGAGAATCAACGCCTCGACCCCACTCCTGGAAACGCCACGCTTGCAGGTGCGGAGGGTGGCATTGTCGGATGGCTCATTCTTCCTCAGGCTGCTCAACGATCCGTCGTGGCTGGAGAACATCGGCGACCGTGGGGTTCACTCTGATGCGGATGCCGAGAGCTACATCAAGAACAGCATCTGGGCGCACTACCACATCTACGGGTACGGTATGTACGCGGTGCAGCTCAAATCAACATCGTTGCCGATTGGAATCTGCGGCCTCGTCAAGCGCGATTTTCTCTCTGCACCGGATCTGGGCTTCGCGCTATTGCCAGATTACGTCGGGCAAGGCTTTGGCTCGGAGGCTGCTCGCGGTTTGATGTCGCACGCGCGGAACAAGCTGGCCATCGGGCGGCTGTACGCGATCGCCAGGCGCGGTAATGATCGGTCTGTCAGGCTGCTCGATCGGCGGCTGTACGCGATCGCCAGGCGCGGTAATGATCGGTCTGTCAGGCTGCTCGATCGACTTGGGTTTCGCTATGAAGGGCCGTATGCGACGCCACAAGGAGAGCAAGTGGAGCTGTATGCCACGTCGAGGGAGAGGGACTACCATGAGGCTGCTAAGGAGCCTGGCGATCGTCGCGGTTCTCACGACCGCTTCGGCTCAAGGCTCGAATGCGGAAACGCCCGAGGGAGCGGCGGAGGCCGCAGCAAGAGTCTGGCTCGGTTTGGTTGACGGCGGAGACTATGCAAAGAGCTGGGTTACGGGGGCCGAGTATTTTAGGAATTCGGTCCTGCAGGCGCAGTGGGTGACCTCCGTCGCCCGAGTCCGGGGTTCCCTCGGGAGCCTGAAGTCGCGCCGCCTGGTCTCGGCGAAGTACGCGCGCTCCCTGCATGGTGCTCCGGACGGCGAGTACGTTGTCATTCAGTTCGCCACGAGCTTCGAGAAGAGAGCGGAAGCGACCGAGACGGTGACACCCATGAAGGATCGCGACGGGCGTTGGCGCGTCAGCGGTTACTTCATAAGGTGAGAGCGCCTGATTATCGTGGGAGGGGCCCCGAAAGCCACGGGTCCATGCCAAAGTCGGTCAAGATCGTGCTCGGTGTTCTGCTCGGGTTTGTCCCGCATCAGGTGAGGACCCTGCTGGCCACAACCCGGAGGTCACGGTGATTTCGAGACACTGGCGCGGCCTGGCGCGGGCAAGCCAGGCGGAAACCTATGTACGACACCTTCGCACGGAGACCTTTCCGACGCTCCGAAAACTCCCGGGCTTCGTCAGCGCTTCGATCCTGTCCCGCCGGCTCGGTGCGGGCGTCGAGTTCCTCATCGTCACGCAGTGGGAGTCGCTCGACGCCATTGTCGGGTTTGCGGGTGCAGATCCCGAGGCCGCGGTAGTACCCGCCGAGGTCGCCGGGATGATGGTCGAGTATGACCGCCGCGTCAGGCACTTCGAGGTGATCGAGTGACCCGAGCCGCGCAGGCCGTACCCAGCGCGACCTGTCACTGCGGGTCGGTCCGCATTCGTGTGCGGCGAGCGCCCCGCACGGTGACCCGCTGCAATTGCTCGATCTGCCGTCGATACGGCGCGCTTTGGGCGTATTACGGGGCGAGCGCGGTTCAGATTGAGACGCCGAAGGGCGGCCTGTCGAGTCGTGGCGCCGCAAGGTTCGCGCCTTCTTTCGCTGCAAGATATGCGGTTGCATCACGCACTACGAGTACCGGAAGAAATGGGGTAGGGGCAGCATCGCAATCCATGCCACTAACTTCGCGCCCGAGGTGCTCGGGGAGTCCGCGTTCGCGAGCTCGATGGCGCCTCCACATGGACCTGGAAATACTCGACATGAGCGCCCGTTTGCGCAGCGGCTCGTGCAGCGCCCGGGCTGGTGCTCGGATCGCGGTCTGGGCGCTGCGGCTATTCACCGCGCTTCGCTCGCGAAGCCCCTAACGGAGAGACTCCCATGGCTCCCACACTCGCCAACGGAAAGATCTGCTATCTCGAGTTGCCGGCCGTCGACATCACGAGGTCGGCCGCCTTCTACACCGAGGTGTTCCGCTGGTCCATGCGCAAGCGGGGCGATGGCGCCCCCGCGTTCGATGACACTACGGGTGAGGTGAGCGGCGCGTTCGTGACCGGACGCAAGGCCAGCCCGCCGGGCGTGCTCTTCTACATCATGGTCGACAGCGTCGAGGCAACCTGCAGAGCCGTCGAGGCGCACGGGGGCTCGATCGTCCAGCCGATCGGCGCCGACCGCCCCGAGATCACCGCGCGTTTCCGCGATCCCGGTGGCAACATCATCGGCTTATATCAACAGCCGAGTGACGCCACGCGCTGACTTCTCCGATCCCGCGCGACCCACGCTGTGGCGCGCAATCTTCGCGTTCCTGGCCCTGCCGGGCAGGGTGGCCTTCGCGGCGCCGCTCTGGCTCGCGCGGCACGGTCGCACGGTCGCGCCGTGGGCGCCGCCGCGCAAGCTCGTGACCAGCGGGCCGTACCGCTTATCGCGCAATCCAATGTACATTGGCGTCATCGACGTGCTGCTCGGGTACGCCCTGGCGGTTGCGATCGCGTTCCACCTGCGGGTCCTCGTGAGCGAGGAGCCCTGGGCGCGTCGCACGTTCGGTGCGGACTGGGAAGACTATCGGGCCCGGGTGCCGCGTTGGCTCCCGCGATTGAGGAAGAGTTGAATGCGCATCTCCGGGAGCTGCCACTGCGGCAACATCACGTTCAGTCTCGACTGGAGGCCTGAGCCCGCGGAAATCCCCGCGCGCGCCTGCAGCTGCTCGTTCTGTCTGAAGCACGGCGGCCTCTGGACTTCCTGCCCCACGGGGTCGCTCAGGATCACGATCCGCCAGCCCGCGCTCGTTTCCCGGTACTCCTTCGGCACCCGGACGGCCGAGTTCCAGGTCTGCTCGAGCTGCGGCGTCGTCCCGGTAGTCACGAGCCGGATCGACGGCCGTCTCTACGCGGTGGTCAGCGTGAACGCCTTCCAGAACATCGACCCGGCGCTTCTCAAGCGCGTCGCGGCCACGTACGACGGCGAGAGCGAGAGCGCACGCCTCGCGCGGCGCAAGCTCAACTGGATCGCCGACGTCGAGGTCCAAGCAGGCAACGGTTAGAGAGGAGACGCGAATGCCCCTCGTCACGGTCACCACGCGGAAAGGCAAATCCGCCCAGTTCAAGTCCGCCGTGCTCGGCGCCGTGCACGGCGCGCTCGTCGCCTCGGGAGTGCCCGAGAAGGACCGCTTTCAACGCGTTCTCGAGCTTTCGTCCGATGACTTCCGGTTCGATCCGGACTACCCGGACTTGAGTGCGAAGCGCTCGGAGGATTTCGTGCTGATCGAGATCCTGTTTTCGGTGGGCCGCAGCGTCAAAGTGAAGAAGAAGATCCTCGGCGACGTGATGGCGAGTCTCGCGAAGGAACCGGGGCTGAATGCCGAGAACGTGATGGTGGTCTTCAAGGAAACGCTGTGGGAAAACTGGTCGTTCGGCGGCGGCCGGTTGATCCATACCTGAGCCGGGCACCCTGGCGTGCTCCCTCCGGCTCAGCGCCTCAACGAGCATCCGGAGTGCGGCGCGATCCCGAGCACCGCCCGTGCGTCGGGATCCCGGGGCCTAATCGGCCTCCGCCTTGATCGGCCGGGTCATGAGCGAGCGCACCGCCTCCTTCGCAGGCAGATTCTGGTAGAGCACGCGATACACCATCTCGCAGAGCGGCATCTCCACTGCCGCCGCGGCCGCGACCTCATGGATGGCGTGCGCCGCGGCGTAGCCCTCGACCGCCTGGCCGATTTCCGCGAGCGCCGAGGCGGCGCTACGGCCGGCCGCAAGCAGGAGTCCGAAGCGGCGGTTGCGCGACTGATCGTCGGTGCAGGTCAGCACCAGGTCGCCGAGGCCGGCGAGCCCCATGAAGGTATCGCGGTGCGCGCCGAGCGCGACGCCGAGCCGCGTCATCTCCTTGAGTCCCCGGGTGATGAGCGCGACGCGAGTGTTGGCGCCGAAGCCGAGCCCGTCCGAGAGCCCGGCGCCGACGGCGAGCGCGTTCTTCACCGCGCCGCCGATCTCGACGCCCATGATGTCGGTCGAGGTGTAGGCGCGAAAGTTGGCCGACGACAGCTCCTGCGCGAGCGCCCGCGCATAGGATGCATCGGGAGAGGCCACGGTCATGGCGGTCGGCAGCCCGGCTCCGACTTCGCGCGCGAAAGTGGGGCCTGAGAGCACTGCCACGCGACGCTCGGCGCCGAGCACCTCGCGCGCGATCTGGTGCGGGAGTTTGAGGCTCCCCTGCTCGAAGCCCTTGGTGGCCCACACCACGTGAGGCTCGGGCGCGAGCTGCGGTGCCAGCAGCCTCAGCAGGGGGCGGAACGCGTGGCTCGGCACGACGATGAGCACGTCGCGCGCGCCGGAGAGCGATCGCGGGAGATCGGGCTCCACCCGGAGCGATTCCGGGAAGCCGGCGCTCGGCAGATAGCGCTCATTGCGGCGGCTCGCGGCCATCTCGGCGAGCTGCGGGGCATCGCGCCCCCAGAGCCGCACCGGCCGGCCGCCGTGGGCGAACTGAATGGCGAGCGCCGTGCCCCAGGAGCCGGCACCCAGCACGGCGACCGGCGCCTCACGCAGGGCTCGTGCGCTCACGCTGCTCACGGGCCTTGAGCTCTCGCGCGCGGCGAGTACCCCTCAGTTGGCCTGACCCGGCGCCTGGTTGGCCGCGTACAGGGCGTCGAAGTTGACCGGCGGCAACAGGAACTGCGGGAAGCCGCCCTGGCTCACGAGCTGCGAGACCGCCGCGCGCGCGTAGGGGAAGAGGATCCCGGGGCAGACGGTGCTGATCGCGCGCTTGAGATCGCCGTCTCCGAGATTGCGGATGACGAACAGACCCGCCTGCTTGATCTCGACCAGGAAGATGGTCACGTCGCCGATCTTGGCCGACACGGTGACGGTGAGCACCACTTCGCGCACGTCGGGCCCGAGCGCGGTGGAGCCGGTCTGCAGATCGAGGCTGATCTGCGGGTTCCAGTTGCCATCGACGCGCGGGCCGTTGGGTGACTCGTAGGAGCAGTCCTTGAGATACACGCTCTGTAGCGCGAGGACGGCTGCGTCGGGCGGGATGGACTGCCCCGGCTCGGCGCCGGCTGTTTCGTTGGTCATTGAGTGTGCTCCATGAATTCGAACGGCTCCGCCTATTTCAGGAGCGGATCCAGGCCGCCGGCCGCATCGAGCGCACACAGATCGTCGGATCCGCCGATGTGCCGGTCGCCGATGAATATCTGCGGGACGCTCGCGCAGCCGCCGCTGCGCGCGACCATCTCTTCGCGCGCGCCGGGCACCGCCTCGACGTCGATCTCCTCGAACGCGACCCCCTTCTCGACTAGGAGCGCGCGGGCGCGGCTGCAGTACGAACACCCCTCGACAGCGTACATCACGACTCGCGGCGTCCCCATGACTTTCAAGCCGCCCGCGCCGCTTCAGGCGCGCGAGAGCGGCAGGTTGTCGGCACGCCAGGCGGCGAGCCCCCCGCGCAGCGTGACCGCCCGCGTGAACCCCTGGGCGGCGAGCTGGCGTACGGCGGCAGCGGCGAGGGAGCCTGAATCGTCGTAGACCACGACCGCTTTTTCCTTGTGCTTCTTCAAAGTGTCGCCCGCCTTCAGGATCTGGTCGCCGCCCATCTGCCGCGCCCCCGCGAGGTGGCCCGCCTGGTATTGCTCGGGGGGGCGGAGGTCCAGGACCAGGGCGCCCTGGTTCATCAGCCGGATCAGCTCCTGGGGGGTGACCGAGAGCAGGCTTTCCGAGCGGGCGCGCATCTCGTATACAACGACGAGGGCCGCCACGACGGCGGTTGCGGTGCTGAGCCAGGGGTGGTGGCTGAGGTATTCGAGGAAACGGTCCATGGGGGCAGCCGGCATGCCGGGGCCGAAAAAGGCCGCGCATTATAGCGTCCCCGTCCCGGGGGGCACGCCCGGCGGGGTCCGCCTGGCGCGACCGCGGCCGCGCGCTCAGGGTGGGGCGTGGGCGGCGCGCGGGGTACTGCTCCTCGCCGGTGCCCTGGCGCTGGTCATCTGGGTGAGCCCCTCCCCGGGAGCCCCCGCCGGGCGCCCGGAGGCCGATGCCAGGAAGGCGGAAGCGGAGCTGCAGTCGGTCAAGTCCGAGATCGAGCGGATCACCCGAGAGGTGAGCGCCGAGCAGGTCGAGCGCGACCAGCTCACCACCGAGCTCAAGAGCGCCGAGCTCTCGGTCGGCAAGGTGCGCGCGGCGCTCGCCGAGGTGCGCCGCGAGCGCGCCGAGCGCGCCGCACGGCGCGCGGAGCTCGCCGCCGAGAAGCACCAGCGCGAGGTCGAGGTGCGCGAGAAGCGCGCTGCGCTCGCCGGGCAGCTGCGCGCCGCCTACACCATCGGCCGGCAGGAGCCGCTGAAGCTGCTCCTCAACCAGAAGGACCCCGCGCTCGCCGGCCGCATCTTCGCCTACTACGGCTACTTCGGCCGCGCGCGCGCCGCGCAGATCCGGCTCATCGAGGAGGACGTCCAGCGCATTGCCGAGCTCGAGGGGCAGCTCGATGCCGAGGATCAGCAGCTCGCCGAGCTCGAGAGGCAGCAGCGCGCACAGCTGCACCAGCTGGAGGTCTCGCGCGTCGAGCGCAGTCACGTGCTCGCGAGCCTCGAGGCGCAATCCCACACGCGGGCGCAGAGTCTCGAGCGGCTGCGCTCCCAGCAGGCGGGGCTCGAGAAGCTGCTGCGCGAGCTGCGCGCCGCGGTGGAGCGCTTTCCGATCGAGGGCAACGATGTCTTCACGCGGCTGCGCGGCAAGCTCGCCTGGCCCGTGAGCGGGCGCGTGGTCGCGCGCTTCGGGGACGCGCGCGCGGGTGGGGTGCACTGGGACGGCGTGCTGGTGGCGACCGAGCGTGGAGCGCCGGTCAAGGCGGTCTGCCAGGGGCGCGTCATCTACGCCGACTGGCTGCCGGGGCTCGGGCTGCTCACCATCGTCGACCACGGGGACGGGTATCTGAGCCTCTACGGGCACAACGAGCGCCTCTACAAGGCGGCCGGCGAGCCTGTCGCAACGGGCGACACCATCGCGGCCGCCGGTGACAGCGGGGGCAGCAGCCGTCCGGAGCTCTACTTCGAGATCCGCAAGGGCGGCAGGCCGGTCGACCCCCGCCCCTGGTTCAAGGCCCCGGATCCCTAGCCCGCAAGGCCGGCCTCCCCGCACCGCTCACGACCTGAGGATGTGACTCGGGTCAATGTTTACCGGTGCGCCCGGGCGGCGGGTCGGGTCGCGGGCCCGATTCGCCAACTCGCGCAAGGACCTGCAGGCACCATCCGCGCGATCGTGTGCCGTGGCGCTTTACAGAACTGCCTATTTCGACGCCGGACCGTGAGCTCTCCACCACAAATCGATCAATTGCCGGGCCGGCCGGGCGAGCGGTTCGAGCCGTACGTGCGCCTGGTGCGCTGCCTGATGCCGCGCACGAGCTGCGTGGCGATGTTCGGGCCCGCCGGGGATCTCGCCTGGTCGAGCGAGTCCATGCTGGGCCCCGACCTCGACCTCACCAGTCTCGTCGACGAGGCGCTCCTCGCCGGGCGCTCGAAGCTGCGTGGCGATGTTCGGGCCCGCCGGGGATCTCGCCTGGTCGAGCGAGTCCATGCTGGGCCCCGACCTCGACCTCACCAGTCTCGTCGACGAGGCGCTCCTCGCCGGGCGCTCGAACCCCGACAACACCGGCCAGGTGCGGGTGCTGCCCGGATCCGTGCCGGTGTACCTGTGCTCGCTGCGCGACGAGACCCGCCGCCTCGTCGCCATCCTCGCGATCGTGTGCCGCCCGCCGGATGGGCGGGACACGCGGACCCAGGACTTCTCGTTCGCGTATGCGCTGCTGTCGCCGGTGCTCGAATGCCTGCGCCGCGAGCTCGTCTCGCGCGCCACCATCGAGGAGCTCACCCACACCGTGGGCGGGCTCGACAAGGACCTGAACCTGCTGCTGGCTCAGACCAGCCCCGATTCCTCCGGGGTGGCGCCCGACGACGCGAGCGAGCTGCAGGCGCTGCTGCAACAGACCGTCGAGCACCTGCGGGCCCGCACCGGTGCGTTGCACGTCCCCGAGCGCAGCGTGACGCTCGTGCGCTCGGGCAGCGCCGCGCCGCCCGATGCCCAGTTCCTGATGCGCGCCCACCGGCGGCTGCTCGCGATGGCCCAGTCGCAGCAGGGACCCGCGATCAGCAACGACACCCGCTCGGCCGAGAACCCCGAGGCCTTCCCCTACCGGGTGCTCTGCTGCGCGCTGCGCTCGCGCGCCGGACGCTTCATCGGCCTGTTGGTGCTGTTGCGCGAAGCGGGCGCTGACCCCTTCACGCTGCGCGACGCGCACATCGCCGAGATCCTCGGGCGCAAGGCACTCGGCGTCATCGAGAGCAGCTACGACGCCCTGAGCGGCCTCTACACCCGGCCCGCCTTCGAGCAGCGCGTGCGCGGGGTGGTCACGGGAGGGGAGAGCTCGCAGGCCTGGAGCGCGCTCTACGTCGACGTCGATCAGCTGCACGCCATCAACGAGAACGCCGGCATGCACGTCGGCGATGCGGTGCTCGCGCAGCTCGGCGAGCTGCTGCGGCACCGCCTGCCGCCCGGGGCCTTCGGGTCCCGCATCTCCGGCGATCGCTTCGTGGTGATGTTGCCGGCCGAGGTCCACGATGCGGAGAACTTCGCCGAGTCGCTGCGCGCCGGCGCCGAGCAGCTCGCGATGACCAACGCTCACGCCCACGGGGTATCGATCAGCGTCGGGGTGGCACTCTTCGACGGGGGCGTCGACGAGCTGGCACACGTGCTGGCCGCGGCCGAGACCGCCTGCAAGGCTGCCAAGGACCGCGGCCGCAACCGCGTCGAGGTCTACCAGCAGAGCGATCTGTCCATCGTGCGCCGCTACGCGGACATCGGCGTCGCGGGGCAGCTGCGCGAGGCGATCGACGCCGGCAGGCTCCACCTCGACGCGCAGCTCATCCTGCCGCTCGCCGCGGCCGAGACGGCCCGCCCGCACTACGAGCTGCTGCTGCGCATGACGGACGAGGCCGGTCGCACCATGGGGCCGGACAGCTTCCTCTCGGCAGCGACGCGCTATCAGTTGATGCCGGTCATCGACCGCTGGGTCGTCGGTCACGTGATCGACGCGCTCAAGCCGCGCGCCGGCGTGCTCGAGGGCAGGGCGCTCGGCTTCACGATCAACTTCTCCGGCCAGTCGCTCAACGACGAGGCCTTCGCGGATCTCCTGATCGAGCAGGTCGAGAGCAGCGGCCTCGATCCCGCGCTGTTCGTCTTCGAGCTGACCGAGAACGCGACGGTGGCGAACCTCGTGCGCGCGGAGGCGTTGATGCGGCGACTCCGAACGCTCGGGTGCGGCGTGGCGCTCGATGATTTCGGCACGGGACTCTCCTCGCTCTCGTGCCTGCGTCAGCTCCCCGTCACCATGCTCAAGATCGACGGCAGCTTCGTGCGCGAGGTGCTCACCGATGCGCGCGCCGAATCGATGGTGCGCGCCATCGCGCAGCTCGCGCGCGGCATGTCGATCATCACCGTCGCGGAGTACATCGAGACCGAGGCCATCGGCACTCGCATCGCGGAGCTCGGCGTGGATTACGGCCAGGGTTTTGCGATCGGCCGGCCCATTCCGCTCGCCGAGGTGCTGCTCGAGCTGCCGCTTCCGAGCGAGCCTGCGACCGGGCCCGCGGACACGCACGGCGGGCGCGAGGCCAGGCCTTCGCGGCTCGTCGGCTACTAGCCATGGACCAGAGGGAGCCCCGGTGATCAGAGTGACACTTTCCCGTCCGTCCTTCCCGCCCATTCGTACCTCGAACAGGAGATCCTTTCGCATGTCGAGCCGTCCACGCACGCTGGTTGCCCTGGCCGCAGGGGCGATTCTCGGTTTCTGCGGGGCGCTCACCAGCGGCGTGCTGGCCGATCGTCCGAGCGAGGCCGCCCATTCCGGCCACGCCTCGCGCCCGGTCGATGGCACGGCGCTGCCGTGGCAGGAGGCGAGCCTCTTCGTGGAGGTTTACGAGCGCGTCAAGCGCGACTACGTGGACGACGTCGATGATCACGGCCTGATGGAGAAGGCGCTGCGCGGCATGGTCGCGGCGCTCGATCCGCACTCGGCCTATCTCGACAGCGAGGAGTTCGAGGAGATCCGCCTCTCCACGATGGGCTCCTATCCCGGTGTCGGCATCGAGGTCGTCGCCGAGGACGGGGTCGTGAAGGTGCTGCGGCCGATCGAAGGATCCCCTGCGCAACAGGCCGGACTCCTGCCGGGGGATGAGCTCGTCAGAATCGACGGCAACGAGATCGGCGCCGACCTCGCGGGCGCCATCGCCCGCATGCGGGGGGCCTCCGGGAGCCTCGTGAGCCTCACCATCCGGCGCGCCGGCGGCGAGGCGCTCGCGGACTACACCCTTCGCCGGGCCCAGGTCGAGGTGCACAGCGTCATGCAGCAGACCCTCGAGCCTGGCTACGGCTACCTCCGCGTTACCACCTTCAGCGAGACCACACCTGCGGACGTCGGCCGGGCCATTAGCCGCCTCAAACGAGACAATCCAAGCGGACTGAAGGGACTCGTGCTCGACCTGAGAAACAATCCAGGCGGCGTTCTCGAGGCGGGTGTCGCGGTCGCCGACGATTTCCTCGACAGTGGGGTCATCGTGACGGCCGACGGGCGCACCGTCGAGGCACGCTTTCGCATGGACGCAACGCCGGGGGATCTCATCGACGGCGCCCCGCTCGTGGTGCTCGTCAACGGGGGCTCAGCCTCGGCCTCGGAGATCGTTGCGGGCGCCCTAAAGGATCACGGCCGGGCGCTCCTCATCGGGCGGCGCACCTACGGCAAGGGCTCGGTGCAGACCGTCATGCCGCTCAACCACGGCGGCGCGGTTAAGCTCACGACGTCCCGCTACTTCACCCCATCCGGTACCTCGATTCACGGCAAGGGCATCATTCCGGACCTCGTCGAGGAGGGCCCGGGGCTTGCGCCCGCGGAGCTCCTGACCGCCAGAGGCTCGCCTGCGCTCGCCGATCGCGACGGGGACGTGCGCGTCGCGCTCGATGCCCTGAAGACGGGCCACGGCTTCGCACAGGCCTCTACCCTTCCCGTGGCCATGCGCGCGTTCGTGCCCTGAAAAGCAGTCCGCTCTTACCGCGGACGCGGGCTTCCCGATATCCTGCCGCGCCATGCTGGCGTGGCTGATCGATCTCGTCCTGCATCTCGACCGGCACCTGGTCGAGATGCTCGTGCGCTACGAGCTGTGGATCTATCCGATCCTCTTCGCGGTGATCTTCGCGGAGACAGGGCTCGTCGTGACACCGTTCCTCCCCGGTGACTCGCTGCTCTTCGCCGTAGGGGCGCTCGCGGCCGTCGACCGGAGCGGAACGCTGCAGGCGCCGCTCGCGAGCGTCACGCTGGGCGCCGCGGCCGTGCTCGGCAACACCGTCAACTACAGCATCGGACGCGCCATCGGACCGCCTGCCTTCAGCGGCCGATATCGGCTTCTCAAGGTCGAATATCTCCGACGCACCGAGGAGTTCTTCCGCCGCCATGGCGCCATGGCGATCCTGCTGTCGCGCTTCGTGCCGATCATCCGCACCTGCGCGCCCTTCGTCGCCGGGGTCGGGCGCATGCCCTACCGGCGCTTCCTCGTCTACAACTTCGCGGGAGGATTTGCGTGGGTGCTGCTGTTCGTGTGGGGCGGGTACCTCTTCGGCAACATCCCGCTCGTCAAGCAGAACTTCGGCCTCGTCACGCTCGCCATCATTGCCGCATCGCTCGTGCCGCTCGCCATCGCTCTGCGCAGGCGCGCGGCACCCGGAGCCTGACTCAACCGCGAGCGCCGAGCGCGACGAGCGTGCCGATGATCGCCCCGATGAGCAATGTCACGTTGGGGAGGGCGCTCAGCATGAATCCGAGATGACGGCCCTGCGCCGAGTGCACGTAGCCCCTGAAGTAGAGCACCCGTCCGACGAGAAACACCGCCCCGAGAGCGCCCGCAACGTATGCATTGACGTAGCGGGCGAACAGCACGATCGACGGCACGAAGACGATGAGCTGCTCGAGGGTGTTCATCTGCACGCGGAAATAGCGCTCGAACACCTCGTGACCGGTAGTGGCGGGAGCGGCGACACCAAACCGGGCGCGCGCCCGGGCGACGGCCCACCCGAAAAGGAAGAACTCGACCAGGGCGAGACCGATCACCAGGTGAACTAGGGGCATCAGGGCTCCGTTTTCCGGTCAGAATGGCACAATGCCCTCATGGGCGACAAGGAACGCGGCTACGCACATCGCATCGACGTGCGCGCGGGAGCCGAGGAAGTCTGGCGGGCGCTCACCGACACGGAGCTGCTCGGTCGCTGGTGCTCACCCGGCGCGGAGATCCGCGCCCGGCCGGGAGGCCTCTTCCGCGCGAGCGTCGACCGCCTCACCGAGCTCGAGGCGCACATCGACGCGTTCGAGCCCGGGCGGCGGCTGCGGCTGATCTATCTGAAATCGGCCGCGCTGCCGCCGGCGGACACCGTGATGGTCGATGACTTCATGCTCGAGCCCGTGCGCGGGGGCACCATCGTGAGGCTCCTCGGCTCGGGGGTGCCGGCGACGCCGGCGTGGGACACCCAGTACCTCCGGCTGCGCACCGGATGGCAGCAGGCCATGACGCGTCTCAAGGTGGTGGTCGAGGCCGAGGCTCAAAAAGGCGCGGCTGGATGAGGGGATTTCTGCTGCGGGCGGTGATCACGGCGCTCGGGCTGTGGCTCGCGAGCGCGTGGGTCAGCGGCGTGCGGATCCACGGCCCCGGCACGCTCATCCTCGCGGCGCTGCTCCTCGGCGTCGTGAATGCGGTGGTGCGGCCCATTGCCTTCGTCCTGACACTGCCGCTCACGGTGCTGACACTCGGGCTGTTTCTCCTCGTGCTGAATGCGGCGATGGTCGCCCTCGTCGCGGCGATCCTGCCGGGCTTTCATCTCGGGAGCTTCCGGGCGGCGCTCTTCACCTGGATCATCGTGTGGCTCACCGGCTGGGTCGCCTCGGCGCTCATCGGCCATCAGGGGATCGAGCGCCTCGAGCGGCGCTGACGAAACCGGCGGTGGGATGTCGGGGCACCGGATGTCGGTCGGTGTTACTGCAGGTCGTAACGGCTACGCAGCCGAAAGCGCGCGCCCCACCCAGCGGTAGAGCGCGTAGATCATGAGCACGAAGGCGATGCCGCCGAGCCACTCCGAAGCGGTCGAGAACGAGTCTCCCACCACGCCGATGGGGAATTGGTTATTGGTGAAGGCCACCAGGGCCGTGAAGACCACCGCGAGCACGCTCTCGCCGACGATCAGACCGGAAGCGAGCAGCACCCCCAGTTGCTTCGTGGCGTCTGGTTTGGCGGTTCTGTCGGCGCCTCTGTCAAACCACCAACCGACCAGCGCGCCCACGGTGACCATCAGCGTCGATGCCGTGGGAAGGTAGATGCCGAGGCCTACGGCGAGCGGCGGCACACGCATGGACCGGGTGGTCTTCGAGAGCAGCCAGTCGAGCGTGATTATGGCGGCCCCTATGAGGGCGCCCCAACCCATCAATTGCCATTTCTCCGGGTCGTTTTGGATCACCGCCTGGCCGAGGGCAGAGATGAGGCCCGCCTGGGGCGCGGGCAGTGCGTGGGCTGACGCGCCGGGGGCGCCCGCAAAACCGTAGGCCTTGTTCACCAGGTCCAGCACTGGCGGGATCACCAGCGCGCTGGCTATTACGCCGATCACCAACGCCCACTGTTGTTTCGAGGGCGTGGATTCCACCAGCTGGCCGGTTTTGAGATCCTGCAGGTTGTTGTTGGCAATGGCCGCCACGTTGAATACCACAGCGGTGACGAACAGCGCGTAGGCCACGAGCGCCTTGCCCATCTCCGGCGGCAGCGAGGACTTGACGCTCACCACCAGGAACAGCGCCGTGATGGCCACCACCAGGATGCCGATGCCCGAGAGCGGGCTGTTGGAGGCGCCGATCAGCCCCGCCATATAGCCGCAAACCGTCGAAACCAGGAAGCCGACGACCACCACGATGAAGATGCCGCCGATCGTGAGCAGTAGCGCATGCTCGCCCAGGCCCGCGCTGCTCGCGAAATTCCACAACAGCCAGCAGATGGGCAGGATGCACAGCAACGACACCAAGCCCACCTGATCCACCGGAATATCGTGCTCGGTGCGCGCCAGCGTGTCCCCTTTGCCGGCCTTGCGTGCCCGGGAGGAAGCGATGGCGCTTTTCAGGCCACCGATCACCGGCTTCACGAGCTTGATGAGTGTCCAGATGGCGGACACGGCGATGGCGCCGGCGCCCACGTAACGCACATAGTGGCTCCAGGTGGCATGCGCGAACTCTCCCGCATCGCCTGCGGCCGCGTGCAGTGCGCTGTAGTGCGGCACCCCGAAGCCCCAGCCGATGAGGGCGCCCACGAACATGGCGATGCCGCAGCTGATGCCCACCAGGTGGCCAATGCCGAACAGCGCAAAGGAGAGCTGGAAATCGAAGCCGGTGACCGACGCCCGTGGGTCATGACCCAAGCGGAAGCTGTGAGCTACGTCCCCCAGGAACAGCCGCGCCTGCACCATCACCAGGAACAGGGCGGAGACCAGCGAACCCACCAGCACCGCTTTCAAGCCCTTGCCGCTGGATTCCACCGAATCCTTGTCCGCGACATCGCCGGAGCCGACCTTGATGACCTCGGCGCAGGCGGTGCCCTCGGGATACGGCAGATCCGAGTCCGTTACCAGCGCGCGGCGCAGTGGGATGGAATACATGACTCCGAGGATGCCGCCCGTAGCGCAGATGGCTACCGACTGCCAATAGGGGAAGCCGCTCCACCACCCGATCATGATGAAGCCGGGCAGCACGAAGATGATGGAGGAGAGCGTGCCGGCGGTGGAAGCCACCGTCTGCACGATGTTGTTCTCCTGGGCGGAGGTGTTACCGAGCCAGCGCAACATCGCCATGGAGATCACCACCGCCGGGATGGAGGTGGAGAAAGTGAGCCCAGCCTTCAGCCCGAAGTAGACGTTGGCGGCGGTGAAAACCACGGTGAGCACCACGCCCAGGACAAGTCCGCGCAGCGTCAGCTCGACGCGCGATTCCGTCTTCGTACCGCGCAGCGTGAGCTCGGCGCTCGATTCCGTCTTCATAGGCTCAGCCCCAAGCGTTGGTGTTATATCCGGCGCTTCAGGTGCGCGCGCCGAGCGCCTCCTCGAGCGCGCTGGTCAGCGGCTTGAGGAAGAAGGACTCCTCCGGCATGAGGCGCGCGCTCACGCCGTGGCGCGAGAGCGCATCCGCTACCACCGGGCCGACCGCCGCGACGAGGGTGCGTTCGAGCGCCGCGCGCACGCGTGCGGCGGGCGCGACCGCGAAGAGCCGCTCGACCTGCGGCGTGCTGGTGAAGGCGATGGCGTCCACCGAGCCGCTCTCGAGGCGCGCGAGGAGCCCCAGCACCTCCGCATCGTCGGCCCCATCGGCGTACACGTAGGGCGCGACCGTGCTCACGACGGCGCCGGCGCGCTCGAGAAACTCCGTGAGCGGACGATTCGGCTCCGTGCCGTAGAGCTGCACGCCCACACGGCGTCCCTTCAAGTCGAGTCCCGTGAGGCTCGCGATGATGCCCTCGGTGGTGGGACGCGCGGCGGCGATGTCGGGCTTCATGCCGAGCTCGCGCAGCGCGCGCGCGGGCTTGGGTCCCCGGGTGATCTTGCGCACGCGCCCGAGCGCGGCGAGGAAAGCTGCCCGAAGCTCTGGCTGGTGCCGCTCGATGCAGCCGAGGATGCGGCGCAGCCCCTCGCCGGTCGTGAGAACGAGGTCGTCGAAGGCTTCCTGCGCGAAGGCGCGGGCGAAGGCGAGGACCGGCGCGGGATCCGGGGCGTCGCGGATCGCGACCAACGGGCAGCGGAGCACCCTCGCGCCGCGGCGCTCGAGCATGGCGGCGAACACCTCGAGCTCTCGCGTCTCGGGCACCGCGATGGTGCGACCGGCGAGCGGCGGCAATTCCATAGTCCGGCCATCTTAGCCGAACCAACCTGCTCAGCCGAAACAACCCGCGCGTGCCGCGCGCGTTATGCTAGCGAGTATGCTCAAGGTACTCCTCGGCCTCCTGGTGCTCGCCGTCGGCGGGCTTGCCGGGTTCGCCTGGTTGACGCTGCATTGGGCGTACTCGGACGGCGAGCGCGCCGGCTACGTGCAAAAGCTCTCCCGCAAGGGGTGGCTGTGCAAGACCTGGGAGGGTGAGATGGCGATGGTGACCATGCCCGGCACGGTGTCCGAGAAGTTCGCCTTCACGGTGCCTGACGGTGCCGTCGCGGCGAAGATCAACGCCAGCGTCGGCAAGCGCATGGCGCTGCACTACGAGCAGCATCGGTGGGTCCCGACGTCCTGCTTCGGCGACACCGAGTACTTCGTGACCGCCGTGCGCGTGGTCGAATAGCGCCGCCCGCTTACTGTCGCCGGCTCCGGCGATCCGAGTCCGCCGCTCGGCAGGCCTGACAGCAGGACCGAGCGCCGCCGCGCCGCTCGCCCTACCAGCCGCACTGCCGGCTCTTGTTCTCCTCGCTCAGCCACTCCATCAGCGGCTGGAAGTACTCGATGATCGGCGCGGCATCGATGCGCCGGGTGCCGGTCAGCTTCTCGAGAGCATCCTGCCAGGGCTCGGAGGCACCGAGCCGGAGCATGTCGACGTAGCGCCGGCCCGCTTCCTGACTCCCGTAGTTCGAGCACTCGTAGAGCGGCGCCTTACTTGCGGCGGGTGCCTTACTTGCGGCAGCGGCGCAGAGCGCCTTGTGGAACTGGAACTGCAGGATGTATGAGAGAAAGTAGCGCGTGTACGGGGTGTTGGACGGGATGTGGTACTTCGCCCCGGGGTCGAAGTCGGCTTCGGAGCGCGGCACCGGGGGCGCGAGGCCCTGGTAGCGCCGCCGCAGCTCCCACCAGCTGCTGTTGTAATTGGCGGGCGTGATCTCCCCCGAGAACACCTTCCAGCGCCACTCATCGATCAGCCGCCCGAAGGGCAGGAAGGCGATCTTCTCGAGCGCCATCTTCATCTGCTGGTTGATGAGCGCCTCGCGGCTCGGGGCGACGGCGTGGATGAGCCCGATCCGCGCGAGGTAGGCCGGGGTCACCGAGAGATTGATGGTATCGCCGATGGCCTCGTGGAAGCCGTCATTGGCGCCGTCGCGGAACAGGAACGGCTGGCTCGAGTAGCTGATGAAGTAGTAAACGTGCCCGAGCTCGTGGTAGACCGTGTAGAGATCCTCCTCGGTGGGGGCGAGGCACGCCTTGATGCGCACATCGCCTCCGCTCGCCATGTCCCAGGCGCTCGCGTGGCAGACCACCTCGCGATCGCGCGGGCGCGAGAGCATCGAGCGCTCCCAGAAGGTCTTCGGCAGCAGCGGAAACCCGAGCGAGGTGTAGAAGCTCTCCGCCGAGTGAGTCATGCGCGCCGCATCCCACTTCTGCGCCTTGAGGAGCGCATCCGCCGTCTCGAGGCTGGCGGTCGGGTAGGGCCTGAGGATATCGGGGTAGATCTTGTTCCACTGCTGCGCCCACATGTTGCCGAGGAGCTGCGCGGGGATCGGCTTGCCGGCGGGCACCTGGTCCTCGCCGTAGCGCCGTGCGAGCCGGGCGCGCGCATAGCAGTGCAGCCCGTCGTAGAGCGGCTTCACCTGCTGCCACAACCGCTCCGACTCGGCGTCGAACTCCTCGGGCGTCATGTCATAGCCGGCGCGCCACATGACTCCCAGGTTCTTGAAGCCGAGCTCGCGCGCGCCCTCGTTCGCAAGCCGCACGAACTCGCCGTACTCCTCGCGCATGCCGGCGCCGACGGCGTGCCAGCCCTTCCAGGCGTCGGTGAGCTCGGCGTAGTTGCGGCTCCTGGCGAGGATCTCCGAGAGCCGGTCGAGATTCATGCACGAACCGGGTCCCTTCGGACAGTACTTGCCCTCGCCGTACTTGGCTTCGAGCTGCGCCTCGAGCTGCGTGAGGCGCGCGCGCTTCGCCGCATCGTCGGGCGCGGGAGCGGCGACGTTCAGGCGCAGCTTCATGAGCGCCCGCCTGGTTGCGGGCGAGAGCTCCTGTCCGTCGTAGCGCTTGGCTTCCGCGACCGCCTTGCTGAGGTAGGCGAGGTAGCGGTCGTTGGCCCGGGCGTTGAGGAGCTGCGTGTCGGTGGTGATGTAGGTGTCGAGCGTGTAGCCCGCGGCCTGCGCCTCCTGGGCGAGCGCGTTGAGCTCGCGATTGACGCGCGTGACGAACTCATCCGCGCTCTCCTTCGCGGCGGCTCCGGGCGGCGTGGGCGCGGGAGGGGCGCTCTGGCGCGGCGCGCAGCCGGTCAGGAGCGCGCAACCGGTCAGGAGGATGAGGGACAGCGTGCCTGCCGCGCAGGCTCCGGGTCTCGTCTCCGTCATGGTTACCTCACTCCCGCCATCATTCGCCGGGCGAAGGGGGTCAGCGCCAACATCACGAGGCCGCCGATCGCTCCGTACCCGAAGATCTTCAGGAACAGGCCGGGGAGGGACTCGAGGTGGCTCGCGTCGTACTGGCCGGAGAGCTGACCGGCGAGGTTGCTGCCGAGCGCCATCGACAGGAACCACATGCCCATCACCTGTCCGACGAAGCGCGGCGGCGCGAGCTTGGTCATGTAGGAGAGTCCCACGGGCGAGAGGCTCAGCTCCCCGAAGGTGTGCAGGAGGTAGGCGAGGATCAGCCAGGTAGGCAGCACGTTGGCACCGCCGAGCACGCGGAGCGAGGCGAAATACATCACGATGAACCCGAGGCCGAGGAGGATCAGGCCGGCGCCGAACTTGGCGGCCGCATTCAGATCCCGGCCGCGCCGCCCGAGCGCGATCCACAGGGCGGCGAACACCGGCGCGAAAGCGATGATGAAGAGCGGGTTCACGGCCTGCAGCCACGCGGCCGGCATCTCCCAGCCGAAGACGTGCCGATCGGTATAGCGGTCGGCGAAGAGATTCATCGAGGCGCCGGTCTGCTCGTAGCCGGCCCAGAAAGTCACCGACGCCGCGACCAGCGCCACCATCACCAGCACGCGCCGGCGCTCGACCGCGGTCAGCCCCGCGAAGAAGAGCAGATACACGAAGTAGCCGACGCCGAGCACCAGCATCGCCCAGGAAGCCCCGGCCGCCATGGCGACGGCGTCGATTTTGAGCACGCCCGCCATGACGAGCGCCGCAGCGAGCGCGACGGCCGCGGCGATCGCCACCACGACCTTCCAGGCGCCCGGCTGCTCACCCGCCGCGGCGACGCCCGCGTTGCCGAGGTAATGGCGCGTCCACACGAACTGGGCGAGACCTACCGCCATGCCGAGCGCTGGAACTGCGAAACCCCAGCGCCAGCCGTAGCGGTCCGCGAACCAGCCGACGATCAGCGGCCCGATGAGCGCGCCGAGGTTGATGCCCATGTAGAACACCGAGAAACCTGCATCGCGCCGGGAGCCGCCTTCCGGGTAGAGCGCCGCCACCATGGCGCTGGCGTTAGGCTTCAGCAGCCCGACGCCGATCGTGATGACGAGGAGTCCCAGGAAGAAGACGTCCGTGCTCCCGAGCGCCAGCATGAGGTTGCCGGCGGCGATCAGCACCCCGCCCGCCACGACCGCGCGCTGCGCGCCGAGAAGGCGGTCGGCGATCCACCCGCCGAGGAGGCCGAAGAGATAGGTGCCGCCGATGTACATGCCGTAGATCGCGCTCGCGGTCTTGTCGTCGAGGCCGAGCCCGCCCTGGGAAACGGCGGCCACCATGAACAGAATGAGCACGCCGCGCATCCCGTAGTAGGTGAAACGCTCCCACATCTCGGTGAGGAAGAGCGTGGCGAGCCCGCGCGGCTGCCCGAAGAGGGTCCTGGCTGGCGCGGCGGCCGCGGCGGTGGCGTCGGCGACCTGATTCATAATCGGGCCCTTGAGAGTTTGTTGAGCGCAAGCCGCTCGCGCGAGTCTGACCCAGCCTCCGGGTCGGGCGCAAACGCCGCGGGCGCTGCGGCGCGGATGCCGCGGAGATGCGCGCCGGACGCGTGGCGCTGACTGTCAGCGCGCGCAGGGCCGCGCGGCGGTGGATTTCGGTGGCGGGTGCGGCGAGGAGTAGTATCGGCGGCCACCCGCGAACAAACCACGCGTCAGGGGGAACGGTCATGACACTGAATCGCCGCGACTTCGTCGCGTCTGTCGGCTGGTCATTCCTCGCGAGCTCCGCGGCGCGCGGCGACGCGCCCAAGCCCGCCGCAGCGGCGGGGGCTGAGAACTTCTCCGACTGGTCCCAGGTGCGCACACAGTTCGACCTGTCGCCCGAGTGGCTGCACTTCTCGCAGTTCTACATCGTGTCGCACCCGCGCCCGGTGCGCGAAGCCATCGAGCGCTACCGACGCATGCTCGATGCCAATCCTTTCGCCACCGTCGAGCACGGCATGGGGTTCGCGGCCTTCCTCGGGCAGCAGTCGCAGGATGTTGCCTTTCCGGTGCGGGTGCAGCAGGCGGCCGCGCAGTATCTCGGCGGGCGGCCGGACGAGGTTGCGCTCACCGACAGCACGACGACGGGTCTCGCCCTGATCTACAACGGCCTCACCCTCACTCCCGGCGACGAGATCCTCACCACGACTCATGACCATTACGTGCATCACGAGGCGATCCGCCTGGCCGCCGAGCGCAATGGCGCCAGCTGGCGGCGCATTGCGCTCTACGATGCGCCGGAAGCGGCGGCGGCGGAACAGATGGTGGAACGCCTGCGCGGCGCCATCGGCGCGCGCACGCGCGTCGTCGGGCTCACGTGGGTGCACTCCGGCACCGGCGTCAAGCTGCCGATGCGCGCGCTGACGCAGGCCGTCGCCGAGGCAAACCGCCACCGCGGCGAGCACGAGCGCGTGCTCGTGGTGCTGGACGCGGTGCATGGATTCGGGAACCAGGATGTGCCGCTCGCCGGGCTGGGCGTCGACTTCGCCGCCGCGGGCACGCACAAGTGGATTTTTGCGCCGCGCGGCACCGGCATCATCTGGGCGCCGGAGAAGAACTGGGCGCTGCTGCGCCCGACGATCCCGAGCTTCTACAGTTCCGAGCCGTTTGCGGCCTGGGAGGATGGCCATCCTCCGCAGACTCCGACCCGCGCGGCCTGGGTCTCTCCGGGCGGCTTCAAGGCCTACGAGCACCAGTGGGCGATGGCCGAAGCGTTCGAGTTCCACCGCCGCATCGGACGAGCGCGCATCGCCGCGCGCATCGCGGCTCTCAACACGCAGTGCAAGGAGGCCCTGGCAGCCATCCCCAGGGTGAAAGTGCTCACGCCGCGCGATGCGGCGCTGTCGGCCGGCATCATCTGCTTCGAGGTGCAGGGGCGCACGCCGGAGGAGACGGTTCAGCGATTGCTCGAGCGCAAAGTGATCGCCTCGACCTCGCCCTACAAGGTCACCCACGCGCGGCTCGCACCGAGTCTGGTCAACGACGAGCGCCAGGTGGAGGCGGCGGCGCGCGCCGTGTACGAGATCGCCTGAAGGCACCGCGCCGTCAGTTCTCGTTGGCTTCCTGGGCGCTCGGGGCGCTGCGGCTGCGCGACAGCACGCGCGCCATGAGGATCCCGCCTTCGTAGAGCAGGTACATCGGTATGGCGAGCGAGCACTGCGAGATCGCATCGGGGGGTGTGAGCAGCGCCGCGAGGATGAAGATGCCGACCAGCACGTAGCCGCGGTGCTCCTTGAGCTTCTCGATGCGCACGATGCCCATCAACACCAGCAGCACCACCGCGACCGGCACCTCGAACGCGAGGCCGAAGCAGAAGAACATGGTGAGCACGAAGTCGAGGTAGTTGTTGATGTCGGTCATCATCGCCACGCCCTTCGGCGTGGTGCCGGCGAAGAACTGGAACATCACCGGAAACACGAAGTAGTAGGCGAAGGCCATGCCGACGTAGAAGAGCAGGATCGAGGAGACGAGCAGCGGCACGGCGAAGCGGCGCTCGTGGCGGTAGAGTCCCGGGGCGACGAACGCCCAGATCTGATAGATGACGTAGGGCATGGCGAGAAAGAGCGCGGCGAAGAACGACAGCTTGAAGGGCGTCGTGAAAGGCGACATCACCCCGGTGGCGATGAGACTGCTGCCCTTGGGAAGCTTCGCGAGGATCGGCTGCGCGACGAAGGTGAAGAGGTCGTTCGAATAGTAGACGCACGGCCCGAGCGCGATCCCGATGCCGATCAGCGCGCGCAGGAGCCGGTCCCGCAGCTCGAGCAGATGCGAGATCAGCGTGCCTTCGGCGAGCTTCTCAGGTTCCTCGCTCATCGGCGCTCGACGCGGCGCCGGCCCGGACCGCCGAGGGGTCGGCGCCGGTGGCGTCCGTGGCGTGGGCGTGGGAGAAAGTGTCGGGGTGGGTCGGCTGCTCCGCGGCCGCCGCACCCGCCGGCGGCGCCGTTATGGGCGACGCGCCGCCAGCCGCGGCGCCCGGTGCCGCCGTGCCCAGCGTGCCTGGATCAGGCGTGCCTGGGTCAGCCGTGCCCGGTGCAGCCGTGCCCGGTGCAGCCGTGCCGGCCGCCGCCGCGCTCCCGGCTGAGTTCGCCTTGCGCGCCTGCTCGAGCTGCACCTCCTCCTCGAGCTGCTCGCGGAATTGGCGCGCCATGGCGCGCGCCCGCCCCATCCAGCGGCCGATCTCGGTAACCACGCGCGGCAGCTTCTCCGGTCCCAGCACGATCAGCGCCAGGACGAAGATGATCAGCAACTCCGAGAATCGGCCCTCGAACAGATCACGCGCTCCGCTCGGTCTTCGGGTCGCTCTTCTTCGCGGCGACGTCCGGGAACTCCGCGTCCGTGCCCTCGGAGCGGATCTGCTTCGGCGGAGCGCTCTGCTCCTCCTCGCCCTCGCTCATGGCCTTTTTGAATCCGCGCACGGCGGCGCCGAGATCGGAGCCGACGCTGCGCAGCTTCTTCGCGCCGAACACGACGAGCACGACGAGCAGGATCACCACGAGCTCGCGCATCCCTAGACCACCCATGACTGGCGACTCCACTGACCTCTCCGCCCGTGCGGAGAAAAGAACTGGATGATAGGTCAAATGAGCCCCCGGAACCCCAGAAGTTCGCGAATTCCGGAACGCGGGCCTCGGGGCCCATTCAGGGGGTCTCGAGCCAGAACGTCACGGGCCCCTCGTTGACCAGCGATACCTGCATATCGGCGCCAAATACGCCCGCCGAAACAGGGGCATAGGCGCCCTGCGCCTGCCTCCGCAGATGTTCGAACAGGCGCCGCGCCTCCTCCGGGGCGGCCGCCAGGCTGAACCCGGCACGGGTGCCCTTGTGAGTGTCGGCGGCGAGGGTGAACTGCGGCACGAGGAGGAGTCCCCCGCCCACCTCGCGCAGCGACCGATTCATCCGCCCGTCGGCGTCCGGGAAGATGCGATAGGAGAGCACGCGCTCGAGCAGCCGCTCGGCCGCCGCGTCGGTGTCCGCGCGGCGCACGCCGATCAGGGCCAGGATCCCGGCGTCGATCGCGCCGACCACTTCGCCGCCGACACGCACCTCGGCCCGGCTGACACGCTGGATGAGAGCGATCATCAGGGCTCCTCTGGCTCCTCGCGGATGGTAGCGCCGCTCTCGCGCCTCCGCGGCCTGATCGTGTGGTAATTGGGCCGGCTAGTCCGTAAGATTCGGGGCCGTTTTTTCGTGGCGGAGGGGCGGATGAAGGGGCGTGGGCGGGGATCTTGCCGGCACGCAGTTTCGATCGCCGTGATCGCAGCGCTCGCGGCAGCGGCGCTGACAGGCGCCGCCGCGCAGGAATCCACCGCTCCGGCTCACGCCAGTGCCGCGCACGGCAAGGCGATCTCCTACACCTGCCTCGGCTGCCACGGCATCGACGACTACAAGAACGCCTACCCGATGTACAGCGTGCCGAAGCTCGAGGGACAGAATCCCGAGTACCTGGCGGCGGCCCTGCACGGCTATCGCGACGGCGACCGCTCGCACCTCACCATGCACTCCCAGGCCTCGACGCTCTCCGACAAGGACATGGACGACATCGCGGCTTACTTCGCGGGCAAGCCTCTCGCGCCCACCGGCAAGGCGCAGGGGAGCGTGCCGCGGGCCGCGACGCTCTGCGTCTCGTGCCACGGTCAGGACGGGGTCGCGATTGCGCCCATGTATCCCTCGCTCGCCGGGCAGCACGAGGACTATCTCGTGCGCGCGCTCGAGGAGTACCGGAAGGGGGGGCGGAACAACCCCGTCATGAAGGGCTTCGTCGCGACCCTCAAGGACGAGGACATCCACGTCATCGCCCAGTACTTCAGCCACCTCAAGCCCTCGCTCAGCACCGAGTCGCGTCCCTACACCTGGCTCACGGTGCGCTGATCTGATCGTCGCACTTGTGCTGGCGCCGCTCCTCTTCGGTACAGGCGATGGCATACCAGCCGGCCGGATGGGCCGCGGCGGTGGTCGGCCAGAGGTAGGTCGCGGGCGGCATTGTCGGACCAGGCCTGGGCCCGGGCCCGGGTCTGGGCCTGGGTCTCGGCGGCAGCGGCCTCATGGCGGTCCGGGCCGCGGATCGTCGCTGACTGGCGCTCTGGATGTGACTTGCCGATGTGGCATCAGCCCGGGATGCGCCCGAGTGGCCGCCGCTGCCGCCCGAGGCGTGCGCGAACTCAACGCGCCGAAGGGAACTTACCCCTGCCGGCTGCTGTATTCCATAAACGCGAGAGCGGAAGGCTGACCCCTCCCTTAAGGCTCCCATAAGCCGCTTTCCCTATGATATGCATCAAGACCACAGCTTTGACGGACGGAGCTAGGTAATGAACCTGTTCGAGCTCATCAGGAAGCCGCTCGTTGCGGCAATTCTCGGCGCGGCGACCATCGCCGTGCCGGTCAGCGCGCTCTACGCGGTCGCAGAGAGCCGCGCGGTCGCGACCGCCGCAGCCGCGGCGCCCGCCGCCGCAGCCACGGGCGCGAGCGCGGTCACGCCGGCGCTCGGCTCGCCCACTCCCACCGTGACGCTCCCGGACTTCAGCGCCATGGTGCAGAAGTACGGCCCGGCGGTGGTCAACATCAGCGTCGTCACCAAGGTGCCGACGTCCTTCAACTCGCAGGGGGACGAGAATCCCGACGAGAACGAGGGTCCGAGCGAGAACGATCCCTTCGGTCCCAACAGCCCGTTCGCGCCTTTCTTTCGCGGCATGCCGCCGTTCGGCTTCCAGATGCCCGCGCCGCAGCCCATACGCGGTGAGGGATCCGGGTTCATCATCCGTCCCGACGGCGTCATCATGACCAACGCGCACGTCGTGAACGGGGCGAGCGAGGTGACCGTGCGCCTCACCGACCGGCGCGAATACACCGCCAAGGTCGTCGGCGTCGATCCCAAGTCCGACATCGCGATCCTGAAGATCTCCGCCAAGGACCTGCCGACGGTGAGGCTGGGCGAATCGCGCTCGCTCAGGGTCGGTGAGTGGGTGCTCGCGATCGGCGCGCCGTTCGGCTTCGAGAACAGCGCCACCGCGGGCATCGTCAGCGCCAAGGGCCGCACGCTCGGCGGAGGCTACGTGCCCTTCATCCAGACCGACGTGCCGATCAACCCCGGCAACTCCGGCGGCCCGCTGTTCAACATGCGCGGCGAGGTGGTCGGCATCAACTCGCAGATCTACAGCCGCAGCGGCGGCTACATGGGCGTGTCCTTCTCCATCCCGATCGATGTGGCGATGCAGGTCGGCGAGCAGCTGCAGACCACCGGTCACGCGACGCGCGGCAAGCTCGGCGTGCTGATCCAGCCGGTCACGCAGGGCCTCGCCGATTCCTTCGGACTGCCGCAGCCCGCAGGGGCGCTCGTGTCGAGCGTCGAGAAGGGCGGACCGGCCGAGAAGGCCGGAATCGAGCCGGGCGACGTGATCCTCAAGCTCAACGGCCAGACGATCGAGGACTCGAGCGAGCTACCGGTGCAGATCGCGAGCCTCGCGCCGGGCACGGCGGTGAATCTCGAGGTTTGGCGCTCTCACGCTCCGCGCGAGCTGAGCGTGAAGCTCGGCACGATGGAGGAGAAGGGGACCACCGCCCGGAACGGCTCGCACAAGGAGAGCGGAAAGCTCGGCCTCGCGGTCCGTCCACTCACCCCGGACGAGCAGAAAAACGGCAACGTGAAGGGCGGACTCCTGGTCGAGCGCGTCACCGGTCCCGCCGCCGAGGCGGGCATCCAGCCGGGCGACGTGGTGATCGCCGCGAACGGCTCCAACGTGACGAGCGCCGAGCAGCTCAAGAGCGCGGTGGAGAAATCGAAGGGGCACATCGCGCTCCTGATCCAGCGCGGGGAGACGCGGATATTCGTGCCGGTGAGGGTGGGTTAGCCGGCGACAGTATCGATGCGGGCTCGCCGGTAGCGCGTCAGCTCTTCCGGCGAGCTCGCACCTTTTTCGGCGACCAACTTCTCGAGCGCCGCCAGCCAGTGACGGTAATAGGTGTCGCCGAGGTCGGGATCGCCTGAAGTCTGCGCCGCGCTGATCTCCGCCGCGAGCGCCGCCGCCCACTCGGGCCAGGTGAAGAGACCTCGCTCATAGAGAGCGAGCGTCATCGCAAAGGCCTGTGCCTCCCACGGCTCGCGGAAGACCGGCCCGCTATCGTCTCGCGGCTCACCCGGCGGCGCCGCAAGCGCCTCCTTCATGGCGCCATCTCCAGATACGGCTCCCAGGCATCGATCGATACACCGAGACCCGGTGCGCAATCGTCCCCCCAGAGCTCGCGCCCGCTGAAGACGACCGTGTAGAGCCATTGCGGCTGCTCGCCGCGTCCGTGCGCGTGCGTGTCCGCGAACACGTGCACGCCGCGGACGTGCTCGACGCGACCGATTTTCCCGCGCGCGTAACCCGGCAGGCGTGTGTGGTGGTCGAACCGGGAAGCGCGCGTACGCACCCGCTCGCCGACCGCAAAGCGCGGCGGTGCCGCCGCCGGCCGCTCCGTGGACGCACCTCTCGCCAGCAGGGCGGGCACGTCGGCGGCCCGCAGCACACGGTCGAGCGGGGGCGCCGGGTGGAGCATCCGGCCTGCGTCCAGCTCGTCTGCGGCGATGAGGCCGCGCTCGGCGAGGAGCTTCTCGAGCCCTTTGATCCAGAGCTCGTAATAACTCAGCGTCGAATAGTCCGGGAGCGTCTCGCGGGCGCTGCGGCTCATGTCGAGATTCCAGGCGCCGGTCGCGCCCATCGCCAGCGTCAGCGCGAGCGCCTGCCGCTCCCAGGGAGCATGAAAGAGCTCACCCTCCGGCTCCGGAACGACCCGGCCATGGCCCTCCTCGCCGCCGAGGTCCGCGTGGGATCGATAGCTCATGGAGCTCTTGCCAGCCCGGTGCCGATCATCGAGTCCCGCGTCACGCAAGCCGCCAGCTGCTCCTCGCTCAAAGTGTCGGTTCCCGGCGGGCGCTGCGGAATGACGAGGTAGCGCACCTCCGCCGTGGAATCCCAGACGCGGATCTCGGTGGATTCGGGGAGGCGGATGCCGAAATCAGCGAGCACTCCGCGCGGGTCCTTCACCGCACGGGCGCGGTAGGGCGCGCTCTTGTACCAGGTGGGAGGCAGCCCCAGCACCGGCCAGGGATAACAGCTGCACAGCGTGCAGACGACCAGGTTGTGACAGGACGCGGTGTTCTCGAGGGCAACCATGTGCTCGCCCTGCCGGCCCGTGTAGCCGAGCGAAGCGATGGCAGCGGTGGCGTCCCGAAGGAGCCAGTTGCGAAACTCCGCATCGACCCACGCCCGCGCGACCACCCGCGCGCCATTGCGTGGCCCGGTCTTCCTCTCATAGGTGTCGATCAGGACATCGAGCGCCGCAGGATCGATGTATCCCTTCTCCGCCAGGACCGTCCGCAGCGCCTGGACCCGCCGCTCCATCTCGCCGGGCCCGCCGTGTTCCGTTTGGCCGTGGCGAGCGTGAGGCTGAGGCGCGTCGAAAGCCATGCCGCAAGTCCGCTAGGCCGCCGATCCGTTCGTGACCATCGCCGCCATCAGCTCGCTCACCGGCAAGGCGTCGAGCTGCTTCGGCTTCGCGAACAGCGCCTTGATGCGCTCGGCCTGCTTGGCGCCGAAGTGCGCCTCCACGGACGCTTCGAACTTCCTCACCAGCACCGGCATGCCCTCGGCGCGGCGCTTGCGGTGCCCGATGGGGAAATCCACCTGCACGCGCTCGGTGTGGCTGCCGTCGCGGAAGAACACCTGCACGGCGTTGCCGATACAGCGCTTGTCGGGCGCGTAGTATTCCTCGGTGAACACTCGATTCTCGCGCACCAGCATGCTCGCCCGAAGCTCATCGATGCGCGGATCGGCGGCCACGGCGTCCTCGTAGTCCGCGGCCGTCAAGCGCCCGAAGATGAGCGGCACCGCGACCATGTACTGGATGCAGTGATCGCGATCGGCGGGATTGGCGAGCGGCCCCACCTTGTCGATGATGCGCACGCCGGGCTCCTGGGTCTCGATCACGATGCGCTCGATGTCGGCGAGCCGGTCCAACACCCTCGGGTGGAGAGTCATCGCCGCCTCGACCGCGGTCTGCGCGTGAAACTCCGCCGGGTAGGAGATCTTGAACAGCACGTTCTCCATGACGTAGCTGCCGAAGGGCTGCGGGAGCGAAAAGGGCTTGCCCCGGAAGAGCACGTCGTAGAAGCCCCAGGTCTTCGCCGAGAGCGCCGACGGATAGCCCATCTCGCCTGCGAGCGCCATGAGCGCATGACGGACCGCGCGGCTCGTGGCATCCCCTGCCGCCCAGCTCTTGCGGGAGCCCGTGTTCGGGGCATGGCGATAGGTGCGCAGTGCCCCGCCGTCGATCCAGGCGTTCGAGAGCGCGTTCACCACTTGCTCGAGGCTGCCGCCGAGCAGGCTCGTCACCACGGCGGTCGAGGCGACGCGCACGAGGACGACATGGTCGAGCCCGACGCGATTGAAGCTGTTCTCGAGCGCCAGCACCCCCTGGATCTCATGCGCCTTGATCATGGCGGTGAGCACCTCGCGCACGCGCAGCGGGGTCTTGCCCGACATGATGGCGTTCCTCGCCAGGTAATCCGCCACCGCGAGAATGGCGCCGAGATTGTCGGAAGGGTGACCCCACTCGGCCGCGAGCCAGGTGTCGTTGAAGTCGAGCCAGCGGATCATCGCGCCGATGTTGAAGGCCGCCTGCACCGGCTCGAGCTCGAACGAGGTGCCGGGAATGCGCGCGCCGCCCGGCATGACGGCTCCCGGCACGAGGGGACCGAGGAGTTTGCGGCACGCCGGGTATTTCAGCGCCTGAAAGCCGCAGGCGAGCGTGTCCATGAGGCAGTAGCGCGCGGTCTCGTACGCCGTCTCGCTGCGCACGGTGAAATTGCGCGCGTAGTCGGCGATCGCCGTCAGCACCGCGTCGGGCGCCGGGCGCTCGGCGGATCTCACATCGTGGGCCGACATCCGCTCAACGCCGCTCCACGATGGGGACGAACTTGAGGTCCTCGGGACCGGTGTAGTTGGCCGCCGGACGGATGAGCTTGCCGTCCTCGCGCTGCTCGATGACGTGCGCCGACCAGCCGGTGGTGCGGGCGATCACGAACAGCGGCGTGAACATCTCGGTCGGCACGCCCATCATGTGATAGGCCACGGCCGAGAACCAATCGAGATTCGGGAATAGCCCCTTCGCCCCTTTCATTACCGCCTCGATCCGCTCGGCTATATCGAACATCCGCATGTCGCCCGCTTCCTTCGAGAGCCGCCGCGCCACTTCCCGGATCACCTGATTGCGCGGATCGGCGAGCGTGTACACCGGGTGCCCGAAGCCGACGATGATCTCGTGGCTCGCGACGCGCTCGCGGATGTCCCGATCCGCTTCCTCCGGCGTGTGGTAGCGCCGCTGGATCTGCATCGCGGCTTCGTTCGCGCCGCCGTGCTTGGGCCCCCGCAGCGCGCCGATCGCCCCGGTGATGCACGAGTAGAGGTCCGAGCCCGTGCCGGCGATGACGCGCGCCGTGAAGGTCGAGGCGGCGAGCTCGTGCTCGGCGTAGAGGATGAGCGAGGTGTGCATCGCGCGCACCCAGAACGGCGGCGGTGGCCGACGGTGCAGCAGGTGCAGGAAATGCCCGCCGATCGAGTCGTCGTCGGTCTCGAGCTCGATGCGCTGGCCGTCGCGGCTGAAGTGATACCAGTACGCGAGCATCGGGCCGAGCGAGGCGATGAGGCGGTCGGCGATGTCGCGCGCCCCGGGGGCGGAATGCTCGTCGGGCTCGGGCAGAGTGCAGCCGAGCGCCGACACCCCGGTGCGCAGCACGTCCATCGGGTGACTCGAGGCGGGGAGCTCCTCGAGGACGCTCCGCACCGGCGCCGGGAGGCCGCGCAGCGACCTGAGCCTGACCTTGTAAGCGGCGAGCGCGGCGCGGGTGGGCAGCCGCTCGTGGATCAGGAGATAGGCGATCTCCTCGAACTCGCAGACTTCCGCGATCTCGAGGATGTCATAGCCGCGGTAGTGGAGATCGTTGCCGGTCCGTCCCACGGTGCAGATCGCGGTGTTGGCCGCGACGACGCCCGAGAGGGCGACGGACTTCTTGGGCTTGGGGGCGCTGCTCTCGTTCACGGCGTTCATGGCTCATCATCCCTCCGGGCTTCCTTTTCCGAACAGCTCGTCGAGCTTCCTCTCGTACGCATGATAGCCGAGCACCTCATAGAGCTCGGCGCGGGTCTGCATGTAGGGGACCACGCTCTTCTGCGTGCCGGTACGGCGGATCGCCTCATACACGATGACCTGGGCCTTGGCGGCGGCGCGGAACGCGGACAGGGGGTAGAGCACGAGGCGCACCCCGGCGCTGCCGAGCTCCTCGGTGGTGAAGAGCGGGGTAGTTCCGAACTCGGTGATGTTGGCGAGCACCGGCACGCGCAGCCGCGCGGCGAATTCCCGGAACTCCTCGAGCGTCCGGAGCGCTTCCGCGAAGATCATGTCGGCGCCCGCCTCCACGTAGGCCGCCGCGCGCTCGAGCGCCGCGGCCTGGCCCTCGACGGCTTGCGCGTCGGTGCGCGCCATGATCACGAAGCCGGGGTCGGTGCGCGCATCGACCGCGGCCTTCAGGCGATCGACCATTTCCGCGGCCGGGACCAGGGCCTTGCCGGGCCGGTGGCCGCAGCGCTTGGCGGACACCTGGTCTTCCAGATGCATGCCGGCGGCGCCCGAGCGGATGAGATCGGCGCAGGTGCGGGCGATGTTGAAGGCGGCGCCGAAGCCCGTGTCGGCATCGACCAGGAGCGGGAGCGCGGTGGCGGCGCAGATGCGCCGCACGTCCTCGCACAAATCGTTACGCGAGGTGATGCCTAAGTCCGGGAGACCCAAGGAGGCGTTGGCGACTCCGGCACCGGAGAGGTAGAGCGCGCGAAAGCCGGCCCGTTCCGCAAGCAGCGCCGCGTAGGCGTTCACGGTCCCGACCACCTGCAGGGGGCGCTCCGCCTCCACCGCGGCGCGCAGCCGAGCGCCAGCGCTCACTGAAGTTCCCGACATTGCGCTTGCTCCCGAAAGAGCCGCGCTATTGTATGCGCACCACGGTGCGCCCGGTGATCTTGCCTTCGAGGTAGGCGGGAAAAGCGCCCGGAAGCTCATCGAAATCAATGGTGCGGGTGACGACACCACGGTGCGCCCGGTGATCTTGCCTTCGAGGTAGGCGGGAAAAGCCCCCGGAAGCTCATCGAAATCAATGGTGCGCGTGACGATGCGCGAAAGGTGACGGGGCCGGAGGTCCGTGGCGATGCGCTGCCACACCGCGAGCCGCCACTCGCGGCGGGTGGCAGAGGAGTTGATGCCGATCAGCGTCAGGCCGCGCAGGATGAAGGGCATGACGGTGGTCTTGAGCTCCGCCCCGCCGGTGAGGCCGATGCTCGCGATGTTGCCCCAGAAGTCCACGGTCCGGGTGAGCCACGTGAGGACATCGCCCCCCACGTTGTCGATGGCCCCGCCGAAGCGGGCGGTCTCGAGCGGCCGGGAGCCGAGGTCGATCTCCTGCCGGGTGAGGACCTCCGCTGCGCCGAGTGCCTTGAGATAGCCCGCCGCCGCCGCCTTGCCGCTCACCGCCACGACGCGATAGCCACGCGCGGCGAGCATGTCGACCGCGAGGCTGCCGACGCCTCCCGAGGCGCCGGTGACCGCGATCGGGCCGCCCTCGGGGGACTGGCCATTCTGCTCCATGCGATGGATGGCGAGCGCCGCCGTGAAGCCCGCGGTGCCGAGCGCCATGGCGGTCTCGGCATCGAGCCCGGCGGGCATCGGGATCACCCAGTCACCGGGCACCCGCGCGAACTGTGCGTAGCCCCCGTCGTGGGTCTCGGAGAGCCCGCAGCCGGTCACGAGTACCGCTTCTCCCGGCCGGTAGCGCGCATCCTTCGAGCTCTCGACGACTCCCGCGAGGTCGATCCCGCCGACGAGCGGATAGCGGCGCAGGATCTTGCCCGCTCCGGTCGCGGCGAGCGCGTCCTTGTAGTTGATGTCGGAGTGGGTGACGCGGATCACGACCTCGCCGGGGTCGAGGTCGTCCAGCGTGAGCTTCTCGAAGCGGGCGGCGATCTTCCCGCCCTCGGAGTGGATGCGGAAGGCCTTGAACGCGTCCATGGCGGGAGTATGGCTCATGTTCCCAACCTGGGTGAATGGTGCCAAGCCGAGCCCGGATCAACTGCGCCGCGGCCTTAAGCGTGCTCAGTGCGGCCGGCGGCTGAGCCGCTCGAGCCACACCATGAGGCCCTGGGTGTTGAGCGTGAGATCGTTCTCGAGGACCGCCTCGATCTCGGCATCGCTCAAAGGCGAGCCGTGCCGGTGCACGAGATCGAGCCAGAGTGAGCGCATCTCGGCGCGAATCCCGGCGGCCGGGTCGGCGTCGTGCGCGTGCGCCTGCGCGATGCGGGCGAGCTCGCGCACCTGCATCTTGAGGAGCTCGCCGAGGCGCGCGACGCCGGTCACGCGGCTGAAGTGCATGAGGTACATCGACTCCGGGCGGTAGGACAGCATCCGGTCGATCGAGGCGATGTGCTGATCGGGATCGAACTGCGAGGGGGGCGTCGTCGGGGTGATGAAAGCGCCGCGCTCGGTATCGAGCGCGCGGTACGAGATGCCGAAGGTGTCGCCGCTGAAGATGCTCCGGTGCGCCTCATCCACGACGGCGTAGTGGTGCAGGGCGTGGCCGGGCACGTGAATCAGCTCGAGCGTCCGGTCGCCGAGCCTCACGCGCTCGCCGTCCTCGACCGCCCGCACGCGCTCGGCGGGGATCGGCACGAGCGTGCCGTAGAGCTCGTCCAGGCGCTCGCCGTAGACCGCGCGGGAGCCGGCCATGAGCTTCGCCGGGTCGATCATGTGCGGCGCGCCGCGCGGATGCAGCAGCGCCCGCGCGTTGGGGAGCTCCTGCATGAGGCGCCCCGCGCCGCCGGCGTGATCGAGATGCACGTGCGTCAGCAGCAGGTAGTCGACGGCTTCCCGTGCGATGCCGAGCTGCGCGAGCCCGGCGAGCAGATACGGGACGGACGAGTTGGTCCCCACATCGACGAAGGCCGCGCGTCCCGAGTCGACGATGATGTGCGCGGCGGCGTGCCCCGGATACAGGTACTCGCAGTCGACGGCGCTGATGCCGTGCGGATGTCGATAGAGTCGCACTTTCAAGGGAATGTTGACCGGCGCGAGCGGTTCGCGGGTATATACATCGTACCCTGTAGGCTAGCTTTAGGACGCATGACCCACCCTCGCTCGTTCCCCGCGGCGCGGATTGTCTGTGCCGTGGCAGGGTTCGCCGTGCTGGCTGGACCCGCGTCGCTCGCTCCGCGGGCCGCGGCCGCCGCCGATGCGGCCGCCGCGGCGGCACCGCCCCCGCTCGCGCCCCCGCAGCACCGCGAGCGCGGCAGTCTCGTCTTGGAGAACATCCCCGTCCCCGACGCGGCGCTCGCGGCGCGCGCGGCGCGCTACGAGCAGTCGCGCGAGGCGTCCTTTGTCGACTGGCTCGCCGACGGCAGCATGCTGATCGGGACGCGCTTCGCCGACACCGACCAGCTGCACCGCGTGGCCATTCCGCTCGGCATGCGCGAGCAGCTCACGTTCTACGAGGACCCGGTCGAATGGGCGCGCGCGCCGCTGCGCGGCGGCGGCTTCGCGTTCCTGAAGGATCAGGGGGGCGATGAGAACGCGGAGGTCTACTACCAGCCGCCCACCGGGGCCGCGCGTCCGCTCACCCAGGGCAGCTTCATTCACGGCAGCCCCGTCTGGGCCCACGACGGCCGCCGCGTGGCTTTCTACGGCAACGATCGCGACTCCTTGAGCTACGACGTGTACGTCGCGGACGTGACGAGCGGAGCCGCGCCAACTCTCCTGGTGGGCGGCCGCGAGGACACCTGGTATCCGCTCGACTGGTCGCCGGATGACACGAAGCTCCTCGTGTGGAAGTACGTCTCGATCACCGAGAGCTATCTCTACCTCGCGGACGCGGCGACGGGGGCGCTGACGCCGCTCGATGATCCCGCGCATCCGCGCAAGGCGGGCATCCGCATGGCGAAATTCGCGCCCGACGGCCGCGGCGTGTACGTGGTGACGGACGAGGATGGCGAGTTCGGCCAGCTCAAGCTCAAGGACCTCGTCACTCATTCGAGCCGCAACGTCACACCCGACACGCTGTGGGATGTCGAGGACTTCGATGTCAGCGACGACGGGCGCTACATCGCCTACGTGGTGAATGACGACGGCCGCAGCCGCCTCACCGTGCTCGACACGCTCGGCAGGCTCGAGCTCGCGCCGGCGGGGCTTCCCGAGGGGCGGATCGGGAACCTGCGCTTCGACCGCACGGGGCGCAGGCTCGCGATGTCGGCCGAGTCGCCCGTGGCGCCGCGCGATGCCTACGTCTACGACATCGAGCACGGCCGGCTCGAGCGCTGGACCCGGAGCGAGGCGGGTCCGATCGATGTCGGCACGTTCGTGACGCCGCAGCTCGTCCACTATCCGACCTGGGACCGGGTCGGCCGCCACGCGCGCATGCTCTCGGCGTACGTCTACCGGCCGCGCACCGCGGGGCCTCACCCGGTGGTGATCCTCATCCACGGGGGGCCCGAGTCGCAGTACCGCCCGGGCTGGGATCCGCTCCTGCAGTTCATGGTCAACGAGCTCGGCTATGCCGTGGTCGCACCGAACGTGCGCGGCTCCTCGGGTTACGGCAAGAGCTTCCTGGCGCTCGATAACGGCCCACTCCGCGAGGACGCGGTGCGCGACGTCGGGTCGCTCCTCGTGTGGATCGGCTTGCAGCCGCAGCTCGACCGCGACCGGGTGGTGGCGATGGGGGCGTCCTACGGCGGCTACCTGGCGCTCGCCACGCTCATCACCTACGGCGAGCGGCTGCGCGGCGGCATCGATTTCATGGGCATCAGCAACTTCGTCAGCTTCCTGCGCAACACCTCGGGTTATCGGCGGGATCTGCGCCGCACCGAATACGGGGACGAGCGCGACAACGGCACGCGGGTGTTCCTCGATCGCATCTCCCCGCTCACGAACGCCGGCCGGATCCGAAAGCCCCTGCTGGTGGCGGCGGGCGCGAACGATCCGCGGGTCCCGGTCTCCGAGTCCGAGCAGCTGGTGTGGCGCGTGCGTGCAGCCGGCGGCGAGGTGTGGTACCTCCTCGCAAAGGACGAGGGACACGGCTTCAGGAAGAAGGCCAACCGCGACGCCTACCTCGAGACGGTCGCGACTTTCCTGCAGAGGCTTCGTTAGCTTAGGTCCCCACGAAATCAAGCGTCTTGATGAACGGCCGTCACCTGCCGTTCGTGTAATGCTTGATTTCGTGGGGTGCTTTAGCCACCCCTCAATGGGCCGCAAGGGCCTGCGGCTCGGCCGGAGCGTCCTGCCGGAACGACACCGTCACCGATAATCCCTTTCCCGAAGCTCCGCCGGCGAGGGTGAGCGTAGCTCCGTGGGCGTCGGCGATGCTCTTGACGATCGAGAGCCCGAGCCCGCTGCCCGGGGGCGCAGGTACGGCGCGGCGATGGAAGCGATCGAATACCCGCTCGCGCTCCTCGGGCGGAATGCCGGGGCCGTCGTCGCTCACCGTGAGACGGGCCGCGCGGGCGCCACCCGCCTCCTCCTCCTCCACCGACACGTCGACCCGGCCGCCGGCTCCCGTGTAGCGCACGGCGTTGTCCACGAGGTTGCGCAGCAGCGTCCGCAAATCGTCCGCGTCGCCGCGCACGCTCAGAGCTTGCGCGCTCGAGACGCCGAGGTCGATGCGCCCGGCATCCGCGAGCGGCACGAGCTCGGCGACGACCTCGCGCGCGAGCTCATCGAGCCGCACGGGCATGCGCTGCGTTACCGCCCGCGGCTCCTGGCGGGCGAGCGAGAGCAGCTGCTCGACGAGTCGGATGGCGCGCTGCACGCCGGCGGAGAGCCTCTCCGTGGCCGCGGCGCGCTCGGCTTCGCTGCTCGCCCGCGCCAGCATGCCCATCTGAAGATGCAGCGCCGTGAGGGGCGTGCGCAGCTCGTGTGCGGCATCTGCCATGAACGCCCGCTCGCGCTCGAGCGCCGCGTGCAGCCGCGCGAGGAGGTCGTTCAGCGCGGTGGCGAGCGGGCGCACCTCGTCGGGGAGCGGGGTGTCGGGGAGCGGCTCGAGGGCGTTGACGCGGCGCGCCTTCACCAGCGCGGTGAGCCGCCGCAGGGGCTCGAGCGCGCGCCCGACCGCGAGCCAGATGAGCAGCGCCAGCCCGGGAAGCAGCAGCGCGAAGGGCTTGAGCGTCTCGAGCGCGAGCTCGACGGCGCGCTGCCGGCGCACGCTCATCGGCTGCGCCACCTGGATGACCTTGGTGAGCGACTGCACGCCGAACACCCGCCAGGCACCCCCGCTGGTGGTGACGGTGGCGAAGCCGAGTGTGATGACGCCGGGCAGCACCGCGTGCGGGCGCGACTGATACATCCGCACGCCATCGAGCGACCAGACCTGGACCACGAAGTCGTAGGCGGCATCGGCGCGCGGAATCTGCGGCGCGAGCAGATACTCCACGGGCTCATCGCGCAGGATGAGCGCGGTCTGCCTCAGGTGATAGTCGAAGAACGCGTCGGCCTCGACGAGGGCGTTGCGATAGACGACCCAGCCGCCGGCGGCGCCGACGAACACGACGCCCGCCATGAGCCAGGCGAGGAGCCGCGCCCGGAGCGAGGTCACGGCGCGGGCCTCACCCGGTAGCCCACCCCGCGAACGGTGAGGATGAACTGCGCCCCGAGCTTCCTGCGAAGCCCGTGGATGTGCACCTCGACCGCATTGCTCTCGACTTCCTCGCCCCAGCCGTAGAGACGCTCCTCGATCTGCGCGCGCGAGAGGATCACTCCCGGCCGCTCGAGCAGGAGCTGCAGCAGCGCGAACTCCCGCGGCGAGAGGGAGACCTCGACGCCGTCCTGCGTAACGCGATGCGAGGCGGGATCCAGCACCACGCCCAGGTGCTCGATGCGCGGCGCCGAGCGACCGGCCCTGCGCCGCAGGAGCGCCCGGATGCGCGCCGCGAGCTCGTCGAGATCAAAAGGCTTGATGAGGTAGTCGTCCGCTCCGGCGTCGAGCCCCTGAACCCGATCGGCGATCGCGTCGCGCGCCGTGATGATGAGCACGGGGAGCGCGAGCCCGCGCTCGCGCTCCGAGCGTAGGAGCTCGAGTCCGTCGGCCCCCGGCAGCGCGAGATCGAGCAGCACCAGCTCGAAGGGCTCGGTGCGCAGCACCCGCGCGGCAGCCTCCGCGTCGTGCACCCAGTCGACGACGAAGCCCTCGCGCTTCAGGCCCGCGCGGATGGCCTCGCCGATCATCACGTCGTCTTCCACCAGCAGCAGCCGCACCTGCGAAGTATGATCAATCGCGCGGATGAGCGTGCAAGGAGCCTCGGGTTGAGTGCCGTGGAGCTGAGCGCCGCCGAGCGCCTGGTCAAGGATGCGGCCAGCCTCGGGGTTCGCCTGACCGATGCCGACGCGGGTCGGCTGCTCGCGCTCCTCGAGGAGCTCGCCCGCTGGAACCGCCGCTACAACCTCACAGGCGTCCGCACGCTCGGCGCCATGGTGACTCATCACCTTCTCGACAGCCTCGCCATCCACCCCGACCTCGAGGGAACACGCATCGCGGACGTCGGCACCGGCGCGGGATTTCCGGGGCTGCCGCTCGCGGTCGCAAATCCCGCGCGGCATTTCACTCTCATCGACTCGACCGCCAAGAAGATCCGCTTCGTGTCGCATGCGGCGGAAACGCTCGGGCTCGCGAACGTGACGGCGCTTCAGGCGCGAGTCGAGACGATGCACCCTGCCGAAGCCTTCGACACGGTCGTCGCGCGCGCGATCGCACCGCTGCCGAAGCTCCTCGCGCAGGTGCGGGGGCTCGTCGCCGCGCACAGCCGCCTTCTCGCCATGAAGGGCCGCTGGCCCGAGAAGGAGCTCGAGGCGCTCCCCTCGTCCTGGCGCCTCGTCGGCTCGCGCGAGCTCACCGTGCCCCGTCTCGGGGAGGCGCGCTGCGTGCTCGTGCTCGCGCTCGCGGTGGACTGAAAGGCCGCCGCCCGTGAATCCGCTGCTGGCAACCTGGCCGCTGCTCCTCGGCATGGGCATCCTCATGCTCGGGGCGGGACTTCAGGCCACGATCCTCGGGCTCCGCGCCACGCTCGAGGGATTCCCGACGCCCGTAACCGGGCTCGTGATGTCCTGCTACTACGTGGGCTACCTCCTCGGCACGCAGATTGCGCCGCGGGCGCTGCGGCGGGTCGGGCACGTGCGGGCCTTCGCGGCTCTCGCGGCGCTCGCCTCCGTCGCGAGCCTGGTACATGCCTCCTGGGTGCATCCGCTCCCCTGGGCGCTGATGCGCCTCGTGTCCGGGTTGTGCTTCGCCGGGATCTATGTGGTCGCCGAGAGCTGGCTCAATCACCGCGCGAGCCGCGCGAACCGCGGGCGCCTGCTCGCCATCTACATGCTGGTGCTGTACGTCGGGCTCGGGTCGGCGCAGTTTCTGCTGGTGCTCACGAGCCCCGAGTCGTCGGCCCCCTTCATGCTGATCTCGGCGCTGATCTCGCTCGCGATGGTGCCGATCGTCGCCTCCGCGCAGCAGACGCCCGAGCCCGCCGTGCCGCACCGGGTGCGCTATCGGGACCTCTACCGCAACTCCCCGCTCGGGGTGGTGGCGGTCGCGGCCTCGGGCCTGATCTCCTCCATCATCTTCTCGATGGGCCCGGTGTATGCGCGCCTCTCCGGCAACGGCCCGCGCGGGGTGGCGGCCTTCATGGCGGTGAGCATTCTCGCCGCGGTCCTCACCCAGTACCCGGTCGGACGGCTCTCCGATCGCGTCGATCGGCGCACCGTGATCGCGAGCGCCTGCACGCTCGCGACGCTGGTGGCGGCGAGCATCGTCTTCTTCGGCCCTTTGCCCCGCGGGCTCTTCCTCGCGCTCACCGCACTCTTCAGCGGCTCGGCTCTGACGCTCTATTCGCTCTCGGTCTCGCACGTCAACGACAAGCTCGAGCCGGCGCAGATGGTGGACGCGAGCAGCGCGCTCCTCATGATGAACGGCATGGCGGCCGCCGCGGGCCCGGTGCTCGCGGGGAGCCTGATACAGGCCTTCGGGCCGCGGGCCTACTTCGCGACCCTCGGCACACTGACCGGCGCTCTGACGGTCTACGACCTGTGGCGCAAGAGCCGGCGCGCTGCGGTGCCGCGCGAGCTCAAGGGTCCGTTCATCAACACGCAGCAGATCGTCACTTGCGCTGGGCTCGATTCCCCGCCGGCCCGAGCGGTGGGGGCAAAAGAGGCGATCTAAGACGCCAGCGGCAGCGCGGTCGTCTCCTTGATCACGGCGAGCGCGATCGAGGAGTTCACCGACTGCACGCCGGGAAATCGCGACAGGTGATCGAGGAAGAACGCCTCGTAGGCCTTGATGTCGCGACACACGATGCGCAGCAGAAAATCCGTCTCACCCATCAGCGTGTAGCACTCGAGGATCTCGGGATGCTCACGCACGGCCCGCTCGAAGCGCAGCAGCGCATCACGGCCGTGGCCTACGAGCTTGACGTGCGAGAACACCATCACCGAGAGCCCGAGCTTCTCTCGATCGAGCAGCGCCACGCGCTTCCTGATGACGCCGAGCTGCTCGAGGCGGCTCACGCGGCGCCAGCACGTCGAGGCCGTCATGCTCAAGCGCTCGGCCACTTCAGCGGCCGACAGAGACCCATGCTCCTGGATGAGAGCCAGCATCCGGAGGTCGACTCGATCTAGATCTGGATGCAACGTCCGTCTCTTAATACGGGCTAAATGTGCAAGATATATTTCACCAATGGTCCTAAAGAAGCAACCTTTTCGAAAAATCGTGCAAAGGCCGGCGCGTAGCCTTTCCCTCGATATCGGTGTGCGCAGATCCGTCCGGGGAGCTTTTGCAGTGATGGAAATCTCCAGCATGCGCGAATTCGACGCCCACGAGCTCGTCGTGTTCGGGGACGTCGGCGCGAAGGGGCTGCGCGCGGTCATCGCCATTCATTCGACCGCGCGCGGTCCCGCCGCCGGCGGCTGCCGCATGTGGCCGTACGCGACGCATGCTGCGGCGGTGTCGGACGTGCTGCGCCTCTCGCGCGGGATGAGCTACAAGAATGCGATCGCGGGGCTGCCCTTCGGCGGGGGCAAGGCGGTCATCATCGGCGATCCGCGCAAGCAGAAGACGCCGGAGACGTTCGAGGCCTTCGGCCGATTCGTCGACTCACTCGGCGGGCGCTACGTGACCGCCGAGGACGTCGGCACGACCACGGCCGACATGACGAGTGTCGCGCGCGCGACGCGCTTCGTGGCCGGACTCGGGCGCGCGCCGGGCGAGGCGGGCGGCGATCCCGCGCCGAAGACCGCGCTCGGCGTGCATCTCGGCATCAAGGCCGCCGCACGGTTCAAGCTCGGCCGCGCGGACCTCGAGGGACTCACCGTCGCCATCCAGGGACTCGGGGGCGTGGGCTCCCATCTCGCCCGGTTGCTGGCCGGCGAGGGCGCGCGGCTCAAGGTCGCCGACGTGCGAGCGGACGCGGTGCAACGCGTGTGCGATGAGCTCGGAGCGCGCGCCGTGGCGGCCGCCGACGTACTCGCCGAGGACGTCGACGTGCTCGCTCCCTGTGCGCTCGGCGCGGTGCTCGATGCCCGGTCGATTCCACGCCTGCGCGCCCGCATCGTCGCGGGCGCTGCGAACAATCAGCTCGCGCACGGACAGGACGGCCAGTCGCTCCTCGCAGCGGGGATCCTCTACGCGCCCGACTACGTGATCAACGCCGGCGGGATCATCAGCGCCTCGCGCGAGTATCAGGGCGGCGCCACCGAGGCGCAGGTGCTGGACGATATCGGGCAGATCCCGCTGCGGCTCACCGAGATCTTCGAGCGCGCGCGGCACGAGAACCGCACGACCAACTCGGTCGCGGACCAGATGGCGCGCGAGCGGCTCGGACGGCGCCCGCAGAAGATGGTGGCCTGAGACCCCCGATTTCCCGGGCTCAATGCCCCGGTGGGGCCGGCTTTCGGGCCTTCCGGGGCCGCCGGAGGTCGCGCCGAAGCGGCGCATCCAGCGCCGAGCCGGCGGTGAAGTACACTGTCGGCCCATGAAACGGGTCATCGCCATCGCGAACCAGAAGGGCGGCGTCGGCAAGACCACCACTGCGGTCAATCTCGCGGCATCGCTCGCCGCCACCCAGCGCCGGGTACTCCTCGTCGACCTGGATCCCCAGGGCAACGCCACCATGGGCAGCGGGATCGACAAGGCGCAGCTCACGCGCGGCGCCTGTGAGGTGCTGCTCGGCGAGTCGGACCTCGCCTCGGCGCTGGTGCAGGTCTCCGAGGGCGGCTTCACGCTGCTGCCGGCGAACCAGGATCTCACCGCCGCGGAGGTGCGGCTCCTCACACTCCCCATCGGTCGGGAGACCAGGCTGCGGCAGGCGCTCCAGCCGAAGCGCGAGGCCTTCGACGTCATCCTCATCGACTGTCCGCCGGCGCTCAACATGCTCACCGTGAACGCCCTCGTCGCCGCCGACAGCGTGCTGATCCCGATGCAGTGCGAGTACTACTCGCTCGAGGGGCTCTCGGCGCTGCTCGACACCGTCGACCAGATCCGCGAGGCCGCCAATCCCGAGCTCTCGGTCGAGGGAGTGCTGCGCACGATGTTCGACCCCCGCAACAACCTCGCGAACGAGGTGAGCGCGCAGCTGGTCACGCACTTCGGCGAAAAAGTGTTCCGCACCATCATCCCGCGCAACATCCGGCTCGCCGAGGCGCCATCCTTCGGCCGGCCGGCGCTCTTTCACGACAAGGAATCCCGCGGCGCGCTCGCGTATCTGGCGCTCGCCGGCGAGATGATCCGGCGCGAGGACGAGGCCTTCGCCGCCCGGGCGCACGAAGCGGTGGCGCAGGACAGCGCATTCGCGGCCGCGGTCGCGGGCGACGGTTCCGGGGAGGGGGGCGAGGGCGAGGGCGAGGAAGAGGAAGGACAGGGCCCCGCCGGTGAGCCACGCCAGGCCCACGCGACCGGTGAGGACAGATCACGATGATTCACCGAAAACCGACGCTCGGACGGGGACTCGCGGACCTGCTCGGCGCCCGCGCCGCGCCCCACGTGGCCGCAGCTCCCGCGCCCGCAGGCGAGCAGCTCGCAAAGCTACCGCTCGATGTGCTGCAGCGCGGCCGCTACCAGCCGCGCGTGGACATGCGCAACGAGACGCTCGCCGAGCTCGCCGACTCCATCAAGTCGCAGGGCGTGGTGCAGCCCATCGTGGTGCGGGTCCTCGGCGCCTCAGACGGGGGCGAGCCGCTACGCTACGAGATCATCGCCGGCGAGCGGCGCTGGCGCGCCGCGCAGATGGCCGGGCTCACGGAGATCCCGGCGGTCATCCGCCACATCCCGGATGAGGCTGCGATCGCCGTCGCCCTCATCGAGAACATCCAGCGCGAGGACCTCAATCCGCTCGAGGAGGCGCGCGCACTCACCCGCCTCATCACCGAGTTCGGGCTGACGCACCAACAGGCCGCGGATGCCATCGGCCGCTCGCGCGCCGGCGTCAGCAACATGCTGCGCCTGCTCGAGCTCACGCCCGAGGTCTGCGAGCTGCTCGAGAAGCGCACCATCGAGATGGGCCACGCGCGTGCAGTGCTTGCACTCACCCAGCGCCGCCAGCAGACCGAGGTGGCGCTGCTCGTGGCGAAGAAGAGCCTCTCGGTGCGCGAGACCGAGGCGCTGGTGCGGCGTCTCCAGGCGCCAAGCGCGGCGGGCTCGAGCGCGCCCGCATCGGGACGCGATCCGAACGTCGAGCGGCTCGAGCAGGAGCTCGCCGAGAAGCTCGGCGCCCGCGTCGCCATCCAGCAGGGGAGCGGGGGCAAGGGCAAGCTCGTCGTGAGCTACAACAGCCTGGACGAGCTCGACGGGATTCTCGCGCACATCCGCTAGGACGCGTGTACGCGTGCCACCACGCGGTCGCAATTCTCCGCGGTTATTCCGCCATTATCACGGCAAGCAGCACGCCGCGCAGCCGCTCGTGCTGTGGACTCACACGCGCATGCTCACTATAATCCCGCGGCTTTTTTGCCGTTGCTAAGTGACTGAACGGCCGAAGTAATGTCGAGCCCTGGCGTTCAGCTCAGGGCGCATGACCGGCGGCTCTTCAGAGCCCCTCGAGCGGGACTTATATAAGGTGTTGGCGACCGATCTGCCCCAGGCGCGGCGGCTGGCCTTCGGCGTTGTGCTGGGTCAGGCGGGCGTGACCGTGACGGCGGCGCTGTGCGCGTGGGGCTTTGCCGATGCGCGCGCCGGGCTCTCGGCGTTTCTCGGTGGAGGGATCGCCACCGCGGGGAGCCTGGCGATGGCGCGCCTGGCGCTCGGGGGCGGTGCGGGCGCTGGTGCGCGCAGCGCGCTCGGCGCGTTTTACCTCGGCGAGGCGGTGAAGCTCGCGGTCGTGACGGGTGCGTTGGTGGTGGTGCTGAAGGTGGTGAGGGTGGCGCCGCTGGCGATGTTCGCCGCGTTTGCCGCCACGTTGCTGGTGTACTGGATTGCGCTGCTGGCCGCGCTGCCCGCCCTGGGCGGTGCGCGCCGCGGCGCGTAGGGTGACGGATCGACGGATGACAAGCATGGCAGCAGAGAAGGCCCCCGGCGTAACCGAGTACATCCTGCACCACCAGACGTTCCTGTCGAACAAGGCGCCGCACGGCATCATCGACTTTTCCGTCATCAACTACGACACCGTGTTCTTCTCGGTGCTGCTGGCGGTGGTGTTCTTCGGGTTGTTCTGGTGGGTGGCTCGCAAGGCAACTACCGGCGTTCCGGGATTGACGCAAAACATCATCGAGTGGATTGTCGAGAAGGTTGACGAGCAGGTGCGCGACAGCTTCCACGGCACCAGCCGCCTCATCGCGCCGCTCGCGCTCACCATCTTCTGCTGGGTGTTCCTGTTCAACTTCATGGATCTAGTGCCGGTCGACCTGCTGCCGGCGGCGGCGCGCGGCGCCGGCTTCGAGCACTTGAAGGTCGTGCCGAGCACGGATCTGAATGCGACGTTCGCTCTGTCGCTCACGGTCTTCATTCTCATTATCTTCTACAGCCTGAAAATGAAGGGTGTCGTCGGCTTCATCAGTGAGCTCACCCTGCAGCCCTTCAGCGCCAAGAACGTGTTCGTGCAGGCGCTGCTGGTGCCGGTGAACTTCATCCTCGAGTCGGTCACGTTCCTCGCCCGCCCGATTTCGCTGTCACTGCGCCTGTACGGCAACCTGTATGCCGGCGAAATGATTTTCCTGTTGATAGCGGTTCTAACGTTGTCGCACGGCCTGCACGCGCTGACCAGCGTCGGCGGGTGGTTTGGAATCATCGGCCAGTTCATTCTCGGGTTCATCTGGACGGGGTTCCATATCCTTATCATCACGATCCAGGCCTTCATATTCGCGGTGCTGACGGTTGTCTATTTGTCGATGGCTCACGAGCATCACTGACGGGCGACCTGAGGCTCGGGCAAAGTTTCTCGCATTGCGTGTCTTTGAGGAGAGTTGAATGGAAAACGATGCACACATCCTGGCCATGACCGTGCTGGCCGTCGGTATCATCTTCGGCATGGGGGCGCTCGGTACCGCCATCGGCTTCGGCATCCTGGGGGGGCGCTTCATCGAAGGCTCGGCGCGCCAGCCGGAACTGCTGCCGACGCTGCGTATACAGATGTTCCTTGTGGCGGGCCTGCTCGACGCGGTGGCGATGATCGGCATCGGCTTCGCGCTGTTCTTCACGTTCGCGAATCCGTTCGTGAGCGCCCTGCACGCGGCGCACTGACGCACACGCGCCGACGGTTCGCGGCAGGAGATAGATCGTGAACATCAATCTCACGCTTATCGTGCAGATGCTCGTGTTCGCCGTGCTGGTCTACGGCACGATGAAGTGGATCTGGCCGCTCATTCTCGGGGCCATGGAGGAGCGCTCGCGCAAAATCGCCGCGGGACTCGCCGCGGCCGAAGAGGGCGAGAAGGAGCTGAGCGAAGCGCGCAGCAAGGCGGAGACAATCGTGCGTGAAGCGCGCGAGCGCGCCAGCCACATCATCGAGCAGGCGCAGCACGCTGCCCGCGATCTGGTGGAGCAGGCCAAGGGCGCAGCCGGCAGCGAGGGCGCGCGCCTTCTCGCGGCCGCGCAGCAGCAGATCGAGCTCGACACCACGCGCGCGCGCGAGGCGCTCAGGCGTGAGGTGGCGGGCATCGCGGTGCGCGCCGCCTCCAAGCTTCTCGCACGCGAGATCGACGCCCGCGCGCACGCCGATCTCCTCGACGAGCTCACGGCGCAGATCTGACGCGCGCACCATGGCTGACCGGCTCACCATCGCCCGACCCTACGCCCGCGCGGCCTTCGCGGAGGCTCGCGGCCACCAGCGTCTCGAACCCTGGTCCGAGGCGCTGCGAGTGGCGGCCGAGGTAGTCCGGGACCCGCGCGTCCGCAGGCTGCTCGGAAATCCGCGCGTCACGCCCGAGCAGCTCGCGCAGCTGGTGAGCGGCATCGCGGGGACGCAGCTTGGGCGTGAGGGCGCGAACCTCGTGCGCATGCTCGCCGCCAACCGGCGCCTCGGGTACCTGCCGGAGATTTCCGCGCTGTTCGATGAGCTCAAGGACGCAGCCCTGGGCGTCGCCGACGTCACGGTCACTTCCGCCGCGCCGGTGGATGCGAGTCAGCAGCGCAAGCTCGCCGCCGCGCTGCAGAACAGACTCAAGCGCACGATACGACTGCACTGTGCGATCGATCCGCAGCTCATCGGCGGCGCGGTGCTGCGCACGGGCGATCTGGTGATCGACGGCTCGCTGCGCACGCGCCTCGACCGCATCGCCTACGAACTGACCGCCTGAAGCCCACCCAGAAAATTGAGCTTTCACAGGAACTGACGATATGGCCATCAAGGCAACCGAGATCTCAGACCTGATCAAGCAACGGATCGAGAACTTCAGGTCCGTCACCGAAGCGCGCAACGTCGGCTCGATCATCTCGGTCACCGATGGCATCACCCGCATCCACGGACTGGCAGATGCCTGCTACGGCGAGATGCTCGAGTTTCCGGGCAACACCTTCGGGCTTGCGCTGAATCTCGAGCAGGACTCGGTCGGCGCGGTGGTGCTGGGCGAGTACAAGCAGCTCAAGGAAGGCGACACCGTCAAGACCACCGGCCGCATCCTGGAGGTGCCGGTGGGACGCGGGCTACTGGGGCGCGTGGTGGATGCCCTCGGCCTGCCAATCGATGGCAAGGGCCCGGTCAAAGCCGAGCGCACCTCTCCCATCGAGCGCGTCGCCCCGGGCGTCATCTACAGACAGTCGGTGAGCCAGCCGGTGCAGACCGGCTACAAGGCCATCGACGCGATGGTGCCGATCGGGCGCGGCCAGCGCGAGCTGATCATCGGCGACCGCCAGACCGGCAAGACCGCGCTCGCCGTCGACACCATCATCAACCAGAAGACTTCCGGCATTAAGTGCATCTACGTCGCCATCGGCCAGAAGCAGTCGACCATCGCCAACGTCGTGCGCAAGCTCGAAGAGCACGGCGCGCTCGCGCACACCGTGGTGGTCGCCGCCTCGGCCTCAACGCCCCCGGCCCTGCAGTACATCTCGGCCTACTCGGGCGTCACCATGGGCGAGTACTTCATGGACAAGGGCGAGGACGCGCTCATTATTTACGACGACCTGTCCAAGCAGGCGGTCGCCTACCGGCAGATCTCGCTCCTGCTGCGCCGTCCGCCGGGCCGCGAGGCGTTCCCGGGAGACGTGTTCTACCTGCACTCGCGCCTGCTCGAGCGCAGCGCGCGCGTCAACGAGGAGTACGTGACCCTGGTCAGCAAGGGCGCGGTGACGGGCAAGACCGGCTCGCTCACGGGGCTGCCGATCATCGAGACCCAGGCGGGGGATGTGACCGCGTTCGTGCCGACGAATGTGATCTCGATCACCGACGGCCAGATCTTCCTCGAGACCGACCTGTTCAACGCCGGCATCCGCCCGGCCATGAACGCCGGCATCTCAGTGTCGCGCGTCGGGGGCGCGGCGCAGACCGACATCATCAAGAAGCTCGGCGGCGGCATCCGCCTGGCGCTCGCCCAGTACCGCGAGCTGGCGGCGTTCTCGCAGTTCGCCTCGGATCTGGATGAGGCGACCCGCCGGCAGCTCGAGCGCGGCCAGCGGGTCACCGAGGTGATGAAGCAGAAGCAGTACGCGCCCATGTCGGTCGCCGAGATGGCGCTGTCGATCTACGCGGTCAACAGCGGCTACATGGACAAGGTGGAGCTGAACAAGGTGGTGGCGTTCGAGGCGGCGCTGCAGGCGTTCGCACACACCGGCTACCGGTCGATGCTCGATGCCATCAACTCGGCCCCCAAGCTCAGCAAGGAGAACGAGGCGGCGATGAAGAAGTGCATCGAGGACTTCGTGGCCACCGGGACGTACTGAGCCCATGCCCGGCACCAAGGAAATCCGCTCCAAGATCGCGAGTGTCAAGAGCACTCAGAAGATCACCAAGGCCATGCAGATGGTGGCCACCAGCAAGATGCGCCGCGCGCAGGAGCGCATGCGGCTCGCGCGCCCCTACGCACAGAAAATGCGCAACGTCATCGGGCATCTGACGGAGGCGAATCCCGATTACCGCCATCCGTTCCTGGTGACGCGTGAGCCCAAGGCGGTCGGCATCATCGTGATCTCCACCGACCGGGGCCTCGCCGGAGCGCTCAATGCCAACGTCTTCAAGCAGACGCTCCTGCTCATGCGCGAGTGGCAGGGCAAGGGCGCGCAGGTGAGCCTGTGCATCATCGGCACCAAGGGCCTGACCTTCTTCCGGCGCCTGTCGGTGCCGATTCTCGCCAACGTCTCGCACCTGGGCGACCGGCCGCACGTGAAGGATCTCATCGGCACGGTCAAGGTGATGCTGGATGGGTACCGCGCCGGGGCGCTCGATCGGCTGTTTCTGCTGAACGCGCAGTTCGTCAACACCATGACGCAAAAGCCGGCCGTCGAGCAGCTGCTGCCGATCGAGGCGCTCGACACGGCAGGGCTGCAGGAGCACTGGGACTACATCTACGAGCCGGAGGCCGCGGGGATTCTCGACGGACTCCTGATGCGCTACATCGAGTCCCAGGTGTATCGCGCTGCGGTTGAGAACGTCGCCTCCGAGATGGCGGCGCGCATGGTCGCCATGAAGGCGGCCTCGGACAATGCCGGCAAGCTGATCACCGAGTTGCAACTGATCTACAACAAGGCCCGCCAGGCTGCGATCACGAAGGAGCTTTCGGAGATCGTGGGCGGCGCCGCTGCGGTTTGAGGAAACCTACCATGGCCACTCCCGGCGAGGGACAGATTACCCAGATCATCGGGGCCGTCATCGACGTCGCGTTTCCGCGCGAATCCATCCCCAGGATCTACGAGGCGCTCAAGCTCAAGGACGTGGACCTGACGCTCGAGGTGCAGCAGCAGCTGGGGGACGGTGTGGTGCGCACCATCGCCATGGGCTCCTCGGAAGGCCTGAGGCGCGGCCTCGCGGTGCAGGCGACCGGCGCACCGATTTCGGTACCGGTGGGCAAGGGCACCCTCGGGCGTATCATGGACGTGCTGGGTGCGCCGCAGGATAACCGCGGACCGGTGCAAGCCACGGAATACCTGCCGATTCACCGGCCGCCGCCCTCCTTCGAGCAGCAGGCCGGCGGCCAGGACCTGCTCGTCACGGGCATCAAGGTCATCGACCTGCTGGTGCCGTTCGCCAAGGGCGGCAAGGTCGGCCTGTTCGGCGGCGCCGGGGTCGGCAAGACCGTCAACATGCTCGAGCTCATCAACAACATCGCCAAGCAGTACAGCGGCCTGTCGGTGTTCGCCGGCGTCGG